>ENA-OQRC01000441-OQRC01000441.1-human-gut-metagenome-genome-assembly--contig:-NODE-441-length-33396-cov-4.611139_pt1 | contig 33396 bp, 23 predicted proteins | sample MGYA00243236_ERZ505102 | MGnify/ENA primary metagenome ERZ505102 (study PRJEB26097, sample SAMN02712089) | human gut metagenome | biome: Gut microbiome | host: Homo sapiens | place: Denmark: Copenhagen... | reverse complement strand
TGCTTTTAGTCTGGTTTCGTCAAGATAAAAATGCAACTATCTTTGCTTTATTTTACTGTCTCTCAGCTACAGAGTTCCTATTCTGGAACCAATTATGCGTTTTCTGAGGCAACTGTCCAGAAATCCGTGAATTCAAATCGGCTAAGATAGCTAACTGCATCTGCTGCCTTCTGGAATACATAAACATCTCCCAACTCCAACTCAATCGGTTCCGGCAGTTCATTCGTAACAAGAATCAGGTTGAAAAGAGACGCTTTTGTCAATGGCCAATCGTGTTCCTTAAAACCAAGGGGGCTATAAAACAGAACATTTTTACCGGGCGTTAGAGGAAGCAGTGTTCTGCCCATTGTTGTATGGTTTTCATCATATACGCACAGACGCATATTGAGAGTATACTCTGTAGGATTTGTTATTTCGATAGCGTAATAGGTCTCGGGGGTATATTCCGCCGTTTCAGATAAAGTGAAATTTGCGTGACCATACAGATTTTCCGATGCGCTAGGGTTTAGGTTCAAAACTTTCCCATTCAGAGACTCGGCATCGAGAGCGACACTCCATGCACCGTCAGCGGGTGTGGTGTTAATGTCGTCTTTATTCAGATGTTTTACGGAACCTTCCGCCCAAAGACGCATATTAGCGGGTTTGCCCTGATATAGCTTATGATAGCGCCACAGACGGTAAGAAACTGCTCCTTTAGGGACGGTCTCCATGATATAGATACCTTTTACACCATTACGCCCTTCTTCCAGTGTGGCAATTATGTTTCCCTGCTCATCCAGCAACTCCAAAATATTTTCATAAGTTTCAATCAGGTACGGATGAGGGGCACTGGCGCGCAGGAGCATTACGGTGTCAGTATCTGTAGTTTCGTCCGTTACAATATAGACCGGCAGAGCAGCAGCAATTAAATCGTTGCGGATTTTTAACTGCTCCTGATAGAATGTCTCTCCCGTCAGGGCGTATAGGCTTGCATAGGCATTGATTTCAACCGCAAGTTTGCGAGTTGGATTGATAATTTTTTTCCCATCCAGATAATTCAAAGAATAATAGCACCATGAACCATCCGGATATAAAAACTCATTGGCTTTTTCCTTATAAGCGTTCAGCGTTTTCTCTGAAAGTTCGACCAATCGCGGATCCCCGGTCAAATTTTTCAACATCTCGATATAGACCATACCATACAATGAGCCGTTCAGAACAAACCAAGCGTCCTCCTCAGATATGGTCTGCCAGGCATATTCCAGCGGCCACCATTTGTCATCGCTGTATCTCAGAACAAAACCATTTTCAGAAGTGTCTTTTACAAGATAAGGAATCAGATCTTCCATATACTGATGATACTGCTCGCCGAGGCCGCGCTCGTACGCAAGCTCTGCCGTAACAGCCAGCAGAGGAGCGTCCATAGCAGTGACATAATCACCAACGCCTTCATAGGGCTCTCTGGGGAGGTAGCCGTATTCATAATACTGACTCATTAACATTTCGACTGGAGATAACAATTCCTCAGTCCACTCATCTTCTGATCCCCAGCGAAGAATACTCAAAATCCTGGGACAAAGACGTAGAGCATCTTGCGCCTCAACATTTGCGCCAATACCATCTTCCGGATAGGCAAAGATGGTTGCATCATAGTCGAGTAGCTGTTCTACACGGTATTTATCGGCATCTCGAATGGAATCAAATTTTATCCAAAGAAAGCCCGCTAGGACAGCTAATATAAGTAGAACTACTGCCGCCCCCCGGATACTAACCTTTACTTTTGCCATGTGAAACCTCCTATAATAATCATGATTTAAAGCTGCTGTTTTGTCGGAATTGCCGCCACAGACGCAGAAGCAATGGGCAGGCACCCACAGCATAGGCCGCTATGCCGATGAGCGCAGAGAGGACAAAACGGAGCAGCACATTCTGCGTGGCCAAATGCGTAGCACTGAAGCGGGCAATTACGCCGCAGACCGTACCGCACAGGGCTAAAAAAGGCAGCAAGCGCAGATAGGGACGAAAAGACAAGGCGGTGCTCAGCTTTCTGGCAGAGCACATATTCAGCACGCCGCATACCACAACGGACATGCTGGTGGCAAAAGCTACGCCCAGTACACCGTAACGCGGGCAAAGCGCAACACTTAACACAATGTTTAAGGCAATGCCGATGCTGCTGTTGACCATGGGACGTTTGGAGTCTTGATGGCCATACTGAAACCGGCTGTATACCTCCCGGAAAACCAGAGGGACAAACATCAGCGCATAACCGCGCAGGGCCTGAGCGCAGATGCGCACGTTCTCAGCGTCAAATGCGCCGCGGGCATAGACAATGGTAACGATCTCCTCTGACAGCAGAACCGTCAGAATACTGATGGGAAGAAAGATGACGGAAAGCAGAAGCACTGCCCGCTCCGTGAGCTGCGCCGCGCCATCCGCGTCCCCCACGGCAATGCGTGTGGTGACATAAGCAAAGAGCATTGAGGCAAACGTTGAGATAAACGTGCCGACCAGATTGCTCAGGACGGCGGCATAGCTCAGCGCCGTGACCGCTCCTGCCTCAAGACCGGATACCAGCATCTTATCGACCATCTGGTTGATGTACACCAGCGAATAGCCCAGCAGCAGCGGCCCCATCATGCGCAGTAATTTTCGAACAGCGGGATTCCGGAACGGATTTCCGCGGGAGACCGTCCAATAGCGCCGTGAGAGAAGGGCTGTATAGCCTGCATTCCAGAGATTATAGGCAAAAAACGAGAGGACAAGAACCTGTACTCCGAGCGTACGCGCAAGGGCCACGGTCAGAACGATGAGAAAAATACTCTGGTGAACAGAGATCATCTCACCGGGGATAAAATGCTTATTGGCATGGAGCAAGCCGTTGAATACAGCGATCCATGTGAGCAGCAGCAGCACCGGGGCAAACAGGCGCAGATAGCGGCTCAGCTGCACGATCTGCTCAGCCGGATAGCTTGGCGCGATCAGCCGGGCGAGCCACGGTGCGCATAGCTCCACAAAGAGCACGACCATAGCGGTAAAGACTGTCAAAGCCTTCCAGACATCAAAGGCAAAGCGCCGCGAAGCGTCCTCCCCCTGCTGCACAGTATGCAGGTAAACGGCGATGAGGGCGGAAAGCACGGACTGCACCAATAAATATTGAATATTTCCGATCAACCCCTGAGAAAGATTGATGAGATCCGTTTCCAGCGTTGCACCGAAAGCGGAAGCCGTCACCATCTGTTTGAGAAAGCCCAGCAGCTTGCTGACAATTAACAGACCCGTGACGGAAAAAACCGTGCTGATGATGTGGTTCTTTTTTATGGTCAATGCCGTACCCTCTCCTTATGCTCTGTCCATGAAGGCAACTGCGTCTTTTTCCAGCATTCCGGAAACCGGGACTGTTTCACACTTCTCATTGGGCAGTGCCAAACCGTAGCCAAGGGCACACAGCAGCGGGGAGAAATACCACAGGTCTCCGGAAATATTGGCCTGCACCATATAGGCGGTCAAAAACAAGAAAAAGTAGCGGACATACTTCTGCTTCCATCCGGAACGCAGCAGATTTATAACCGCCCAGAAGATCAGAAGCATCAACGTAATAAAGCCAGCCAGTCCCGTTTCACACAAAAGCTCTAACGGGATATTGTGCGGGTACATTCCATATTTCACAGTATACCCCATGGGACCCATACCGGTGATCGGCGACTTCTGAAATTCTTTTACAGCCAGCTTGAAAAGAGTGCCGCGGCTGCCGATTTGCATGTTTTCCTTCGCACTATCTTCCTGAGATGGGGTATCCGGCTCAGCGGGAGTATTCGGCTCAGCGGGAGCATCCGGAAGGTTGGTTATTTGCTGGTTGCCGTCCGCTTTTACCAGATCATCAATTTTATCGGAAACCTTGGGATCCTCTTTTGATGTAACAAGTTCTCCTTTGGACACGCCCTGCAAAAAGCTAGCCATCCGCCATGTGCCAAACCCCTGCGGCGCGTAAACAAAAATATTGAAACACAGGACAAACGTCATAGCGGCAGACAGGATCGCGCTTCTCTGGCGGGACTCACGATGCAGGCAGGAGGAAAATACCAGACAAATGCAGAAACCGACCACGCAAAAATAGGTTCCGCGTGTACCGGATGCAATAATGGCGATCCAAAAGAGCGCAATAAGAATGCAGCGGAAGCGCTGGGGATGTCTCAGCGTTCGTCCAAACAGAGAAAATGGCTTCCCCTCTAAATACTGGAACACCATTGCCAAAAGAAACGGCATCAGGGTGTATGAGAAGGTCATATAGGAAAGAATGCCGAAATCTCTGCCATAGTTAAACGGGTTGCAGTTAAATAATGATCCGTTGAGATAAATCATGGCCGCAGGGACTGTAAAAAGTCCGAGCTGTTCCAATCCTTCAAAAAAGAACGCTTCATACCGCTTCAGTGCCGCGTAAACGCCGGTGCAAAATGCGGGAAATGAAAAAAAGATAAACTGACCGGCATGATGAGTCCACGTTCCTGTAAATCCAAAGCGCATCAGCGCCCTGATGTAGCAGCCGGCAAAAAACAGCAGAACAGCTCCCAAGGGGAGCAGCGCGCGCAGTTTCAGTTGCCCAAACCGCAGGACGGAAAGCAGAGCGGCAAAGGCGATCAGGGTGAACAGAACATTGCCGATGATGAAGGCGGCTTGACGGGCAATGTTGTCCTGAAAGGCCAGCCCCAGATAGTAAAATATGACGTTGATCAGGTTCCCGACACAAAAACTCAGCGGGAGCAGGTATTTACCGTAGCGGCTGTTCCATACCTTGGACAGGATTCGATCCATGGGGGAGTTCTCCTTTATTTTCTGTGTAATGTATTGCGCTGATAGGGATATGCCGCACAGAAGCTGCTCGGCAAAGTTCAATCAAACCGTCCCTCAAAGTCCGTGCTGGCGGTATGCTCTAGCGGCAGCTTCACCGGTTTGCCGGTGGCAGCGGACTGGTAGATAGCCAAGATCATCTCTAGTGCGTTGCGGCCCGCCACCGCGTCCACATAGGGCTTGCGGTCGTGCTCGATGGCGTCCATCATGTCGGCAAACAGGCTGGTGTGGCCGTTGCCGTAGACGTTGCTGGTGGCCTCCTGCAGGCCCTTGTTCTTTGCGTCGGCGTCGCTCTCGTCGGCAAAATTCCACACGTCGATGTTATTGGTGGAGGTGCCGCCCAGCTTCACCGTGCCGGTCTCGCCAAACAGATAAAGCGTTTCCTCAAGGTTCTTCGGGTAAACGTTCACCGTGCCCTCGATAGTGCCCACAGCGCCGTTTTTGAACTTCACAACAGCCATGCCGATGTCCTCGCACTGGAGGTAATCATGGAACTGCTGCTTGGTGACGCCGTAGACCTCGTCCACCTCGTCCCCCATCATCCAGCGCAGCAGGTCGATGCCGTGGATGCACTGGTTCATCAGGCAGCCGCCGTCCTGCGCCCAGGTGCCGCGCCAGGTTGCCTGATCATAGTAATCCCGATTCCGGTTCCAGCGGACGTGGATGCTACCGTGGGAGAGCCGTCCGAAGCGGCCTGACTCTACGGCATGGCGCATCTCCTGCACGGCCACGTTGAAGCGGTTCTGGTGGCAGGCGGCGACCTTGACGTGCTTTTCCGCACTGCGGCGGATGATCTCGTCCGCGTCGTCCATGCTCATGGCCATAGGCTTTTCGATGATGACGTTCACCCCCGCGTCGATGCAGGCGAGGGCGATCTCGGCGTGGATGCCGCTCTCCGTGGCGATGGAGGCCAGCTGCAGATCGGGATGCTCGGCCAGCAGCTTTTTATAGTCCGTGTAGCGGGTGATGGAATCGTCGTTCTGGAGGTCGTACTTGGCCAGCAGCTCCTCCATCTTATCCGGCAGCACGTCGCACACGGCGACGATGTTCAGTTTGTTGTTCAGGGCGGCCTTGATGTGGTTGACCGCGATGCGGCCGCAGCCGATGAGTGCGTAATTCATAAAAAGCACATCCTTTTATACTTTGTTCAAAATTTCCTCATACAGGGCCAGAAGTTTCTTTTCCTCCACGCCCCAGTTGAATTCCTCTTTGACCGCACGGCGGCCGTTTTCGCCCATCTGACGGGCTTCGTCAGGGTGATCCAGCAGGTAGCGGATCGCGTCGGCGATCTCGTCCACGTTGGCGGGATCGACGCAGATGCCGCAATGGTAGCGCTCCACAAATTCCTTCCAAAGAACAAAATTTGTGCAGATAATGGGCAGTCCTGCCATCATTTCCTCAAAGATCTTAGTGTTGCCCATGGTACCAAGTTGGAAGCCCGTATTGCGTCCGGGGGTCAACACTGCCATTCCGATGGAGCACCGCGACAATCTTTCAGCAACCTCCTTGTGAGGGATTTTTCCCAAGAAGTCGACCTGTTTCCATTCGGACTTTTCTTGCAACGATGCCATATAATCCGCACTTCCGTCACCGCAAAGACAGTAACGGCAGTCAGGAAGTCGCTCTAATGCCGCGATGATCTTTCCGTGGTTCCATTGCTCCGAAATGCCGCCGGCAAAAACAATCGCCTTTACCTTTTCAACGGCGGACATCTCCGCCGGCATTTCTTCCAACATCGGGTAATTGGCAACAAAAACCGTCTTAGGATTTCGTTTTTTGAAGTAGTCTACCATGTGGGGCGTTACGGTCACAACAGCGTCCAGTCTATGGCAGACGCTACTCTGATAGGCGGAATAGGCCCAGTAAACCGGCATACGAATAAGCGGTGTGATCCACGTTTTCTCTAAAATAGATTCTGCCGTGTGTTCATGGCTGTCGAAAATGATTTTTTTCCCTGCCTTTTTCAGTTTGAGACCATAAGGCAGCAGCTCAGGGTCATGGAGATGATAAATATCCGCGTCCACAGCTCTTGCGGCTTCATAGACCTTTTTCGCTCCTTCGGTCATGCGCTTGCGGCGGCTTTTGGGGATTTCCCCCACGCCGATGATATGAACACCGTCTTTCTCACGGCTTTCGCCGCGCTCGACCAGATAGGTATCATAGCCGGCCTTGGCGAGAGAAACACACTCCTTATGGAAGATGCGCACATCCTCCTCGCCGTGGACATTGGTCATGTGGCAGACCTTGATCATTGCAGAAACTCCTTGATCTTCTCGACGATTTTTTCGGCGCTGTGGCCGTCCCCGAAGGGCTGGTAGGCGGGATCGAAGGTCACGGGAACAGACAGCTTGGCAAGAATATCCACCTTGTCCGGCTTGGCAAGCTGGTTGCAGTTGTTCCGCATGGTCTCCGGCCAAACAACGAACTCCAGCACGGTGACGCAAGGCTTCCCGGCGAAAAACGCCTCCCGCTGTACGCCGCCGGAGTCCGTGACGATCTTCTTGGCGTGGTTGACCAGCGAAATGGAGGTCTGATATCCCACGGGCTGTGTCAGAATGATCTTCTGATAGCCCCCCTCCCGCACCAACCGGGCGGCGCGGTCATGGTTTCGGGGATGGACGGGATACACGGTAGGCGCGTCTAGCGCCTCCATCGCGTCGAAAATATTGCGGAGCTTTTCGTCCGTGTCCGTGTTTTCCTGCCGGTGGCAGGTCATGTAATAAAACTCCGTGGGCAGGGAAACAGGCTTGCCGTCGAAGTCCGCAAGCGCACGCAGTTCGCTACCGTCCAGCCGATCCGTATAATAGCGGAAAGCGTCGTACATGGGGTCTCCCACCACTGTGGCTGTCTTTTCTAGGCCCTCCCGCGCTAAAAAGCGGAAACTAGACTCCGTACAGGGCAGATTGATAGCGGAAACGTGATCTGTTACAGTACGGTTGACCTCCTCAGGGCTTTCCAGCGTGCCGAAGCGGTTGCCCGCCTCCACATGACACACGGGGATATGCAGCTTCACCGCCGCCAGCGCCGCCGCCATGGTGGAGTTGGTGTCGCCGAAAAGCAAAACCATATCCGGCAGCTCCGTCATGAGCACCTTTTCAATCTCGATGAGCATTTTTCCGGTCATCTCGCCGTGGCTGCCGCCGGAGATGCCGAGGTTGTAGTCCGGCTTGGGAATGTCCATCTCCTCAAAAAACACATCAGACATATTGTGGTCATAGTGCTGGCCGGTATGCACCAGCACCTCCTGAAGTTCCGGCTGATGCCGAAGCACACGGGAGACTACCGCCAGCTTGATGAACTGGGGGCGTGCACCCACCACGGTAACGATCTTTTTCATGCGTACATTCCTTTCCGGATTTCTTCTCTCTTACAGCCGCCAGAAGCGCAGGCCGGAGGCCTTCAGCTCGTCCATGCGGTAGAGGCTCTTCACATCAATAAGCACCCGTTCGTCGTTGGAAAGCTCGCTCTTGAACAGCTCCCGGAGCTGCATGAGAGACAGCGCACGGAACTCATTGTGTCCAACCGCCACGATGACACAGTCCGCCTTGGGGATCGCATCAAAGGGAACCAGATCCACGCCGTAGACCTGCTTGGCCACCTCAATGTCCGCCCAAGGATCGGCTACGATAGGCTGGATATCATACTCCCGCAGGCGGTTGATAATGTCCACCACCTTGCTGTTGCGGGTGTCGGGGCAGTTCTCCTTGAAGGTGATGCCGAGAATGACCACGGTGGCCTTCTTTGGCGCCTTGCCCGCCTCGATCATCTGCTTGATGGCGGCGTCCGCCACAAACGCGCCCATGCTGTCGTTGACCTTGCGGCCGTTCAGAATGATCTGGCTGTGATAGCCCAGCGCCTCGGCGGCGTTGATGAGATAGTAAGGGTCCACGCCGATGCAGTGGCCGCCTACCAGTCCAGGGCGGAAGCCCAGGGCGTTCCACTTGGTGTTCATGCCGGCAAGCACCTCGTCGGTGTCGATGTTCATGCGGTCGCAAATCATGGCGACCTCGTTCATAAAGGCGATGTTGATATCCCGCTGGCTGTTCTCAATCACCTTGACCGCCTCGGCGGTCTTGATGGTGGAAACGGGGAAGGTCCCTGCCTTGATGACGATATCGTAGACCTTTTTGATCTCCCGGGCGCTCTCTTCGTCCATGCCGGAGACGATTTTCCGGATATTGGTCAGGGTATGAACACGGTCGCCGGGGTTGATGCGCTCGGGAGAGTAGCCGATCTTCCAGTCCTCTCCGCACTTGAGGCCGGATTCCTTTTCGATGATGGGGATGCAGATATCCTCCGTTACGCCGGGGTACACCGTGGATTCAAAGACCACGATGCTGCCGGGGGTGAGGTTCTGGCCCACGGTGCGGGACGCTCCCTCAATGGGGCGCAGATCCGGTGTGGTATCGGGATTGACCGGCGTGGGCACGGCGATGATCAGGAACTTCGCCTCCTTCAGGCGGGAGGCATCCGACGTAAATTCCACCGTGGTACTCTTGATGGCCTCGCCTACCTCGTTGGTGGCGTCGATGCCGTTGGCGTACTCGTTCACCCGCTTTTCGTTGATGTCAAAGCCAATGACCGGAACGTGCTTGGCAAACTCCACCGCAAGGGGCATACCCACATAGCCGAGGCCCACCAGAGCCAGCTTTTCTTCTCCGGTGATCAGTCCCTGATAAATCGCGTCAAACTCCATATCTGTTACTCCTCTGTATTGTCCTTCTTACCATTATCGGAAGAACCGTTATTATTTGATCTCCTCGATTTGACTGTCATCACACAGTCGATAATTCCGCCCGCAGTCCGGGCAGCGGTAATATGTCACGCCATTTGGACGCAGCTTCTGTCCGCACTCGCAGACCCAGCCCGACTGCTTGGCAGGGATGCCCAGCATCAGCGCATGGTCGGGCACATCGCTTGCAATGACCGCGCCCGCACCGATGAGCGCCCACTTCCCCACCGTATGTCCGCAGACAACGGTGGCGTTGGCGCCGATGGACGCGCCTTCCTTCACGAGCGTTTTCTTGTAACCTGCGCTGCCCTTGGGGTACTTGGCGCGGGGCGTGAGGTCATTGGTGAAAACGCAGGACGGCCCGCAGAACACATCGTTTTCCAGTTCCACGCCCTCGTAGAGGGAGACATTGTTCTGTATTTTGCAGCCATCGCCGACTTTCACATGGTTGCTGACGTTGACGTTCTGTCCCAGCGAGCAGCGTTTACCGATGCGCGCGCCCCGCTGGATGTGGCAAAAATGCCAGATCTTCGTGCCTTCACCGATCTCCACATCGTCGTCGATGCAGGAACTTTCGTGGATAAAATAGTCTTTCTCCGCCATCACAGCGCCTCCAGAACCGCAGTAATGACCGTCTCCTGCTCCGCCTCCGTCAGATAGGGGTGCATGGGCAGGGAGAAGGTCCGGGCGCAGTAGTCATTGGCGTTTCGGAAGGCTTCGCCGCAGGTCGGCTCGCCGCGGAACACCGGCAGGGCGTGCTGCGGCGTGGGATAGTAGACCATGTTGGGGATGCCTTTTTCCGTCAGGCGGGCGATGATGCGGTCACGCTGCTTGGTGTCCTCCGCCAACAGCGCGTACTGCGCCCACACGGACAGGCAGCCCTCCGCCACAAAGGGCGTTGTGAATTTCCCGGCAAAGGCGGCGCTATACCGCCCCGCCACGGTCTGCCGGGCGGCGATCTCATAATCCGCCAGCGCCTTCAGTTTGGGCAGCAAAACCGCCGCCTGCAGATTGTCCAGACGGGAGTTCATACCCACGCGGATATTGTCGTACTTACCGCCGGGGCCTTTGCCGTGGACGCAGAGGGAGCGGATGAGGTCGTTGATCTCATCATCGTCCGTAAACACCGCGCCGCCGTCGCCGTAGCAGCCAAGGGGCTTGGCCGGGAAAAACGAGGTGGTGGCAATGCGTCCGAAGGAGCAGGTCTTTTTCCCGTGATATTCCGCACCGAAGCTCTGGGCCGCGTCCTCGATGAGAGCGAGGCCGTACTTCTCGCAGACGGCGGAAACGGCCTCATAGTCGCAGGGGTTGCCGAGAATGTCCACCGCCACAACTGCCTTGGGGGTGTACTTCCCCTCTGCCAGCACTGCCTTGATCTGTCGTTCAAGGCTTGCGGGGTCAAGGTTGTAGGTGTCGGGGGTAATGTCGCAGAAAACGCTTACCGCACCGAACATGGCGGCGGGCTCCGTGGAGGAAATGAACGTCATGTCGGGGGCGAACACCGCGTCCCCCTCCCCCACGCCCAGCGCCATGAAGGCAAGCTGGAGGGCGTCGGTTCCGTTGGCGCAGGTGATGCAGTGCTTGCGGCCGGTAAAGGCGGCAAGCTGCGTTTCCAGCTCCTTGACATACTTGCCGCCGATGAACGCGGCGGAGTTCAGGACATCTTGTATGTTCGCGTTGATTTCGTCCTTGAGGGCGGCGTATTGGGCTTTTAAGTCGATGAATTGCATGGGATCACACTTCCTTTTTGAATTTCGACTCGGTTACTTCTCGGAAATATCTTCTATGACGGAGATCAGTTTGTCCGTCAGGCGCATGAAGTCGTAGTCCTCCGCGGCACGGCGGGCGTTGGTGCAGTAGGACTGCCGCTCCTGTTTTGCCGATGTTGCCAAATCTTCGATGGCTTTTGCAACTTTCTGTGGCTGCGTGTCGGATGTCTCTATCCCCGCATCGTATGTTACGGCAGGATTATAGGGGCAGGGGAAATCGCACAAGATGGGTTTTCCCGCCGCCAAATAGTCGAACAGCTTATTAAAGCTGATTCCGAAACGGAACAGTGGCGATGGGTCATTGTGGGCAAAGTTCAAATCTGCGCGGCTGACGATGGAGGGGATGTATTTCTTCTCCACCATGCCCTTGAACACCACATTGGAAATATTTTCGTCGCGGACGCGCCGCTCCAGCGCTTCACGCTCGTCGCCGTCCCCCCAAACCAGAATCTTGACGCGGGGATCCTTTACGCACTTTGCCGCATCCAGCAGCAATCCGAGGTTGTTGACATGGCGGATGGAGCCGGTATAGATGACCTTAAAAACATTCGGATCGTTCAGGTCGGGATCTTCCACGCGGAAATGCTCTTTATTATAGTCAAACTGCTCCAGATCGACGCCATTGTTGATGTAGTGTACCTTGGAGCGGGGAATCTCCTTCTCCCAGCCTTGCTCAGTGATGTAGTCATAAGCGCCCTCCATGGTGAACACCAGGGCATCGGCTTTCTTATAAATCCACTTCTCCCCCCGATACAAGAGCTTGATCAAGGGGTTATCCTTCGTGAAGCGATTGGAGTACACCACGATGCTCTCCGGCCAGAGGTCCCGCACCTCGCAAACGCACTTCACGCCGAACTGCTTCGCCAGCTGGATGCCTGCCACCAGCGTCAGCGGATGGACGGAGGAGGCAAAAATCATGTCGGGCCTGCCGTGCTGTGCGGCGTACTCCTTCGCGGCTTTCTTCACATTGCGGTAGAAGTCGATCATATTCAACACACGCTGCTTGCCGTTGCCGTTATAGGCGCGGGCGCGGACAAAAACGAAGGGCGTGTCGATCTCCTCAGCAACGTGCTCCTCCCACAGCGCATCGGTCTCAAAGAAGCGCTCGGCCTTGCCGTGCTTGCTGTTGGCGCCGAAGACAACGGGCGCGTAACCGGCACGGCGCAGATTTTTCGCGAAGTTATAGTGCCGACCGCCATGGTCGAAATACATATCACTTGCGTAGTGGTTTAAGATCCAGATGTTCGTCTTCATGAAAAGATTCCTCTTCTTGTTGTGGTTTATGCCCGATAGCGGAGGGAAAAGCCGCTGGAGGGAGAACACCTTCGCGCAATCGTAGAAGCAATACACAACCTAATCGGCAAAGGAACGGACATGGGTGCTCCAAAATTTGTTTGCTCAATGGTAAACAAACTGTCGGCATCACATGGCTTTCTGTTTCTGTTGCGATTTCCTCTCATTCCAATCTTTCAAATCCATATCATACCCTTCGGTTTCAAAGGCGATATCCTCTCGCCGAAAAACCTTTACAATTGTCCGCAAAAATATTTTCACATCTCCAATAAAGGAGCAGGTATCTACATATTTCACATCCAGCGCCAGCTTGGTATCCCAGGTCAGCGCATTGCGTCCGCTGACCTGCGCCAGACCGGTCAAACCCGGGCGCATTTCATGGCGCCGATGTTGCATCAGATCCATGTATGCAACATCCTTTGGCAACAAAGGCCGAGGGCCGACGATGGACATATCGCCCTTGAAGATGTTCCACAGTTCCGGCAGCTCGTCAAGGCTAGTGGAACGGAGGGCGCGACCGAACTTCGTCAGGCGCACCTCGTCGGGGAGCAACTCGCCGTTTTCGTCCCGTGCGTCCGTCATGGAGCGGAATTTATACATTTTGAAGATCTTCTCGTCCTTACCAGGGCGCTCCTGACAGAAAATGACGGGGCTGCCCAGTTTTGTCCGCACCAGCACAGCGATCAAAAGCATAACTGGACTCAATAGCAGAAAGGCTATGGCAGACAAAACGATGTCCATCAATCTCTTTAAGTGATATCTATAAATCAATTCCCCTATCTCCCACTTACTCTTTTATCTTAGCCCGATAAAGCGGGAAGTAACTTACGTCCTCTATAAGCCCACATTCCATTCGCTTTTCAACAAGCATATCATATACGTCCTTATTCCAAATTTTTTTCCCGATATAAAAGTCAAACTCCGTATTCTTTCCAAATTTCTTTTTATATTGGAATAACGCATCGTTCGGATCGCTGCTTCTGCCGCCTCCATGGTGAATATATCGGAATCCATGTTCTTTCCCCCACTTTGCAGCTGCAGCCTCAAGCAATCCTCCTGCATTTAACTCTAACATTTTTTTGCTGCTCCCCAGCAAATGCGCATGTAGAATATTCCCCGCAGTGAAATACAGCTCGCTTGCGATAATCTCTCCTTTATAATGAAGCTGTCCTTCCAAAATATATGGTCTTAAATCTGATTCCAAAATCTTATAATAATCATCAGAAAAATAATACATTTTATCTGCGTGATTCCGATCCATCGTCTCTTCATAAATACGTCTGAATTCACTTAGGTCATCGGGCGATAACAGCAATTTAACCGTCACACCTTTCTCCAAAGCGCGTCTGTTATCTCGGCGCAAGCTTTTAGCGAATTCTTTTTGGACAGGATCATCGTAACCTTCCAAATCAGTTCCGACTGTATGTCTGGAAAAAATCACGTCGTAACTGTCATCCACATCTAAGTAATTTTGAAATATTGGATGAAATCTAATAAACTCGCTGACTATCTTATGGTCGCTGCAATACTTTCCAAAAGCCTCCGAATACTCTTTTTTTAGTTTTTCACCATTGTTCGTTTCAAGAATCATTGGCCCGCCATAACCATACGGCGTAACTATGTCATAGTACTGCACCCCGTGAATCAACCATGGCACAGGACGCATGATGAACATATTTTTTATCATTCCGCTTTCGGATTTCCATTCAAATATGTTACATCTACCCTCTCCCATTGCTTGACACAGTTTTCCATACTCCTTAAGGAAGTAAATATCTAAAATCTTTTCTCTCATCTCTTCTTTACCCAATGCATCTGTATGTGGTTTTAATACTCTCGCCCTGCTGCGCAGGCATTATGAACGCTATAGCCCAACCAGCGACACGATTATTGCCTTTGAAAATATTTCAAATCTCCGACAGTTCATCAAAATCAATCGAATACATCAGCGTAAACACTCCGCTTTTTCTGTATTTCGGTTCCTTTTTCAAGTGTGTCCTGCCTCGGTCTCCTTCACCTTTTTCCATATGCCAAAACGTCTTCTTTCTACATGGCCAATCACGCGAAAGCCCGCCTTTTCTACACCCCGAATCGAGCTAAGATTATCCGGGGACACAAACATATAATGCTCCCCGCGCTCCCCATCAGGAAGAGCCCTCACACAAATGCCCAACACATAGGGATAAATCCCCAGCCCACGGTATTCCTCCGTTGTCATACAAGGACCAATCTCATACTCGTTTTTTCGAAGGAAACTAAATTTAGGGTTTCGCCCAACCATCATGCTCTGGTGGACAATGACCCCCTCCGCATTTTTTACCTGAAACAGACTGCAACGGCCCAAAGCAAGCCATTTCCAAACAAGCTCCGTCAAGTTGTTCTCTTTCCTTAACACACCGCGCAGCGTAGGCGTAGTAATCTCCAAATGCAACCCCTCCGGCAGCGATACAGGCGTCGTTCCCTCATCCAAATACTGAAAAAGTAAATCTTTTTTCATTGACCGCACCTTTCCTTCACGCGAAGCAGGCGCGGATCAGTTCGATGACCGCATCCTGCCGCTCCGGCGTCATTTTGTTGTCACTGGGCAGGCACAGGCCGCGAGCGAAAATATCCGCTCCCACGTCAGGCACACTGCCGGCGATGTAGGCGTTGGTGCGGCAGCGGAGACTCCCCTCCCGGCCCACGCACTCGTGCAGACGGTACATGGGCTGCATATGCATGGGCTTCCAGATGGGGCGGCCCTCGGCGTTATACTTTGCCAAGACCCCTAAAATTTCCGTGGGGCAGGACTTCCCTGCCTCTGCGCGGTAAAGGGCTTCGCTGTCAGAGCGCACCTGCGGGCACATGGCGTCCTTGTCGATGATAAGAGCGGAGAGCCAGTAGTTGGGGACGGTAGCAGCCACGATGGGGTTCATCGTCACAGGCAGATCCCGCAGTCCCTCGCAATAGCGCTGGTAGATCGCCTTTTTCTGGGCGATGTGCTCCTCCAGATGGGGGTACTGGCCCCGCACCACGCCTGCGACGACATTACTCATGCGGTAATTGTAGCCCACCTCCTCGTGCTGATACCACGCGGCGTTCTCGCGCGCCTGCGTCGCCCACTTCCGTGCGCGGTTGGCATCCTCAAGGGAGTTGGTCAGGAGACATCCGCCGGCAGAGCCGGTGATGATCTTGTTGCCGTTATAGGAGATGGCGGCGTAGTCGCCGAAGCTGCCGCACTGCTTGCCGTTCACCGTGGCGCCCATGGCCTCGGCGGCGTCCTCGATAAGCAGCGCGCCGTGCTTTTCGCAGATGCGCTTGATCTCGTCCACCTTGGCGGGGAAGCCGTAGAGGTGCGCCATGACCACCAGCTTCACCTCAGGATACAGGGTGAACGCCTTTTCCAGCGCGATAGGATCCATGTTCCAGCTGTCCGCCTCGGTGTCGATAAAGACGGGGATGCCGCCCTCGTAGACCACGGGGTTCAGCGTGGCGTCAAAGGTCATGTCCGAGCAGAACACACGCCGCCCCGCAAGAGCGCCGTGGCTGATGGGGGGCTTGCCGTAGAGCCGCTCCCCCGCCAGCTTTACGCACAGGTGCAGCGCGGCGGTGCAGCAGGAGAGGCCGACCGCATAACCGACCTCCGCTTTTTCGGCGGCGATGCGCTCGACCTCGTTGATATTCTCGCCCACGGTGCTCATCCAGTTGGTGTCATAGGCGCGGCGGATATACTCCATCTCTTCACCGTGCATGGTAGGCGTAGCGAGCCAGACCTTTTCGGCAAAGGGGTGAAATTGATCGTATGCGGTAAATGCCATAGGGCCACTTCCTTCAAATGAATTGAGTTCTCTGCAAATATCTCAGGAACAGGCAACTTCCTGTTTGGGAATTTTCACGGTATCGCCCTGCGTCCGGTTGACCTCCTCCGGCTCGTGGAAGGTAGGTACCACCCGGTGCAGCACCTCCCGGATACAGGAGATGTCCTCCGTCCGCATGGTTTTTTCCAGCGCGTCGTTCAATAACGTCAGCTTTCGTTCCAGCTCCTCCGGCGTCACCGGGGGCTGGTGCTCCACGAAGATCATGCCGTTGCCGGTTTTTTCCAGATTCCGGCTGGCAATCAGTAGTTCCTCGTAAAGCTTCTCGCCGGGACGCAGGCCGGTTTCCACGATCTCAATATCCCGGTAAGGCTCGTAGCCAGACAGTCGAATCATGTTCTCCGCCAACTCCAAAATCTTCACCGGACGGCCCATGTCCAGCACGAACAGCTCGTTCTGCTTGGCCATGGCCCCCGCCTCCAGCACCAGCTGGGCGGCCTCGGGGATGGTCATGAAATAGCGGATGATGCGCTTGTCCGTCACGGTGACGGGGCCTCCCGCCGCGATCTGACGGCGGAACAGAGGCACCACGGAGCCGTTGGAGCCAAGCACATTGCCAAAGCGCACCGCGGCGAAGGTGGTCTGGGAACACCCGGCCATGGACTGCACCACCATCTCGCACAACCGCTTGCTGGCGCCCATGACGGAAGTGGGGTTCACGGCCTTATCCGTGGAGATCAAGATGAATTTTTTGACGCAGTGGGCGTCTGCCGCCCGGACGGTGTTCAGCGTGCCGAACACGTTGTTGCGGATGGCCTCCTGCGGACTGGTCTCCATCAGGGGAACGTGCTTATGGGCGGCGGCGTGGAATACCACGTCGGGCTTATAGGTATCGAACAGCAGTTCCAGCCGCCGGGGGTCCCGGACAGAACCGATCTCCACGCTGAGGGGCAGATCCCTGCCGTACTGGTACAGCAGCTCCTGCTGGATGTCGTAGGCGTTGTTTTCGTAAATGTCGAAGATGACCAGCCGCTTGGGATGGTGCTTGACGATCTGGCGGCACAGCTCGCTGCCGATGGAACCGCCGCCACCGGTGACCAGCACGGTGCGGCCGGACAGCAGTCCCTCCACAGCGGAAATATCCAGTTCGATGGTATCACGGCCCAGCAGATCCTCGATCCGCACCTCCCGCAGCTGCTGGCGGATGGGCTTCCGGTCGATCAGCTCTAACGTGCTGGGCAGCGTGGAAACTCTGATGCTCCGGTCTGTCAGCTGCCGCAGGATCTCTTTGCGGTGGAGCTCATCCATGGAGGGGATGGCGAAGATGGCCTCGTGAATATCCATAGCCCGCATTCGGGACAGAGCCTGTGAGAGCGTTCCGCTGACCGGCACGCCCCGGATGCGCTTGTTGATCTTCCCCGGGTCGTCATCAAAAAAGCACTGGACGGTATATCGGCTGTTGGGGTTGTGCTGGATCTCGTTGAGCAGCTGCACACCGGCCGCCCCCGCGCCGATGATGGCCACGGGGATCGCGCCCGTCTGCTGGCTACGCAGCACCCGGGCACGGTAGCTGCGGTACCCAAACCGCACCACCAGCATCTCCAGCACCCACAGGCTGGCGATGGCAGCCAGCAGAACGAAGGAAATGACCCCCACGCCGCTCAATCGGGCGATGGTCTCGTAAACGGTAAAGCCGCAGAACGCCGAGGCGATCAGCATGAGGTACTCCCGGCTCTCGGCATACCGCCACAGGCTGTCATAGGTCTTGAACACCAGCTGAGCAAGGACCGTGCAGCCGTACAGCAGCGCCGCGTTCGTCCAGAAATTTTCCTCCGCGCCGGTGGCGGTATAGGGCAGCAGCACTGTGATGAACTTGTAGCCTGCTACTGCCACCGCGAACAAAAAGGCGTCGCAGAGGAACAGCAGTTGTCTCCGAAATCGGTTCATAAAGGTACTCCTTCACCGGCGGACCGGTGTGTTTTCTTATTGGGCGGCTTCCTCCGTCTCCCCTTCTCCGCTTTGGGACATCAGGGCCAGAACGGTGTAAGCGTCCTGACCGGATATGCCCTGCTCCTTCACGGAGCGGCACAGCATCAAAAATGACTGATTCGTCTCGTTCAACTCCACCGTTTCCAGTCTGCCTTCGGCGTTCATGGTGTCCAGCACGTCACCGAGGGCCAGAACGCCGTCCAAAAAGGCGGACACGTTGGCCGCGCCCATGGCGGGCAGGACTTCCTCGCGGTAGAAATCCATTTGCAGGTTCCAGCCGTCGGGACTGGAACGCACCTGACGGATGCCCTCCAGAGAGCAATCAAACAGCTCGTCCCACTCCTGACGGGGCAGGTAATAATACCGGGCCAGCGCGCTGTCATTCTCATAGGTGCCGGAGGCGCGCAGCTGCTTCACATACTTCATCATATCGCCGTTGTAGGCGCGGTCATCCAGCTGCACGGCGTTGGCCACATAGCTTCGCTGGTAGGTGTCGTGGTCGAATACGTCTCCCCGGACGCAGCCCCGGAGGAAATCCAGATATTCATACACGTCGCTGGTCTCAAACCGCTCCGCCTTCCGGTCCGTCATGCGGGCACTTTCCAGCAGGCCGCCGAACACAGCCAGATACAGGGCAAAACAACCCAACAGGGCCAGTCCTGCCGTTTTTGCCTCCTTCCGGGCTTTTTGCGTGTCCCCTGCTACCAACGGTTTTGCATACAGCAAAACCGGCAGCACCAGCAGCACATAGGCGAAGCACTTAAAGCCCCGGACGGAGAAGTTGATCTCCATGAGGCTGTGAAGGTTCATCATGACCCACGATGCCAGCAACGCGGCGGCCAAACCGTCTTTTTCTTTTCGGACGGCTTGCAGGCAGAGCCACGCAGAACCCAGCACAAAGCATAGGGCAAAGACCGTCCCCACCAAGCCGGTGTCGGACATGGTTTGCAGCAGGTGATTGTGGGCATACTTGGACTCATATTGGAAGGACTGGACGGACCGGGTCAGATTTTCCGTGGAGCCGAGGCCACGTCCGAAGATAGGCGCTGTGGAGAAAATTTTCCACGCGTCCTTATCAAATTCCACGCGCAAGACATAGCTGCTGCTCTCCAGCAGACTGTCCGACAATAACCGGGACGAGACCGCCTTTGGCAGCCATGGATAGTTCAAGGTAATGTTCTTCTCGCCGTTGACGATCAGGCTCCGCAGGGTCTGCCCCGCCTGTCCTACAAGAATGACATGCAGACTGGTCGAATCCTCCGGCACGGTAAACGCACACTCAGAAAACGGCCCATCATACAGATCCGTTCTGCCGCCTAAAAAGGCATTCAAAGCGGTTTGCGAATAAACCACCGTCCGTGGATCGCCGTCTACATCGCCGGTAATGGCCGCGTCCCCCGTGATGCCGTCCGGCAAAATGTAGACGATGTAGGAGTCATCCGCTTCAAAGGTGTAAGGGCCGGTATGGAGAAACACCGCCGCGCAGAGAGCCGCGGTCACGGCGCAGAGTGCGCCCACTGCGGCCAGTGCCGCTTTTTTGTGGGCGGAGAGCACCACGCCCAGCCACCGTCCGGCCAGTGCGTCCAACGCAAAGAGGATCAGGCCGCTGAACAGGCACACCAGGACCGCCGTTTCATTGCCGCCGCTTGCCATGGAGGAAGCCGGGACACCGGCTGCGATCATGGTCACGGCTGTTTCCGCCAGCAGGAGGAACAGGCCCACCCGGTCGGCCCGCTCTGCGGCAAGCCAGACGATGCAGGACACCGCAAAGCAGAGCAGAGCGCCGCGGCTGCCGGTGAGCAGCAGGCTCACAGCGTTAACGCCCACCAGCAGAGATGCCGCCAGACGCCGCCAGATGCAGGTGGAGCTTTTCAGGAGGTACAGGGCAGCGAACAGCGATAGAGAAAACAGCGCCGCCGTCACGTTAGCGTCGTTATACAGTCCGTTGACACGGGCGGCGGCACTTTCCTGCAAAGCGCTGGTGTAATCCGTGCCCAAGGCGTTCATCAAAGCGTTAAAAGGCCCGAACAGCACCTGACCGCAGCTCATGTCCAGAGAGATCAGAGCGATGACGGTGGATATGGACGCGCCGCCCCACAGCAGGCCGGGGACGTGCTTCCGCTCAAAGCGGGACAGCAGAATGACCGCCAAGGAGAAGGCGGCGATGAATTTATAAAACTCGGACTGGGCGTTGGCCCCGAAGGGAGAATAGATGGCTGATGCGCCGTAGATGATGGCAAAGGCCAAAAGGCCCAATACAGGCACGGACAGCCGCTGCTCAAAGCGAGACAGCGGCTTTTTACCAAGCAGGCTCAGGAAGGCCAGTGCGCAGAGGATCATGCTCACGGTGCCGGTCTGGACGGTCATGGCTAAAAACAGCAGAACGGAATAGAGAACCACCATAAAGACGTCCTTCCGGGAAAACACGTTATCTGTGCAGCAGCCCTGCTGAGAGGCGGCGGGTACAGGGGTCTTTTCTGTATGTTCAGCCGGGGCGGACTGCTGGGCCGCCGGGGTCGGAATGTTGTCTTTTCTTGATTTTTTCGCGCTCAAAGCAAAAGCCTCCTATATGAGAGTTCACGGTCAATAGCGGGGCACAGCCGCTAAAAAAGCGGTCTGTTACAACCGCCGATTGTTCTCAAGTTGTAACCCGGAGCAAGCGGGGAATTTTCGAAATCAGGCGGGGCGATCCCCCGCGGGTGGAAACGGAAACAGGCGCAGGGGCCGTCTGGTCATAGATATTTTTCATTATAGTCCAATATGACTGAAAATACAAGCAGTTTCAACGTTTTTCCCGTGTTTTTTCGGGGAAAGACGAGTGGTTTTGGGGGGATGAGGGGCGGTCATTCATTGGGGAAGCCAAGGCGAGTGGGCAAGGAAACAGTGGGCGGCATCTTCCGGCAGGAACAGGGGACGGAAATGGAGGAGAGGGTTGGCAAGGCATTTTTTAAGCCGGAGCGGGACGGCCCCAATCAACACAAAGACCCCGCTCCATAAGGAGCGGGGTCTTTGTTATCTCAACTCAGACGAGTTTTGATGGTTAATTCTCAGAGAGAATTAGGCCAGGACGACCACATCGCCGCAGACGATACGGGCGTTGCCAGCGGTCAGCTTGCCAACCTTAACAGCTGCAGACTCGGTGTTAGCTTTGACCACCTCGGCAGTGTAGGTAGCGGCCTTCACATAGGTGCCGTTGGACAGGACCTCAACAGTCACAGTGTACTTACCAGCCTTGTCGGCAGTAACCTTGACTTCGCCAGTGGAGGCGTTATAGTCCAGCTTAGTAACAGTACCGGGAGTGACGTTGCCGCTGCCGGTCTCAGTCTTGCCGTTATCAACTTCCTGAACGAACAGGTAATCGATGTCGCCATCAGTGTTGTCGAACAGAGCAATGTACTCAGCGGAGGTATCAGTGGTGATATCCTTCACGTCAGCAATCTTGGTGATGACACCATCGGAATCGATGATGAACATCTTGGCATCGGAAGCCACAGTGTAGCGGGTCTTGGAAGCGCCCAGACCGATGGTGTAAGCACCAGACAGCTTGTAGACGCCATCATTACCAGTGTACACGGTGTAGCTGTTCAGAGTGCCGCTCTTGGGCAGAGTCGCGCCGGTAACCAGATTCTTGTTGTTGTACTTGAAGTTGGTACCAACAACGTTGTCCTTGGTGTAGCCGGCAGTGCCGATGTCGGGGTTGCCGCCCTTGACCTTAACAGTGGTGATCTCGCCGTCCACAACAGCGTTGTAGCTGTACCAGACATTGCCATCAACATCGTAGGTAGCCTTGGAGACGGACTGGCCGGCCAGGAAGGTGATGTCCTTCTTGCCGTTGGTGGTGTAAGCACCGGTGGCGTCGATGAACATGAAGGTGACCAGGTTGCCGCTCTTCACATAGGCAGCCTCAACAGCGTGGGAGCCAGCGGGATCCTTCTCAGCCTTAACCCAAGTGCCCTTGATGGTGGGAGCGTTCTTGATGCCGGTGTAGGTATTATAGTTGACCTTCCTGCCGGTGCTATCGACCTCAGCGACCACGAACACGGTCTCGCTGTTGGCGTAGAAAGTCTTGCCATTGCCCAGAGTAATCTTAGCGTTGGTATTGGTCATCTCGAAGCCGGCATTGCCGCCAGTGACGGGGCCGTTCTTACCGAAGTCAACCGCAGTATTGTCCTGAGTCTTCAGAGTGCCGTTGGCAGCCTGGTTTGCAGCCTCACGCAGGACGTACTCGTTGTTGCTGTCAGCGCGGTAGTAGACGATCTTGCCAACGAGGTCGGTGTAGCTGTCATCGGTGTCAACGGTCTTGACAGTGCCGTCAGACAGAACCAGCTGAGCCTGATCCTTGCCGAACTTGGAGTCGGTGCTCTGAGCGTACATAACGAAGGCGTACTTGGAAGCATCGAACTTGACCTCATCAACATAGATGACCAGGCCGTTCTGATCCAGGTAAGCGATGTAATCGCTCTTGGTGCTCATGCTGGTCTCGCCCATCTTGAAGGCAACGCTGTTCTCGTTGTACTTGTACTCCTTGTCAGCCAGAGTCAGCTTCTTGCCCAGAGTGTACTGGGTGAGAGTGCCGGTGACAGACTCAGCCTTGACAACAGACTCGATCTCGTTCTCCTTCTGAGAATAGGTGAACAGGACCACATCGTCTTCCTCGAAGGCGGTGGTGTCGCACTCAAACTTCTTCTGAGAAGCAGTCAGGTTGAAGGAAGTATGGGTCTCGTCATAGATGGTGCTCTCGGGCTCGACAACCACATAGGGATCAGCAACCTTGGTCTCCTTGGAGCCGATGGTGCCGGCATAGGTGTCGATCACGCAGATGGTAACGGCGTTGTCATCGCTGTTATAGAAGACCTCGACGTTGGTGCCGTTGGCAACCAGCTTATCGTTAGCGCTGGAGCTGGCGATCTTCAGAGTGTTGCTCTTGGAAACGCTGACGTTCTTAGCGGGTTCACCGTTGTAGAAGACCTTAGCGGCAGAGTCCTTCTGAGTCATGCCCAGATCCTTGTAGATGTCGCCCAGCTCGACGTTCTTGGTGTAGGTCACGTCAGCCTTATCAGCATAGGTGCCGATCTTGTCGCCCTTGTTGGTCCACTTGGTAGCGGGACGAGAGAAGACATCGGTAGTCTCGGACTTGACCAGCTTGTTGAAGTACTCCTCAGCGAACTGGACATAGCCGTCGCCGCCCTTCTTGCCGTCGATGTTGCCGTCGTTGATGGCAGAGCTGCCCCAGCGCTTGGACTTAGCGGCAGAGTTGTCGGTCACGGTGACGTTGCCGACAGTGATGGTGGAGTTCTTCTCGTACTCAACGATATCAGCCTGGATCATGTTGAAGGCATACAGGCAAGCCTCTTCACGGGTCACAGCCTTGACGCCGTTGAAGTCGCCGTTCAGGCCATCAGCCAGACCGATGTTCAGAGCCTGCTTGGCAACGTTGATGGACCAGTTGGCGCCGGTGTAGCCCTCGCGGGTAGCGTCATAGCCCAGAGCGCCCAGCAGCATCTTCATGAAAGCATAACCGGTCAGGGAGTTGGCGGGCTTGAAGCTGCCGTCAGCATAGCCGGAGATGATGCCGGCCTTCTGGCAGTAAGCAATGTAGCCAGCGAAGGTGTGGTTGACGGGGACATCCTTGTAGGGAGCGGCGTCAGCCACCAGAGCGCCAGCGGTGGTGGGGCCAAGGATCAGGTTGCAGATGATCTTGGCAGCAGCGCCACGGGTCAGGGTGGTGCTGGGATTGAAGGAACCGTCGGTATAACCGTCGATAACCTTCACGGCGGACATCACGTCGACAGCTTCATTGTACTGGATCTTGCTGCCGTCGGTGAAGTCCTTGGCACCGGCAGAGACGGTGACCAGAGACATGGTCATCACCAGAGCCAGTACCAGAGAAAGGAACTTCTTCATGGGATTTCCTCCTTTTGAATTTCTCCCTTTGCGGGAGTTTGTTTTTGCAAGTCAGGCTTTCGCGTTCCGCCCCGATTTACATATCGTGGCTAGCCTACCCAATATCTGAATCGGGACTTGGGGCTATGCCCTTCTTGCAGTTTATACTTTAGCACGGCTTTTTTCGACTGTAAATAGGTTTTGGGGTTCTGTAACAAAACCGTAATGAGAACGGTGGTTTTGCGGAAGGTTGACGGCGAGTTGTTGCGGAAGGGTGATGTTATGGGGTATTTTCCGGCAGACGGTAACGCTTCCCTACCAATTTTAGCTCTCCCCTGTCCACCATTCCTTTTAATATATGTGTGGCCTGCTTGGGGTCGATCCGCAGCTGCTCCGCAAGGGCCTGACGGCCCGCCGTGCCCTCCTTTTGGAGGTAGGAGCGGAGAATAGGCAGGTAATCCGCCTCCGCCACGGCGTTTCCGGCGGGGTAGTAGCGGACGCCCACGCGGGTGAGCCGCCCGGCCTTGCTCAGGCGGTTCAGGTGCTCCCACGCCGCTCCGGGAGAGACATGGAGCAAGGCGGCCGCCGTGTCCCGAAGGAGGTAGCCCTGTTCCTCCGCAGCACGGAGGAGGACGTCCTCCAGCTGCTTGTTGTGTGCCCAGACGGAGAGAGAGCGGAGGGAGAAGCCCTCCAGACCGCCCCGGATCATGGCGGTGCGGCACAGGACGGACAGGCGGGACTGGTCGATGGGGTTGCCGGTGGCGGGGGCGATGAACACGCGGTTGGTGGGGACGTCCTTCTGCCGTGCCCGGACGTCGGACAACAGGCGCTGTGTCCGGGCGCCCATGTCGACATCGTGGTCGGGAAACCGGATCAGGCCGGTTTGCAGGTCGATCTGATCCCACGTCAGGGAGAGGATCTCCCCCGGCTGCATGGCTAATTTCCAGCACATCCAGATGGCAAGGCCCGCGGTGGAGCTGCCCTCCTGCTGGACGATGCGCCAAAGGCTGTATTCCGTATCGTCGCCGCCGGTTTGCGGAATGTCCGGCTGGGGGGCGTCCTCCCAGAGGGCGGCGGGGAAAATGCCCCGGAGACTGCCCACGGCCATGCCGCTGACACGGGCGGCGCAGGCCCAGCCGTTGGTCTTGATCTGGCGGACGATCCAGTCCCGGCGGAGATCTTTCAGGGACACGTCCTGCCCCTCGCTGTCCAAGGCGAGCTTCGCCAGACGGGAGACGTTTTCCGGCGTCATGGGCTTTTTGCCGCGATCCGCAATGAGGACCCGGTTGGACAGCTTGCGATACCGGGCATAGCGCTCCCGGAGGCAGTCCGCCACGGAGGGCTCCAAGGGGACGGCGCGGTCCGGGAGCAGGATGCTGCCACCGTCAAAGTCCACCTGATCCCAGGTGAGTTCGTTGAGTTCCTTGCGGCTCAGGCCCTCCTGCCACGCAAGGCGGAGGATAACGCCCTCCGGGCTGTATGGGTGTCGGGCGAGGATGCGGAACATAGCCGCTTCGTCCGGTTTTTTCAGTTCTTCTGCTGGCATGGATACCTCCTGTTGCGCCGAAGAAAATCGGCGTGAGTCTCACGTGAGTTTTGTCCGAAATCAGCCCTCCATAAAGCAGGAGAAGGCCGGATAGTAGCGAAGGGAAATGGGCTGGCCCAAGGCGGCGGAGCGGTTTTTGAGGATCTTCAGCTCCAATTCCCGGGGATCCTTCCGCTTTTCCTCGTCGATCTGGAAGCCGGGACGGCCCGCGCCACGGGCTTGCAGGCCCAGCAGGACATCGGCGGAATAGTCGATGCCGCCGGATTCCTTGAAGGCGTTCATGGAGACCTCAAGGTTGTAGTTCTCCCGGTTGAAGGAGGAGATGGCGAACACGGTCAATTCGTACTGCCGGGACATTTTTTTCAGGGCGCAGACGATGCGGTCGAGGTTCTGCTTGTCGGTGAAGTGGACGTCCACCGGGGCGATGATCTGGAGGTAGTCGATGAGGACTACCGGCTTTTCGCCGGTCTCGGCGATGTGGCGGGCTACCTCGCTCTGGATGTAGTCGAGGCCGGTCTCGTGGTCTCCCTCCCGGAAGTAGATGTGTCCGGCGTAGGCGGCGTAGGCATCCCGGGCGGCGTCCAAGTGGGCCTTTTCCTGGGTGGTGTACTGGCTCCAGCGCCGACCGTCCAACACGCCGCGAGCGGTTTTGGCCATGCGCCGCCGGGCGGAGGTGTCCAGCAGGAAGCTCTCCCGGGAGATGGAGCGGGCCATCAGTTCCCACGCCATCATTTCAAGGGAGAACACCAGAACGTCCCTCCCCTGCTGGGCCAGCTGATCCGCCATCTGCATACAGAAGGCGGTCTTGCCCAGAGAGCTGACCGCGCCGATGACGTAAAGGCCGTCGTACAAGCCGCCGTCCAGGGCCTCGTCGATCTTGGGGAAGCCGGTTTTCAGCGGCGGGCGGGCGGCCTGCTTCCGGATGTAGGCGAGGAAGTCCTCCATTCGCCCTGCCGCCGAGGTCTCCTTGTAGGGGGGCGGCTGGCTGGCCGCCCAGTCGGCGGCGCACTGGGCGAGGAAGTGGGCGGTCTCGTCCCGGTCATGGCAGAGGGATTCGTTGAGATCCTTGCCATAGGGCACGGGGGGACAGCGGTAGAGCCACGGAAATTCCGCCGTCAGCGCCGCGGCCCACGTCTCCCCTGCCGGATCGCTGTCCGTCAGCAAAAGGATGGGGGCAGGCTTGGGCAGGGTTCGCAGGAGGGCGGCGGCTTTCTCCCGGTTGCCGGAGCCGTTGAGGGCGGCGGCATGGTAGCCCAGTTCCTCGGCGGAGAGGGCGTCGAAGGTACCCTCAAGGAGAAAGATGGGGGCTCCCTCCCCTACCCCGGTCAGCAATTCCGGCTGGAACAGCGGCGAGGGCCGGCCCTTTTCGTTGAGGTAGCGCTTTTCGGAGACGGCCCGGCGGACGCAGCGGCCATCCTCGCAGGGAAGCACCACGCAGTCATGCCTGGGATCGTAGCCTAAGCGAAAGCGGGTGACGGTGTCCGCCGACAGGCCCCGCTGGGCGAAGTAGGGGGTCTCGTCCCGGTGGGCGAAGCAGTCGGAGAGATAGGAGAAAGAAAGAGGTTCTTCGCAGAAAGAAGACGGGGCGCAGCCCCCGATCCCCCCCTCCCCCCCGTGAGGAGCGGCCCGCTCCGCGGGACGGTTCGTTATGTGGGAGGGTTCGGCGGCGCTGAAAGAGACGGAGCGCCTTGCGGAACCGTCCCCGTACCGTTCGCTGGCGAGGGAAAGAGCGTCCGCCGGAGAGGAAAGGTTGTTGTCGAGGGCGAGGAGGTCAAAGAGGTCGTAGTCCGCGCCGCAGGCAAAGCAGTGGACTTTGTTGCGCTTGGGGTCGAAGCCCATGGAGGGGTCACGGTCCAGATGGGACGGGTTCAGACAGCGGAACCGCTTGCGGGGGTCGATGCCCCGGTCGTAGAGGTAGTCGATGATCCGGGGACGGAGAGAGTCGAAGGTGTCGGGCATGGGAAGCGTCTCCTTTCTGGGTCTGGTCAGGAGTATTGTAGCATACCGCCCCGGAGACCGGCGAAGCGGTCCGGGGCAGTAGTATATCTTAATATATCAATAAGGGGAAATGGGAGGGAAAAGGTTGGGTGGGAAAAAGTTGGAAAAATTTGGAGTAAAAAGTTAATTGTCCCCCAAAATGTGGGTATAGGAGTGAACAAAAATGGGAAAACTGAGAGGGGCGGAGGGAGCAAGTTTGCACGGGGGGAAGTTGGGAATTGCACGGGTCAAAGTCGGTGCTGCACGGGGGGAAGTTGGAATCGGACAGGGAGAATAGGGGGATTGTGGACGGTTTTCTCCACGGTGAGGGCGTTTTGAGGTTGTTTTTCAGGGAAAACGGCCCGAAAATGGGTTCCCTGTGGAGAAGTGGACGTCGGTTTCTGCACAATGGCCCGGAACGGGCGGTTTTTTGGAAGGGAGTTCAGACGTGGTTTCGTGCAGACCGTCCCCGTCAGTCTTCGGCCTTCGGCGCTTTTTTGTGGGAGGTCTTCCCTTTCAGCTGCTTGGCCGCCCGGGTCTTGTCCAGTTTCTGGATGTAGTCCCAGAGGGTCTGGTCGATGCCCACGTTCATGCGGCCCGCCAGAAAGGTGTTAATGTCGTCATAGTCGAAGTCCATATGGATGGAGCCGTTGGAAATGCTCTCGATCTCCTCTACCGCCTTATTGAAGGGGCGGATGATGGCCTCGTCATAGTTGCGGTTCTTGACCTCTTCCTTGGTGGGCAGGCCGATGTAGTGGATGATGTCGTCGATCTTGATGCGGAAGGAGCCGTTTTCGTCGATGGGGGCTTTTCTGGCCCGGTAGAACAGGTAGAAGGCCAGACGGTAGCTGTTTTCCGAAAGGTGGCCCATCCAGTCCGGGATCAGCTGGTAATACTGGGTCAGGAAGTGGCGCACGTTCTCCGCGAAGGAGATATGGACCTCGCCGGTGTACTTTTTGATGTAGGCTTCCGTGGCGAGATGGGTGATGTAGAAGGATTCAAAGTATTTTTTGAAGGATTCGGCGGTGATCTTCATGCCGGTGATGGCCTGCATATCTTTTTTCAGCTGGCGGTAGGCCGCGTCCCGGCTTTTCAGGCCCGCCCACGCCATGTATTCCTCGATGGAGAAGGTGGCGGTGTTGTTCCGCCAGTTGTCGGCGTTGCCCCGCATGAGGGTGTAGATCAGCAGGCGGTGGGCCGTCCAGCTGAGGTTTTTTGTGTAGGCTTCCACCGCCTCAAAGATGAGGGTCATCTCATAGTCCTTGTTGCGGTAGCGGATGTTCTGGTTGCCGTAGGCGTCCGGCTGATCGTAGGTGACGGTGATGCCGTTGGACGCCGGGTGGAACTCCCTCCCCCGCTTCATGTTGGCCCACACGCCGCAGATGAAGTAGGTGGCGGGGCTGTTGCCCAGAACGTCGTATTCCTGCACCCGCTCCGCCACCGTGGTCTCGAAGATGTCCAGCAGCGTGGAGGCGAAGGCCACGCTCTCCGGCGCGCCTTCCGCGATGACGGCGGACACGGCTTCCGGATCGGAGAGGGCGCGGGTTTGCAGGTAGGTGTCCATAATGGGGTAGATGTCGGAGAAGTCGTAGGTGTTCAGCTGGTTGCGGAATTTGCGGGGGTTTTCCTGCTCAAGCGGCTTGAGCTTGCGGTAGACGGACAGCATTTCCTGAAACTGCTCCGTTTCCAGAAAACGCAGCGGCTCGTCCCGGAGCTGGTCCATGGGCGCGGGATCCTGAGGCATGGCAAGGCCCTCCTTTGAAAGAGATGTTTTTTCGAGAATAGTTTAGCATAAAAGGGGGAAAAAGCAAAGAAAAAGTTCGTTTGTAACAGAAATGTAAAGATATGGAAGGGCGATGACCGCTCCCCTGCTCCGCGGGGGGCGAAAGGACGGGGCGATGTTCGGACAAAACTCACGTGAGTTTTGTCCGCGTGTCTTGAGACTGTCGATAAAGTGGTAGATTCTCCGAGACGGAAAGGTAGGGCAGCCGTTAGCGGCTGTGCCGCTTTACGGATGCCGCATACCCCTTGCGGGTGAAGAGTGTGCGCGGGAAACCCAAGAAGGGTGTCCTGCGCTATTTAAATTAAATATTTTCAGAACTTTACAAAAGCTCTGAAAATATTGGCAGCAGGGCGAAAAGACCTTTTCGCCCTACTGTCTCCGGCGTGTCTTGTAAGACACGCCGGGGCAAGGTCTGTCTTATCAGACTTACTTCATCAATCCGCACACCAGATCCGTGTAGCCGGAGGGATCGTCCAGCGGCAGTCCTGCGATCAGCAGCGCCTGATCGTACAGCAACTTGGCGTAGATCTTGGCCTTTTCCGGGTCGGCGGTCACGGCGTTCTCCAGAGCGGTGAAGGCCGGGTGCTCCGTGTTCAGCTCCAGAATCCGCTGGGCCTTGATGCTGCTGTCAGGCTGCATGAGCTGGAAATACTTCTCCATCTCAAAGCTCAGGCCCTCGCCGGCGGTGAGACATACAGGGTGCGATTTCAGCCGTGTGGAGGGTTTCACCTCTGCCACTGCGTCACCAAGCGTCTCCTTCACGAAGGCAAACACATCCTTATGGGTGTCGGCCTCCTCCTTAGCCTTTTCCTGAGCGGACTCGTCGGATGCACCGTCCATGGCGGAGCGGAATTCCTTGTCCTTGTAGCTCCGCAGGGTCTGGGCCACGAACTCGTCCACTTCCTCTGTAAAGTAGAGAATTTCCGTGCCCTGATCCTTCAAGGCCTCCAGCTGAGGCAGCTTGTCAATCTTGTCCACGGTGTCACCGGCGGCATAATAGATGACCTTCTGATCCTCCTTCATCCGGGAGACGTACTCATCCAGCGTCACCAGCTTCTTCTCCGTGGAGGACCAGAACAGCAGCAGATCCTGCAGCAGGTCCTTGTGGATGCCGTACTCGCTGACCACGCCGTATTTCAACTGGCGGCCGAAGTTCTTCCAGAAGGTTTCATAAGCCTCACGCTCGTCCTTGAGCATCTTGGCCAGTTCGCTCTTGATCTTCTTTTCCAGATTTCCGGCGATGACCTTCAGCTGGCGGTCATGCTGCAAAAGCTCCCGGGAGATGTTCAGGCTCAGATCCGGGGAATCCACCACGCCCCGGACGAACCGGAAGTGCTCCGGCAGCAGATCCGGGCACTTGTCCATAATGAGAACGCCGCTGGAATAGAGCTGCAAGCCCTTTTCGTATTCCTTGGTGTAGAAGTCGAAGGGGGTGGCACCGGGGATGAACAGCAAGGCCTTATAGGTCACGGCACCCTCGGCGGACACGGTGATGACCCGCTGGGGGTCCGCGAAATCGTGGAACTTCTCCCGATAGAACTCGTTATATTCCTCCGGCTTCACGTCGGTCTTTTCCCGCTGCCAGATGGGGACCATGGAGTTCAGGGTCTCCATCTCCACATAGGGTACCTCGTCCGGCTTGTCGGACATGCAGGAGGCCACCTTTTTCGTTTTCGTGACCGCCATGCGGATGGGAAAGCGGATGTAGTCGGAATACTTTTTGATCAGCTCCCGGAGCTTCCATTCTTCCAAAAACTCGCTGTAATGTTCGTCCTCGGTATCATCCTTCAGGTGCATGATGACCTCAGTGCCCGCATCGGACTTATCACATTCCGTGACAGTGTAGCCGTCGGCCCCTGAGGACTGCCACTGATAGGCGGTGTCACTGCCGAATTTCCGGGTGCGGACCGTCACCTGATCGCAGACCATGAAGGCGGAGTAGAAGCCCACGCCGAACTGACCGATCACGTCAGTGTCCTTGGTGTCATCTCCCACCTCCTGCTTGAACTTGTAGGAACCGGAGGAGGCGATGACGCCCAGATTGTTCTCCAGATCCTCCTTGTCCATACCGATGCCGTTATCCGTAACGGTGATGGTCCGGGCGTCCTTGTTGACAGACAGGTCGATCTTGAAGTCCTTCCGGGTCAGCTTCACGCTGTCATCCGTCAGAGCCTGATAGCACAGCTTGTCGCAGGCGTCGCTGGCGTTGGAGATGATCTCCCGCAGGAAGATCTCCTTGTGGGTGTAGATGGAGTTGATCATCAGGTCGAGCAGACGCTTGGATTCTGCCTTGAATTGTTTCTTTGCCATAAAGCGGCATCTCCTTTGGTGATATATTTGTGCTGATTATAGCACAGAACTGCAAGGGTTTGTTATCTATTTTTGAATTTTTTCGTTTCGGTTGCACGGATGTGTGCCCCGCGCCGGTCCGGCGGCACAAAAAGGGAAGGAGGTGAGGACATGAAGAAAGCGGAACCGCAGGTGCCGTTTGTGCCGTACCGGTCAGATGAGCGCACGCCCCACGAGCACGTGCTGGACTTGATGGACATGGCGCACGCCAAGACCTGCTGCATCATGAAGCAGCTCGGAAGAGCGTGGCCCAGTCCGGCGGACGAGCCGGCGCTCAACGCGCACAGCAGCACTTACCGCTGCCTGCGTATCCCACGCTGAATACGCAGCAAGCCCTCCCGGCCGGGAGGGCTTGACTTTTTTGTGCAGTATGGTACAATCGTCTCAAGGACGCTGTTGTATTGCGGCGGTTAGCCACTCCCTTGCGAAAGGGGGTGATGCAGATGGGAAACGGGCGCCGGGCGCGAGCCCTGCGTTTCGCGATATGCTTCATCGTGATCCTTGCGGTCATGATCTACATAGCCCCAAAAGCGTGTTGACCGCCCGGCTAGCACCCGAGCGGTCAACATAGATAAACCTGTGTTGATTTTTGAGGGCTAACTGCCGATACAGCAGCGTCCCTTGCTATCTTCATTATAATCCGGCGGGCGAAAATGTCAAGCCGGAAATTTTTTTGCCTTCGTTGCACGCGGACGGACACCAAACGGGCGAATCACTCTTACAAGTGATTCGAGATATTTTCGCCGTAAGAAAAAATCATAAAACCGGCGGAAACCTCGGAATTTTACACGAAAAACTGAATCATACACCATCGGCCACCCCCGGCAGGGCGGCTTGAAAACAAACCTTGCCCTGATTGCAGGGCGTAAAACACAGGAGGAAGCATGACAAAAACCACCAACTACCAGCTCCCCAAGTGGGAGAAAACCGACCGCGTCCAGATGAAGGATTTCAACGACATGACCGCGACCCTCGATACAGCCCTCAAGGCCAACGCCGACGCCATCGCCGCGGAGACCACCGCCCGCGTCGCGGGCGATATGCTCGTGAAGCTTAAAGAAAACACGGTCACATCGGAAACCACTCAGCTTTCCATCGACATGAGCGATATTGACCTCAACTTGTACGAAAAGATCATTCTCTACCCGCATCTGCCGGGCAATGACAACACGGATTTCAGATTTCATCTGAACGATGCAGCTAAGACTCAGATGGCAAGCTGTACACCTTGTCATAGGGCCTGTCCGCAGATCGAGGTGTTTCACGGTGAGGGGTTCTATTACTCTCACAGCACGGAGCTCACCACCACCGCGATCAATCACTCTATCGGTTATGTCGCAGACAGCGCCTTTGGTCCGGCAGGGCCGGACGCCGTGGTTTTTTATAAGCCAAGCGGCAAGTTTTCGGCGGGCGGAACGGTTCGCATCTATGGCCTGAAAAAGTAAAAGAAGGAC
>ENA-OQRC01000376-OQRC01000376.1-human-gut-metagenome-genome-assembly--contig:-NODE-376-length-36086-cov-12.843496_pt1 | contig 36086 bp, 34 predicted proteins | sample MGYA00243236_ERZ505102 | MGnify/ENA primary metagenome ERZ505102 (study PRJEB26097, sample SAMN02712089) | human gut metagenome | biome: Gut microbiome | host: Homo sapiens | place: Denmark... | reverse complement strand
GCTTCAAGATTTTTTAAATAAGATATATGTAGAAAAAGCATATAGTAAGAACTTTTTGAACAATATTAGGAAAGTATTAAAATGTTCATTTAATTATGCAGTAGATAATGAATATGTAAAAGTAAATTCAGCTGCAAACTTAAAATTACCCAAATATGATGAGTCACCAAAAGATGTGGCACATATATTTACAACAAAAGAAATAAATACAATATTAAGATTTAAAAAAGATAAAGGCGGTGCAATTGCTGGTTGTGAAAGACATAATGAGAGAAAAAAAGAAGCTTATAAAAGTAATCCTGATATAGATATTACCAGAACAAAATATAACTACCATATAATACAAGCACCAAAATACACCTATGGTAGAAAAATAAAAGAATTAATAAAGAAATATGAATGTAAAACTAGAAAAGATAGTATAAGATTGGTTTAAACATTAATAACCGCTTCTCCAGAGTTTATGAGTAAACTATCTGAAGAAGAAAAAAGAGAATATTTTGAAAGAGCGGCAGAATTTATGAAATCTGAAATAGGGGAAGATAGAATAATATCAGCTGTAGTTCATATGGATGAAAAAACACCGCATATGCATTTAGCATTCTGTCCTATAAATAAAGAAGGAAAATTATCTGCTAAAAGTATACTAGGAAATCAAAAAAGTTTATCAGAATGGCAAACAAGATATTATGAATTTATGCATGAAAGATGGAATGAGTTAGAAAGAGGACAATCTGCTCAAGTAACAAAAAGAAAGCATATTCCAACATGGTTATTTAAAATGGCAGATAATCTGGATTATTTATATCACAAATTATCTAACGTAATAGAAAACATTAATTTAATTGGTATGAAAAAAGACAAAGCAGAGGCAATTGAATTATTATCTGAGTTTGTACCAAAAGCTCAAAAAATTTCAGCTAAAGTAAATTCATATAAAGATTATATTAGAGAGTTGGAAATTAAGGTAATCAATCAAAAATACGACAACAAGGAACTTATGGAAGAAAATAATGAATTGAAAAAAGAAATGGGAGATAAAGAATTTGAAACTAGCATGAAATTAATGAATATGCAAAATCAAATTAAGAAGTATGAAAAATATATAAAGAAAATTCCAAAAGATGTCCTTGATGAAATTGATAGAAAAGAACGAGAACATAATTATAAAGATAAGGAGATGGAGAGATAATGAAAACAAATGTAATTGAAGAAAAAATGATTTATACAACACACGAAGTTGCAAAAATATTGAATTCAAGCCCAAATTATATTTATGAATTGATAGAAAAAGGTAAATTAAAAGCTATAAAATTAAAAAGCTTTAAAATAAGAAAATCTGCTGTAGAAGAATTTCTAAAAGAAAATGAAGGAAAAGATCTATCAGATATTGATAATATTAAAAAGATATCAACTAATAATGAAGAAGGACCGTAAAGTATGGGAAATGTAACAATTCAAAAGAGAGGAAAATACTATCAATACAAATTTGAAATAGCAAGAGTCGATGGAAAAAGAAAATTTATAAATAAATCTGGGTTTGAAACAAAAGATGAAGCAATAAAGGCAGGTAATATAGCATATACAGAATATTTGAATACAGGATTAGTATTCAAAGAAAAAGAAATATCATTTAGTGATTATTTAGATTATTGGTATGAAAACTATTGTGAACTAAATTTGAAATATAATACAAGAAGAACTTATAAAACAATAATGGACAAGTATTTGAAAAAGGAACTTGGAAAATATAGATTGAATGCTATAACAAGTGTTAAATTAAATTCATTTATAGTTGATTTATGTAATAGATATAACTATAAAAAATCTTATTATAGTAATATTCTAAAAGTTTTAAAAAATTGTTTTAGAGTAGCGACAGATGTATATGGTTTTATAAAGTATAATCCAACAATTACTTTAAAACTTCCTAAAATAGAAGATAACAATGCATTCGAAAAACATTTATATAATAAGCAGGAAATAAATAGGATTTTAGAAAGATTTAAAGATGATGACACAGTTACATGTGCATTTATTACAAGTTGTTTTACAGGAATGAGAACAGGAGAAGTATGTAGCTTAACATGGGAAGATATTGACTTTAAGAATAGAATTATAAATGTAAAACATACAGTGTATGATAAGCCAAAAGATGAAAAAGGTAGATGGTATATTGGAACAACAAAAACAAAACAGGGAACTAGACAGGTTAATATGTGTAAAACTTTATATAATGCATTGTTAAATTATAAAAAGAAACAACAATATTTAAAGAAAATGTATGGAAATCAATATATGAGTTATCATTTTGAAGATGTAAAAAATAAATATGGAAAGATTGTAGAAAAACGTATTGTTCAAAATGAAAGTAATATTTTACAAATAAATAATGCTAATATGGTATTTGTTAGAGAAGATGGCAAATATGTTGGAAGAAATATTTTAAATTATCCGTTTAAAATAATTCATAAAGAACTTGGAATTGAAAATTGTAGATTTTATGATTTAAGAGGTAGTTATGCTACAATTAATTTACGAAATGGTGTTGAGGTAAGAGATGTGGCAGATATTTTAGGACACAAATTTATTGAAACTACTGAAAATTTCTATATTTCAAGTACTGACGAAAACAAAAAAGATGTAAGTAATGTATTCGATAGTTTAATGAGTTCTGAAACAATTAATAATATTATTAAATATGAAATTGCTTATTAAAACATGGAGCTAGTTCTCTAAATTTATTATCTCAATATAAAAATATAAGTAGACATAAATGTTGACTTTTATTAAAAAAAGTATTATAATATTGGTATGTTTTGGAAAATGATAAATAGTAAATATGTAAAAGGTTGAAAAGGCATAAGGTATTCTAAAGAAAAGTAAGTTACCTTATGCATTTTTTATAAATATTAGGGGGATTGAAAATATGGACTTAAAAAAACAGTTAGCTTTATATCAAGAAAAAGCAGAGAAATGTTTAAAATTTGTAATTGAGAAATATGTTAAATTGAATTTTGAATTATATGATATTTTTGATAAAGAAACAGGTTCTGTATATTTAACTGATAAAGATAGTGTTTTATTAAATTCAAGAAATAAAGAACACCCTATTTTTAAAATTTTTGATATAGATTGTATAGAGAATCATAGAAAATATACATGCAATATGAATGATAAAATTTTATTAAGAGGACCTCTAAATTATTATTTTGGTTTTTGCTATTTAAGTGATTTAGATGTTAGTAATGAACAAATATTAAATACTTTAGAATATGTTAAAAATTTTATCGTTATTAGTAAATATGAAAAATATGAAAAATTTAATTATGAAAATATTTTAGATGTAAAAACTATTTTAGCAATTATGGATGTTATAAGGAATAGTATAATAACTAATTTGTTTTTTTGTCTGATGAAAGAGAATAATATAAAAGATATATATGTATATAAAGAAGAGGATAATGCTTTAGCTAATGAGTTTTATGAGTTATTAAAAAAAGTTGAAAATAAAATTTATGATATTGTTTTTGAACAAAGATATAGATTAGTAGAAAATTATGATGAAATAGTTGATGAATTTTTAAGATTACAAACAACATTAATTAAAGAAATAAAAGAAAATCAAGATGATTATAAAAATGATTTATATATAAGATACAGAAAATCAAGAGAAGCAGATTGTGTAGTTGAAAATATAATGTGTATAAAATATGTTCCCCTCCGGAAGGAGACACTATGTTCCACATCCACACAAAAAACGACCTGGTCTATCTGGCCTCCGACGTGCTGGAAAACAACGCCATCACCCACGGCTTTTCCACCCGTAAGGGCGGTGTCTCCCCCACCCCCTGGGACAGTCTGAACCTGGATGACCGCCGGGGCGATGACCTTGCCAACGTACAGGAGAACTTCCGCCGCCTGTGCACCGCGCTGGACGCGGATGTGCAGCGGGCGGTGCTCAGCCGTCAGGTGCACCGCAGCGATGTACGCCGCGTCACGGCGGTGGACTGCGGCAAGGGCCTGTGGCAGCCCCAGGACTACGACAGCGCCGATGCCCTGGTGACGGACGTGCCGGGCATCCCCCTGATCGTGTTCTCCGCCGACTGCAACGTACTGCTGCTCCACGACCCGGTGCGCCGGGTCATCGGCGCAGCCCACGCCGGCTGGCGGGGCACCGCCGCCGGCATCGCCGCGGAGACGGTACGCGTCATGGCCGAGGATTACGGCTGCGACCCGGCGGACCTCCGCGCCGCCATCGGACCGGCCATCGGGCCGTGCTGCTTCGAGACGGACGGCGACGTGCCGGAGGCCCTGCGGGCCGCACTGGGTGTGGCGGTGGAGCCGTTCATGGCATGGAACGGCAGCAAGTGGCACATCGATCTGAAGGCCGTCAACGCCCTGTGGCTGCAAAAGGCCGGGGTGACACACATCGACATCTGCGATCACTGCACCGCCTGCCGCCCGGACCTGTACTGGAGCCACCGGAAGATGGGCCTGCGCCGGGGCGAGCAGGCCGCGCTGATCGCTCTGCGGGAGGATACGCTATGAAACGTGCACTGCTGTGCCTGCTGCTGGCGCTGACCATGCTGCTGGCCGCCGGCTGCGCCGACTGGGAGGTCACCGAGGATCCCCTGGGAGAGCTGTCCGACTTCTACCAGAATGAAAACGAGGAACCGGAGCCGGAGCCGCTGACCGCCTTTACCCTGCCCTATATCGCAGGCGGCACCCTGGATCCCGTCCGCACCACGGACACCATGCAGCAGACCGTAGAGTCCCTCATGTACCAGGGGCTGTTCGCCCTGGACGAGCAGTTCCGGCCCCAGGCCGTCCTGGCGGACAGCTGGACGTATGATTCCGCCCAGCGCACCTGGACCATCCGCATCAAGGCCGACGCGGCCTTCTCTGACGGCTCCGCCGTCACGGCGGCCGACGTGGCCGCCACGCTGGAGCGCGCCCGCACCTCTGAGCGCTATGCCGCCCGGCTGCGGGACGTGACCTCCGTGTACGTCCGGGAGGACGCGGTGGTCGTCGCCCTGTCCGCCCCTCTGGCCACACTGCCCAGCCGCCTGGACATCCCCATCATCAAAGCGGGCACCGAGAACCGCACCGCCCCCACGGGCAGCGGCCCCTATCTGTTTGCCAAGGATGACACGGGCGCCTACCTGACGGCCAACAACCGCTGGTGGCAGGACAGCAGCATTCTGCCGCTGTCCACCATCCGCCTACAGCACTGCAAGGACCAGGACTCCGCCCTGTACGCCTTCACTTCCCGTGAGGTGCAGTTGCTGACGCTGGATCTCACCGGCAGCAACAGCACCGGTGTCTCTGGTGCCGGCGACTATGCCGAGGCAGCCACCCCCGTTATGCAGTTCCTGGGCATGAACACCCGGCGGGAGGCTCTGTCCGACCCGGCCCTGCGCCGGGCCCTCAGCGCCGGCATCGACCGCAAAACGCTGGTTTCCTCCTGCCTGCTGGGGCAGGGCACGGCGGCCCAGCTGCCTGCCTCCCCCGCCTACGCAGGCTACGATACCGCGCTGGAAACGCCTTACGACACCGCGGCCTATAACCGCCTGCTGAACGCCGCCCTTGGCGAACAGGCGGAGGATGAGACACCCCTGACGCTGACGCTTCTGGTCAACGAGGAGAGCAGCTTCAAGGTCTCCGCCGCCCAGGAGATCGCCATGTACCTCAATACCGCACGCCTGACCGTCACCGTGGAGGCTGTTCCCTGGGACACGTTCCTCGCCCGGCTGGAAAGCGGTGACTTTGATCTCTATTACGGCGAATGCCGCCTGACCGCCGACTGGGACCTGACGGCCCTGTTGTCCACCGAGGGCAGCCTCAACTACGGCGGCTGGTCCGATGAGACTACCGACCGGCTGCTGCAGGCCTATCGATCCAATGGCGCTGACGCGGACCTGACGGCCCTGTGGCAGCAGCTGCTGGACACCGCCCCCTTCGCCCCCATCTGCTTTAAGTCCGTATCCGTTGTCACCACCGAGGGCGTGGTGCAGGGCCTGTCCCCCACGGAGACGGCCCCCCTCTCCCCCCTGGGCAGCTGGTCCGTCCGGCTGGACGCATAAAAGGAGCGTATGCCATGTCACAAGTTACCAAGCGGGCGCTGGAGGCGTCGCTGAAAAAGCTGCTGCTGGAAAAGCCCCTGCATAAGATCACTGTCAGCGACATCACCGATGACTGCGGCATCAACCGCATGACGTTTTACTATCACTTCAAGGACATCTATGATCTGGTGGAGTGGAGCTGTCAGGAGGACGCCAGCCGCGCTCTGGCGGGCAAAAAGACCTACGAGACGTGGCAGCAGGGCCTTTTGCAGATCTTCGAGGCCGTGCAGGAGAATAAGCCCTTCATTCTGAACGTCTATCGCTCCGTCAGCCGGGAGCAGGTGGAGAACTATCTCTACAAGCTGACCTACGACCTGCTGGAGGGCGTGGTGGAGGAGCAGGCCCGGGGAATGTCCGTCCGGCCGGAGGATAAGGCCTTCATCGCCACGCTGTACAAGTATATGTTCGTAGGCCTGATGCTGGACTGGATCAGATCCGATATGAAGGGCGATCCCCATCTGATCGTGGAACGGCTGGATCAGGTCATCCACGGCAGCGTCGACGCCGCGCTGGCGCGTCTGCGTACCGACAAGCCCTTATCAAACGAGGCCAAATGATAAAAAACTGAACATCTGCCGCCCCGGTGATAAAAAACTTATCACCGGGGTTTTTCTGCTTATTGAACAAATATTCATTCAGATGTATGCTTTCATCATCAAAGGAAAACATACAGTGGATACTTGAAAGGAGTTTATTTATGTATTATTCCAGCGGTAACTATGAAGCCTTTGCCCGTCCCAAAAAGCCCGAGGGCGTGGACAACAAATCCGCCTATATCGTTGGCAGCGGTCTGGCTGCCCTGACCGCCGCCTGCTATCTGGTCCGCGACGGCCAGATGAAGGGCGAGCACATCCACATTCTGGAAAAGGGTAGCCTGCCCGGCGGCGCCTGCGACGGCTATAAGTTCGAGAACCTGGGCTACGTCATGCGCGGCGGCCGCGAGATGGACAACCATTTCGAGGTCATGTGGGACCTGTTCCATTCCATCCCCTCCATCGAAACGGAGGGTGTCAGCGTTCTGGACGAGTACTACTGGCTCAACAAGGAGGACCCCAACTACTCCCTGTGCCGCGCCACCGTTGACCGCGGCCAGGACGCCCATACCGACGGCAAGTTCGACATCTCCGACAAGGGCGCCATGGAGATCATGAAGCTGTTCTTCACCCCCAACGAGGACCTTCAGGACAAGAAGATCACCGACTTCTTCGATGACGAGGTGCTGAACTCCAACTTCTGGCTGTACTGGCGCACCATGTTCGCCTTTGAGAACTGGCACAGTGCGCTGGAGATGAAGCTGTATATCCAGCGCTATATACACCACATCGGCGGCCTGCCCGACTTCACCGCCCTGCGCTTCACCAAGTACAACCAGTACGAGTCCATGATCCTGCCCATGGTGAAGTATCTGGAGAGCCACAACGTCCGGTTCCATTACGGCGTGCAGGTCACCAACGTGGAGTTCGACTGCTCCGATCCCGCCCACAAGCTGGCCAAGCGCATCGATGTCATCGAGAACAACGAGCCCGGCGCCATCGACCTGACGGAGAACGATCTGGTGTTCATCACCAACGGCGGCTGCGTAGAGAACTCCTCCATGGGCAGCCAAGATAAGCCCGCCGCCTACAACACCGAGCTGAAGCCCGGCGGCGGCTGGGATATGTGGCGCAAGATCGCCGCGCAGGACCCTGCCTTTGGCCATCCCGACAAGTTCTGCCATGACCCCGAGCAGACCAACTGGATGAGCGCCACCGTGGAGACTTTGGACCAGAAGATCATCCCCTATATCAAGAACATCTGCAAGCGCGACCCCTTCACCGGCCATGTGGTCACCGGCGGCATCGTCACCGTCAAGGACTCCTCCTGGCTGATGAGCTGGACCATCAACCGCCAGCCCCAGTTCCGCGACCAGCCCAAGGATCACTGTCTGGTGTGGGTCTACTCCCTGTTCACCGACAAGCCCGGCGACTATGTGAAAAAGCCCATGCGGGCGTGCACCGGCAAGGAGATCTGCATGGAGTGGCTGTACCACATCGGCGTGCCCGAGGATCAGATCGAGGATCTGGCGTCCAACAGCGCCAACACCGTACCCGTGATGATGCCCTATATCGATGCGTTCTTCATGCCCCGCGCCTACGGCGACCGGCCCAATGTGGTGCCCGACGGCAGCGTGAACTTCGCCTTCCTCGGTCAGTTTGCCGAGACGCCCCGCGACACCATCTTCACCACCGAGTATTCCATGCGGACCGGCATGGAGGCCGTCTACACCCTGCTGAACGTGGACCGCGGCGTGCCCGAGGTCTGGGGCAGCGTCTATGATGTCCGCGACCTGCTGAACGCCACCGTGAAGCTGCGGGACGGCAAGAAGGCCACCGACATGGAGCTGGGCCTGATGGAAAAGCTGGCCGTCAAGAAGCTGCTGGGCAAGATCGAAAACACCGATATCGAAAAGCTCCTGAAGGAATACCACGTCATCTGACAGCCCCCAGCATCACCCCCAAAAAAAGAAAGACCGGCTCTCGCCGGTCTTTCTTCTTTATTCTCATGCGTCGGCGGGGTAGGACCGCCGCGGGAGAAACTCAGTCCTCGCGCTTTTTAGCGGTCCACGCCATACCGCTCAGGGACAGCACCGCCGTCACGGCGTAGATGCCCATGCCCGCGTCAAAGGTCTTGGGGCTGGTCTTGCCCTCGTCCTTCTTGGTATCGGTAGTCGTGGTGGAGTTGTAATAGTAGCGCGGCGGCTGCTCGGGGGTGGGGTCGGGCGTGACCGGCACGGTATATTTGCCGCGTGCCGCATCCTTACCGTTGATCTTCACGCCATCCGCGTCAACGGTCACAGTCACATTTTCATTCACACCGTTGATCTCGCCGCCCTTGGTGATAGTGACCTTCTTGCCGCTGTTTGCCGCATCGGCAATAGCCGCGCTGCCCACCGCGATCATGGTCTTGTCCCCATTGACCACGGTAGCCTGCGGCGCATTGATAGGCTCACCCATCAACGCCGTCACCATGGCATCAGACACGAACGTACCTCCGGTAACAGTCAGTCTGTCCTTATTGTTGGGGCAGAACCGATTTGTGTTTTCCTGTGCAAACACGCCATTAGAGATGGTCACCTTTGCACCAGCTTTGATGTCAATCACTTCGTTGGTATCCGTATTGAAAGTAAACTCACCGCCGTTGATGTTCACTGCGCTTGTACCGTCGGCGTGTATCTCACCGGCAAACTTACCGCCATTGATGGTCAATTTGCCATCACCGGCGCAACTCACATCCGTTTTGAAATTTCCATCATTGATGGTCGCGGTACCGGTCTGCACAGAAACGCCTCGTGCGAACGTACCGTTGTTGATGACCAGCGTACCACTGCTGTAGAAGTTTCCACCAGCGCTGAACGTGCCACCGGCCACGGTCAAACTGCCCTTACTTTCAATACTGCCGCTGTAATTCCCGCTGTTTATCGTGACCGTTGCATAGGGATGAATCGTCAGGCCAATGCTCATATCACCGTTGAGTACAGCCGTACTTTCAGAAATAGTCCGGCTCACGGTAGCCTTTATCTCGCCGCTGTTGGTATTCGGCGCAGACGCATCATTAGTATACTCACTGTAGCAAATAGCAGAGCAGTTCTCACCCTCAATCACGCCCGTATTGCTGCAATTCACAATCTTCAGTTCATGCCCTTTTGAGTTCACCGACACAATACCTGCGGTCATAATATTCTGTCCCGCATTTGTCGAATGGACCGAACCATTATTCACGCAGTTTTCAACGATACCACTGCCGCTGTCACTGACATTGAACACAACACCTCCGACAAATGGGCCACTGATGTTCCCATTGTTCGTACAGCCGTTAATGGTAAAATTCGCCCCCTGGGCATATACCACAATACCGGCAGCCCCGTTTACTGTATTGCATTTAATCTCGCCATCGTTCGTACAGCCATCAATGACCACATTGGCGCCATCAATTTTAACGGTAATACCCGCTGCCTTGCTGGTACCTGTTACATTCGCTTTATTGATGCAGTTGATAACTTTGCTTGCACCGTCCAATCGTGCGACCACACCCGCAACATCAGACCCGTTGATAGTGCCTGCCACCGTCAGATTCCTAATAGTCGCGCCCTTAACCGCGCCGAAGAAACCGGCGTAGCCGCCGAAAGCGGGATCGAGATCACTTTTGATGCGATTGATAGTCACCGTCTGGCCGTTGCCGTCAAAGGTACCGGCAAACTTATTAATTTCGCTGCCCTTTTGTCCGATGGGCGTCCAGTCCGTCACAGTGATGCTCGCGCCCAGCTTAAAATAAGTGTCGCTGTACACTGTACCGCTGTTCACGTCCGTGGCCAGCTTATTCAGCCCCGCCTCGGTCGTGATCACATACGGGTTAGCCTCCGTACCGGAGCCTGTCCAGTCTCCCTCCGCCGCCCAGCTGACGCTGCACAGCCCCAGCGCCAGTACCAGCGCCAGAATGGTTGCCAACAATTTCTTCATGTCTCAAACCCCATTTATTTTAGATTTCCGCAGGACGCATCGTTTTAAGATCGTTAAAACGCAAATGCAGAGGTACCTCTGCGGATAGTCAGATTATAGCACAGTCACACCGTTTGTCCAGCCTTTTTGTGGAAAATTTCCGTTTTTTTGCCATTTCCGGTAATGGAAATCGTGCAAAACACCCCCTGACGCCCAAAAGAGACGGCAGTGCCGTCTCTTTTTGTGTTCAGTTATACTCCCGCACCACGGCGGTGACCTTGCCCAGCAGCGTGGCCTCGCGGCCGTCGATGGGCCGGTAGTTCTCGTTCTCCGGCAGCAGCCACACCTCGCCGTTCCGGCGGCTCAGCCGCTTCACCGTGGCCTCGTCCCCCAGCAGCGCCACCACGATCTCGCCGTTGTGTGCCGTGGGCTGGCGGTGCACCACCACCAGGTCGTCCGGCAGGATGCCCGCGTTCAGCATGGACTCGCCCCGCACCCGCAGGGCAAAGTACTCCCCCTCGCGTCCGCCGGTGTCGAAGGTCAGATAGTCCTCAATGCACTCCTCTGCCAATATGGGGCTGCCCGCGGCCACGCTGCCCACCACGGGGATGCGGTCCGCCGCCGGTGCCGCCTCCTCCTGTACCGGCGCGCCGTCAGGCATTTCCCCCTGCATGGGCTGCGCCAGCGTCAGGGCCCGGCCCTTGCCGGCCCCCTTGGTCAGCACGCCCAGCTCCTCCATGTGCTTCAGGTGGAAATGCACCGTGGACGGCGATTTCAGTCCCACCGCCTCGCCGATCTCCCGCACCGAGGGGGGATACCCCTGCTCCCGCAGTGCCTGGGCGATGTAGTCGTAGATCTTCTGCTGCATTCTGGTCATCTTCGCCATAGCCATGCCCCTTTCATGCGCCCCGTGTCGGCGCAGGTCCGTTTTTTTGTATGTGCGCCGCGTCCGCTGTTCTTCCGGCTCTATTATATCACACCCTTTCGCGCATTGCAACATTTGTTCTATTTCTTTTTGCAGTTTTTTCTGAGGCTGCAGCAAAGACGACCGTGAAGTAACACAAAAGCAATGAAAGAAATCCCGTTTCAACGGGCATTTCACTCTTGACAAGGACCGACGGTATATAGTATAATGATTTTCGCTGACACGGTGACATAGCCAAGTGGTAAGGCAAGGGTCTGCAAAACCCTCATTCCCCGGTTCAAATCCGGGTGTCACCTCCAACCAAAACTCCCGAAACGCCTGTGTTTCGGGAGTTTTTTCATGCCCGGAAACAGGTTTTAGCCTTGTTTTCAGCCTTATGCGGAGCGCCCTGCCCGTTGAGACCGTTGAAAAAGGAGGGGGACGGAAGCTTCCGTCCCCCTCCTGCGGTATTGGTTCTATTCTATGCAGACAATTCGCCCGTCCGTGTCGTTTAGCCCAGCTTTGCCCACGTCAGGGGGCCGACGATGCCGTCCACACCCAGACCGTTGGCCTTCTGGAACGCCAGCACAGCGGCCTTTGTCTTGCTTCCGAAGATGCCGTCCACGCTGCCGCAGTCAAATCTTCACGCTTCAGAATTGGCGCTACAGTCACGCCCAACGGCGAAACGCACTACGAGATACGGGCGCCCGACATCGATGTAACGGTGAATCCGGCCGCCGGCGACAGTCTTGACACCGTCGCGCTTACGCTGCCGTATGCGGACACCGGCAAGCACGCCTATACGCCGGACTGGTCGAAGCTTCCCAGCGGGCAGACTTGAAACTACAGCAGCTCGCCCAATGTCAGTGAAGGCTCGAACGCAAAGCTTACTACATTCTGCTGGCAGAAAGACGCTGGCGGACGCGGGGCTGCTGCCCTACGCGGTAACGGCGCTGATAAGCTACACCGGCACCGCGGCGCTGCTGCGCCGCCGCAAGCGTGAGGCCTGACGCGGCACCGCCGAAAAGAAACACCACCCAATGGGTGGTGTTTCTTTTCGGCGGAACAAGCAGGCACCCCCGGTAGTCCGGGGGTGCTTTTTATTGCTTTCGCGCGGTGATATAGTCGTCGCCGGGGCGCCAATAGGGACAGGCTCGGGTATCGGCGGCCAGGAAACGGGCCAGCTCGTCCTCGTCCAGATCCATGTCACAGATATAATCGTCATAGTCCTCGTCATAGACGTACCACACGCAGGTCTCACACTTGTCCATCATACGTCCTCCACCAGCCGATGGCTGTCGAATTTGCAAAAGCGGTAGTAGATGAGCGTGGCCACGCTGCACACGAACCAGCCGGCGGGGTAGCTCATGGCGATGGGGATGATCTCGTTGGAGACATAGTTGGCCACGATGTAGAGGTATATCTGGCGGAAGACCACGAAGGAGCCCAGCATGATCCACATGGGCACCTGGCTGTTGCCCGCGCCGCGGAGGGCGGCGGAGTAGATCTGGTTGATGCAGAAGAAGAAATAGAAGGGTGACAGCAGCCGCAGCAGCAACGCGCCATAGGACACCACCTCGGCCTTGCTGTTGAAGAACGCCGTCAGGTCCGGGGCCAACAGCAGTACCGGCACCAACAGCACCGCCGTGACGGCGAAGGACAGGTACAGCGCCGTGCGGACGCCCTTCTTGGCCCGGGCCGTGTCGCCCACGCCCAGGTTCTGGCCCACAAAGGTGGTGCCGGCCATGGCGATGGACTGGACCGGCAGGATCACCAGCTGGTCCACCTTGGTATAGGCCGTCCAGCCGGACATACAATCCGGGCCGAAATAGTTGATATAGCCCTGGACGAACACGTTGGAGAAAGCGGTGATGGCCATTTGCAGGGCGGCGGGTATACCCACGGACACGATCTGACGGAGGACGGACCAGGTCATACGCAGGGCACGGAGCTCCACGCGGATACAGCCGGCGGTGCGCATGAGCACCCAGATGGTCAGCGCGGCGGACACCGCCTGAGCGATGATGGTGGCGTAGGCCACGCCCTCCACGCCCATGCCGAATTTCAGCACGAAGAGCAGGTCCAATCCCGTGTTCAGCACGGCGGACACCAGCAGGAAGTAGAAGGGGCGGCGGGAATCGCCCACGGCGCGAAGGATACCGGAGCCCATGTTGTAGAGCAGCAGTCCCATGACGCCGGCGAAGTAGATGGTCAGGTAGGTGGTCTGCTCCGGTGCCACCTCGGCGGGGGTCTTCATCAGGCGGAGCATCAGGGGCGTCATGGCGATGCCGGCGGCGGTGAAGACCGCGCCCATCAGCAGCGTCAGCACCAGGGAAGTGTGGACCGCCTGGCGGACCTTATCCTCGCGGCCGGCACCGTAATACTGGCTGATGACCACGCCGGCACCGCTGGACAATCCCAGGAAAAAGCCGATAAGCGTGTTGATAATAGGGGTGACGGTACCCACGGCGGAAAAGGCCTCGTTGCTGACGTAGTTGCCCACCACCCAGGTATCCACCATGTTGTAGAGCTGCTGAAAAAGATTGCCCACCATCAGCGGCAGGGCAAAGTTGATCAGATGCTTTGTGATGCTGCCCTTCGTCATGTCCACGTCATAACGGGCGGCGCGGTGGTGGGTGTGGAAATGCAGATGCAGATGGCTGGAATGGCGCATGGAGACTCTCCTTGTAACATACTTCTTTACAGGAATTTTACCATAATACCAGCCGGGGCGCAACAGGGAGAATGCCGGTTTTTCGGCGCAGACAGCGCCGCAGAATGGGCGGGAATGGACGGAGGAAGTGCGTTATTCCGGGAATTCCGTCCGGTCCGCCGGACGCATGATGGATACCTCATAGGCGGTACGGTCGGTGGTGACGCCGTTCTCCGTTTTGGAGTAGACACGGCTCTGGACCCGCCCCTCGGCGGTGAGCCGGGCACCGGTGTGCAGCAGGGACACCTGCTGAGCCACGGCGCCCCAGGCGATGCAGGGCAGGTAGTCGGCGCGGCCGTAGCGACGGTTCACCGCCAGGATCATGTCGCATATCTCGCGGCCAAGGGGCGTACGGCGGAGGGCGGGCTGCTTGCACAGCACGCCGCTGAGAAAAATGCGGTTCAGCGGTTCGCCGGCGTCATGGGTCAGCGTCTGGGCGAAGGTGGAGATGACCAAACGGCTGCCCTGGCCGCTTTTGTTGTTGAAGGAACGCAGCTGGCCGGTGATATGTACGCCGTCGCCGGGGGACACCGGCGTCAGCAGCAGAAGCGGCCGGGAGACGATGACGGGCAGCTTGTCCGCCTGACCGGACAGGCGCAGGACGGACAGGGTAAAGCGGTAGAACGCACAGCCGTGGTTCACATGGGACAGCAACGGCGCGTCCTCGGCCACGCCCCGCAGCTCCACGCGGTTGTAATTCAGCTCCATAGTACACCTCGTTTGTTGAGATGTCACAGCCTATGTGGGGCGGGGCTGGAATATGCCCCCTTTTCAAAGCGTTCAAAGTATGGCATAATACAGCAAAAGGAGTGATGACCATGCGTTATAAGGGAAAGGTATACCGACCGCCCAGCGAGGCGTACAGCCTGATCGTGCAGGTGACCTACGGGTGCAGCCACAACAGGTGCGCCTTCTGTGATATGTACGACGACAAGCACTTTGCCATGCGGCCCATGGACGAGATCCGGGAGGACTTCGAGCTGGCGCGGCGGGTATACCGCCGGGTGGAACGGGTCTTTCTGGCGGATGGGGACGCACTGATGCGGAGGACCAGCGACCTGGTGGAGATATTGGGGCTGGTCTATGGGCTGTTTCCGGAGTGCCAGCGGGTAACATGCTACGCCTCCCCCACCAGCCTGCAGATCAAATCCGATGACGAGCTGCGCCTGCTGCGGAGCAAGGGCCTGCAGATGGCGTATATGGGATTGGAGTCCGGGTGCGACGCGGTGCTGGAGAAGATGCAGAAGGGCCACACGGCGGCGGAGATCGTGGCGGCGGGGCAGAAGGCCCGGCGGTGCGGGCTGGCGCTGTCGGTGACGGCCATCTCCGGGCTGGGCAGCGTGGCACACTGGCGGGAGCACGCCGTGGACACGGCCAGAGCCGTCAGCGAAATGAAGCCGGACTATCTGGGGCTGCTGACGCTGATGGTGGAGCCGGGAACGCCGCTGGAGGCCTGGGTGCGGGAGGGCAGCTTTACGCTGCTCAGCCCCCTGGAGGTACTGAAGGAAACAGAGCTGTTTTTACAGCACGTGGACAGCGAAGGAACCGTGTTCCGCGCCAACCATGCCAGCAACTATCTGACGCTGAAGGGCACACTGAACGGCGACCGGAAGGCGCTGCTGGCGCAGATCGCCGCGGCGCTGGACGGTCGCCGGGACCTGAAGCCGGAGTTTTTGCGGGCGCTGTAATGCACGCGTTCAAAAAGGGCTTCCCACAGGGAAGCCCTTTTGCTGTCCAGTCAGCTCCGCGCTCTGCGGAAAAGGGCGGACTTGACAGGACGGGTGGTTTTGTATATAATAAGCGGGATTTATCTTAAAAAGGAGGATACAGGGCGATATGGATACCGACAGCGGCGACCATCCCGGGAACTTGCCGGGCTGCCATCTGTTTTTTGCGGCATATCTGCGCCGCCCGACGCGGGGCAGACGTGCTTTTTTGCGCCTTTAGACCGGCGCGGATCACAGAAACAGACGACAGAAAAAGGAGCTATTGATCGTGTCAACGACTACATATATCATTATTATGGCGGTATGCCTGCTGCTGTCCGCCTATTTCTCGGCCACGGAGACGGCGTTCTCCTCGGCCAATGTCACGCGGCTGAAAATGCTGGCGGAAAAAGGCAACAGCCGTGCCGCGCTGGCGTGCCGGCTGCTGGAGCGCTATGACAAGCTGCTGTCCACCATCCTGATCGGCAACAACATCGTGAACATTGCCATGGCATCCCTGGCCACGGCACTGTTCGTCAAAAGCTTCGGCGATGCCGGCGCTACGCTGTCCACCATCGTGGTAACGGTGGTGGTGCTGATCTTTGGCGAGATCTCCCCCAAGAGCATCGCCAAGGACTGCGCCGAGAACTGGGCCATGACAGCCGCACCGTTTCTGCGGTGCCTGATCTGGCTGCTGATGCCGCTAAACGCGCTGTTTTCCCTGTGGAAAAAGCTGCTGGCCAGGATGTTCCATCTGGATGGGGACAACAAAATGTCCCCGGAGGAGCTGCTGATGCTGGTGAACGAGGTGCAGCAGGAGGGCAGCATCGACAAGGACGAGGGCGACCTGCTGAAGAACGCCATCGGCTTTTCCGAGCAGGAGGCGCAGGACATCCTCATCCATCGGGTGGACCTGGCGGCACTGCCGGTGGACGCCACCAAGGAAGAGGTGGCAGACCTGTTCACCCAGACAAAGTATTCCCGGCTGCTGATCTATCGGGAGGACATCGACCATATTATCGGCACCATACACCAGAAGGACTTTTATGTGGGCTGCGGCGTAACGGACAAGCCGCTGGAGGAGATACTCTCCCCAGTCATGTTCGTGCTGGAAAACGAGCCCATCAGTCTGCTGCTGAAAAAATTGCAGCTGGCCAAGACCCAGGTGGCCGTGGTGGTGGACGAGTACGGCGGCACCTGCGGCATCGTGACCATGGAGGACATTCTGGAGGAGCTGGTGGGCGAGATCTGGGACGAGCACGACGAGGAGGAGGTCTTTATCCGCAAGGTGGACAAGGACACCTATCTGGTGGACGCGGCCATGGATTTTGACGATTTTGCCGAGTTCTTCCATCTGAATGAGGAGACGGAGATGACGTCCGTCAGCGGCTGGGTGATGGAGCAGTGTGACCGGGTTCCTGAGGTAGGCGACCGGTTCAGCTGCCAGGATCTGGACGTGCTGGTGACGCGGGTGGACAACCACCGCACTTGCGAGATCAAGGTGGTCCGGCGGGAAGCGTCCGGCGGCGAGATCACCGACGAGACATAAGCAGAAGCACCCGGAGGCATAAGCCTCCGGGTGCTTATTTTTTCCTGTGAGGAACCTCCCCTAAGGTGAGTCCAATACTACCATACCACCATCCGCCCGCCAGTGCAAGAAGAACTTTCGCTTCTGCAACAATTTCTCCCTAATTCTATATATTATATGATAATTCCGATGAAATATCTGCGTTTTGCACCGTTGACAGCGGAGGTATGGGGGTGTACCATCGGAGCATATTTTTTACAGGGGAGATGGCGGGATGAAGTATATTTTTGTGACCGGCGGCGTGGTGTCCGGGCTGGGAAAGGGCATCTGCGCGGCATCGCTGGGCCGGCTGCTGAAGCAGTGCGGTCTGCGGGTGCGAAACCAGAAATTCGATCCGTACCTGAATGTAGACCCGGGGACTATGAGCCCTTACCAGCACGGCGAGGTGTTCGTCACCGACGACGGCGCGGAGACGGATCTGGACCTGGGACACTATGAGCGCTTCGTGGATGAGGCGCTGACCGGCGACAGCTCCGTTTCCTCCGGAAAGATCTTCTGGTCGGTGCTGAACCGGGAACGGCAGGGCGGCTATCTGGGCGGCACGGTGCAGATCATCCCCCATGTGACCGACGAGATCAAGCGGCGGTTGTACGCCATGGATGACGGACAGACGGACGTGGTCATCGCGGAGATCGGCGGCACGGTGGGTGACATCGAGAGCCAGCCGTATCTGGAGGCCATCCGTCAGGTGGCGGCGGAGCAGGGACGGGAAAACGTGCTGTATATCCACGTGCCGCTGGTAGTCTCCATCCCCGGCAGCGGCGAGCTGAAGAGCAAGCCCACACAGCACTCCGTGAAGGAGCTGCTGAGCGTGGGAATCCAGCCGGATATCCTGGTGTGCCGCACCGACAGCCCGCTGCCGGAGGACATGCGGAAGAAGATCGCACTTTTCTGCAATGTCAGTGAGGACTGCGTCATCCCCAACCTGACGGCGTCCACCCTGTATGAGGTGCCCCTGCTGCTGGAGCGGGAGGGGCTGTGCCGGGTGGTGTGCCGCAAGCTGGGACTGGGCGCCGGCGAGCCGGATATGCGGCACTGGCAAGAGCTGGTGACGCAGATACACGCGGCGGAGCAGCGTCATGTGACCATCGCGCTGGTGGGCAAATACACGGAGCTGCACGACGCCTATCTCAGCGTAGCGGAGTCGCTGTTCCACGCGGGGACCGCCTGCGGCGCACAGGTGGACATCCGGTGGGTGGACTCACAGCACCTGACGGCGGAAAACCTCACGGAAACGCTCTGCGGGTGCAGCGGCATATTGGTGCCCGGCGGCTTCGGTGACCGGGGCATTGAGGGGATGATCCTGGCGGCGCAGTACGCGCGGGAGAAGGGTATCCCCTATCTGGGCATCTGCCTGGGGATGCAGATCGCGGTCATCGAATTTGCGCGGCACGCAGCCGGGTGGGCGGATGCCCACAGCGCAGAGTTCAGCGCCGTGACGGCACATCCGGTCATCGACCTGATGCCGGACCAGGTGGGCGTGACCGCCAAGGGCGGCACCATGCGGCTGGGCAAGTATCCCTGCGTGCTGGCGGAGGGAACAAAGGCCCGGGAGGCCTACGGCCAGCGGGAGATATGGGAACGCCACCGTCACCGGTATGAGTGCAGCAACGTGTTCCGGCCGGAGCTGGAGGCCGTGGGCCTGCGGGTGGCGGGTACGTCGCCGGATGGCCGTCTGGTGGAGATGGTGGAGATACCGGACCATCCGTGGTTCGTGGGCTGCCAGTTCCACCCGGAGTTCAAGAGCCGGCCGGACCGGCCCCATCCCCTGTTCCGCGGCTTTGTGGCCGCAGCGCTGGCACAGCAATAAGGAGGCACAAAAAGGCCCGCCCCTGCGGGGCGGGCCTTTGCGCTCAGCGCATCAGGGCTGCATGGCCGCGGCGGTAGCCGGGTCGAGATAATACGCCCCGTCGCCGCCCCGGTAGTAGATATTCTGGATAAACCCGTGGAGGTCATACTCCACCTTGGTGTTGGGCTCCGCCGCTATGGTGTACATCTCCTCCGGGAAGATGTCCTCCCGGCTGTTGATCTCCTCCTCGGTCAGGTCGCCGCCGCTTTCCACAGTGCGGTTCAGGTGGGCGTCGTAGTACACCACGGAGTAGTCCTGCATCCACATGGGGATATAGACCACCTTCGTGCCGGTCTGCCCGTCCTCCTGCGTCTGGGAAATGCCCTCCACCGGCGGCACGTCGCCTTCATCGGCGGGCAGCGTCTGTGCGCCGCAGGCGCTCAGCGTCAGCAGCGCCAGCAGGCACGCGATAACGGTGTTTTTTTTCATGGTCTTAGCTCCTTTCGCTCTCATACATGCTCTCCGCCGTGGACACCAGCTCCTGCCGGGACTGACCGCCGATCAGCAGGAACAGGCAGTTGGCTCGCTCGTCCACCCACACCAGCGCCGCAGCGCCCTCCGGGATGGACACCTGATGGAAATGCACGGGGTCGCTTCCCCGATAGAACCACAGGCCGCAGCCGTGCTGCACCTGCGGAGAGGCGCCCTTTGCGGGTAATATGCGGTATAGCCGGGCGGACAGGCCGTGTACGGTCACATTCTCCGTCTCGTAGTCCTCCGGCTCGCCCGCCCCGCCCGTGGGACGCTGCCCCGTCTCCGTGGAGGAGAGGCCGCCGGTGCTGTTGCTTCGCAGCTCCACGCTGATGGGCTCGTCGCCGGTCATGGGCACGGCCTCAAACAGCAGATCGCCCTGTGAGGACGTCCAGCGCATGACCCGGATGCCGTTCTCCCTGCCGGTAAAGTCGCCCGACAGGACATAGCCCAGCGGGGCGGTGGGGGTGTAGTCCTGCACCGTGTCCCCGGCATCCGCCGGGGTGATGCGGTAGGCTGTCACCAGCTCCGTTATCTGCACGAACCAGCGGCTTACCGCCGCGCGGGCGGTGGGACTGGCCGCCAGCACCGCGCCAAAGGTCAGCAGTGCCGTCAGAGCGGCCGCCGCGCGTCGGCCCCATCGTCGGACCGCCTGCCGGCGGGTCACACAGCGCGTCAGCGCCGTCATGTCCGCCTGAAAGGCCGGGGAAAATCCATCCTCCGGCGCCGGCAGCGCCGCCGCCAGCTGCACCGCCAGTCGGCGCGCGCCGCAGCACAGCGCTTCATCATTGAGCAGAATGCTCATACAGATATGCCCTCCTTTTCCAGTTCTGTACGCAGGGCGGCCTTGGCCCGCTGCAGAAGCTTCTGGGCCGCGGCAAAGGACAGCTCCAGCAGGGATGCCGTCTCACGAGTGCTGTAGCCGCAGCCGTAGCGCAGCAGCAGCGCCTCGCGGCAGCGGGGCGGCAGGCGCCCCATAGCGTCGGCCACCGGGTCGCCGCAAGGCGGCGGCGTGACCAGAACGGTGTTCTCGTCAAAGGGCACGCCGTCACGGCGGGCCTGCTGCCGCAGGCAGTCGATACACTTACGCTCCGTGACCACCACCAGATATGCCTCCAGCTGGGGGCGGGGCAGGCGGCACAGCCGCGGGAAGTGCTCCGCCAGCGCCAGAAACGCCTGGTGCACCGCGTCCTCGGCCTCCGCGCCGCCGCAGAGCTTCCGGCGGGCCAGCGCCAGCAGGCGGCCCCGGCAGGCGGTGTATATGTCCTCGAACTGCCGGGTCTGCCGGGGATCCTCTATGGTCTGGATATAGAGCAGCATAGGCCCTCCTCCCTTCTGCGCTGCAGCTGTGTGCGGACGGCAGTGTGTCTCCGTCCTGCGCCTTCACTCTATAAACGGCGCAGCGGAGCGAATACGGACAGGAAAACCGAAAATTTTTTCAAAAAACGCGTTTCCCTATGGAAAAAGGACGCCGGGGCGTCCTTTTCGGGTAAGACTGTTCATACATATACAGAAGGCGATGCCGGCTACACCATGACGAACATATTATAATGCTTCATCAGGCGGATATCCTCCTTGGATATCTTCAGCTCCTGGACCAGCGCCTTGTCGATGGAAAGCGGTGTTTTGCTGAGAAGGCGCTTGGCGGCGGAGGGCATCAGCGGGCGGCAGGAGATGCCATAGGTCAGCACCCACTTCCGGTCGTCGTCCATATAGGGCTGGGGAATGCCGATCTGGTATTTGTCCATGGGCATATCGTCATTCTGGAACAGCATGGCGCTGAACGCCTCGTAGTGGGTTAGGGTGCCGTGGTAGGTGCTCTCACAGACCCGGTAGTGGGCCAGGTCCTTGATGTTCATGTACATGAGCACCTCGGCCGTGCTGCTCTCCTCCGTGGGGAATATATCGATCACGGTGCACTGGGCGCGGTTGACCCGGCCGTCGAAGAAGTACATATATAATTGGGAGACCTCCCGGAAAAAGGCGGGCACCTCCGCGTTGTACTCCTGGTCAATATCCGGTGTATTGCGGTACAGCAGATCATAGATGCTGACCTTCAGGGCGTTGGCGATGTCGTAAAGCGTGGCAATATCCACGGAGATCTGTCCGTTCTCGTACTTGGAGATGGCCGAACGGGTCTTGTAGATGGCCTGAGCCAGCTCGTCCATCGACATACCCCGGCTTTTGCGGGCGTAGCGGATGCGGCTGCCGACTTCTCTTGTGATATTTTCTCTTGCAGTGTCCATAGGCGTTTTCCTCAAAATCAATTCAGGCTCATTTTTGCACTGGTTTTTAACGATTATAGCAAAATACGTCAAATATGTCAACAAACGTTCCGTTCAGGAAACATAATTTGCACAAATTGTTCCGCAGGGGGAACAGGCGACAAATTGCCACCCGGTCCATTTTCCGTTATAATGGCAACTAAGGTAAACCTTACGTACGCAAAACTGTACAAAATCACAATATTACTACGTTGAAATTGGAGAGGTGTACAAAATGAAGGTCAAAGCTGATACGTTGTTTTATGGCGGCAAGATCTACACGATGGAAGCGCCGGGCGTCTGCAAGGAAGCAGTGGTGCTGAAGGACGGCAAATTTGCCTATGTGGGCACAAAGGAAGAGGCGCTGGAGCGCTTTGACTGTGCGAAGTGCATTGATCTGCAGGGCAAGACTGTGCTGCCCGGCATGGGCGACTCCCACCTGCACTTCTTCGCTTTCTGCCAGACTTATACCACGGTGGACCTGGGCGGCGCCACCTCCCGCGCCGAGGCACTGCAGCTGCTGCGTGACCGCGCGGCGGAGACGCCCAAGGGCGAGTGGATCAAGGGCTCCAACTTTGACCAGTCCAAGTGGAAGGACTGCGAGGACCGGCTGCCCACCCGTCTGGACCTGGACGAGGCCAGCACCGATCACCCCATCGTCATCAAGCGCGTGTGCCTGCACACGGCGGTGGCCAACACCATGGCGCTGGAGAAGGCCAACATTACCAACGGCTACGTGTACGGCCCCGGCGGCCTGGTGGAGCTGGACGCTGACGGCAATCCCAACGGCATTTTCCGTGAGCAGGCCTCCAAGATCTACGACAATCTGATCCCCGACCCGTTCCTGGTGCCCGCCACCCGCGAGAAGTGCATGAAGAAGGGTCTGGCGCTGGCCTCCAGCCTGGGCGTGACCATGATGCACACCTACGCCGCGGAGATCTGGCACTATGACGAGGACTTCGCCGACTATGTGGCCCGCAGCGACCGCGGCGAGCTGCCGGTGCGTATGGCCGTGTGCCTGGACTATATGTTCGACCCGGAAAACCTGACACCCGAGCAGCGGAATGATCCCTATCGTGCCGCACGGATGGGCAGCTTCAAGAGCTTCTCTGATGGCTCCCTGGGCTCCCGTTCCGCCAAGCTGTACACCGACTACGCGGACGATCCCGGCAACACCGGCATTCTGGTCATCAGCCCGGAGGATCTGGCCAAGAGAATGTACAAGGCATACAGCCACGGCTTGCAGCCCGCCACCCACTGCATCGGCGACAAGGCGCTGGAGGTCACTCTGGACGCGGTGGAGTACTGCCTGCAGCAGGGGCTGAAGGATGGCATGACGCCGGAGGAGCAGGCCAAGCGTCTCCCCTTCCGCATCATCCACGCCCAGATGGCCACGCCGGAGCTGATCGAGCGCATGAAGAAGCTGCCGATCGTGCTGGATATCCAGCCCACGTTCCTGATGACCGACCTGCACTGGATCGAGGAGCGCGTAGGCAAGGAACGCGCCGTGCTGAGCTATCCCTGGAAGACGTATCTGGACGCGGGACTGATCATGGCCGGCGGCTCCGACGCACCGGTGGAGAGCTTCAATCCCTGGATCGGCATCTACGCCACCGTGACCCGTCAGGATATGGACGGCTATCCCGTGGGCGGCTATCACCCCAACGAGAAGGTATCCGTGTATGACGCGGTGTGTATGTACAGCAAGAACGTAGCCTACGCCAGCGGCGATCAGGACCTGATGGGAACCATCGAGGCCGGCAAGTTCGCCGACATGGTGGTCATCGACCGCGACATCTTCCACATTCCCGAAAACGACATCAAGGACATCCAGGTGCTGAACACCTATATGGCCGGCATCGAGAGATATCACCGCGACTGATACGCGCAGCACAACAAAGGAGCTAAGACATGAAATTAAATTCTTTTGACAAGGTCAAGCAGTTGACGGAAGAGATGGTCGCCATCCCCAGCATCAACAAGGAGCCGGGCGGCGAGAGCGCCGTGGCCCGCTATATGCAGGACTTCTATATGTCCCTGCCCTACTTCCAGGCACATCCCGAGCAGGTCAAGTGCTTCCAGACCAAGAACGACTTTGTGGTGCGGCACAGCACGCTGGCCTATGTGAAGGGCACCAAGGGCAATTCCAACCGCACGGTCATCCTCATCGGCCACATCGACACCGTGGGCGTGGACGATTTCGGCACCATCCGCGAGTACGCGTTCCGCTGCGAGGAGCTGCCCGCCAAGCTGCGCGAGACGTTCGTGCTGCCCCAGGAGGTCATTGACGATATCGAGTCCGGCGAGTATCTGTTCGGCCGCGGCGCGCTGGATATGAAGTCCGGTGTGGCAGGCCATATGTACCTGATCCAGTACTTCTCTGAGCATCCCGAGGAGCTGGACGGCAACCTGCTGGCTATCGGCGAGTGCGACGAGGAGGACAACTCCAAGGGCATCATCACCGCCCTGGACCTGTTGGAGGAGCTGAAGGAGAAGGAGCACTTCGAGTACGTGGCGTGCATCAACGCGGACTACTCCACCAACTACGCTCCCGGCGACGAGAACCGCTACATCTACTACGGCAGCATCGGCAAGCTGCTGCCCTGCTTCGCCGTGTTCGGTAAGGAAGCCCATGTGGGCCAGGCTTTCAGCGCGCTGGATCCCAACCTGGTGCTGGCCAACATCACGCGCAAGATGTCCCTGAACACCGACCTGTGTGACATCGCACAGGGTGAGGTCGCCATCCCGCCCATCTCTCTGAAGCAGATGGACACCAAGGGCCCCTACACCGTGCAGACGGCGCTGACGGCCTTCGGTTACTACAACTTCTTCACCCACGGCTGGAGTCCTTCCATCGTGCTGGAAAAGAGCAAGCAGATGGCTGTGGAGGCCTTTGACGAGACGGTGGAGTACCTGAATGCCCAGTACAAGCGCTTCTGCGAGCTGAGCAAGGTGGACTTCCATCAGCTGCCCTGGAAGACCCGTGTCTACACCTGGAACGAGTTCTATAACGAGCTGGCCGCCGTGCACGGCGAGGCATTCAAGAAAGCCATTCACGAGTTCACCGTGAAGCTGCATGAGGACGATCCTGAGCTGGATCTGCGGCTGTTCGGCCTGCGTGTGGTGCAGGAGGCATGGAAGTGGTCTGAGGACAAGTCCCCCGCCGTGGTGGTGTTCTTCGGCTCCATCTTCAGTGCCCGTATCGAGATGACCGGCCGCACGGCCAAGGAAAAGGCTCTGCTGGACGCGGTGGAGAGCGCTATCGAGGTGGTGCGGCCCGAGGCCCAGCGCCAGATCAAGACCCGTATGTTCTACCCCTACATCTCCGACTCCAGCTTTATGGCCGTGTGCGACGACACCCTGGCTATCCAGGCGCTGGAGACGAACATGCCCCAGTACGGCGTGAAATACACGCACCCGGTGGATAAGATCCGTCAGATCGACGTCCCCGTTGTCAATATCGGTACCTTCGGCCGCGACGGACATATGCTCACCGAGCGCGTGGATATGCGGCAGACGTTCCAAAATGTTCCCAACATCACCTATGAAGCGGTGAAGCGTCTGCTGAGCTGAGCTATCCCTCCCTACGCTGAGAGACCCTGTCAAAACGCACAAAACGCACCAAGCACCAAGCACCAAGCACCAAGCACCAAGCACAAAACGCAAAACGCAATCACAGAGAAAATCACCTATTGTTTCGCGTGAAAGGAGAAAAGTATGGTTATACTGCAAGCTATTCAAGATTTTGGTAACTGGTTCTGGGGCATTCCCATTTTGATCCTCATCGGCGGTGGCGGCCTGTTCCTGACCATCTATCTGGGCTTCCCCCAGATCCGCCACTTCGGCTACGCCATGAGCCAGACCTTCGGCAAGATGTTCGCCAAGAAGGAAGAGGGCAAGGTCCGTCCCATCTCCGCCGCATTCGCGGCCCTGGCCTGCGCCGTCGGCGCTTCCAACATCGTCGGCGTGCCCGTGGCTATCGCCCTGGGCGGCCCCGGCGCTGTGTTCTGGATCTGGATCCTGGCTATCTTCGGCATGTGCACCAAGTACTGCGAGGTCGCGATGGGCATCAAGTACCGTCGTAAGAACGACGTGGGCGAGTGGGTCGGTGGCCCCGCCTACTACCTGCGCGGTCTGGGCAAGAAGATCGGCGTCGTGTTCGGCGTCGGCTACGCCTTCTTCTTCATGATCGAGCTGGTCCCCTCCCTGGCCTCTCAGGGCGTTTCCGCTGCTGAGCAGTTCAACGTCTTCGGCGCAAACCAGACCGTCACCGGCATCATCATTGCCGTTTTGGTGGGCGTTATCCTGGCCGGCGGCTTCAAGCGCGTGTCCAGCGTCACCGACATCCTGGTGCCCGTGATGGCCTGCCTGTACGTGCTGGGCGCTCTGGTCATCATCTTCGCCCATGTGGGCGAGCTCCCCGCTATTTTTGGCATGATCTTCCAGGATGCCTTCACCGGCCGCGCCGCTGTGGGCGGCTTCGCCGGCGCCACCGTCATGGCTGCTATCCGTTGGGGCGCTGCCCGCGGCGTGTACTCCAATGAGGCGGGCGTAGGCTCCACCATCGCCGGTCACTGCACCGCCGATACGGATCACCCCATCCGTCAGGCCCAGTTCGGTATCTTCGAAGTCTTCATGGATACCATCGTTATCTGCACCATCACCGCCCTGGCTGTTCTGGCCTCCGGCGTGTGGACCCAGGAGGGTCTGAGCTCCGGCCAGCTGGCCCTGGCTGCTTTCCAGTCCGTGTTCGGTAACTTCGGCGCCATTTTCGTCGCCATTACGGTGTTCATGTTCGTGTTCTCCACGATCATTTCCGCCGGCTTCTTCGGCCAGATCCAGGCCGAGATCCTGTTCGGCCGTAAGTTCTCCAAGATCTGGGTGTTTATGTATCCCCTGTTCATCGGCATCGCCTGCGCGTTCTCCAACGTGACCACCATGTACATGATCACCGACGGCTTCATGGCTATTATCGTCATCCTGAACATGATCGGCCTGCTGCTGATGTGCAAGCAGGTGAAGGACCTGCAGAAGGAGTACTACAACACTCCCGGTATGTACTACCTGGCTGACAAGGCCGCCAAGGAAGCCAAGAAGGCTGCCAAGTAACGGCTGACACAGCATAACACAGTGATAACGTAATTCCCCTGTACTGACATTCCCCGCGTTTTGTGCGTTTACCCCCCCCTGGACCTCTCAGCGAAGGGTGCTGGTCCCCTCCAGCGCCGGGGCCCGGTCCGGCCTTGTGCCGGGCCGGGCTTCCGGCATTTCAGGGGGCCTGTCCCACCCCACGATAAAAGGGAACGACCGCCGAATGGGCGGTCGTTCCCTTTTGTGCGGCGGGTGCTTGTTTAACCAAAGGTGCCTTTTTATACACATCACTATCCGGCGGATCGCACCGTTATTCCTCTGCGGGCAGCGTCACGGTAAATGTGGAGCCATTTCCAGGGCGGGAGAACACCGTCACCCTCCCGCCGCACAGTGTTACCACCCGGCGGACAATGGAGAGGCCCAGGCCGTTGCCCCGGTCATCCGGGTATGGCGCAGCCCGGTAGAACCTGTCGAAAATGTGCCGCTGTGTCTCCTCGTCCATACCGATACCCGTATCGGAGACAGACACGGTGACCTCTCCCTCACCCCGCCGCAGCACCACGGTGATCTGCCCGCCGGCGGGCGTGAACCGGATAGCGTTGGAGAGCAGGTTAGACCAGATGTGCTCCACCAGCTCCTCATTGCCGTAATAGTCCACCGGATCCAGGTCTCCCTCCACGGTCAGGCTCTTTTTCAGCCACTCCCTCTCCTGCTGGCGCACACACCGGCGGAGCTGTTCATCCAGGCTGTACAGCGTCTTGTCGGACACGATCTCGGTGTTTTCGTACCGGGCCAGCTCCAGAACGTGGGTGCTCATGGCAGCCAGCCGTTCGGACTGCTGCACCACGGTGTCTGTATAGGTCCGCCGCTGCTCCGGTGTCAGGTCGTCGTTTTGCAGCAGCTTGGCAAATCCCCGGATGGAGATAAGCGGCGTTTTGAACTCGTGGGAAAAGGTATTCACAAAGTCCATTCGCAGCAGCGCCACGCTGGACAGTTCCTCCGCCATTTTATTAAAGCTGCGGATATATTCCGCCACCTCGCCCCGGGCGCCCCGCATATCCACCCGCACGGTATAATCGCCCTCCGCCACCGACTGCGTGGCCTGCATCAACCGTGACAGCGGCGCCAGATACCCACGGAAAATGAATATGGCCAGCAGTACGCCCAGGATGGCGCTGACCGAAAGGATGAGGATGGGCCACAGCAGCGTATAGCTGGCGTCCTCCAGATGCACCAGCCGCTGCACCAGTGTAAATATCCCCAACGCCATCCCCACATACACCGCCACCAGCCCCAGCACCAGCAGGAACATGGTGCCCAGCAGCCGGACAGGCGGCTTTTCTTTTTTCACCTTATTTCTGGCCATTGCCGTCCTCCCGGGGCATCCCCATATAGCCAAATCCCCGAATCGTCCGCAGCTCGAAATCCGGGTTGTCCCGGAATTTCTCTCGCAGTCGGGAGATGTAAACCTCCACAGTGTGCTCGTCCACATCACTGTCCAGATCCCATATGTCGTCGATAAGCTGCCGTTTTGTGAAAAGCGTCCGGGGGTAAGACAGCAGCTTATACAGCAGCAAAAACTCCTTAGCGGACAGCTGCCACGTACTCTGCGGAGTGATGACCTGCAGGGAGCCGCGGTCCAGCACCGTGGTGCCCACCGTCAAGCGTCGGTCTGCCCGGCTGCAATACCGCCGCAGCAGGGCCTCGATACGCCAAAGCATCTCCTCCTCGTCCACTGGCTTGACCATATAGTCATCCGTCCCCGCCCGGAACCCCCGGCGCTTGTCCTCCTGGGTCACGCGGGCCGTCACCATCAGCACCGGCAGATCGCAGTTCCCCTCCCGCAGCGTCTGGGTGAAGGTGATGCCGTCCATCCGCGGCATAGTGATATCCACCACCGCCAGATCGCACTGGTAGTGTTCCATCACCTCCAGCGCCTCCACACCGTCCCGCGCAGGGCACGGCTCGTACCCGGCACGCCGCAGCACCTCGCACATTAGAAATCTGGCGTTGTCATCGTCCTCGGCCACCAAAATGCGGAACATGGCTGTCCCTCCCTTGTGTTTTTTTGGATTTTATCACACTTGTTCTCAAAAATCGAGATTTATTGAGCTTACGTTGAGGTTTCTTCGGTATACTGCCGTTACCATAGGAAAAATAGGAGGAACACCCCATGCCCAGACCTGTCTGCATCACCTACGACAGCACCTGTGACCTGACGCCCCAGCTGCTGGAGCGCTTCCATATCCGCACCATACCCCTGACTATCCAGAGTGGCGGGCGTGTCTTCCCTGATGACGGAAACTACACCTCGGCGGAGCTGTACGCCGATTACCGCCGGAACGGCACCCTGCCTAAAACGACAGCGATCAGTCCAGAAGCGTTCAAGGCATTTTTCTCCCCGCTTTTAGCGGAGGGCTATGACATCGTCCACATCGACATCAGCTCGGAGCTGTCCTGCACCTGCCAGAACGCGGTGCTGGCGGCACAGGAGCTGACGGAGCAAGGACAGATCCACGTGGTGGACAGCCGCCAGCTCTCCACCGGCGGCGGGCTGCTGGCACTACAGGGGGCCAAGCTACGGGACAGCGGTATGGCGGCGGCGGACATCGCCGCGGAGCTGCGCCGCCTGGCACCCTGCAGCGACACCAGCTTCGTACTGGACACACTGGAGTTTATGTGGAAGGGCGGCCGCTGCAGCGGCGTGACGGCGCTGGGCGCCAATATGCTGAAGCTGAAGCCCTGTCTTGAAATGCGGGAGGGCAAGCTGGCAGTCTGCAAAAAGTACCGCGGCGCCATGGAAAAGGTGTACCGCCAGTATATCACCGAACGGTTGGCGGATAAGACAGTTGTGGCTGATCACGCTTTCATCACCCACTCCGGCGAGGTGGCGGAGACCACCCTACAGGAGCTGACGAAGCTGGTACGGGAACTGGCACCCTTCCAGGAGGTATTCGTCACTCAGGCTGGCTGCACTGTGTCCTCACACTGCGGCCCCGGCACCCTGGGTGTGCTGTTCCTGCGGCAGCCGGAGCAATAACAAGCTACGCATCAGTTGTGCACCCATGTCCGCACCAGGTCGGGCACCCATCCGAACACACGGCGGCACTCTGCCCTGCATTCTTGTTCGGTACAGTCCGGATGCGCGGCCATATAGGCCAGCAGGTACGCCCGTACATTCTCTCGAAGGTTTTTCCGGGCGAACCGGAAATCATACTTGGGAATTGTGTCCAGCGCAAATGAGGTCAGCGGGGCGTCGCTGTAACAGGGCTTGGTCAAGTTCACACGGGTCGTGTGGCAGATGGTGTGACGGGCGTCCGCAGGGCGGAGTATGTCCTCCAGATGCTCGAAGTCCGCTTTCGTTTTGCCGGTGCTCAACAACACGCGCGGAAGCTGCGTCTGCGTCAGAAAGCGCCCGTTGGCGAGAGTAGCCTTCAGCAGAAAGGACAGGCAGAAATCCTCCGAATTTGATAAGCAAATATCCACACCGCCGTAGCCTCGCTCATGGAAATACAGCTGTCCAAACCGGTTTTTCTGCTTGCGGCTGCGATGGGTATTGTAGTCGGGGAAATGCGTTTCGTCATAGCAATAGGCCTCTACCCATAGCGGCTCAATGGTCACGCCAAAGACCTCGATGCGGCAATCATTGATAAGCTTATCGCCCAGCATTTGCAGAATATGTACCGGTTCATCATAAGCGGCATTTTTTAAATTGCTGACCAAGGTCCACAAGTCGGCAGCGCGGTCCATACACTCAGTCCTTTCCGGGGCGTTTCAAAAAGTATATCACTTGGATGGCGTTCGTACAAGTTCCATAGGAAGAACTTTGCGTAAGGACACACATTCGCTGCGTTAGTTCTGCAAAATGGCGTGGATGCGAAAACCGTCAGCAGTATGCTACGTCGCTACGACGCGGGCTTCACCCTGCGCACCTACACCCACGCCACGCGGCAAAAGCAAGACGAAGCCGCGCAGGCCATGGGCAGCTTCATGGCACAGGTGATGTAAATGCCGAAAGCGATAAAAGCACGGGAGAGGAAGCTGAACTTCCTCTCCCGTGCTTTTTCGCCCTTTCTGCGCATTTCCGCGTGTGGGTCACGGTGTGGGTCAAAACTGTCCCACACCGTGACCCACAGATTAAATTGGCAAAAAGTAAAGAAAAAGTCCTGTTTTCGAGAGAAAACATATTCCATGGAAATAGGTGTTCTGTCACCACTTCCATGTCGCGCTACGCAGGTAAGAAAACAGGGAAAAAGATTGCCGACGAAGAAACGGCGCAGAAAATCATCGCTGCACTGGAAAATGAGAGCATCAAGTATGAGACATACTTCAAGCTTATCATTGCCACGGGGATGCGGCGCGGCGAATGCTGCGCCCTGCAATGGCGGGATATCGACCGAGAGCAGCTCAATATCCACAGCCTGCGCCACACCGCTGCCAGCCTGATAATCGCGGGCGGTGCGGACATGGCAACGGTAGCGGGTATCCTCGGCCACAGCCAGCTCTCCGCCACGCTGGATATCTATACCCACACCTTCGATAAGAACAAAAAAGCCGCCAGCGCAGGATCGCAAGGGATGCTTGAGATATGGCGCAGGATAGCTCCGTACTGAGTATCCTGCGCCTTCCGTGTGGCAGGAGTGACGGCAGTTACGGGAAAAACTGCGGGGTCACGGTAAAAATTCAAGGAGAAAAAGTGCGCTTTTGGGCTTACGCCGGAAGCAAATAAAATGATAGGAATAAACGCGCCACTGGCTAACTGCGGCAGCCAAAGTGAGTTCGTAGAAAAGGCTGTTCGGTTCTATGACGGCTACCTGAAGGTGCAGAACGCTGGAGCGTTCCTGCCCCACGCAGTGTCTGACGTGCTGGAAGGTACGCTGGGCGTCTTCGCAAACCGCATGTCCAAGCTGCTGTTCAACCTGACCGTGGAGCACAATATCACCAACCATCTGCTGGCGGCAGACGTGGACATGACTCGCGAGGAGTACAACAAGCTGTGCGGCGGCAGCGTCTGCGAGGTCACCAGCACACGGGGTATGCCAAGAATCTGACTTGGCACTTAACAAACCCCCTCGTTGCAAAGCGCGGCAGTCCATGTTATAATAAAAATATCTGTGTTGCAGGTAGCACACTCGGGACAACAGCAACCAAATCTTCTTCCGTGTCAGATGGACACACCCTGCACTCGGTGCTGTAGGGATATTCGCCCAAGGAGAGCCTGACTCTGATAGAGACATCTGGGCAGGAGAACCAGGACAAATTTCAATTAATTGGGAAATGTTGTAATAATCGGCCATGTTAAATCAACTATACTAATAGAGCATCCACGTTGGCATATCAGTAGGGAGGTGACATATGAAATATTCAGCCTAATTGCTTGTGTTCGTGTGTTTACAAAACAAGTAGTGAAAGCCTTGGCGGAAAATAAATGGCTCGTTTGTATTTACCCCCTTTTACTTCCGCGCGGTTTGTATTATTATAATGAGGTGCAGAAAAGAAATCCAATCCGCAGTATTCTTTACACCGCAAGGCAGTCCTTTGCGGTGGGCTTAAAACTACCGCTTTATGAATGTGAGGGGAATCGACTAAAAAAGAGATCGCTAGGTCATCACGTTTCTGAAGGTAGGAAAAACAGGTAAGGAGGTTAGCAAATGGCACACGATGGTAAATTCGCTCAATATATACGCAGAAAGCATATCCACTGGATGGTTGCTGCAGTGCTGTGTGCGCTAGTTGCATTGCTTGTGTTGCGCAGAATTCAGATGCCTGCCAATGTCCCGCTGCCTCAAGTACCCGTCAGTGATCCTCAACCTAAAACGCCGTATTCCATTCCCATCGAGAATACAAAACTGTACGTTTATGTAAGCGGAGAGAGCGCCTCAGATTCTGAAGAAAGCACTACCTATCCCGAGGAAGCTGCTGTCGAATTAGCAAAATCGTTCCTCGACGACTTGATGACTCCTTCCGATGCTCGAACATTTACGATTACGGAGTACAGGGATCTCAAAGCGCGCCTACTGCCAACGACTGATATGGACAGAGAAAGCGCGGACATATACGTACTTAGACCATCTGAAATCAGCAAAGATACTTGGATTGTGGAAATAGATGTTTCCTTTCAATATGAAGGGGTCATCAGCCCCATCGGGAGTGCCGATCAGCGGTGGATTGACAGCCTTTATCAAGGCAGTCCCATTGGTTTCCTACTAACACGAAACGGCGCGGAGTATACAATGCGTTCTCGTTACAGCGGTGCATAATAGCAGTGCAATATTTTTTAATTGAGTGATTTGTCCGTAACCGTCAAAACAGAGGGCGGCTGGACAGACATGGGACAATCATGTTTCGCCAACAATGAAAGAATTTATAGCCGCACTGGAGGGGGCAAACATTACAACAAAATTGGAGAATGGGAAAATTCATTTGCGGCGAGAAGTAAAAAGGCCGTGGCCATTTAAGCCCGAAACAATTAACTATTCAATAGGTTTTGCTGGCTGGAGTCGGAGTGTAGGCGCTAAAACGGCGCGGGAAGTCCTTCAAAAGCTGAAGCTTTACGAAGAGTATCCAGACTATCAAGACTTCCTTGAGGGGAAAGAACCTATGTACCAAATGGTAGAACAGTTTGAGGTTCCACTTAGGCGATTAAAAGATGAATGAATACGCATATTGTGCATTAAAAGTAGCAAAAGCCATCTGATAGATTGCCGAACTTCCTTTCCGCTCCTTTTTCGCCCCTTCTGCGCATTTCCGCGTGTGGGTCACGGTGTGGGTCAAAACTGTCCCACACCGTGACCCACAGATTAAATTGGCAAAAAAGTAAAGAAAAAGTCCTGTTTTCGAGAGAAAACAGGACTTTTTGTCATGCTGTACCACTGTAGATTTTTGAACTCTCGGCTCAAAAATGCCATGTGCAAGTCGGAATTCTCCGTTCTTTTTCAACTTTTCTCAAACTTTTTCGATGGGTGCTTTCAAGAGCTGCCAATTAGCCGCATGAAAAACCGTTATGCGAAAACACTCATTTTTCCTCTGGCATCTCGTTCGTATCCGCAGCGGCCCCTTCCAGAAGGTCAGTCATGATCTGATTGAGCTGTGTGGCGTTCTTCGGGGAGATGACCGGCGTATTGGACTGTGACTCAATGTCTTTCCTCGTTCGCCCGGCAACCTGTCCACCAGCTTTAGCAACTTCCAGATTCTCTTGGAAGGTCGAGGGCTTTCGATCCTTTGAAAACTGTGTGGTGGTGGCTTCTGCCAACATATTCAGCACCAGCTCCAGCGTGGTCATGTTATCACGGAGGTTTTCCTTTTTCAAGCCTTTCAGGTTTTTGTACTGGCGGGTGGACATCCCCGACCACGCACGGGATATTTCATCGGTGAGGATGGCGTACTCCACGCCCTTCTGAACGCCGCGGGCATCCCATTCATCGGTCAATTCTTTGCGAACTTGGATGGCTTGCAGCCGCTGGTTGATCCACTCGCGGGTATAGCCCTTTTTGAGATAGGTTTCCAGTGCCCGCTCGATGGTCAGTTCCGGGTCGATGGTTTCCTCAATGCGCTCCCGGCCAACCTGTGCTAACCATGCTCGGAATGGTTCTGCTTTTGGAGAGGGAATAGATTGGACGATACGGAGGAGCTGCTCGGTGTCCGCTACATCGGTCAATCGTTTTTTCCCGTCTGGAGCAGTCATTTTCAACTGTACGATTTTTTCGTACAGTTCAACTGCGCCTTCAGACTTTAGTTTTCTCTTGAGATCACTCCAATAACGGCGAGGATTATCTGTGCCGCTCAACACCTCGCAGACATCGACAATGGAAAAATACCATTCCTCTTTTTCCTCGTCCCACGCCGTGCGGATACGTTTGTCCTCGAATAGCTGGATCTTATCATTCTGTGCCATTCTGTTCACCTCACTCCTGCAACAATTCTCTCAGCAATCCCTGGCAGCCCTCCAGCACATCCCGCCAAGTCGACTCGAAGTCCTCGGTGTACCACGGGTCGGCAACATCGCGGGGGTGGTCGGTATAGTCCATCAAGAGATGTAACTTGCCGGCAAAGTCGCCGCCGCAGATGCGGTACATATTCCGCAGGTTCGCGCTGTCCATGCCGATCAGCAGATCGTACTTGTCGTAATCCTGATTGGTGAGCTGCCGAGCTGCGTGGCCGTCGCAGGTGATTCCATGCTCCGCCAGCTTGCGCCGCGCCGGAGGATAGACCGGGTTGCCGATCTCCTCTCGACTGGTGGCCGCCGACTCGATATGGAATTGTGACGCCAGCCCAGCCTTCTTCACCAAGTCCTTCATCACGAACTCGGCCATGGGGCTGCGGCAGATGTTCCCATGGCAGATAAACAGGATATTCTTCATACCGATTCTTCTCCGAAAACTCATCATTTTCTACAGTATAGCAGGTATCCTCGTTTTCGCCAAGAGCAATTTCCAAATGTTCGGCTCTCTCAATCATCCGCAGCAGCTCCTTTTTGGATAAGCCGCTTTCGGCGGCCTTCCGAATGTACCAGCACCTCTCGTCCATGGTCAATCCGGCCTCCATGATGACCACATTCTGTGTCCAGTTCAGACGCATTGCCGCTGCCAGCAACTCCGGCGTGTCGCCGTACATCCGGTAGAAGTCCCGCATCCGGCGCAGATTGCGGGGAGAAAAGCCCTCGGCTGCGGGATAGGCGGCTTGCAGGTATTCCGACGCCGCAACAGCTGCGCTTTTTTCGCTCCTGCTGCCGACCAGCCGACCAATTTCACAGTACAGCTCCATCTGCGGGAGCTGCGCCGCAACAGCGGCGTCCAGCGCGGTGAACATGGCGGTGTAATCTGTTGGCTTGCGGATGTTCATGGTTTTTCTCCTTTCCGGCGCGGTGCGCCTGATCAACGCTCAAAGCAGAGAAAAGCACG
>ENA-OQRC01000339-OQRC01000339.1-human-gut-metagenome-genome-assembly--contig:-NODE-339-length-38253-cov-5.886303_pt1 | contig 38253 bp, 33 predicted proteins | sample MGYA00243236_ERZ505102 | MGnify/ENA primary metagenome ERZ505102 (study PRJEB26097, sample SAMN02712089) | human gut metagenome | biome: Gut microbiome | host: Homo sapiens | place: Denmark: Copenhagen... | reverse complement strand
GCCCCTTGGGGCGGCTCTTTTTTATGCACTGCCAGCGAACTGGCCTGTATTCCGAATAGCGGCGTCCAACGAAAAAGCGGGTCACGGAAAGTACTCCGTGACCCGTTGGATTTTAGCGAGTAGAGAAATTATTGCACAGAGCCCGTTTCGGAACGTTGGCAGTCAGGGCAAACGCCCTCTACCACCATGTGATGACACAGGACGCGGTAGCCGGTTTCCTGCTCCAGCGTTTCGTCATAGGCGCAGTCATAGGTGTAGGGTACATCCACCACACTGTCACAGACCAGACAGTGCATATGATAGTGAGGATCGGTCCGGAGGTCAAAGCGGTCGCTGCTGGACATGACTACCCGATAGATCTCCCGGTTGTCGCAGAGCAGGTTCAGGTTTCGATAGACGGTCCCGCGGCTGACATGGGCATCCTGCTCCCGGACGCTCTGGTAGATCTGCTCCGCAGTGGGGTGGTCCCGGCGGCCCCGGACCACGTCCAAAACCAGCTGCCGCTGACGGGTGTTGCGTCCTTTTTAGACGGCAGTAAAGAAAATGCCGATATGCTTTTCAGTTTTACTTATCACACACATCATATTTTCCTAAACAACAGAGAAACAACCGATTTCTCATAATGTACCCGATGGCTACTCAAGCGAGCAGCCATCTTTTCGATTTTCCAGACACCGTCTGGAATTTTTAATACGCCGGAATACCGTAACCGTAAATATTTCTGCTTCCGACTGTGTATTGTCTTTGTCTGCAAGCGTCGCCTGAGTTACCCTCTACGGTATAAACTGTGCCATTCTCGCATTTCTCTACGATACCAACGTGGTCTGTTGTACCATCGCCCTCCCAGTCAAAGAAGATAATATCTCCGGCTTTCGGTTCATAGTTTCGGTCGTTCCATCTGTTGTTTGACTTGAACCAATTTGCACCGTCAATACAACCCGCAAATTTCGGAATAAGTCCGCTATCAATATAACCGCACTGGTCGGCACACCAAGATACAAAGCAAGCACACCATTCTACTCGACTGTCAAAGCCATACCAATTCCAATAAGGTTGTCCGCCCTCATTGCCAATCTGAGTAAGAGCAACCTCAACAATCGCCTGATTGCTACCAGCAGTAAAGGCTCGTCCGTATGGATAGTATCTCAGAACATGAGCCGGATATTGGGTATCTCCATAACTGTCCCAACCAAGTCTTTGTGCCTGCTGAGTGGAAAACTCCACTGCATTGGCATAAGAATATCCACCATACTTCGATTTTGCCCACGAAATATATCCATTACCAAAGTTGTAGCCTTGCAAAGCAAGTTTGATACGCTCCATATCAATCGGACTTTCCACCTCTGCCGAGGTAAGAGCTGCTTTCAATTCCTGAACTCCACACTGGATAGAATATTCAGGGTCTTTAATTCCATTAGGTTCGTGTGGATACTTCGTATTGAAACTGCCCTCTGCTGCCTGCATGGGGTCAAGTCCCCGACCGCCGCTTTCCTGCATCATCACAGCCTTAATCAATTCCACATATTCGGGAATACCATATTGTTTTGCATACTGTCGTATCAATGGGTCGTATGCTTCCACCTCTGCACTTACTTGCGTATAAGTATTGCTTTCACTTCCGCCACCAAACATTGCAACAGCACTTCCAAGTAGGACAACAATCATAATAATTACAACTGCTATCCAACCACCTGCGGCAATGGCAGCAACCAATGCTTTCGTACCGGCTATGATTGCCTTTACTGTGGCAATAGTCGCTTTTGCTGCGGCTTTCACAGCATTTGCAGTTGCTTTCGCTGTCGCCTTTGCTGCCTGTGCCGCTTTCTGTGAAGCCTTAACGGTGGCTTGTGCTGTTTTCTGTGCGGCTTTTGCTGTCTGCTGACTGGTCTTAATGCTTGCCTTTGCGGTATGCTCGGCAGTCTTAACTGACCTCTGCGTTGTTTTCGCCGCTTCCTTACTAGCAAGTTTGATGTTCTTCTTGCCTGCGGAAGTAGCCGACTGTTTGACCATTTTCTCCGGCTTTTCAAGCGTTTTGATTGCCGATGATGTCTGCGTCTGCGCTGAAGAACTGCCAACCGTTGTAGTTCTTCCTTGCGTTCTCTGAACGTTTATTGATTTTTCGGCTCTCTGCTGTTTGAAGCGTTGAATGCCGTCTTTGGCAGATTGGATATTCTTCTTTGTTTCCTGAACACCTTTTCGCCCTGCTTTATTAAAAGCATACGCACCTTTATGTGCAATTTCATCAATTCCGGCTTCCGTCTTATCAGCAGCATATTCTTCCGCAGTATTCTCTTTTGCATTTACCGAATGTTCCGCTTTGTCCTTTGTGGCGATATATGCCTGTTTCATTTTTTGACCGGCAATGGCTGCTTTATCCAAGGTCTTTATTGTACCCTTAACCGTATCTCTTGTTTTAATATCAGCCACATCAAACCTCCTTCCTAAGCCGGTTGAATCACTCTTTTGAATTTTGTCGAGCTGTCCGCAATAAACTCGTTAATCAATCGGCTTTCTGCTTTTGTTTCGGGATAAGCGGTAATAGAGATTGTCTTTGCGTTCCAGTCAAGGGTGTAGCTGTCACTTGCAACATTCGTGATGTGATGCTGTGCGAGAAAGTCCCTGAAATGCTTCATTTCTTCAAGGTCATCAGACATAATCACGTTCACATAGGTTCTGTCCTTTGAGATTTTCTCATTGATAAAGCAGGCAAGAGAACAACCCACACCACCCGCAACGGCAACAATGAGCATTGCTATCTCGTTATTCGCAGAGACAACTCTTTTCGTTATCCAAAAATAAATAAAGTCGGATATGATAACCGCAATGCCTGCAAGTATCCACCGACTTCTCTGTACCAATATTGTCTTTGTTGTACTAAGGGCATTGTCCGCAACTTTCGCTGCGAACAACACCGCCAAATTTATCAAACTAATCATACAAGGTTCATCCCTCCTATTCAACCGCTTTCTTCGCCACAACAACCATTCTTCCGTTATTACGGGAATACTCGCAAGTTGAAAGTGTAATCAATTTATCGCCATATTCTGCGGTTACTCCCGTATCATAGATTGCAAGTTCCTTGCACTTGGCAATATACGCATTGAATTCATCTTCTGTATCTGCATTGACAAAATCATAGTATCTGAAGCTGTTCGGACTGTCTGTATATACTTCCGTCTTGAAAGCTGCCACTACCTCGTATTTGCCTTTTTCGGTCAGCGTATCGAACTGAATGGTTTTGTGCTTTTCCCAAAAAGATTTATCGGCATATTTCATCAATCCGGCAAACATTGAATTGTCGTTCATATGATGACCGTAGATAACAAGGTTGTCTGACGGAGCGTCCACATCACAGTTTTCCTGTACATATGGGCAGCCATATACCGTGTAGCTTTTATCAAATCCGTGTCTTAAATAGAAATTCGGATTATACTTTGACTGCATAACCGGATAATTGATTTTGGTATCCTCAACCTTTATCCACCCCACTATATCGTTGTTCTGCATATACAGCTCCTGATAGTCAGGCAGAAAGGCTTTATCCTCGGAATAGGACATTGTATCTTGCGTTTCACCTGCATCTTCAACGGTTTCAATCAGATTGTCGTAGATTTCAGCCTGCTTTTTAGAATCACAATAGTCTTTGACCAAAAATCCAACGCTCACAGCAAGTACAACGCTTAACAGCGATATAACCGCAATTCTCAACTTCTTATTCATTGTTTTGTACCTTTACCTTTCCATATCTTTTCTTTTAGGTGGAGTCAAATCTCTGCAATATTCGGGATACCTGAGTTTAATACCCTCCATAAAGTAGGGAGCATATCCACAACAGAACAACTCATCCGGTGTGAAAAGATTTTCTTTGCCTTCTTCCGTAAAGCCGTTCCAAAGATTAAAGGCAAGGTGGCAGACCTTGACTGTTCCACTGGTCTGCCAGCCACCATACATCCCCTCCGGCACAATGCAATCGTTCTTAAAATCAAACATTTTTCCGATGTTCATTCTCGTTTCTTCGGAAATGCCCATCACATAGAAAAATGCCTGATGATAACAGTCCTTGTGTCTGCATTTTTCGAGATTTTCAAAGACAAAGTCTCTGTGTTCTTTGTTTCTGAATTGAATTTTTGCCATAGAAAACACCTCCTTACACGCCTTCACCGGGCTTCGTTGTCATCAAACGGTACAATTTCGTATTCTTCGGGAACTTATTTGCAAACGGTACAAGCGAACTGCCCACCTTAATAAGTCCGTGTCCTGCATCAACATTTGTGATATACGAAAGCTGTAAATCTGAGATATTCAGAAGCTTTGCAAGCTCCAGTCTGTCAGTAGAAGCCTGATTGAGCATAATGATAAACTCGCTGTTCGCAAGCATTGTTCTTGCAGTATGGCTCTGCAAAAGGTCGTCCACATTCTGAGTGATACCGGTTGCGTATGCACCGTACTTTCTTACACGCTTCCAGAGTGTAAAGAGGAAGTTTGCAGAATACTCATGCTGGAACAAGAGGTAAATCTCATCAATGAAGATAAAGGTCTGCTTACCCTTTGCTCGGTTCTGTGTGATTCGGTTCAAAATACTGTCAAGAACGACAAGCATACCGATAGGCATAAGCTGCTTGCCGAGGTCGAGAATGTCATAACAGATAAGTCGATTGTGAGTATCTACATTTGTCTGCTTTGCAAAAGTATTCAACGAACCGTGAGTAAACAACTCAATAGCAAGAGCGATTTCCTTTGCTTCCGGCTCATCCTGTTTGAGAAGTTCATCTCTGAAATCCTGCAAGGTCGGAACCTGACCGGTATAATCGTTTTGCTGATAGGTGCGGTAAACGCTTGCAGTACAACGGTCAATGATGGACTTCTGCTTTGCTCCGAGATTTGTTCCGCCGATAAGCTGTTCGCAAAGGGACATAATAAACTCGGATTTCAAGATAACAGGATTTGCTCCGTCGCCATAGTCCTTGTTCATATCCATTGCATTGATATGGTTGTTCGATGTTGCGGAGATATTGATAATCTCGCCACCAAGTGCATTTACAAGATGGGAATACTCCCTCTCAGGGTCGATGATGATTACATCAGCATCGGAAGAAAGGATAATATTTTCAATCTCCCCCTTAGCCGCAAAAGACTTACCGCCACCGGATACACCGAGAATAAAGGAGTTACCGTTAAGAAGCTGTTTTCGGTCGGCAATTATCATATTTTTACTGATAACATTCTGACCGTAATAAATGCCGTTCTCGTGGTAAATATCCTGAACCCTGAACGGAATAAACACTGCAAGGCTCTCGGTCGTAAGAGTTCTGAATGTGTCTATTTTCCTTGTACCGTATGGCATAACGGTATTGAGTCCGTCCATCTGCTGAAATTTAAGAACCGCAAACTGACAAAGATGTTTTCTCGCTGTTGTGAGCAACGCTTCCGTATCGTTGTCGAGCTGCTCTTTGGTATCTGCGGTATGCACCATTGTGAGCACTGCGAACATCATTCTCTGGTCACGGGTGGTAAGGTCATCAAGGAACTCTTTCATTTCCTTTTTTTGCTGTTCCATATCATAAGGAACAGTTGCCGAAAAGTTGTTGTTCATATTCTGCTTTCTCTGCCAGTTCGTGATGTTGGTTTCTACACCGAGCAATCTGTTTTCGGCTTCTCTGACTGCTTCATCGGTAGGAACAGGTACAATATCAATGGACATCATCAGATTTCGGTTCATATCCGTAAGTTCCGCCACCATACTGTCCTTGATATAGGACGCATATTCACGAAGAAAGATAACCCTGCCATAACGGTTACCGATTTTGAAATAATCACTTTCAAATTCTAAAGAGTCCGGGCAGATATAGTCCTTAAAATCGTGTCCTTTCTTTCGTGTTTCCTTAATATCAAAATGATATGAAGTTTCTTCCCCCACACGGAAGAAGTCGTGAATAATGCGAAGTCGCTCATCCGTTTCAAGTTCCACACACTTACTGCCAAGTCGTGAAAAGTGTGAAATCAAATCTGCACCTACACGGGCAAAATAGGTTCTTGCGTCATCCACATTCTTTTTATTGATGGAGATGGTCACATACTTATCCTGCACCGTTGAATTTGCTCCCGTTGCCTTATCAAGAAGCATTTTGTTGTATTCCTCCCGATATTCGTCTAGTTCGTCTCCGGTTTCAGGGATAAGGATTGTTTTCTCAAAGTCCAAACGGTTCAGTCGTCTGTTGTTGATAGTGAGTTTTGTGGTTGCTCCACTGTCAAGAGAGTTAAGTAGTTCCGAATACTCAAGGAACATCGCTTCTTTATCTTCTCGGCTGGCAACCGCATAGTTAATATCCGTGAACTTAAAGGATTTAGAATACTTGTCTTTGCCCACTCTGAAAATACCATCATCATAGATGGCAGTAACCGGAATACAGTCCTGCACACCCTTCGGCACAACAAATTTTTCCTTATCCTGCTTAAAGATGTTGTTTAATGTCTTAATCATTATTCTTGTAAGCCTCCTTTGTCTTTTTCTCAATGCTCGGTTTCATCAGTTCTAAATAGGTGTTTGTGGAGTGAAACACTAACTTCTTTGGCATAAGAAACTCGGACTTAATCCACGCCCAGATAAATTTCTCTGCTGTCATTCCGTTGTATTTCACAAATCCGAGAACCGCAAACGGTGCTGCTCCCAAAATACACACCCACGATACTGTTTCAGTTCCAAGATGCGGTTTGAGTAAGAAGTACAATCCTACCGCCACACCACACGCAAGGATAGAAAAAATGAACTGTCTGAGCGACAGTCCAAAGAACATTGATTCTGTGTAATTTCGTATTTCTCTGTTTATTTTTACTTCCATCAGAATTTCCTTTCTATGACAAATAAAAAAGCACCGCCATAACTGACAGTGCCACATCGTATCGTGCATTACCAAAGGTTTAAATAAGTAATTCCTCTTGGTAAATTATCTTCTTCATTTTCTAAACTTTGCTGTATGTGATTATAAACATTATGAATACTTTCCAAATACAGAATAAAGGACTTTTTGTTCGTATCCCTATTGCGATTTTTTAACTTGATATACTCATCACGAACACAATTCCATCCCTGCTCATATTCAAGTATTTCTTGAAGTTTGCAGTCTGCATTTTGTGATAGGACTCTATCTTCAAATGAATAGCGATTGTTTTTCTTCCAATTCTTGATATATCTATATCCATTGTCCAAATTGTCATCATCTAAATAATAAATTATCGCAAAATCACAGCTTCTGATAATCTTGGAATGTTTTTTATCAACAACCTTTATGGTAATAGAAGAAGTGGAGTCTTCGGGTTCTCCGTACTTTGTACCTTTGAGCGACTTGGAAAAAGCTCTCATAAACTGCTCTTTCAGTTTTTTGGGATTGTCCCATAAATCGCTCTTTTGCAAAATTAGATTGTAGTCAAAATCATAACCTCTGTTACCATCTTTTATCTTAGTGACGAGGTGTCGATTTGCACTTCCAATCAATTTGAATTGAAAAGTCGTATCATATTCGGTTTTCATTATTTTTTGAACCTTTTTTATGATACTTTCAATTTCCTCTTTATAAGGCTTGTATTCTGCTTTGCTGACATATTCGTACATATACTTGACCATCCTATCTTTACTTCCTCAATCCGACCATTTAGCAAAGCTAAATCATTACAGTATATCACGATTTTTCCACTTGTCAATTATTTTTATTTGTTTTTGTGTTTTTCAGGCAAGAATTTTGCCTGAAGATTTGTTGCAAAAACCTCCGTTATAAGCCCATCATTTCTCTGATAATGCGGTCACTCATCTTCACTGCACCGACAAGAACAAGCATATTAAATACAAGTTCTCCGATATATGACCATACCTGTGTGACTGCCGCAGCGTCCGGGTTTACCACCGGCGGACTTGACGCAAACAAAGAGAAGATAATGCAAGCAAGCACGATAACTGCACCTTCAAGCAGTACCGCACAGTAGCTTTTTATAAAACTCTTGCCCACATTCTGCGTCGGTTCTCCGGCAAAAGTAGATAACGGTATCGGTGCTAAAGCTGTGTACATATACAGTTTGAAAAATCTGCCATAAACCGTCATTATCAGAATGAATGACAACACCGTAATAAAAAGACCGCCTATCAGAGTCACTGCCCATAGCGGAATGCTTTCAAAGAATCCACAGTCCTCAATGGTCGTTACCATTTCAGAGGGGAGTGTTGTCTGATTCGGTGTCCCAAATCCAGATGATGTCATAATGGTTGAAATGATACCTTGAACGATGTTGAATAAAGCAAGCATAAGCTCCATACCGTAAGTTATGACACCTTTAGCAATGGCAAAGCGGACAAACAATTTCAGTGCGTGTTCCGGCTTTTTCACATCGGTAAAGCTGCCGCAGGTACGGACGACACCAACCACAAAAAACAGCACCAACAGTGCCAGTCCGATTGCCTGAACCGCTCCGTTGATTGTTACCATCACATTCCAAATACTTCCGCCTTTGAAATTCTGCGGTGTTGTGGTTAAAAGCTGCCATATCTCACTTAATTTATCGTTCCAAGTTTTAAGAGCGTTTTCGAGGTTTTGAACTACCCAGTTATCGCTCATTCATTCGCACCTCCTTGTAAAAAATGGGGCATACCCGTTTTGCCGAATATGCCCTGTGATAACTGTTACTTCTTAACCTGTGATAAGAGTAAGGATTTCTTTTGCGAAAGTAATGATGATACCTCCGGCAAGAGTAAGAAAACCGTTTGCTCTCTGGGACGGGTCGTGGGACTTCAAAGAAAGTCCGACCTGCACAATACCAAAACCGAGCAGGATAAGTCCGATTGCACGGATAAGTCCGAAAATGAAATCGGACAGATTATTTACTACCGTGATAGGGTCGTTTGCCGCAAATGCGGTTACACCTGTGCCGAGTACAACGGTCATCGCCAATACTGCCACGCAATAAGCTCGATACCCTTTCTTGACCTTTCCGGTCATCGGCAGTTTAGAAGTTGCTTTGTTTTCTGTGTTTTTCTTAAAAATTCTCATTGTAATTTCCTCCTGTGATTAAAAATTGTTATCTACTTCAAAATCCTCATCGGACAGAAGTTCATAAGTGGTTTCTCCGTAATTGCTCTCCTCAACCTCATCCGGGTCAATGGCAAGAACGGAAATAGATGAGTGCGGTATCGTCACTTCTCCGTGCTTGTACGGTTTCTCTTTTCCGTCTGTGGTCAGTGCCACATTCGGGTGCTTCAAGATGTCGTACTTAAAATCCATAATCGGTCGCTCCCCACGGATAAATAAAATCGCATATTGGTTATCCAGCATACGAACTTCATCCGGAGTGAGAAGCTCACGACCGCTTATCTGATAATTGGTGGAGTAGTTACCGCTTCGCCCGGAACTCTTACCGTAAGTGTTCGTGTCGATGGTTTCCTTACCAAGCAGCTCCGACACATATTTGTGTGTGCTTTGCTCGTTGCCGCCAAGATACAGAAATTCATCGCAGTTGCCCACGATACTTTCCCATTGCTTTTCAAACAAGGCTTTAAGCTGTGCCAAGTTCTGTAAGATGATACTAACCGACACACCTCTGGAACGCATTACCGAAAGTATCTTGTCAAAGTCATCCGGCAATGAAACATTGGCAAATTCGTCCATCAGAAAATGAACGGGAATGGGAAGCGAACCTCCGTGGATATGGTCGGCGGCATAGAATAACTGCTGAAACAGTTGGGTATATAAAATCGACACCAGAAAATTGAAACTGGAGTCGTTATCGGGTATCAGGGCAAACAAAGCGACTTTCTTTTCTCCCATAGAGGGCAGGTCTAACTCGTCTGCCGAAGTTAAAGAAGCAAGGCTTTCAAGATTGAATTTCTCAAGCCTTGCGGCAAGGGTTATCTGAATTGATTTCAGTGTCTTTGCCGAACCGGAATGATAGGAACGGTAATACTTAAGAGCAATGTGGTCGGGATTATTCATCTCAAGCTCTGCAAACAATTCATCAAGAGGAGATGGTCTTGTATCTTCCTCATCTTCAATTGAACCGGCTCTGAGCATTTCCATAACCATTGCAAAGTTCTGTTCTTCCTCCGGTGCTTCATAGTGCAAATAAAACACCAACGCCAAAAGAAGCATAGAAGCCGAGGTATCCCAAAACGGGTCTTGCGACTGGCTTCCCTTTGGTGTGGTGCTTTTGAATAAGTTAGTTACAAGTTTCTGCACATCGTTGTCATTCTGAAGATACACAAACGGATTGTAGCAGTGACTCTTTTCCATAGAGATAAGGTCGAGGACTCTGACCTCATATCCTTTTTTCTCAAGAAGTTTTCCCGTATCCCTCAAGATTTCGCCTTTGGGGTCAAGGATTACGAAAGAGGTATTACACTGCATAAGATTGGGCTTACAGTAAAATCTTGTTTTACCTGCACCGGAACCGCCGCATACCAATGTGTTCAGATTTCGTCTGTGCTTTTTCGCATTCAATCCGATACGGACATTCTGCGTCATCAGTTTGTTATCGGAATACGGAGACTGTCTGTATTTCTTATCCACGGCTCTTGCATTGCCCCATTTCGCAGAACCGTGTTCCTCCCGCCTGCGGTAGTTTCGCTGTGTGGAGAAATATATCCCGATACCCATTCCATAGCACAAAAGCAAAATGAGGACAGTTTTTACGCTGTCCTCACAAACTTCTATATGAAACGGATTGTTAAATACATTCATCAGGCTCGGCAATATCTCCGGCAATCCGCCTTTGACAGACGGAGCAATGAGAAGTGCCAGCCACACCACCGGAACAATACCGATAACAGAAAGAATAATCGCAGACTGTTTTTCGTTATCTCGCATCTCCGGAGCGTTCCTTTTCGATAACTTTAAATTTTTTCTTTGGGGCAGTCCCGACCTTGATAATCAGGTCGTCCACAGCGTCGGTTGATTTCCCCTCGTTCATTAAATCTGTTTTCTCGTCATTAAGAGAACGGATAACGATACCGTGTTCATAATCATCCAACGCAATATGGTAAAGTTCTTCTTTCGCCATATCAGTACCTCTTATCTTTCATAATCTTTTGAGCGTTCCTGCTTTTTCTTATACAGTTCGTCGGAAACACGGGAATGAATATCAGCCATCGCATTTCTCGTCTTAGATAGTTCAAAACGAATGTCCTTCGGCTCTTTGTTTGCGAGCTTATCCGGAATACGGTTAATGGCAAAATTCTGTGTATCAATACCGTATTTTTTGCAAAGCATATAACCGATACACACTGCCTGAAATCCCATATCAGAGCGACTGTAACTGTCGCTGTTGATGGAAAGCTGTGCGTGTCCCAGTTCCTGTGCTACGCATTGAGCAACCGCTACGCTGTCTCCCACATCACGCTTTACATACAAGGTCTGTTCCTCATTGTTATAAAACGCCGCCATATTCGGATATGGGAGTTCATTGGTTGCTTCCACATTTACGGGCGACGAATCAAGCATTGTGGTAATTAGTGCTTTTGGGTCACGATTAACTGTCGGTGCAGGCGGTCGTTTCCCATTGGTCTGTGCCACATCAAACACTTTCTTCACATTATAGGAAATGCCTGTTGTACCGTCACGCTTTGCATATTCCACCGGTTCAAGAATGGAAATGCTCTTAGCACCCTTTGTGATTTTAATGTTGTCTTTGCTCCAGTCATCAAAATCTTTAAGCTGTACCGCCTGCGGATACTGCTTGTAAATCAAAAGTGTGTTGACTGCCGAATATCTGTCAAGTCGGCTCTGCGTATCAAGGAACGCTTTGAATTTCTCCGGCGAAGATACAATCTCTTTCGCCGCTTCATCCGCAAGCTGATACACACCGTCTTTCTCGGCTCGTTTCTTTTCGGCATATTCCTCTTTGGAAAGTCTCGGTCGCTGAGTGCCTGCTTTTGCAGGAGTAAAATTTTCTGTCATTGTAATTACCTCTCTTTCGTTTTCTTTGATTTTGTTTTCGGCTGTTGGTGTACCGTCTGCTTCGGTGCAGAAGGATGCTTTGCCTTATCTGTTTCCGGCTCTCTGCGTTCTGCTTCTTTTTGCTGTTTTGCCTGAGCCTTATAGCGGTCAAGTTTCTCTTTAACCGATGGCTTCTTCTGTCTGTCAACAGCAATACCCTTATCAGTTTGCATATCTTCCGGCTCTGAGTTTTGCCTTGACGGAGGGTTTTTGTCCGTTTTGGCGGTTGTGGGGTTTGACTGTGCGTTTTCCTCTTTCTGAAGTGGTTTTCGTACAGCTTCCTCCGTGATGATTTCATTCTTGGATTTTGTCGGCTTATCTTTTTCCACGGCTTCTCGTTTTTCAACCGCTTTCTGCGATTCTGTTACGATTGCCGCCTTATCCACCTTACCGAGTTCAAATCTCTCAACGATTCTCTGAATTTTAGAAGCGTCCTCCGCACGTGCGATAATATCAATCGGAACATTATCTCCCCTTGTGTTCTTATCTCGGAGAACACAATAGAGAACACCGTAGCGTTTTGCCTGTTCGGTAAACTTCTTCAAATCCTTATTTGGAATGGAAAATACTTTCAATTCCTTGCCCGACTTAATCATATTGGTAAGACGGGCTTTGCCTCTTGTCTTATTCGCCTGCGTTGCTTCCTGCTTCAATACGGAAGCAAGAAGAATTGCTATATTCTTTGCGGCTGAACCGGTAAGTCTTGCAGCAACTTCAAAGCCTTCAAGGGATAACCTGACGACCTGTTCTGCTGCGTCACCTGAATTTGTCATTTCGCTTTTGCTCCTTTCGCTGTTGTTTTTCTTCTTCGGCTCTGATTGTTTCAAGGTTCTGCTCCATAACCTTTGACCTCTCGGCAATGTCGTCACAGAGTCGAACCTCTTTGTTCAGCTCCCGAATTTTATCGCTTACCGTCGAAATCTGTTCTTTGACCTTAGACAGCTCATCGTCACTCATCTTTGTTCTTGCTTTTTTTCGCAGGTGCGTTCTGTCGTCATTCAAAGTTTTAATTTGACCTTTCAGCGACTCTTTATATGAGAAAAGCTGCTCGTCCGTAGAAATATTTTCTCGTCCGAGCAGCCTTGTCTCTGCTGTGATTTTATCCAACTTCAATAAATCCTCTTTCAAAAGATAGTGAAGCCTTGCTGTATTCTGTTTTTTGTATTTTGGCAGATAACCGAGCCTGTAACAGTAATGCAGATACAAACCATACAGTCCGCCCACTTTTTTGATTTTATTTTCTCTTGTGGGCAACCGGTACTGCCGGATAACCACCGTCTGCTTTGCAAACGGAGCAATGCGTACTCTCTGATTTTCTATGAGCCTACGCCTGATGGCTTCTTCGTTATAATCTTCGCCGAGGTTTTTCAGTCGTATCGGTTTCGTGTACCCTTTCGGTACAATTGTCCAATACTTCCGGCTCTCGCTCAGGCAATGCTCATATCCCATCTGCGTAAGTGCATAGTCAAGACTTTTGATATTTGTGCTGTGGGCAATCGCTTCGTCTATGGCTTCACGCACCATAGAATATCTGGTCGGCATTCCGGCTTGCTCCTGCTTATAGTAGTAGGAAGATTGCTTACTGCGATTTGGATTCGGATTGTAATATAATCCATACTTCTCACAAATCCGGTCGGCTACTTTTCTGAACTTAAACCACGCTTTCTCATCTCCCCATAACCGCTTACCGTCTTTGAATGAAACAGAATTGATTACATAGTGGCAATGCAGGTGTTTGGGGTTCAGGTGCGTTGTCACAACGACTTGAAATCTGTCGCCCCACACTTCATTTGCAAATTCCATTCCGATTTTCTGTGCAAGCTGCGGAGAAATATTTTGTTCCTTAAAACTCAAATATCCGTGGTAGGCTTGAATGCCTTCCTCTTTACCATATGCCTGCTTGACTGATACAAACTGGTCACGGGCAGTGGTCGGATTGCAGTTAATACCCTCGGCGAAATATTCACGTTCAGTTTTTTCTTCATCCTTTGCATAGGAGAGAACATCAGCGAGTGCCTGATACTGTTCCTCGGTATAAATATCTGCCGCCGTCTTTTCAGGATTGGCGGCATAATCAATGACCTGACCGAGCCTTGAATTGACTGCCCACAACTTGCTTACTGCCATTTCATTTCACTCTTATCGGGTCTTAAATAAGTACGCTCAATATCTGCCTGAAACTTATGCCAACGCTCCGCTTCCTTTTTAAGTTGTGGAGCATCGACAAAACCAAGAGCGTTTGCTTTAACTGCAAGCTGATTGATGTTGTTGCCGATAGAGGAAAGTTCACGCATCACATCATAAAATCTTTCGTCCGGCTTTTCCCTCGGCTCGTAACCTCGAAGAAGCAAACGGATAAGTCCGGCTTCGCTAAGGCAAGCCTTTTTTGCTTTCTTCTGCAAGTCCTGTGCTTCATCTCGACTGAACCTAACAATCTTCTGAATATTTCTTTTCCTCATTTTCTGTGCCATCCTTTCTTGTGATGATATAGTGTCTGTCCTTGTTTATCTGGAACAGACACATAAAAGTAACTCCGAAAAAGCCACCGACAATTACACCGACGGCGACCAATGCTATCTCTTTCAATGTTCATCTTCCTTTCTCTTGGGGTATTAGGGGCAACCCCTAACGAGTTCCTACCGTTTGGGAAACTGTGTTTATCCAAATGGTCTGCTCGCTAAGAATATGCAGACTCTCCGGGTTGCCCCATCGTCTGTCTTTTTATCGCTCCATATCTTTTGAAATTGGCTTATATGCTTTCGCTTCAATGCCCTTGTCCGTCTGATAAAAACGCTCCGGATACCGGAACTTATCCTCATACTTTTTCATCAAATCCTTTGGCATACTGAGAAAACTCTCCGACTCAATCGGTGCGTATGCGATAAAGAATTTTCCTGCAATAATGTCGAGGATTTCTTTATCATCGGAGTAAATTGCACGGTTTAACTCAGCACCGTTCATCTTCCCTTCCTCGTTACATACGATTGCAATCTCATCGTCAAAAGGCATATATTCCTCAATATACCCGCCTACGGTTTCCTGCATTGCCTCCAGCGTATCCTCAATCTCAATCTGTTTCGGATACTTGCCCGGTTCAATGAGAAGTACATTTATTTTTTCGCTCATCTCTCAAAACTCCTTTCATTTTTCTTGGAAATTCCTAATTTGATACACAAAAAGTCGTTGACATCTTTCCCGCACTTGGGCGGATCGTCAACGACTTCGTATCTGTCTTTTAATTTTATTTTCAGTGCATTTGCCGCCTTTCTTCCGGCAATATCATTGTCAAAATGAAGCACGATACGGCTAATGTTCTTATTCTTTTCAAGCAAATTTTTAAGTGTAACCGGCACTTTGGATTTTTCCGTTTCTCTGTTAGGCGAATACACGCCGGAGAGAGAAACAAGGTTTAATTTGTGCCAATCCCTGCCCGCCATCTTTGCTAATGTGGCATAGGATAACAGGTCGATGGCACATTCAAACAGGTGTACCTCTATGCTTTCTTCATTTGTCAGCCTGAAAGAAAACTGCTTCTTGCTACCGGTGCAGTCGCCCATAATACGACTGCTGTTTGTTGCCCGAAATGTGGCATACTTTGCTTCTTTTTTCTCGTCATAACCGATAAAAACAACATTGTGATATGGCAGTGATTCAATGATAAGTTCCTTATCAAGACAGTAGCTTATGATTTCATAATCAATCCCTCGACTGAAAAGATACTGCGTAACCACATCGTTACTCGGACTTTTTTGCGGTAAAAGAAGCGGCTGATTTTCATAACTCCGGTTTTCTTTTTCATAGACCGGAGCAGAAACAGCACACTGTCCCATAATGGTTTCAACCGCTTCTACAAAATCAAGTCCTTTGACTTTGATAAGATAGTCAAGGGCAGACTTACTACCGATACCTCTCGACCACCACATCCATTTCCCGTTTGAAATCTTCAAACTGTCGTGTTCTCTGGTACAGTAAGTGTTACCGCTGTAACGGACAAGTTCGCCCGGTTCATAGGTGCGAAGATAGGTCAGCAAATCCATTCTCTTTGCTTCAGTTATGACTTCCGGTGCTATATATGGCATACTGACCACCTCACATTTCTTTCTTATCTTTCATACGACTTCTCCTTTCGCTTCTCGGTGGATTCGCCCTCATCAGGCTCGCCGCCTACAATTTCATTTTCTTTTTTATCCATATTGAGCAGGATATTCAGCTCGTCCAAACGGGCAAGTTTTGACTTCAATTCTTCTTCCTGCACAAACGGTTTTTGGACTTCTTTCTGTGCAGTTTCAAACTGATTTTTCGTATCAGCAAGACTGTCCTTTGCTTTTTCAAGGTCGTCTGCAAAACGCTCTACCACATTATCAATACGAGTAATATTACCGAAAACATCATCGCCAAGCGATACCTGTTTGCCGATTTCTCCTTTGACCGTTACGCAATAAGAACGCTCCGTCGTATCAAAAGATAGTTCTGTTTCAAATCCTCTATACCTGCCCAGAGGAACAGGTGCAGGACTTGTCATCTCCTTGCAGGCTGCAATGATTGCTTTGCCGGCTTCTGCTTTTTCGGAATAAAAAACACCCTTAACCTCCATCCCGACAAAGCGGTCATCTGTTGGTTTCGGGTGTTGTTTTGCAGTTTCCACATCTGCCGTCAAACCGTTAATTCGGTTTTCAAGAGAAGTGATACGCTGCGGATAATATTTAATTATCTTGTCCTCAAGGCTGTACTTTTCAGATAAGAAATTGGATTTTAAAAGCTTCAATTTCTGTACCTGAATGTCCAAATCCATCTTTTCCTTGATATATGGATTGCCTGTTGCAAGCATTTTAATCTCGGCATAAGACAGTGCGGTTTCATCAATATCTTCTGCACTCCTAACAGGAGATTTGCTCGTCATAATCTGACTTGCAAACTTCTGCTTACCCTCAACAAGCTGATACAAATATGCGTCAAAGGTCTGCTTTGTAACATAACGATAGATTTCCACCTTTGGATTTGAATTGCCCTGACGGATAATTCTACCACTGCGTTGCTCCAAGTCTGCCGGTCTCCAAGGACAATCAACGTCGTGAAGTGCGATAAGCCTGTCCTGAACATTCGTACCGGCACCCATCTTTTGTGTTGAACCCATTAGCACTCTGACCTCTCCTTTACGAACTTTCTGAAACAGTTCCTTCTTTTTCACATCGGTTTCTGCTTCGTGGATAAATCGGACTTCGCTTTCGGGAACACCTCGCTCTATGAGCTTCTTTCTGATGTCATTGTAGACAGAAAATGTTCCGTCATTCTTTGGTGTTGATAATAGTGATAGGTAAGAGTTTGATATTATCTCTCCCTTTTCCCCCACTCTAAACCGTGCATGAACCTTTCAGCTCACACGGCTTGCCATCAAGAATTGATGAATCAGCAGTTTAACGGCTCTCAACAAAAGCAAGGCTTCTAAGTTTCAACAGCTTATCTGACTGTTTCTTGTCAAGGTTTAACTTATCCATTTCCTCAGAGAATGTCTTTATGTCTTTAACATTTAACAATTCCTGTATCTTCCTGCATACGAGCAACAGGTTACTGTATTTGTCAGTGCCGCCTTGCTCCTTGGGAATCTTTTTAATACATATCACTTCGTCCGCTTCCATCTGCCTTCCAGTAACCGCACACTTTCCTTTCTGCGCTGAATACAGTGACAGCCTGTTATCATTAAATTCAATGGATTCTCCGTCAATCGGATTTCTCATTAAATTATGCAGGACTGCCATATCAACACCATCCAGCTTTTTGTGTACTAATTTTCTGCCTTCTTCCGTATATGAATTTGCCCCATATGCTTTCTGTATAGGATGGGAATGCCTCACATACCCTATCGGGGCAAGCGCAAGGTCATTCACATACCGCAGTTGGTCGCTTTTTCCGTATTTATCACGGATTACATTTGTGATATGAACCGGGATTTTGTTTCTCCTGACTTCTTTAGCCGTTTTAAGCCGTTGTCTCATTCTCGCTTTCAGGCTCTTTTGGACTGAAAAGGCGATTGGTCTGAAATCTGCACTGACTTTGGTCGCCATGCTGTAATAATCATGGACTCCTACCACAAACGAATTATACCTGCTCACTTCGGCGTAAATGCAATGCGCCTTGTTTGGTGGGTACTCGATTGCATAAATCAGTTTTCTCAGTTCCTCTCTTATCTTTTCTATTGATTTTTCTCTGACATGGCTTTCCACTACATAGCGTGGCTCCCCTTTGTTGGCTTTATTTTTCCTTTTGCCACGGGGAATCACCTTCATTCTGAATCCAAGAAATTCAGAATATTTTTCTTTAAGATTGACAATCTTTGATTTTTCTGGACTTATATCCAGTCCGAGGCGGTCTTTCAGCCACCCTTTTGTTGCATAGAACAGTTTCACTGCACTCCGATAACTACTCGTAAAAATCTTAAAATCATCGGCGTATCTTACACAGGTTATCTCCTTTAATCCGCTTCTCCGCAATGACGCAAACTTATTCCCCCTGCACGGACTGCCGTTAGGGTTCCGATGGTCATTGAACGGATATTTGGATGGAAATTCCTCCCACTGGCTTGCAAGCCACCAGTCAAGTTCATTCAGCACCACGTTTGACAGCAGCGGGGAGATAATTCCGCCCTGTGGTGTTCCTTTTTCTGGAAATCCAATTCCTGCGACCTCGGCTTTGAGCATCGTCGATATAATAGAAATCAATTTCTTATCTCGTATGCCGAGCGTCCACAGTTGTTTTAACAACTTTCCATGATTCACGTTGTCGAAGAAGCCTTTAATGTCTATATCCACGACATAATGGAGATGGCTCATCTGCATATTTTTGTATGCCTGTGCGATCGCATTTCCTGTACTTCTGTTTGGTCTGAATCCATAACTGTGTTCGTGAAACTTCGCTTCACAGATAGGCTCCAAAACTTGTAGCACGCACTGTTGCACCAGCCGGTCCATAATTGTTGGAATCCCCAGAGGACGGACTTTTCCGTTACCTTTTGGTATTTCCACTCTGCGTACACTTTGCGGTCTGTACCATCTGAATTTTTCCTGTATCTTGTTTATTAACTGTTCGTCTGTTAATTTCTCAATGTCATTGATTGTCTTTCTGTCTGTTCCAGGTGTATGGCTCCCAGGATTTTTCTTCAAATTCCTGTACGCCATACGAATGTTCTCGGGCATAATAATAATCTCAATAAGGTTGCGGAATTCTTTTCCATCTTTGCTATCCTTGTACAGCCCGTCCTGAACAGCTTGAAAATCGTAATATTCAGCATGTCTCAGTTTTGCTTTCTTCAAAGCCCGTTTTCTTGCTGTCATAGTCGGCTCACTCCTTTCGGGTTCGCCTTTCTTAGTCCTACTCGAACCTATGATGTCTGTTAATAATGCTCCTTTCGTTTCATTCATCACATTCCTGACTACAGCCCGTCCCTCCACCGCTTACTTTTTTCACGGTTTCTAAATCCTGTTATCGCTAACGGACACGGTACCATGGCTGCTCTTTCCTCCCAGATTAAAAGAAGTTATGCCACACCTCTATTAATATAATAGCGACATGGTTTTCCCCCTTATGCTTCGCAGCGTGCAATCGCTCCACATCTGGAACTTTCTACGTTCCGATATTCCTATCTGTACATAATTCTTTTAGGCTGCCCTTTTTGCCAGTGCGCTTGACGGTGCCTGTAACACCGTAAGGTTTTTCATTGCGACCGCCTTACTCAACCCCACGCACACCACTTTCGTGGCAGCGGCATTTCTGCCGCTCTTTCTTCTTGACCTTTACATTCGGGTTTTTGTCAGTGGTAGTCAGCCACATCCTCGCCATGAGAATTTTATAGACCCCCGACCTATAGACCGCACCATCCACCTCTGGACAGCTTTCCACATCAGCATATAGCTTGTTTGGGCGGTTCTCAGCCGACTTCAACGTGCTGTGTCAGCTTTGGATATTGCACTCCATTGCCTCCAACGTAGTATTAGGTGAGCGTTTCAGGGCGTTACCCCGTCATTCCACTCGTCAGAATATCGGTTAGGGAAAACTCTGTTTCCCCGCTACTTTTACCTCCTCACAGGGCATTAGCCCCATTCATAGTTTATTTGTAGCAACGTATCGCTACACAGTCGCAGAACACTAATTGTGCTGATTTTTTATCTTTGTTTTCTTCCCATATGCGGTACACATTATCAACGCAGGCATTGATTTTGCTGTTCTCGAAGTCCGGCAGCATAGCATTTAGCATACGCTGGTCAAGTGCAAGTTTTCTTCCATCGTTTGTGATTTTAAGCATATTATCTACGCTTGAATCCACACCGCCGCTGCGAACTTTTTCGGCTCGCTCTGCAAGGGAGGCAACCATTTCTTTCTGCATTTCGGACGGTTCTACCGACACATTATGATACTCTGCTTCCGGCACAGGAAGATTAAGCATATCGGCTGTTTTAATATCTGCAACTTCTTTGAACATCGCCATAAGTTCGGGCAGATTATAGAATTTAGCAAAGCGTGTTTTCGCTCTGTAACCCGTTCCCTCCGGCGTAAGTTCTATTGCTGTTACCGTTTCTCCAAATGTGGAAGCCCAAGCGTCGAAGTGCTGTAATCCGTTTTTTACAAGGGTATTATATTGCAAGTATCGCTGAATGGTGTAAAGTTCTACCATACTGTTTGAGATAGGCGTACCTGTCGCAAATACAGTTCCTCGTCCGCCGGTAATCTCATCAAGGTATCGGCACTTCATAAAGAGGTCGGAAGATTTCTGTGCTTCCGTCTGTGCGATACCTCCTACATTACGCATTTTTGTGTAAAGATAAAGGTTCTTGTAGTAATGGCTTTCGTCAATAAAAAGCCTATCCACACCTAATTCTTCAAAGGTTACAACATCATCCTTTCTGCTTTGGTCGTTGAGTTTTTGGAGCTTTTGCTTGACCGATTTTCTTGATTTTTCAAGCTGTTTGACAGAGAAGTTTTCTCCTCGATTACGCTTTAGTTCTGCAATTCCTTCCGTCAATTCATTCAACTGCTGTTCAAGAATTGCCCTCTGCCTTTCAATCGACATCGGGATTTTTTCAAATTGAGAATGTCCGATGATAACTGCGTCATAATCTCCGGTTGCAATTCTTCCGCAGAACTTTTTACGGTTCTTTGTTTCAAAATCTTTCTTCGTTGCAACCAGTATATTTGCCGACGGATAAAGTTGCAAGTATTCCGCCGCCCACTGTTCCGTCAGATGATTCGGTACAACAAACAGCGATTTATTACATAGTCCGAGCCTTTTCGACTCCTGCGATGCCGCTACCATCTCGAACGTCTTGCCTGCCCCGACTGCGTGTGCAAGCAAGGTATTTCCACCGTAAAGAATGTGAGCTACAGCATTTCTCTGGTGTTCCCTTAATGTGATTTCCGGATTCATACCACTAAATGTGATGTGACTTCCGTCATACTCACGAGGTCTTATGCTGTTGAATTTTTCGTTATACATCTTCGTCAGTTTCTCTCTGCGGTCGGGGTCTGCCCATATCCAATCCTGAAAACCTTGTTTGATAAGTTCCTGCTTTGCCTGTGCGATTGCCGTTTCCTTTTTATTAAGGACAGCCTTTTTCCTGCCCTCATCATCTTCGATATAGTCAAAGATACGGACATCTTTCAGGTTCAGCGTTTCCTCGATTATCTTGTAGGCATTGATACGACCTGTGCCGTATGTGCTATATGCTTTGACATTGGAACGGTCATAGGATTTACCCTCGATATTCCACTCGCCCGTATAGGGAGAGAAGTGAACTTTTATATTCCACTGTGCATATCTCGGTGTATCAAGAAACTCAAACATAAACTGCTGGATTACTTCCTGCGGTAGCCAAGTAGCACCGAGCCTTACGGAAATCTCACTTGCAGTCAGGTCTATCGGCTGAACCTTTTCCAATGCTTCTACATTGATTTTGTAATCTTCAGGATACACCTCGGCAGATTTTTTTGCTGTGATAAGTTTCTCCCTGACATTACCAGAGAGATATTCATCTGCCATCAAATACTTTGCCTCGGTTACATTCCCGTACCCGTGAAGCGGATTTAAGAAGATAACACCTTTCAAATCCTGATAGAGTGTTTCTTCATTTTTACCTGTGAGCTTTGACATATACTCCATATCAATTCCGGCTTTTTCTCCCATAGAAACAGCGAGTGCTTCACTGGCGGTATCTACCTTTTCCACCGGCTTATGCGGCTTAATTGTACGCTTGAAAAACATATCTGCCTTGCGTTCCAGTTCTCCGTTTTCATTGATAACCTCAAGTGCAGAAAGCAAGGCAAAGGAGCTGTCGTCACTGAAAGTAGAGATATTCGCTCGGCTGTTAATCAGTCCGTATTTCTTTGTGTAACTGTCATAAAGACTGTTGAGCTTTGACTGCTCAGCTTTGATTTCTTCATCCGGATAATCCTCCGTTTGCAGTTCAATCAGGTTACGAACGCTGTCACGAACCGCAATCATACCCTTGATTCTGTTTTCTGCGGTTGCCGATACCTCAACCGGAGTCATACGGGAATTTTCACGGAAATAGATTTTATCGTCCACCACTGTGTAAGAAAAATTCCTTACATTCGGGTCGGCAGGAATAGAATTATCTTCTTCCTCCAACTCGTCGGTTACTTCGTAATCGTTGATTTCTCCGTGGATATTCGCTACCGCTTCCGATAATAATTCGGATAAATCGGCATTTTCAAACGGTACACAGGTTACTTCTTCTCCAAAGCGTCCACTTACTGTTTTCATCTCGCCCAGTATCATTTCGGAATGTTCCACAAAGTACGAGTTCATCGTGATACCGTCATCAGTTGTGCCAAGCTGTACCCAATTAGGCTCTATATCTATGAGCCTGTCACGCTTTTGCAGGAACAAAATATCTGATACAACCTCTGTACCGGCATTGCCTTTGAAAGTATCATTTGGAAGTCTGATTGCTCCCAACAGGTCGGCTCTTTGTGCGATATATTTTCTGACCGACGAATTGGTTTTATCCATCGTACCTTTACTTGTAACAAGTGTCATCACACCACCGGGTCTTAATTTATCCAAAGACTTGGCAAAGAAATAATCGTGAATAAGGAAGTTATACTTATCGTACCTCTTATCAAGCACCTTGAAATCGCCAAACGGAACATTCCCCACAACTCCGTCAAAGAAGCTGTCCGGCACATTGACTTCTTCAAATCCCTGTGCTGCTATAGATGATTTCTGATAAAGTTGCTGAGCAATCCCTGCCGAAATCTTATCAAGTTCCACACCGTAAATCTTAGTGTTTTCCATTGAATTCGGCAGCATACCGATAAAATTACCGATACCGCAGGACGGTTCTAACAGATTGCCCTCACGAAAGCCCATCTGCTCCATTGCCTTGTATATAGCGTCGATAACTTCGGGTGGAGTATAAAAGGTGGTTAATGTGCTTTCTCTTGCGGCGGCATATTCATCGGAAGACAGTGCTGTATATAACTCAACAAATTCATCTGCCCAAGCAGAATTGTTCTCGTCAAAGGCTTCGGACAAACCTCCCCAGCCAACATATTTAGACAAGATAAGTTGTTCTTCCAGTGTGGCAAATCTGTTTTCAAACTCACACTCTTTCAGAACTTTTATCGCTTCCATATTTCTGCGGAAGCGTTCTTTCTTGCCTGCCGGTTCTACCGGATTGGAACGCAAATCAAAAGTATTTCTCTCTGCCATCGGAATATCCGGGTGCAAATCAAAACTCTTGACCTTGCTCTTTTTATTCTCCCACTGCGGTTTTATCGGTTCAGACTCTTTATCATACCCGTTGCCGATACGAACGCCCTCGTTATACATCTCATCGTAGCTGTCGAAGCCATTCTGATTTGCAATGATTTCTCTGTAATCCTCAATCGGAACATTGCCGATATTGGTTACTACCATATCACTTCTTTCGGCATTTTCAATGAGTGCTTCCATTGTGGCTGAAGTACAGTCGGTAAAATCCGGTGTCTGTCTAAAAGCATTATCTGCTTCTTCAAACCATTCTGTACCTACATCGGCAAGAGTTTGATTTGCGACACTGCCAAGGTAATCAAAGAACTCATCTGTCGATTTATAGTTCTGTGCAGCATTTCTGATTTCATCAAAAGAAAGCGTATTTGTAACGTACTGACCGCCGGCACTACTATCCGGATTAAAGTACATCCAAGTAACGCTTTCCTGTTCTCTGTTAATGAAAAACGCATCCTCATAATCTGTTTTCTGTTCTGTTTCGGTATCACTATGCGTGATATTTTCGTCTGTATCGGCTTTTTCTGCGGCAGGTAATACCGTTACCCTCAAGTGGTCATTCAGCGGATTTTCCTGCACTTTGTGGTCAAATTCTTCCCTTGAAAACTCCTTGTTGAACAGTGGTATTTCTGTATCGTAAAGCATTACTCTCTCATCATCAAAAGATAAAATTTCATACTCCGAAGCACCGATATATACCGTATCTCCAAGATGATATTCATATCGGGTATCAGGTAATTGCTTTTCCTGTGTTTGCTCTGCAAGCAGACTGCGGACATAATCAATCTTCTCTACACGGTTAATCGGGAAACCTACGCTGTCCTCAAAAGTGACATCTCGCATAGAAACATCGCCGCTTATTTTACCGACGCTTTCAATAACAAATCGGCGGTCGTCAATCACAACTTCCTTACCGATAATGTCATCATCATTTGTCTGCTCTACTTCTTCCGTTGGTGCAGTAGAAAGAATTTCTCGGTTTCTTTTCTGCTCCTCGATTTCTGCCCGTCTTGCCTCCTGCTTCTCAAGCCACTGCGGATACTGCTCCTTTTCCTTTGGATTTAAGTATCTGTCTGCACGGATAAGCTCCCCGATACGCTTCTCCACCTGCGACCACGAAAGAGTAATATGTGGATTTTCTTTTCCGATACCTTTCGTAATCGTAATACCTTTTCCATCGTGGTTTTCATCAATACCTGCACCGATAATGACAGGATATGAACCTCCCCAACCGTATTCGTTTTTGAGAAAGTCTGCATTTTCTTTTGAAGATAAACTCTTTTGAAACTGCTCATAGATACGCATTTTACCTTCGTGAATACCGCTTCCACGAGTCAAAACTGCGTCGATAATCTCCTGAGAAAAAGTAAAGGCAGAGGTTTTGTTTTCCTCTGCCTGACCGTCTAATATGAAGCTCATCTGTCCGTCTGCCGACGGTAGCGGTTTCATTCTATCATTTAATTCTCCCAAAAGACGCATTGCTTCAAAGTGCTGTGCAATCACGCTCCAGTTATAGAAACTCTGTGCAGTTCTGCTGTCATAATGACCGTCCCAAAGGTGCAAAACATTCTGAAATGTCTTATAACCTACGGTTCTGCCGTCCTGCAATGTGAGTTCGGTATAGTCGTTATTGAAGATACTCTTGATATATTCGGTACGGGTATCGCTATCGGTATTTCTCTCATAGAAGTCTTTAATATCTTCGAGAGAAGCCAACAAATGCGGTGTAGTACCGAGTATTTCTCTTATAGTATCATCTCTGCCGAAAAACGGCAGGCTCTTGTCCTCGTTGCTTCTGTCATAATACTCTAAACGAATATTACCTGTGCTTTCACGATTTCCTGTGCCGAGTTCCTGATGTTGTTCATCAAGCGAATCCAATTCATCATATCGTCCGCTTTCTTCTTCTCCGTCAGTCCCTCTTGCTGTGCCATCTGTCTGATAAGCGTTTCCTCCAGTTCGGTCGCCCTCTGCTGGACTTCCGACAGATGACTGCTCAGTATCCCTTTCGTCAGGAGATTGTAATACTGAACCTTGTGGTGTTCCTTCAGATAAGTTTTCCTCATCTGCGACCATTTGCCCTGAATGACCTCCGGCTGTTCGGGCAGAGTCAGGTTCGGAAGATTGTAATCCCCGACCATCGTGTATGTTATCTCGTTCATAATCGCTGCTCCTTTCGTCTTTGATGTCTTTATTGTATTCCGGTTGCCTGTTTGCTTCAATTATGCGATTTTGATGGTTCAGTGCCATCACTGTTTTTGAGATTTCCGAAAGCCCCATCTCTGCAATATCGCTTGTGGCAAATCCCAGAGCGTTCATCGTATCCTGCGTATTGAAATTGGTAACATCTCTAAAATCATCGGCTTCAAAATATTCACCGGTATCAATTCCAAGCCTTGTCATCATCATATATGCCACGCTGTTTGTTACAACTTTTTTATACAGACTTGCAATCATCGTTTCGTCAAGTCCTTCAAGGAAACTGTCCTCGGAAGCATAGATGAGGTCATTAAGATAATCCGGCAAATTATCTTCGGCGGCATTTTGTGCGGCACTCATAACTGCTTCGCCCAAAGTGGATTTGTTATCCAGTTCCCCAAATGTGCTTCCAAGCGTTTCAATAACATCGTCTGTGTATTCGTCCCTCATATCCCAAAGCGGAACAGGACGGGAATATCTGCTCTCGTGAGTATCGGAAATATCGAAGTAGTGGATAAGTCTTTGTCTTGCTCTATTTTCATCGGCAAATACCGCAATGCCTCTTGCTCCTTTATTTACCCATCGTCCAAAACTCCTGTTCCAACGCTCGATTTCAAGAACTGCCGTAGCGTCCGGTCGCTGTGCATATATCAGCAACTGCTCATCATATCGCAGCTTGTAGTTTCTGCACGCAGACTGCAAGAAATTCTGCCAGTTCTGCGGATTGGAAACAACCGTCTTGCAGGTTCTATCATAGAGTTCGGATATGAGTTCGTATTTTCTTGACACTGCTTTTGCACCTCCTTATCGTTCTTTTTCTTTGCTTTTTTCCGGTTTTATCTTTTCCTTTCCGGCTGGTTCAACGGTATGACCGTTTCTTTCACACAGCTCTGCAAATTCACAGATATGGAAATCATCCGAGCCGATTTGTGTGTGATAGTCGTCGATATATTTACACTCACGCTCCAGTGTTGTTCCGTTTCTTGTGTGAATCAGGATTTTATCTCCGTCATTTACACGAAATTTCTCGTTGTATCCACTGTCAATAAAGCGGATACTGTTTTCTTTATGTTCCTGACTGCTCATCCGTTCCACCTCCCAAATACGAGAACAACTTGTTGGCTTTGGTTTCTTTCTGAAGTTCGATGATGAGTGCCATATCCGGTATCGTGATACCCGGAATCTTCAAAATACTCTCCATATCAAGCTGTTGTAGTTTCTTTTCTGTATTACAGCCGGAATCAAACAATTTCGCCATTAACTTTGTTTTCTGTTGAAATGTCGGTTTGCTCATCTTTCCGTCCTCCTTATTCAATTTCTATGACTACACGAATACTGCTGTCGCAGCCACTGCACTGTCTGGAAAGTTCCGGAAACAAAGACTGCACCCTCTGTCTTGACCTGCGGATAGTTTCAAAACACGGTAAACCGTAGCCCTTGTAGTTGTTGACTATATCCTCAAGAGATAAGTCGCCGACTTTCAAATAACTGTATCGGTTGTAATAGCAGAGGATAAGCTGCATATCGTCATACCTTGTTTCAGGGCATTCTCTGAGGATTGCAAGCACCTTGCTGTCAACCGTTCTCTGCTTATTCATAAAGCACCTCCATAAAGTAAATGGACGGAGTTTTTTTACGCTCCGCCCACTGTGTGTTTTTCCTTATTTTTTTCTGTTTTTAATCTGTAAGAAGATAAAGCCGCCGATAATTAAGGCGACCAAAACAACTGCTACGATTGTCTTTGCGTCCATTATTCATTGCCCTCCTTTTTCTTCTTTCTCTTGGAAGCAACAACCGTTGCAACGATACCGAGTGCAGAAGCACCTGCAAGTGCTACCCAAAGACCGGTTTTTCTGTCATCGCCGGTTTTCGGTGTGTCACGAAGTTCGTTATGCATCTCGATTTCAACCGTTTCGCCGACCTTTACGGTCACTTTCTTATCGGCAGGTAAAATATATCCGGCAGATACATTGTCGCTGACCTCGGACACTGTGTATTCGCCGATACGAAGTCCATCTATGGAGATTTCGCCATTCTTATCGGTTGTAAAGGTGCTGTCATAACCGTTGACACCTGTTACTCTGAAAGTGAAACCTTCCACCTTACCGTCGGAAGATGTCTTTTTAATTTTCAGGTTTCCTTTCATTGCTTCGTTGATAAAGCCGACTCCCGCTTTGTTTTCTACCTTGTAGGTAGTTTCATCTTTTTCAATGAATACGGAGTAAACGCCCTTATCAAGCACAAATCCCTCCGGTGCTTTGGTTTCTCGTACAAGATATTTACCGTAGAGAAGTTCTTTCATCTCATAGATACCGGTTGCGGTTTCTTCAAGATTTCCGATAAGTTCATCGCCATCGTCCAGTTTACCGTCGCCATTAACATCCTTATACACTTCAAAAGTTGCACCTGTCAGTTTGTTATCCGGATAATCAGCGTCCACTTTGGTAAGTTCAATATTACCGTGAATATACTCGTCGGTAATTTCCACTTCGATGACCTGCTCATTCTCCCCGATGTTTACTTCGTAAGAAGTATCATCAAGCACAAAGCCTTCTGGAGCTTCGATTTCTCTTACAATCCACTTTCCATAAGGAACTTTTGCAAAAGAAAAACTGCCGTCCTTTTCAGATGTGGCAGTCATAATAGCGTGTTCTTTTGTAAATTCGGTTTCATCTGCTTTGAAAATGCCGATTAAAGCACCGCCCAGTGCTTCTCCGTTCTCGTCAATCTTCTTACCGGATACAGAACCGTAAATAAGTTTGTTTTCAATTGGCTTTCCGTCATTCACTTTGATTTCAACCGTTTCTGTGTCCTGACCGGCATACTCGAATGTGAACGGATACTGTGTATCAGAGAGGATATAATGCTCATCTGTGGCAATTTCCTTGACATAGTAGCTGCCAAATGGAAGGTCTGTATTTGCAGTCGCTGCTCCGTTTTCATCAAGCGTAATAATCTCAATCAATCCGTCAGCCGGAATAACTGTACCGCTCGAAGATACAATATCTTCTTTTGCGTAAAGACCGAAGCTGATGTTTTTGATTTCATCGTTCTTGCCGATACCAAAGGTTTCATTCTGTTCAAGCACCTTTTCAAGAGAAATCCTCACTTTCTGTCGCTCGTTTACGAAGCTGGTTGCAGTTTCAGTTACCGCTACATCCTGTCCGTCATAAGTGAGTTCCACCGAACGCTTTTCTTTGTTGATGACCATACCTGTCGGTGCTTTGGTTTCTACTACCGTATATTTACCGAGATAGAGTTCCTTACTTTTAGCTGTTCCGTCCTCATCGGTCGTTACGGTATCTACTACATCGCCCTTGTGGTAACGGAGTGTACCGTCCGGTGTGATAATATCTTCGTCGGCAGTGATTTCATAAACCGCACCTGCAAGTCCTTTGACCTTATACACCGGCTGATAAATCACATCTTCATCTTCCTCGCCGGATACATTGACACCAAAGAACACTTCTCCGGTTTTCTCAACGGAAATCGTACCTTTCTGTGCCATATTCGGCTTATCCACCTTAATCAATGTGATGCCAGCTTCCTGTGTGGAATTTTCTTCTGTTACATCAAAGGAAACGGGTGTGCTGTCGAGTACATATCCATACGGAGCCTGAACCTCAACAAGAGAATATCCCTTGCCATAGTCCAGTTTTTCAGGTGTAACAAGCTGACCGTCTGCATCAGTATAGAATGTGTCGATGGTTGTCGGTGTCGGATAAGTAAATGTCATACTTACCTTGTTGCCGTCAGGGTCATAAATCTGGAAGCCTGCACCTGCATACGGAATTGTCTTGCCTGTTTCTGCATCAACCTTTACGACCTTGATATATGACTCAAAGTTGGCATTGTTGATGAGATAACGGTAGGTCTGTCCGTCCTGAGAAATGAAAACATCAAAGTCTTTCATAAACTCACGACCTTCCCAACCTTTGGTCTGATGAACGGTATATACACCATACGGCATATCCTTTGTCTGAGCAAATCCGTTTTCATCGCAAACAATAGTATCTCTTTCATCTTTGTCGGCTTTTTCAAATGAGCCGGAAGATTTCAGATACACTTCAAATTCAGCACCGTTTTCCGGTGTCTCAATCTTGGTTTCCCCATCATCGGTATGTTTGATGATAGCGATATTGCCTTTCATAACCTGCTCTGTCACGTCATTTGCCACAAGATTGTGTTCAATCGTAAAGAGTTTTGGCTCTGCACCTACCTTGTGGATTGTCTTATCAAGGAGATAACCCTCGCTCGGTGTGATTTCTCTAATTGTCCAATCGCTGTCGCAGACATATTCCTTTGTTGTGAACTGCCCCTCGCTGTCTGTCACATACTTATCCACAAGTGTGGCACCTTTATAAATTCCGTAAACAGCACCGGAGAGTTTAGCGTCGCCCTGAGCAGTACCTTCTTCTCGGTCGCTCTTTGTTACAGTTACGCTGAACTTCTTCAAGATATTTGTGAAATCACGGTTTGTAACCCCTTTCCACCGAATCGGTGCAGTCTGCTTTTCAGGAACGACATAACGGATTGCTGTATCCACTTCTTCGAGCGTATATGGTGTGCTTCCGCTGATAAGCACATCTTTGAATGTTGCAACACCGTTTTTATCGGTAACTGCATATTCATCAACTGCAATGCCTGCAAGGGAAGTACCGTAAAGGTGGAATTTCACACCCTCAACAAGATTATCTTCCGATGATTTAATGACCTGAAGATTACCTCTCTTGAGAACATTGTTGAAGTTTACTGTTGCTACTTGACCGGCAACAACAGTTACTCTGTGAACCTCTTGCGGTACATATTTGTCGATAGATTGCTCTGTTACCGTATATACGCCCGGCATAAGGTTGTCAATCTGGAACTTACCGCCGTTTGCTGTAGTAACTGTCTGATTTACTCCGTTGCCGGAAATAGTGAAATTGATACCGTCAACATTTCCGTCCTCAGATGTTTTCACAATCTGACAAGAACCGTAGCTGACTTTCATCTTTACACATCCGGTCACAGGGTCGCTGACTTCCTGTGCATAAGTAACTACATCCTGCACGCTTGAATTTTGACCGTGCTTACCCTCAGACCATACGACAACACCTCTGCGGACACCGTTTTTCTTACTTGCGGTAATGGTAAATTCCTTACTCGGTGCTTTATCCATTGACACCGTAAGTTTGTTTCCGCTTGTGGAAAATGTTACACCACTGATACTCGCCTTGAAAGCATAATTGGAGAGTACACCGTTTGAGTCTGTAAGAGTCGCAACATATTTGCTTCCGTTCCATTCAAGTTCATTTACTTTCGCTGAACCGCTTGATTTAGTACAGAAGCTCGGCACAACTGTATGATTCTGCACACTGCTGACCATACTGTTGTAGTAATTCATAATCTTACTGCGAAGCGGATGTTTGGCATTGATAACATCTTTCACATTGCTGCAACCACTGGCTGCTTTGTGATTAAAGTTTGCGTCACGCTCTCCTACGACTGTTTCCCAAATAAGAAGCTGTGTAGCATAAGCGTGAGCAATACTGTTTGCCGCACTTTCGTTCTGCGACCTCCAGCTTGTTGAAATCGTTCCTCGATAGCCGTACTGCAAGACACGACCGATAAAGAGTCTGATTTCATCGCCGGAGATAACTCCGTTTGCTGTGATATTGTTAAAATAATTTTCATCGTACTTGTTCATACTCTGACCGGAGCTGAGTGAAACACCCGGCTCGATACAATAGGCAATATTACCGGAATATGAACCGATTGCCTTTAAGTTAGTGTGGGTAGAACTGCCGGTATGCCAACCGTTCTTCAAAGTAAGGTTACTGTGTCCCCACACACCGTCGTAATTTGCGTCGCCGTCACGAGGGAAATCAACCATATACACTTTGGTCTTTTCTCCGCTTGCAGCAAACGCTGTGCTTGTCCCAATACTCATAAAAGCACTGAGACTGAGAACCGTCGCCATAACAAACGATACGGCTCTCTTGATTTTCGTCTTTACCATCTAAGTTTCCTCCTTAAAATGAAAGAACGCACCGATTATCTCAGTGCGTCCGATACTGTATTTTATTTTGTTTTTTAGCAGTAGCCGATATAGATTTCATATTCCGTATCGGATACCTTTTCTGCCCATACCCACACTGCGGTAAATCCTTCCACTTTTTTGTATCTGTTCAGCCTGCTTTGAATATCGTCCTTAATGCCTGTGCGTTTGGCATTTGCAGTGATAGGATTATCCCAACAATCCGTTGCGGTACCGTCCAACTCCAAACCGATACTTTGAGCATAACTCTTGGCGTAACTCAAATAAGGAATAACATCAAAGCTCGGCTTCGTTTCTTCCGTCGGTTTTGGCTTTGTGGGTTTCACTTCTTCCTTAACTGGCGGTGTTTCCGGCTCTGGCTTCGGTTGTTGCTGTGGCTGCTCCTGTTCTTGAATACTGTCAGGCTTTTTCGTTACCTGAACGGATTCATAGCTTTTTGCAGTTTCCGCCCTACTACCTGCCGTAGAAGAAACATCCGACTTTACCTGCTGACTCGGCTCTGTTGTTGCTTCACTTGATACTGGTTGCTCCGTTTCGGGAACAACACTTGTATCCTCTGCTTTTTCTGTTCCGTTCGTTGTTTCGGTATTACCAGCCGTAGAAGAAATCCTTTTATCCGTGTCATTTCGTGCGGTTTCTTTGGCTGTGTTACCGTTACATCCGGCAAACAAAATCATCAAGCAGGCAATCATACAAACCATCCATTTCTTTCTCATAAGCTATCGCTCCTTTCGCCTTAATCGTAATCAATCAGACAAAAAACAGCAAAGGTGCGAATATCCAAACTTTTTATCGTATCAGACATTTTGTTTACACTTCAAATGTGCGAACCCTTTATTAGACAGCTATAAGTTATGAGAGATAGGTATATTCAAGTGAGATAGAATATATCTTTTCAGCAAGTAAACAGTAGGTATTAGGGGGTAGAGTGTGAGAAGGGGGAGTAACAAAATCGGCTATCTGCTGTCACGGTCTGCCCGTTGCCTGAGATACTTGTTGTAATGCTCCAATGCCTTGCACACGAAGTCCTCCGTTTGGCTGATTGGGATATTTTTCGGGATGAGTTGTCGCACTCTGTCGCCCCTTAGCACAATCTTCTCTTTCTGGTTTGGCTTTTCCTCCGACATAATGGCTTGGATAGCTTCGGTTGTCAGTTTGCCCTCATCGAAAAACTTTCGCATACGGATAGTCTGGTCGTGAGAGGGAGTTGCGTCGTTCATATCAATCTCGTCAACCACATCACGCTGACAATCTTCGTCAAGATACGACAATTCAACCGCCGGTCGCATTTTAATTCGACCTTCATCGACAAATTCAAGCAGTTCGGGAACAAGGTTTGTAAGGCGAATATAACGCTGTATTTGTGTTTTGCTGTCATTTGAATTATCAGCAATTTTCTCAACAGAGAACTTCTGCCCCACTGGGTCAGAAGTTAAATCAGAACGAAAGCCCTGCCTTTTCATTGCTTCCAAACGCATTTTGTAGGCATAGGCTTTTTCAGAGGGAAGTATCTGCGACCTTTGGAAATTACTTTCCACCATTAGAATTGTGGCTTCATCTCGATTAAGGTCAACAACCTCACATCTTAGCGTTTCAAAACCGGCAAGTTCACTTGCTCGTTTTCGTCTGTGACCGGATACGAGTTCATATCTTCCGTCCTCTTTCTGCCTTACCGTAGCCGGAGTAATTACTCCACGTTCCTTGATACTCTCGACAAGCTGTTGCATATCTTCATCGTCCCTGACCTTGAACGGGTGGTCTGGGAAATCGTCAATCAGCTCTAATGGAATATCTCGGATTTTAGAAAGTCTTTCTTCCTCTCTCTGTGCCTGCGTTGTAAAAAGGTCATCGAGCCTCGTGAGAGTGAAGTCGCTCTTTCTTCCTGCCATCTGCTAACACCTCCTTCGTAAATTCGGTGTATGCCTTAGACACCGTACTGTTTGGCTCATAAGCAAAAATGCTCTTGCCTTTGGAAGAAGTTTCTGCGGCTTTTACAGCAATCGGAATAGATGTTCGATACAGCTTAATCTGATTTCCGAAATTCTCCCGCAACGCTTCCACCGTACTTTTGGCGAGGTTTGTGCGGTTATCCACCAAAGTGAGAAGCATACCGTCTATCTTAATATCCTGATTGATATACTTCTTGACTTTTGAAATGGTCTGCACAAGCTGGGTCATACCCTTAGCCGGCAAATACTGTGCCTGCACCGGAATAATCACGCTGTCTGCCGCAGATAGAGCATTGAGTGTTACCATACTCAGAGAAGGCATACAGTCAATCAAGACAAAATCGTATCTGTCTTTGACCTGACTCAAATAATTCCTCAAAGTGGTTTCTCTGCTCATAGCGTTCATCAGGTTATATTCCATCGCCGAAAGTTCAAGGTTCGCCGGTAAAAGGTCAACACCTTCCTCGTGGTGCAGGATACCGTCTGTCGGGTCATTCATCGTTTCACTAATTACATCTGTAAGTTTTGTTGCAAGCGTAATACCCAAGTTATCCGTATCTCTCCAACCGAGACAAGTAGTTAAATCTCCCTGTGGGTCTGCGTCTATGAGCAACACTTTCTTACCCTGCATTGCAAGACCAACACCAAGATTAACCGTTGTCGTTGTCTTTCCGACTCCGCCTTTTTGATTGCATATGGCAATCGTTTTGCAGTTTAACACCTCTTGCGTCCTCCTTTCGATTTATTCATAGCCAATAAAATATGGCTATGTACTTGACCGTTTCATTTCCTAAACGGTCGTGGCAATATTTATTCTCAATATCCCTTGCCAAGCATATTGCTTTCGGGAAGTCGTTAAGAAACAGACTGCTTATCTGTATCATAGGAATCTAACCTCTGCCGGGTACTCCGCCAGCTCCGTAGAGAAGTATCATTATCCTTCTGACTGTCATCGCCATATCGGTTGCAATCCGATACCCATAGCAGGAGTTCTCGCTGTTCTGTAATTTTCAGAAGTTTCGGCGTACCTGCTAAAGTGGCTATCATCAGAATTAAAGTCTTAACGACCTGTATATTCAGTTGTCAAAGAACGAGTGAAAAGGTTTCCTTTTTCATCATTAGGAATTAACCCCTTCACTCATTGCACAAAGGGCTTCATTTTGGACACCCAAAATCGCCCCATTTTCAAAAATTTCTTGAAAAAATTTTTTTGAAACGAAAAAAGCCGCCTGTCTCACTTGTTAGAAGCAAAATAGACGGCGGGTAGAAATATTCATAGAAATGATGTATAATAGGTGAGAAAAAGAACGAAAAATCGAAATTTGGAGGATAGGCATAATGGAGATGGCGAGTATCTCAGAAATGTTAAAAACTTTAATTGAAGAATATCAATTTAACATTAGCACACTTTCAAAATATCTGGAGCTGTCAGAGGAACAAATAGATTCAGTAAAAAAGGGAAATATTGAATGTTTACCACAAGATAATTCCATTCGCAGTAAGGTTTTTATCAAAATAGGGTTTCTCTATTTTGGAGTGGCAGAAGATAAAGATATGAAGCTAAGTGCTTTTTTGGATGTACTCATTACATATCATAACATTTCAAAGCAGACCATAGCTAAAATGGCAGAAGTTGAGATTAGTGATATTGAAAGTATGTTATCGAATCATAGTGGAGAGGTTGCAATCGAAGCAAAATATCGAATTGCCGTCACAGTAATGCAATTCCGATTTTTTCTAAAGGAATGCGAACCGCCAATACAATAAATAACAGTTTGCCGATTTTTTCTTGTTAAAAGTTAAAGACCGCTTACACTCAATCAGTGCAGGCGGTCTCTTTTCATATTCAGATATATTTAATTTTGAGCTTTCTTTTCTTGGCTGACAGCACTTTGCGGAGAACATCGTCCACTCCGTCGGTGTATCTGCCTTGTGCTATCAAGTTATTTTTTAGGTTGATAAGCGACTGTATCACTCTGCTTTGCTCGTCATTGGTTAGATAAATATGATATTTCTTTTCTCTCATCGGCTGTTCCTCCAGTTCTTAAATATTTTCCTGATTATCTTAACATCTTCTTCTGTATCGGAAGATATAAATATATGCACGCTCTGAAATGCTGCTTTGATACGCTGTGCATATTCGGGTTCCGCTTCGTTTGGCTTCATCGGTAGCTTAATGAGTTTGATTTCCCGTTGCTTACAGAGATAGTCTTTCAGTATTCCTATCTTATCTGAATCCATATTCACTTGAATAGCAACCTGCTCTGCCGGAATATATACATCAAGTGGAATGCCGAATAACCTGTCAGAACCAAATTCCACTTTCAAGCCTTTCATATTTGCATAATAACCGATTGCAAGAGCCGGGAACAATGACAAATACTCCTGCTCACATATCCTGCACCCTTTATTGAGAACAGTACGCTCGTTTATCTTCATACTCCAAGAATGACCGTATCTGCATTGCCACCACGCTCTCTTTGCTGAATTTCTTGAAACTTCCGTTGGCTTCAACTTATTTAATTCATAATCCCATTCTGTCAGAAGCTGCTTATCCGTCGTAGCCAAATCATTGTATCCGGCAAGTACCTCTCGCTCTGCACAAACAGGGCAGACCGTTCCTTTCACACGAGCATTGATAACTGACTTCCACTCGTTACCGCATTTCCTGCAATGCCACCATACATTTTTTCTTGACTTTGCATTAACCTCATCCGGTTGCAGAGGATAATTCTTCTCTGACCATTCTTTTGCTATTAGTGGATGTGTACTTTTCAGGTCATTCTTTCCTTTTATAAATGTATATCCACTGCAACAAGGACATTTACTGCCGCCTGAGCGAGTGGAAATAAGCGTATTCCATTCGTAGCCACAGATTTTACATTTCCACCAAGCCTTGCTGTTTGCAAACGCCGTAACTTCTGTTGGTTTCTTTTCATTCTTATCTGACCACTCATCTGCAACTTCCGGGAACAGGGTTGCAAGGTCATTAAACCCTGCAAGCACTTTGTTATGGGAGCAGTACGGGCAACCTGTTTTGTTGATGGTTCTGCTCTTTACGGTGGCTATCCATTCGTGTCCCTTTTCACATCTCCATATCACTTTCTTATGAGAGCCAATAGAAACTTCTGTCGGTTTTATCTTATTCTTTTTCGACCACTGTTTTACCAGTAATGGCTCTAATGTCGCCAAATCGTTAATACCTGCAATCACTCTCGCACCGGAGCATATGGGGCATTTCTCGCCACTGGAACGTGCCTTTATACTTGTTTCCCATTCGTGACCGCAAGCACCTTTCCACCACACCTTTTTATTTGAGCCGAAAGTTATGCTGTCCGGTGTCAGTGGCAAATTCTTTTCCGACCACTCGGCAACCAATTCGGGATGTACTGTCGCTAAGCTGTTACTCATATCAAAACCTCCACTTCCTCTGTGATTAGAGTATATGAGGTTTTGGCTTTTACTTGTAGTTTACGAATGTCGGTAAAATTAAAAAGCCCTTTGAGAAAAGGATTTATCCTCTCTCAAAGGGCTTGGTAAAAAGGAAGTTAACTATTTATCAATTCTTGCAGTTCATTGACAAACCGGCAGATATGAAATCCATCACACACTGCATGATGCACTTGGATGGCGAGAGGAAGTATGATTTTTTCATCATCTCTGTAATATTTCCCCATCGTAAAAATAGGAACCAAATAATCATATCCTTTCTGCAAATTCAGATTAAAGCCATCGAAGGTTGACCATGGTATCATCGATACATTAAAAACATTTTCGGGTACATCCGGTTTTCCTATCATTCCATAATTGTTTCCATACCGTTGCATATCATTCGCATACGCCATAGAAAATGCTTCAAAATCTGGTATGTATGGTGTCCAAAGGTTGGAAAATGTCTCTGTGTCCTCATGGAATATGGTATAGCTGGGTATCATCTCGTCATATATTCCCAGTTCACCCTCCTGATTAATTGCCGTTCTAAACTCTGAATGACGGTTTACAATCGTTGCAAGATAATAAAGCATCGCAGGGTATAATTTCATTCGTTTCTTTTTTATTTGTGTAATATCCAATTTAACAGTCATACTGTATGTGCAAGGTATATTCGTAAAGTAATGTTCAAAATACTCATTCCGTTTCCAACTACTTCTATCAATTTTTTCAAATACCATCAAAATTCCCTCCCAAATTCTGATTATTGTCCTTTTACAAAGGCTGCATCATCTCAAGAATGATTCCATCCGGGTCTCTGAAATAAAACGCTCTGCTTTCCCCAAATCCATCTGCCCTGAAATCGAAATACTGCGGTTCAGA
>ENA-OQRC01000330-OQRC01000330.1-human-gut-metagenome-genome-assembly--contig:-NODE-330-length-38511-cov-13.606407_pt1 | contig 38511 bp, 43 predicted proteins | sample MGYA00243236_ERZ505102 | MGnify/ENA primary metagenome ERZ505102 (study PRJEB26097, sample SAMN02712089) | human gut metagenome | biome: Gut microbiome | host: Homo sapiens | place: Denmark... | reverse complement strand
TGTGGTCTGAAAAGAAACAGGCTGCTTATGACGCTGCGGTGATCCTGGATGACACGGGCGGCAAGTACATCAATTTCAAGCTGGAATTTCCGAAAAGAAAGGAGCGAACGAATGGCAGAAAATAAGACTTTGGAACAGTTACCCGAAGTGAGGGCGGTAGTCGCCGTCCTCTCCCCAGAGGACCGGGAGCTGCTGGCAGCGGTGCAGGCGTCACCCTTCAAGCTGACAACGCCGGAGCAGTTCCAAGAGTTTGCGGCCAATACAGATTATTTCGTGTTTGAACCCAATATCCACGACCTGAATGATCTTGGCTGGCGGTATCTGGCGCAGCACATGGATATGCTGCTGCCCCCGGAACTGCTGAACGCCATCGACCCCATTCCGTTCGGCAATTATGCCATGCAGGAGGAACAGGGACACTTCACAAAGCACGGATATATTTCTCTCTCCGGCGACGAGTGGAACCATGAACGCCCTGCGGAGCCGAAGAAAAAGCCCACCATCCGGGAACGGCTGGAACAGGGCAAGAAGGAATGTGCGGGAAAGCACAAGGCGCAGCCTCACAAGGAAAAGGCTGCGCCGGAACTGTAAGGAGGTGCAAATATGCCATATTACGATCACGACAAGAATTATCCCTTTGCCGCCTTTATCACCAATCTGGGCAAATATAACGAGGGCGAGCTTGTGGGCGAGTGGGTGAAGTTCCCCACCACCGCCGAGGAAATGAAGGAGGTATTCAAGCGGATCGGCATCGGCCAGAAGGACGATTTCGGCAATCCCTATGAGGAATGGTTCATCACGGACTATGACTGCTATGTGGATGGCCTCTATGACAAGCTGGGCGAATACGAAAATCTGGACGAGCTGAACTATCTGGCGTCGAAGCTGGATGAAATGAGCGACAGCGAATACGCGCAGTTTCAAGCCGGTATGGAAATGGGCGACCATTGCGGCAGCCTGCAGGAGATCATCAACCTGACGGAAAATCTGGACTGCTATGAGATTTACCCCGATATTGAGGACTATGACGATCTGGGGCGCTATTACATTGAGGAGCTGGAGGTCATGCAGATCCCGGAGCACCTGCAAAATTACATCGACTATGAGGCCTACGGCCGGGATGTGGCGATGGACGAAAACGGCAGCTTCACGGATCAGGGATATGTGCGGGATACGGAGGACCGCTTCTGCGAGTATTACGATGGCGAGCGCGGCAGCATCCCCGACGAATACCGGGTGATGAGCTTCCAGGACGATCTTTCTGAAGAAGAAAAATCCGAGTGGGCTATGGATATTGCCTTTGATATGGACGAGTTTTTCCGTCAGAACGATCCGCAGTACGCGGCGGAGCACCCGGAGGCGCACGCCGCAAAGGAAGAAATTCACGAAAACCTGATGGCCGGGCGCATCTCCGCTTTGGAGGAAAAGCTGGCGGCGCTGGGCCAGACCCAGGAGGACTATCTTCCTTCGGAGATTGAAAAGTTCAAGGACGCCACGGGATACGAGGAGTTTCTTGATTTCGACCCTGCCGAGGTCAAGGCGGCTTTGGAGGATCCGAACAGATCCCGTGTGGATGAAATGCTGGCCGCCGCGGAAAAGGCGGAACGGGAGTATGCGGCGGAGGCGGCCACCTATGCGCAGATCCCGGCAGATATCGTAGCACAGGCGCGTGCGGCGCAGGGCGACACCTTCTCCATCTATCAGCTGAAACCGGGAGATAGTACGCGGGATTACCGCTTTGAGCCGCTGGATACTATCCGTAACAACGGTCTTTCCGTGAAGCCGGAGAACTATGAGCAGGTTTACACCGCCCCACTGACGGCGAAGGACGATCTGGAAAGCATCTATACCCGGTTCAACGTGGACCGCCCGGCGGACTTCACCGGGCACTCCCTGTCGGTATCGGATATCGTGGTGCTGCATCAGGACGGGAAGGACACCGCCCATTACTGTGACCGCTTTGGCTTTTCTCAGGTGCCGGAGTTTTTGCAGCCGGAACGGGCAGCGGAAGTCACGATCCCCACGCCGGATCAGATGGCAACGCGGGAGCGAATCAGCACGCCCAGAGGCAGCTTTTGTGTGACGGCCATGAGCCGGGAGCAAATGGAGGCGGCAGGATATGGGGTTCACCATCAGTCTGACGATGGAAAATATCTCATCATGGGCAACGGCACGCGAGCCTTTGCCATCCCCGCGCAGCAGCAGCCGGAGCAGGACAATCCCCTCCGCACGGCGGAAATGACGCTGGAGGATGACTACGGCATGATCGACGGCGTTATCAACAACGGCAGACGGGGCGAGGAACTGGAAAAGGCCAGGGAGCACGCGGAGCGGACGCAGCCGGAGAAAAAGCCCTCCATCCGGGAACGGCTGGCGGCGGCAAAGCAGGAGTGCGCGAAGCAGCAGCCCAGGCCTGCCACGGAGAAAAAGCCCCCGGAGCTGGGGGAACGATGAGCCGGGGCGTGAAGTGGCGGCTGGAATGGGCCTTCTTCCTGGGGGAGAACGGCAGGCGGCAGTACAACCGGCTCTGCAAGGGCTGTGTCCATCCCTGCAAGCAGAGCTTCCGGGCGGTGGTGTTGGACTGCCCTCACTTCCAGTCCCAGCGCATGAAAAAAGGCATGGATAAGGGTGGGAAACGGACAAAATAGTCCCCCGTGGCGGCGTTTTCAGACCATGCCCTTATGATTTCCCATCCGCGCTTTTCTCCGCGCTCCTGCGGCGAAAAAGCAGCGGTTCTTGACACTTTCCCATGCGCGCCCATAGAAAAAGCGGGGACGCGGCCTTCGGTATATCCGTTGGCTGCGTCCCCGCTTCTTTTTTTGCTTATTTCTCGTCCTCGTTGGGCTTGTCCGCTTCCGCCACGCCCTCGATCACATCCGTCACCACGGCGTTAAGCTGGGCGGCGTTCTGCGCTGTGACGGCGGGCCGCCCGGTGTCCGCTTCGATGGCGCGCCGTGCGTCTCCCGCCACCTTGCCGCCGCGCCAGGCAACGATCCGGCTCTCCTCAAAGCCCTCCGGCTGGTGGGCCTTGGAAAGCTCCGTGGTCGTGGTTTCGGCCAGCATGTTCAGAACGATCTCCAATGTGCTCATGTTGTCCCGGAGGTTTTCCTTTTTGAGACCTTTCAGGTTCTTGTATTGCCGGGTGGTCATGCCGGACCATGCCTTTGTGATCTCGTCTGTGAGGATGGCGTACTCCCGTCCCTTCTCCACGCCCCGCGCCTGCCATTCGGCGGTGAGCTCGTTGCGGACGCGGATGGAGAGGATGCGCTGGTGGATCCAGTCCTCGGAGTAGCCCTTCTTCAAATAGGTCTCCAGCGCCCGGTCGATGGCCTGTTCCGGGTCGATGGTCTCCTCGATGCGCTCACGGCCAACCTGTGCCAGCCAACGCTTGAACGGCTCAGCCTTGGGCGACGGGATGGACTGGATGATGCGCAGAAGCTGTTCCGTGCTGGCAACGTCCGTCAGACGCATCTTTCCGTCTGTTGCCCGCATTTTCAACTGCTTACAATTTGTAAGCAGTTCACTTGCGCCCTCTTCTTTCAGACGTTTTTTCAAAACTGCCCAATAGGTGCTGGCGTTTCTTGCCGTTGGCTGATCGGTCAGAACGGCGATCACATCCACCACGGAGAAATACCATTCTTCCTTTTCCTCGTCCCAGGCGGTACGGATCTTTCTATCTTCAAAAAGCTGTATGGAATTGTTTTCGTCCATGGGCTTTTCCCTCCTTCGATGGGCTGTTCCCATTCTACCATGAAATGATGATTTTTTCTATCAGGGAACGCGATTTTTGCGGCAGCAGCAGTCGTAGGTGCTGTGGGACTGTGGGCAAACGGTCAAGCCGGGCGGCGCTGTGGGAAAGCGGTTTGCCGTCCTGTGGGAAAGGCCTGTCCTTTTCCATTAGGCGGTGAATGGCTTTTCCATCGGCAAAGCGGCCGTTTTCCATAGTTCCATAGCGCGGGCCTAATCCTCGGTGATGATACACGTACCGCCTGCCGTCAGCAGGCGGTACAGCGTCAGCGGCACATACCACGCCGCCACCAGCAGCCGCCAGACAAGGACGCAGCCGCCGATAAGGCCGGCAAAGACGAAGTTCAGAAGGAACAGGGCGATCCCGCCGCCCAGAGAGCCGCCGCCCGGTATGATCCAGAGCCGCAGCCGCCAGATCCCAAACGGCAGCCCGCAGAGGACCCAGAGCCAGAGATAATCCAGCTCCCCGTTCTTTACACAGGCGGAGCGGAAGATGCAGTACAGCAGCGCGGCCGACGCCACTGGCAGGATGGTCTTGCGGAAAAAGTCTTTTAAGGCCTCGCCTCTTGTCATGGGGTTCGCCTCCTTCAAAATCTTTTGTATCTTCATTATATCTGACGTTTCGGCAAAAGCCCAGGGGAAAACGCAGATCGCGGCAAAAAGTTTGTCCCAGGGGTCATTCCAGCTCCATATCCTTCTGCCGTGCCGGCGCCTGCCGGGGCGGGGACAGGAACTCCTCCACGTTCCGGCGCACGGCGGCGTAGTCCTGCTCCTCCCGCCGCGCCTTCTGACGCTCGGCGGTCAGCGCCGCCCTCCGGGCGGTGAGCGCGTCCATTTCGGCCTGCATCCGCTCTGCGGACGGCAGGGGCACGGCGCCCAGGCGCTTGCACTCTCTGGCGGCGGCCTCAAAGAGAATGATCTCCCTCTCATAGCCACGCAGGAACTTCTCCTTGTCCTTCGACGCCTGATAGCGGTCATAGATGGGCTTGAGCTGACGGTAGGCGGCGACGTGCTTCATTTTCAACGTCAGCTCCTCGATCCGCGCCCCGGTCTCCCGCAGCTCCGCTTTCAGCCGGACGGCGGAGGCGGCAGCCGCCTCGCAGTGCTCTGTCAGCTCCTCCATGCTGCCGATGCCGTGTTCCGTCAGGAAGTTGCTGGTCTCGGCGATGCGTTTCAGATTCTCGATGGTCGCCCAATGGCGGTAGCCCGCGCTCTGCTGCGCCTTGATATTGTTCTGGATATCTATGAGCAGGCTGACCCTGCCTCCGCGCTGTTTCGGCTGGCGGGAGGGTCTGGCGCGTCCGGCCATCCGTGCGGTCAGGGCGTCCTCAGCGTAGTCCGCGCCCAGGGTCTTTAGCCTTGTGAACCGCTCCTGTCCCGGCGCTCTGGCGGAAATGTACTTGCCCCGCTTGAGCGCATAGCCCTCCCGCTGCAACCGCACCAGCAGCTCCTCCAAATCATGGCAGCCGGGCAGCAGCCGGTCGATGGCGGCGCGCAGCTTCGCCTTATAGCTGGTGCCGGTCCGCTCCGCCTGATGCTCGTTGTAGCTTTTGCCCTTGTCCTGTCCGGGAACGATGATGGACAGGCCGTGTTCTTTGCAAAGCCGGTCTGAGGTGCGGCGGATGAAGTGATAGCTGCGCTTGTTGGAATGGTAGTGCTTGTGATCCGCAAAGCTGACGGCGTTGAAGATCAGGTGGTTATGGACGTGATCCCGGTCTATGTGGGTGGTCAGGACAAACTCATACCTGCCGCCCAGGATCTCCCGCGCCAGCTCCATGCCGATCTCATGGGCCTGCTCCGGCGTGACCTCGCCGGGCTGGAACGCTTGGATCAGGTGGCGGCCCAGGTTCGTTCCCTTGTCGATGGCGTGGCGGCGGGTCCAGGCAAATTCGATATCCGCAGTTTCGGCGGCGCAGCCATAGGCGGAGACCAGCAGCTTTCCATCCGTCTTTTCCGGGTTACAGATATAGTCAATGGCCGCCTTTAGCGTTGACTTGATAGGATGCGTCTTTGTAACTGCCATATCTCATCCAGCCTCTCCTGTATCTCCCGCATATCCGCTTTGTACGCGCCGCCTCCTGTGTTGATCCGCTTGGCGATCTGGTTGATGTTCCGGCCGATGGCGGACAGGGCAGCGTTCATCCGCTTGATATCCGTGGTGTCAAGCTGGATGATATACCCGTCTATCGCCATCTTCCGCAGATACGCGCCGTACCGCCGTGTGGGGAGCTGCGCCATCTTTTCATCTATGAGCCGTTTTTCCTCCTCCGTCACATAGAACTTCATCTGAATGTTCCGCTTTCGGTTCGCCATGGGCAGCCTCCGTTTCTCATAAGGGTCTGGGATATCCCAGCAAGCAATTTTGACTGTTCGGACAAGGGACCTGAACAGCGCAAAATCCGCAAGCGGGTACTCGCTTGCTGTGCTTGCTATTCTTCTGTTTGCTTTCTTCCACGGTAAAAATGAGGAAATGCCAAAACCTAACGCAGAAAAGAAAAAACACCGCAATTTGCGGTGTTCCCAATGGCTGTATTTCACGAAAAAACGGGGGATTTTATTCCCCCGCAGTTTCATTTTTGACTTCCTGTATTGCTTTCGCTGTGGCAGTGATAACTGTCAAATCCTTGTTGTCCATGCTGTCAAGCAATGTTTCAAGCTGCCGCCGTTGTGTGGACTTATCTGTTTCCTTGTCTGGGAAAAAGAATTGGTCTACCGAAACATCTAAAAGCGTAACAAGCTCATAAAAGATTTGCAGGCTTGGGTGCTGTCCGCTATTCTCAATGGACGCGATATAGCGGGGAGCGATGTTCATCTTATCCGCTAACTGATTGCGTGATATGCCCTTTGCCTTTCTTGCTGCTTTTATGGCTTGACCGAAAGCCTTAAAATCAAATCTTGCGACTTCTCTTTTCATCTCATTTCACCCTACTACATTTTACTGTTCACCTTTCGATTTCGATATGAGTACACATATCATAGACTTGACCGAAATAGAGCATATAATTCACAGATAGTCCCTTGATTTTTGTTCGGCTGTCCGTATATAATTATACTTGTAGAATTATGTGAAAGGGTGTATGAAACATGGAATATATGTCTTGTCCGCAAGCGGCAAAGAAATGGAGCATATCAGAGCGGCGCGTACAGAAGCTATGCGAGGAAAACCGCATACCCGGCGTTTCAAAAATCGGCTATATGTGGCTCATTCCAATAGATGCGGAAAAGCCTGCCGACGGGCGGCAAAAAAATCAAAAAAAATTGTAAGATTTCTTGTAAGATTTTTCGTTTTTCGCAGTCTTATAAGTGAACGGGACAAGGAGGTGAGCAGGTGACGGACTTTGAACAAATATACAAGGACTATTTTCGGGATGTGTTTCTCTATGTTCGGAGGCTGTCCGGCGGGGACGAACGGCTGGCAGAGGATATTACCAGCGAAGCCTTCTTCCGTGCGCTTCGCCGCATTGACAGCTTTCGGGGGGATTGCGACATCCGGGTGTGGCTGTGTCAGATCGCAAAGAATTGTTACTATACCCATATGAAAAAAAGCCGCAGGACAGAGCATACAGCGGATATGGAACAGCTTATATCGGAAGCGGAGGAATCACCGGATGAAATGCTGCTGCGCAGCGAGAATGCCCAACAGGTAAAACATCTGCTGCATGAGCTTCCCGATCCGTACAAAGAGGTTTTCATGTGGCGTACCCTTGGCGAATTGAGCTTTAAGGAGATCGGGAAGCTGTTTCACAAGACGGAAAACTGGGCGTGCGTCACCTATCACCGCGCACGAAAAATGATCCAAAAAGGAATGGAGGTTGACAAAGATGAAAAATGAATGCAGTATCATCCGCGATATTCTGCCGCTGTATGTGGAAAACATGGTATCGGAGGATACGTCGGAGTTTGTAAAGGAGCATCTGGAAAGCTGCCCCGCCTGCCGTGCGGAGCTTGAAAAACTGCGGGAGCCTGTGGAGGTGCAAACAGAGCCGCAGCCCGACATGGATGCCGCGCCGCTGAAACGCTTGAAAAAGGCACTGCTGATGAAAAAGGTGCAGACCATCCTATGCACGGCGGCGGTGCTGCTGGCGCTGATGCTGTCGGTCATCTCCTTTCTGACTGCGCCGGAATACTTCGCCTATTCGCCAGAGCTGGTGACTGTGACGGAGGAAGCAAACGGTGCGGTGACTCTCTCTTTCAGTAACGAGGTCACGAATTATAAGCTCCAACAAATCGCCGACCCCGAGGATCGCAACACAGTCTACCATCTTGAGGTGTGGACCTCTGCATGGGACAGGGCGTTCCATAGACCCGGCGTGCAGGCTGTGACCGCAGCGCCGGAGAGCGGCAAGCCGCTTCTTGTTTATTTCACGCAGTTTATCAACGGACACGCCGAAAGCTCCAGCGACAGCTCGGTGTGCATCTACGGCACCGCGCCCGACAGCGGCGGCTGGGTCGCTTTGGCGGGGCTTTCTTTGGGCTATTGGCTGCTATTCAACATCGCCCTGTTCCTGATCCTTACCGGGGTATGGTTCAAGCTGCGTAGGAAAGAAAAATCCCGCCGCCGGGTGGAGCGCCTGCTCCCGATCCCTATCGCATACGGTCTGGGGCATCTGTGTGTCATGGGCTTTCGCACTGCATCCTGTTCGGAATGGCGCGACTTTCAACTGATCCTTGCAGTCGGCGTTCTGTTCTACTGCGCTATGCTGCTGGCATTGAGTATTTTTTATAATGTAAAAGAGCTGCGGGGTATAAAAAGAGAGGGTGAGAACGAATAGCGGTCTGACCATTTGGAAAGTAGGTGTACCATGAGAAAACTTGTGATTTTTTGCTTTGCCGTCTGTATGACCGTGCTTACGGTACTATCCCTGTTCAATTTTGCACAGGACGCAGAGGAAAGCATGATACTGGATAAGCGGGCGGTAATCCTCGAAAAGCCGGAGAAATTGAGCAACCGCGAATTTTTGGGACAGATAGATACTGCACTCGGAAAGGTCGGCGCAGACATTATGTACCGCTACGCGGAGCTGGATGGGGACAAGCCACTGTACCGCTACTATAAGACCAGCCATACCGACAGCTTTCTTTCCGTTTCTACCGGGAAAGGGAGCGTGAGGCTGGAATCGGACGAGTTCTTTTCCACTGCAAAGCAGCCGGGAGCTATGGCGCTGCATCTGTCCTCGCTGTTTCAAGATACCACCATCTATCCACTCATGCAGGCGCAGCAGCATGACTTGACCGCCGCGACCTGGTATGTGGCGGAAGGACAGCTTGACGCGGTGCTTCATGCGCTGAAAGGCTTGGGCTATTCCGTAACAGCAACCAACGAAAGGCTTTTGTCTACCAAACTGCCGCTTTATTTTCTGTTCATTCCTGCCTTTATGCTCTGCGTCAGTATCGTATTCTACACCCTGTCCGCAGGCAAGAAAAATGTGCTGAAAAAAATGGAGGGCTATACCACGGGGAATATCCTGCTGGGGGAGATCAAAGCCTTTGCCCCTGCTTTGTGTCTTTGCTTTCTGCTGATTTTTGCCGCCGCCATGATTTGCGCCGTGTGGCTTCATCCGGTGGCGACCTGGCAATTTGGGCTGTTCCTGCTGGGGGATTGTCTGTGGCTGCTCGTTCCTCTGATACTGGGCATCCTGCTCTCCCTGCTGTTCCTCTCCGGGCAGCGCAGCGCGGAGTATGTGAAGGGCAAAGTTCCAAAGCGCGGGATCTACATTACAAACACGCTTGCGAAAGCTGCTTTTCTAATCTTTATTCTATTCTCTCTCACCATTGCCATGCGGAACATCACGCAGATCTACAACACCTTCCATGCAGCGGAGTTCTGTTCGCAAAAGACAAAGGGCTATGTGACTGTCCCTCTGAACAATGTTAATTCCGGCAGAGCACCGGAGGGCGCGGATTATCTGGCGTTCTATTATGCCACAGTGGATCGCTACAATGGAATACTCATGGCAGCCAACGATTTTAATTACGACCTGTTTGAAGGGAAAATGCTGGGAGAGGCATACGGTCAGGATTATGCCCACATCAACCGAAACTACCTTGCGTTCAACCCCATCTATGCGCCGGACGGGGAGCAGATCGGTGACGCTCTGCTTTCCGATACCCATGTGAATATTCTGCTTCCAAAGTCCAAGGAATACAGGCGGGATGAGGTACGGGAGTGCGGCGCGAGCTGGGGAAATTCCGGGGATGTGAATATTGTCCTCTACGATGATAAAGCGTCTGACATATACTCCTATAACGCCAGCACAGGGCTTGGGGGAAACGGCGCTCTGCCCGCGCCCATCCTTGTAGTCAAGGAAGGTGACCTGCTGGACGGGCTTTTCATCGAAGCATGGTGTTCACAGGGGGCGTATTTCCTCTATGTTCCCACCGATGATCCGTATGCGGAGCTGCTACCCATCCTGCGGGAAACGGGGATTGACGCGGCGACCGTTTCCACACCGACCGTCGCCGCCACCTTTGATAAAATGCTCCATCATCTGACCTATATGCTGATGATTTGGGGCGTACAGGCTTTGGTGCTGCTGATCGGGCTGTTCTGCCTGATCTTATTCGGCGCAAGGCTCTACTGCGACAATTACAGGGACAGGATCGCCTGTCGTCTGATTGAAGGGCATTCCCTATTAAGCTGTATTCGCACCCATCTCGTGCTGACGGTGCTGTACTATGGGGCGGTAGCGGCAGGGCTGCTGCTCTTAAAGCTCGCCATCGAGCTTGACTACAATATCCTGCTGGGTACATTTCTCGCGGAGCTGCTGATCACGCTGCTTGCTTGCGGCAGCATTGCCCAGAAAAACCTCTATCAGATTGTGAAAGGAGCGGAAGCATGACTGCCATTACTTTATCCAATATCAATAAACGCTTCGGGGAAAAAGTCCTGTTTCGGGATTACTCGCTGCATATTGAAGCCGGAGAGTTTGTCGCCATCAAGGGCGAAAGCGGAGCCGGAAAAACAACTCTCCTGAACATCATAGGACTGCTGGAAACGCCGGACAGCGGCAGCGTCACCCTCTGCGGCGCAAAGAACCCATCCTTTTCCTCTCGCGCTGCGGTTCGCCTGCGACGGCACAAGCTGTCCTACCTGTTTCAGAATTACGGGCTGGTGGACACCGACACCGTGGAAGCCAACATGAAGCTCGCCACCCGGTTCGGTAAAGCAAAGGGCAAGGCAGAGAAAGAACGCATCGCGGATGCGTTGACACAGGTGGGGCTTTCGGGCTATGAGCGTCGTAAGGTCTACACCTTGAGCGGCGGTGAGCAGCAGCGGGTGGCACTGGCAAAAATCATCGCAAAATCCCCCGACATTATCCTTGCGGATGAGCCTACGGGCAGTCTGGACGAGCGCAACCGCAGCTATGTGATGGATATTCTCAAAGAGCTGAACCGACAAGCGAAAACCATTGTTGTTGTGACACATGATCCCTATGTGAGCGATTGCGCCACACGGCACATTGCGCTGTGAGAGGACTGCATGATTCTCATGCAGAAGCGAATCGCTGGATCGCTTCTGCGCCCTCGGTATTTAACAAAAACCTTACATCAACTGTAAGTGGCGTACTTGCCTATTCCGCTGTAAAATTTTAATGAGCAGACAAGCATCAAACGAAATAGCGAGGTGTTGAGTTGATATGAATTGCAAAGAAAAACTTTTAGAAGTTCGTGATTTACACAAGGTCTATACCAAAGAAGGTGTCCCTACAAAAGCCCTCAATGGAATTACCTTTAATGTTCTGAATGGTGAATACTTGGGCATTATGGGAGCAAGCGGCTCCGGGAAAACCACATTGCTGAATTGCATTGCTACGGTTATTAAACCAACCGCTGGCCAAATCCTGCTTTCCGGCGCAAATATAAGCTCTTTTGACGGGGGCAAGCTGGCTGAATACCGTGGTAATAAAATAGGCTATCTCTTTCAGGACTTTGCATTGCTTGACAATCTGACAGGCAGGGAAAATATCCTGCTGCCGCTCTCTATTCATAACATGGATATTTCAACGGCAGAAAAGAGATTGACTGACATTGCAGGATTTCTCGGAATTACGGATGTGCTTTCCAAATTTCCGACGCAAATGTCCGGTGGTCAAAAGCAGCGTGTCGCCGCTGCCCGCAGTCTGATTTCTAACCCCGATATTATTTTGGCCGACGAGCCGACCGGGGCATTAGACACGAAGGCTGCGCGGCTTCTCATGGAAAAGCTGCTGGAAATCAACCAAAAGCATGGTCGTACAATTTTGATGGTGACGCATGATCCGAATGCGGCAAGTTTCTGTTCCAGAATTTTGTTCATTCAGGACGGTGTAATTTTCCATGAACTGCGTCGGAAAATCCCTGCTGAAACGCGGGAAGAATTTTATGCGCGCATTTTACAGGTTATGGCGCAACTGGGGGGAGGAAGTGCAAATGTTCTTTAGCATCGCTTGGCGAAATGCGAAACGAAGCCGCAGCGAAAATCTAATATACTTTCTCACTATGGTAACAGCCATAGCCACGTTTTATATTGTGCTTTCTCTTGGAGAGCAGGACGTGATGCGTTTTTTGAGTGAACTTGAAAGCGACGCTGTGGATCGCCTTTTGACAAAACTGTTGCCGACAGTGTACCTCTGTGCGCTGCTGTTCGTTTTTTCTCTGGTGATCTTTGCAAATAAGTACCAGCTTGAATGTCGAAGCCGGGAATTAGGTCTTTATCTTCTGTTTGGAATGACAAAGCCTCGCTTGTTTATTCAAATCATGGCAGAGGGGCTTATCAGCTCTCTTTTGGCTCTTTTAGGCGGTCTTATCTGTGGCGGCTTTTTGTCAGAGATAAGCAGTCTTGCTACGGCACGACTTGTGGGCTACGGTATTATTGCACATCAATCAAGTTTTTCCATTCGTGCAGTTATTTTGACGACGCTCGGATTTTTGATTATTCAGTCTGTCGCGCTGTTCGTCCTATGCGGAAAACTTTTTAACAAAGAAATTCAGCAAATGCTTTACGGTGAAATGGAGAAAAAGCAGCGAGCTGGGAGTAAGAGCGGTAATTGGCTTTCCCTCGTTCTTGGTGCTGTGTTTTTAATCTTCGCATACTGGATTGTATTAAAACATTTTATGACCGCTGGCAACGCACTGATAATCGTCGCGGTTGTGTTTGGAATTGTCGGAACGGTATTATCTATCCGTGGTCTTGCAAGACTGTTGAGCGCAGCAGCGGCATCCATAAAGCGCAAAGCCACATCCGGACTGTATATCTTTACCCTGCGCCAACTTTATGAAAATGTCGTCCATAAATACATTTCCGTCAGCGTTGCGTCTATTCTGATTATGCTCACAATCATGCTCATTACAGACGGATCCGTTAGCATTATGTCATATGGAAAACAAATAACGAGAGGATCTTCCGTCTATGATTTTACAGTTATGGGCGATGAGCGGCTGGTTGACGAATATCTTTCAAATGAAAAAATGAACTCTTATGTTACCGCCTTGAATCGCATGGAAACAGGGACAATGAAACACCCCGTTTCGGGAGAAATGAAATCTCTTGTAGACTGGTCCGGACTGCGAGAACAGGTAGTTTTGAATTTGCCCCCGGATGTGCAAGACCCTGTTGTGGAAGGAGCAGTTAGCTATGAATTTGGCTCACACCAACCGGCAGCACTTATCCTTTTGGGGTTCATTGACACAATAGGAGCTGCCCCGCATCTTCTGCCAGTATCATCATACAACAGGCTTTTAGAAGCAGCAGGGGAAGAACCGGCAACGATCCGTAATGATGAAGCGATCTTTTACCTTAACCCGGATTTTACAGGAAATACACAAGATGAAATGTTCTCTATATTAGAACGGATTGCAATGGATGCACAGACGAGAGGGAAAACCTTACTTTCCATTGATGGACAGCCGATTGTTCTTGGTTCGTCCGTACCAATGAAAGGACTAACAGCAGATGAAAACATAAAAATCGTAACTGCATTGATTGTTTCCGACGAAGTTTATTACAAGTATGTAGCCCCGGACACCGTTACAGTCTATTATAGCTTCTGTATTCCGAGAGAAACCGTTGAGAAAAACGGTCTGTTGCAGTCTATTATGCAAGCTGAAAAGCTGTTAAAGCCCTCCGGATTGTATTATGAAAGCTATCTTGACAATTTCGGGCGGCAGTTATTCTATGTGATTTCCGGCAGTTATACCACCCTATATATGGGATTTATGCTGCTGATTATCGCTTGTGCTGTGCTTGCTCTGCAATTTTTGACACAAATGAGAGCAACAAGGGCAAGATATGCAACGCTCTCAATTCTTGGCGCACGACGCGAACAAATGAAACGCTCTATTAACCAACAGGTGCTATGGTATTTCCTTCTCCCCATGCTGCTGGCGTGTTTGAGTGGGACGGTTGGAGTTTATGCAATGCAACATTATCTGCATAATGCCGGAGTGCAAAAATTGCAACAGTCCTTACCATTGCTGCTTGTTATGGGTAGTATCGTTGTGCTTGTGTTTGTGATCTACGGGGTTGCCACGGCTCGGACGGCAAACCGTGAGATTAGTAAATTGAATTGGAAACCAAACTCTTGACAGACTTTCGATAGAAAGAGGAGGTGATCATGTTGGCGCGGATTGTCGTAATTGAAGATGATGTATATATGCGGGAAGAACTGATTGATATGCTTAAAAAAGCAGGGTATGATGCCGTTCCTTTGCCTGCTTTTGAAAACGCTGTATCACAGTTAGCAGAGCTGTCCCCGGATTTAATTCTGCTCGACATCAATCTCCCCTTTCGTTCCGGCTTTGAGATATGCAAAGAGATAAAGGCAAAGCACCTTGGGGCGGTTTTGATTTTAACGGCAAGAGATAAATTACAGGACGAACTTCATGCCTTGGGATTGGGGGCAGACGACTACTTAACAAAGCCATGTAATATGGAACGTCTACTTGCCCGCACAAAAAATCTTCTGCGCCGCCGAGAGGAGCAGGTGCAGCAAGGATTACTCGACGGGGGCGGCTTCCTGCTTGATCCAAATACTTTTACGATATATGCAGGAAAAACCTCTTATGTTCTACCGCAGAATGAGGGAAAAATCCTTCTTGCTCTTTTGAAAAACAGCCCGAACCTTGTTTCAAAGAACGAGCTGTTCCATACGCTTTGGGGGACGGCAGAGTTTATAGATGAAAATGCCCTGCAAGTCAACTTTACCCGTCTGCGGAAAACGCTGCGTGAAATTGGGCTTGAGGAACGCATTGAAACGGTACGCGGACAAGGCTACCGTCTGAAAGAACAGGTGGGCTTATGAGAAAATTGCGTACTCTCTTGACTTATATATCGTCTAATCGAATTTGGTTGGTTACCCTTGCGTGCTTGGAGTTGTTCTTTGTGTTTCTTGCATGGTTTGCTTACCCGGAGAATTTTTTGAGCCTTGTGGGACTGATGATATTTGTATCTCTTGCCGCCTTGATCCTCCCGCTGGTAATCTCAATCTACAAACGCAAGAAAATAGACATCGCCTTTCGATGTTTCCTGTTAGAGCCGGATGACAGAAACGAATACCTGTTATGTGAAAGTTTCCCCGCGTCAATGCGTCCATATCTCCGAGAACTGGGGCAACATTTAAGAACGCAGCAGGAATACGGAAAAGAGCAAAAGCTGAAAATTGCGGATTACGAAAACTACATCGAAAAATGGGCACATGAAATAAAGAAACCGTTATCCCTTATGACGCTGCTTTTGGATAACCGTAAGGGTGAGATGTCGCCTTTGGTGCATACCCGTATGTTATATGTGCGCGACTATGCGCGGCAGAGTGTAGAACAGATTTTATACTTTTCCCGCCTTGGAGCAGTTCATAAAGATTACTGTTTTGAGCAGCTTTCTGTTTTGGAAACTTGCCGGGAGGCGGTTGAGGATAATTTTTCCTTACTTGAAGAAGCCGGATTTTCTGTCGTGTATACCGGGGACGACCGCAATGCTGTATCTGATAAAAAAGGATTTATGTTCATTTTAGGTCAGATTATCAGCAACAGCGTAAAATATGCCGGAAAGAACCCCGCGCCCACGATACAATTCTCGGTGGCGGATCATGCAGATAGTGGAGAAATCATTTTATCTATCAGCGATAACGGAACTGGCATACCCGTGTCCGATCTCCCGTTTGTCTTTGATAAGGGCTTTACCGGGGACACAGGCAGCTATTTAAGCCGTTCTACGGGAATGGGGCTGTACCTTGTTCGTCAAATGGCGAATGACTTGACCCTAAAAGTAAGTATTTTTTCAAACGCCAACGGCGGAACAACCGTAACACTGATGTTTCCTAAAGTGGAGCAACCCTTGAGGAGGTGAGCATATGCAGCCGCAGAAAAAGAAATCTCATACTGTGGTATTGCTGATTGGCTGGCTAATTATTTTAGGCTCATACCTGTTAATACGATTAGCGTTTATTCTTTTTGGACTTCATTTGAGATCCGAAGCGTTGGGAGTTTGCCTTGCCGTAATACCGTACCTTTTAGCCGCGCTGTATTTTGGAAAATACGGCAAATCACAAAAGGCTTGGTTTCACTCGTTGGGCATTCTATTCCCGTCCATTGTTGAGAAAATAGCATTGTATTCTATCGGTGCGTTTCTTTACGGGATAATTCCTGCAAATATCGCAGGAGTTATGGAAGCTGTCGCAACCGGGGATGTATTTGTAAATCTCTTTACACAGCCGTCCGCACGTTATGTAATCAATATTTTGTTTTTCAATTGGACGTACATAGTATGTGGCATTGCGGTTTCTGTTCTTTGCGTTCTTATTCTCACGAAGGTGCAAAAGAACACAGAAAATAGCAAATAGAATTGTGGAGGTGGGATATGTTTGATGGTCTATATGCAGTAGTGATGTCCGGGTCGCTCATAGGGATATTTCTTCAAGTTGTCCCCATTACCTTTTTGGTAGGACTTGTTTACGCAATCTATCGACTTGTGAAAATCAGAAAGCGCGAACTGTCTGTTTCGTGGGGAGCAGAGATTATGCGTTGGCTTTTTGTTTGCTACTTAACAGGACTGATCAATCTTGTTCTTGTTCCGAGAAATTTTTGGACGTATATTTGGTTTTATCTGTATAACGGTTATAGCGGTGGTGAACTCGACCCCCTATTTTCCGGCAATTTCAACCTTGTTCCCACATTTTTGAAAGCTCAAACAGGCGAATTTACGATTGGGCGTTGGGTAAGAACAATGCTTGAGGGAAATCTTATCATCTTCTTGCCAATGGGGTTCTTCTTGCCTTTTGTTTCAAAGACCATAAACACACGGAACATTTTTGCTTTTGCTGTCATAACACCGATTGCGATTGAATTACTACAGCCTGTCATTGGGCGCAGTTTTGATGTTGATGATGTAATGATGAACTTTGCAGGAATCATCATTGGCTATTTTATAACTCTTGGAATTAAGGCAACAGCAGCAAAGCGTTAAAACGTTAATTCCATACGCTGCTTCAAACATCTGCCGCACGACGGCAAAAGAAAAAAACCGTCGTGCAGCAGACATCTTTTCACGCCCCAATGATAACGCGGCGGTTTTGAGAAATCAAAGCCGCCGCGTTTTGTCATGCGACGACATTAAAGACATGGCGGCATAAAGGAGGCTGCCGCCATGTTGCATTATCACTATAGCCCCTAACAAGCGGGGATATTTCTCAAAAAAAGTGCCTTTCCGTTATGGGGTGTTTCTGACTGTGTAGATGAACACACATATCACCATATAGCGGTATATGCTTCCTTTATAGCGCCCGGTTGCATTTTGCAATCGGGCGCATTTTGCTTCTCCAAAAGTTTTTTTGAAAAAGTTTTCTTTTTCGGTTGGCATATTCACGGCTTCGCCGTGGAGGGTTGCCGAAAGGGGATAAATACTAACCCGCCCCCGGGACGAAAGGGGGTGAGAACATGGATTACCCTAATCGGCTGGAATGGCAAACGAGATGTGAGTTTAATGCGTACTGCAAACGCGCTTTACGAAATGAACTGATTGACGCTTGCCGAGAGCGAAAGCGTAGGCAACTCCGCGAAGTGATCTTTTCAGACCTGACCCCGCAGGAAGAAAGGCAGCTTTACACCGTTGACAAGTATTTTCAAGACGGCAACGAAGAAGCCTTTTGCGCAGGAGGCTTGAAGATTACCACAAAACTGCTTGCCGAAGCTCTGCACACCCTACCGGACGAAAAAAGACAAGCCGTATTGCTGTACTACTTTTTCAACATGACCGACGTTGAAATTGCGGAAGCGATGAAGATCCCCCGCAGCACAGTACAGTATCGGCGCACAAGCTCTTTTGAACTGCTGAAACGATATTTGGAGGAACGAGCCGATGAATGGAACGATTAGCAACAATTCCGATGAACGCGGCTTATTACCTTACCCGGTCATTTTAGCCGCGACGAAGGGCGACCCCGACGCTATGAAACTTGTCTTGCAGCATTACCAAAGCTACATAGCCCACCTGTCTATGCAGAAAATCCGCGACGAAAGCGGCAATACCTATTGGGGCATAGATGAGGACTTGCGGGAGCGGCTGCAAGCAAAGCTCATGCGGGCTGTCCTTAACTTCAAGGCAGATTAACGCAAAATGCAAAGCGTCCCCCTTTCCGCTTTGCGCATTCAATCTGACCTTGACCCTGCTCCTTGACAAAGAAAGCCCGGCAAATCCCGGCGCAGCATAGAGCAGACGGATACATTACCGTCTGTGCGGAGCCATACGGCCGGCGCGCCATGACCCTCCAACGAGGCGAGCGATACCCACCGGGCCGCAAAGCGGGCAAGGCAGCCTGCGGGCCACGATGCACAGGCGGGGCGATACTCCCTTGCAGTCACAGTCCGGGCGTGCAGCCGTATTCAGGCGGTGAGGCGTCGCAGGCAATGAGCAGGGCCGCGCGAGAACCGCGCGGGGGTGGGATCCCCGTGGAGCTGAAAAGCCATTCAGCCATCCGTTTCTGCTGTTCTTTGTAAGCTATCAAAACATGATTTGTTTTCAGACGATTAGAAAGGGGCTAACTATGCAAACGACCGTTTCATCTGAAAAGAAATACGCCCCGCCGAAGCGGAGCGAAAAACAGATCGGCAACACAACCTTTATCGTCAATTCCTTCTTTCGAGAAAAGAGCGACGAGAGTATTGCCGTGAAGTTGGAACGTCTGATGAAAGCGGACGTTCAGAAAAAAGCGACAACTTAATTCTCCCAAACAGGCAGACAGGGAGAAAAAGACGCGGTATAATGAAGGTGACTTCAAAACCGTGTTTGACTGCCGGATGGGAGGTTACTATGTATCATCAGTCAAACACCGCTGCCGCGCTTCAATTCCCTTACAACGCTATGAGCGTCGAAGCTGTTACCGCTTTGTACTGCCGTTTGTCACGCGACGATGAATTGCAGGGCGACAGCAACAGTATCATCAACCAAAAAAAGATCCTTCAACGCTACGCACTTGACCACGGCTACAAAAACTATCGCTTTTATATTGATGACGGCATTTCGGGTACGACGTTCAACCGCCCTGGCTTCCAGCAAATGATTGCGGATATCGAAGCCGGCCTTGTCAAGCGGGTCGTTATCAAGGATATGTCACGCCTGGGCCGTGATTATCTGCAAGTGGGCATGTATACCGAGATCATGTTCCCGGAGCATGACATTCACTTTATTGCTGTCAACGATGGCGTGGACAGCGCCCAGGGTGATAATGAGTTCACCCCTTTTCGGAACATCATCAATGAGTGGTATGCGAAGGACACCAGCAAGAAGATCCGTGCCGTGATGAAGGTCAAGGGCAACGCTGGCGAGCATCTGACGACCCTGCCGCCCTATGGCTACATGAAGTCTCCTGACAACAAAAAGCTGTGGGTCAGGGACGAGGAAGCCGCAGCGGTGGTCTATGAGATCGGCCTATATGTGATGGACGGTTTCGGACCGTCCCAGATTGCAAGGAAGCTGACAGAGCGAAGGATCTTGACCCCGGCCGCCTATTATGCCAGCAGGGGCCGGAAAGCAAGCAATATCAAGCGGGGCTTGCCTTACGCATGGGATGCCTCCACCGTAGCGGATATCATGGACCGCTGGCGGGAGTACCTGGGGCACACGGTCAATTTCAAGACGAGGAAGAAGTCCTACAAGAGCAAAAAGGTCATCCATAATCCGGAAAGTGAGTGGCTGATCTTTGAGAACACCCATGACCCGATCTGGACGGAGGCAATCGCAGATGCCGCGAGAGCAGCAAGGCAGACGCGCCGTCGTCCTACAAAAATGGGAGAAATGGGGATGTTCTCCGGCATGATGTTCTGCGCGGATTGCGGATCTGTCATGTATCAATGCAGAGCCACCAACTTCCGGCGCGAGCAGGAATACTACCTGTGCGCCGGCTACCGAAAGAGCCGTGACTTCTGCGGTCAGACCCATTCCATCCGCACGGTGATCTTGGAGGAATTGATTCTGGAAAACCTGCGGGAGATCGTTTCCTTCGCTTCCCGCAGTAAGGACGAGTTTGTGAGGCTGGTCATGGACAGTGACCTGCGGCAGCGTGACCGGGATCTTGCAAAGCGGAAACGGCAGCTTGTCGATTCCGAGAAGCGGATCACAGAGCTGGATGCTATCTTCAAGCGGCTCTATGAGGACAACATTTCGGGCAAGCTCTCCGATGAACGCTTTCAGAAGCTCTCTGCGGACTATGAGAAGGAAGAACAGGAGCTCAAGGTGCTGGCGAGTTCCCTTCGGAAAGAAGTGGAGCTGGAGGAAAGCAAATCGGCGGATGTTGATCGTTTTCTCTCCGTTGTGGAGAGGTACACGGATATCCCGGAGCTCACGCCCTGCATCCTCCATGAGTTCGTGGAGAAAATCATCGTCCATGCGGCCAGCGACCCGAAGGGCAAGAATCGGACGCAGGAGATCGACATTTACTACAAGGGTATCGGGGTCTTGGAAATGTCAAAAGTCACGGCATCAATGGAAAAATGAGAAAACGGTACAGCCGAAGCTATACCGTTCTCTCTTTCCTCACGATGTTTTCTTATCGGGAGCTGCCTTTTGCAAGCCCTTTTTTCTTGGCCCGCCCGGAGGGATTCGAACCCCCGGCCTTCAGAATCGGAATCTGCTGCGATATCCAGCTTCGCTACGGGCGGATGTGCGGATATTATAGCACAGAAGAAAGCCGGAAGCAAGAGCGGCGGACGCGCGGCGCAAAAATATTTTTCCGACGGTCAACAAAATTGGAAAAAGCTCTTGCAAAAAAGCGGAGTCTCGCTTATAATATATGAGCTGTTGATTTTTTCTGCTACTGTGGCTCAGTTGGTAGAGCAGCTGATTCGTAATCAGCAGGTCGCCGGTTCGAGTCCGGCCAGTAGCTCCAACCCGCAATCCTTTGTATATCAAGGGTTTGCGGGCTTTTCTTTTGCCCGAAATTCTGTTCGAGAGCGGGCAAATTTCCGCGTTTTGGTCTTTATTTGGTCTTTATGGACTTTAAAATTGCCTATATTTTGCAAGCCGTAAGAGAAGTAGCTTTTCGCGACGCCCGCAAGCGAATCCGGCACCGGAATGCCATGAAAATCAATTTTCGGCGTTTTTGCCGCGAAACAGAGGAGCGCCGTTCGGTTACCCGAGAACACTCAAACTTTTTTACTGTCCCCCGGTCGTATGTGCGCGGCGATCTGTCGGGCAGAACAGCATAGACAACATAAAAACAGCATGAGCGGGCAGCTTGCATTCGACTGCAAACAACCCGCTCGCTTTTCTTTTTTTGCCCGCTCCGGACATATCAAAATAACTCCCGCACATTCCTATGCGCCAAAGGTAAAGTTTTGGTTATCGAGCTTCGTTATCTTCGACATACTCTATAATATCGCCGGGCTGACATTGCAGCAGGCGGCATATAGTAGCGATATTTTCCCAAGATACAAGCTCAGAACGCCTTATTTTCTGCATTGTGGCTTCGCCGAGAAGCTTTTCTTTCCTCAAACGATAGGTAGAATATCCGGCGGCTTTCAGCTCTGAGAGGATATCAATTTTATATTCTATCGGCACTGTACATTTCCTTTCTGCTTTTATTGGGCGCGCTGATATAACAGTACACCTTTCCACGATAACAATTATATCACATATATGCACACATAGCAAGTGTACAAAGTGAACAAATTATACACATAAAGTTTGTGCATAAAGCGGATATACATTCACTTGAGAATGGTGTATAATAGGCTTGCAAGGTTGAGAAGAGCAACAGCCCGCTCAACATTGCCGAAGCCCTGAACCGGCAACATGCCGACCCGCTCGCCGCTCAATCCGAATTGACGGAAGCCGCAGGAAGCGCAAGACAAACCGCACGATCAGGTAAACACAGAAAGAAAGGACGGAAAACATTGAGCAAAAAGAAAAAAAAGAACAGCAGCAGAACACCCGCACCGGGCACGAGCAGCCTGACACGCGAGGATCTTGACAAAGCTTATTTTGAGGGCTTTAGATATGGCTTTCAGCGTGCTTTCCAATGGATAACAGAAAACGATGAGTTTATTGTGGACATTGATTAAAAAGAGCCCCTATCCGAACGCCGACCAAAGCTAACACGGATAAGAGCACAGCCCACCGGAGCGGGCAAATTCATTCTATCATGCCCGCTCTTGAAAATCAAGAAGAACAGGAGCTTTAATTATGATTAATGATGAAGAATTCAAGAATAAGTTAAACGAAGTACATCCGGGCACATATGATATGACCTCGCCGGAAATGCGGGCGATATATCGCATTTCTAACGAGGACTATTATAAGGCAATTTGCTATGCTTTCGATTTCGGATTCCTTAAAGGACAGCGAGCAGCAACGGCAAAAGAAAAAAAGAGAAGAGCCGCAAGAGCGGCAATGAACAGTTAAGAGGAGGATAAAGAAATGAGTTTTTCACGGGAAATAAAGGCGGACAAAATAGCCGACATGCTCGGGATCATTGCTGCGAAGTGTCCCGAAGTTCGAGAAATAATACCGAGTTCGGGGCGCACAGACGGATTTTATAGCGCGGTTGAGGCGTTGAGCGAGTTCATAGAGCTGCTTGAGCTTGAAGCACAGTATAAAGAAAAGCTTATCTGCCTGATTGACAGACAAGTTAGAGTTGCGGAAGCGGACGCTTTCAATCGCGCTTGCTATCTGAGCAAATGCTATGACGAGTTTCGCGGAATAAGTTTCGACTAATGCGTTTCGAGGTATGACGCTATAACAGCACAAAATATTATATCTGAGCGGGCAATTGCATTCGACTGCAAAAGCCCGCTCTTCCTTTTTGCCCGCTCGCTTTTATATGGCTCCCTGAAGCAGGGATTCTTGACCGCGTTTTGGCGCATAGGGATATGCGGGAGAGGTTATCGGATATGAATTCAACGGTGCCGGAGCGGGCAGGCGTTTTGCTTTTATTTGTCGAACATATGTTCGTACAATAGCTTTCGTCCGTTTCTCGTGTTTCTTGCGCGTTCGAGCAGTTCCGTGCACCATTCAACGCTGCTCATGCCGGCTGCCTTAAATCTTGACAACCCGCTCCCGGTGTATGGCTTGCTCCCGATGAGTTCCTCCCGGTATAATTGCAATGCTCTTTTATTCTTCGGTTGTCTGAATTTTGTCAAAGCATTGGACTCTAATCGGCATACTTTGTGATACGGCATATTCAGTTCTTCTGATACCCGCATTCTGTTGTCAGAGCCCTCGAAGTATTTGCAGCGAATAACCGCCGCTTCGTCCTCCGGAAACTCTGACATGATTTTTTCGAGATCGTGCCGGCAGGCTGCTATCAGGTCATTATCTGCAATTTCATCAAACGGGCAATCAGAATCAGGGTCAGCGAACAATTCTCCGATTGTGATATCCTCATCTTCTCCCACGAGCATATCCAAGCTTGTACAGTTATTGAGCGGGTCACGCCTGCTGCTCCGTATTCCCAAAGCCGCCGCTATTGTGTTGCGTAAATGAAAACTAATGTAGGAACTGAAAGCATAGCTCTTTTGAGGGTCATATGCCTCCACGGCGGCTATAAGTGCGAAGAAAGCAAGCTGCTTTAAATCATCAAGCTCAAGCCCGGCGCGGGCAAATCGCGGGCTTTGAATGTCATAAAGTTTGTTTATTTTCCAAATCATGAGCTTTTCTGTATTTTTCCATAGCTCGGCATATAGCTCGGCATTACCGGCTTTGATTTGCAATGCCAGTTCTTCATTACTCATTGACAACCCGCTCCCATAAAAATATAATATAGGTGTTTATAGGCGGAGTTCGTTATCTTTGGCGGGCTCTGCTTTTTCTTTGTTCTGCCGTATCGTTGTAGAACTTGACTCATTTACAAGGCTTTATAAAAGCCGTCTTTCAATGCCCGGTTCGAATTCCTGCGGTTGCAGTACATATTTAAAACACATATATCCGAATCGATTCTGAACGCATTCCACAAGCTTGTAACCTTTCGGTGCTCGCGGCGGATTGTCGGGCGAATAGTTCCGGATCGTTTCTGTCGCGTTCTCGGTCTCAGGCTGCTTGAGGTTGCGCGTTGCGAGATATCGGTGCTTCGTGCCTTGCTCTTCTGTCCAGTGGTCGAAAAGGTAGTTTGCGAGCCCGGTATAATCGCGCCCGTGGTCTATGCCGTTGTAGTAGTTGTGTTCCCTTAATGGCTCAATTTTGATAATATTGCCGTATCGCCATTGCGAAGCGATTACTTCGGGCGGTATGCCGTCCGAGAGCATATGAAAATGTATTCTGTTTGTGTTCTTCCCGCGCCCCATATATAGACAAATGCGGGCTTCCGGATAGGCATATTTAAGCCTGCGATTATATAAATCACGAATGTGCCGCGCTTCGTTCCAATCGTGTACTTCGTTCTCATCATCGAATGTCAAGGTGCTGTACAGAGACGAGGGAGAGAAGTTTTCGTTGATTAGCCGCTCATGGTGTCGCCGGGCAATCATCCGATTATGGCGTTCCCGCTCTTCTGCTGTTCGTGCTTCCGGCTTGTATTGAGCCTTTGCTATGTTCCTTGTGCGGTCAGAAACGGAAAAGACCTCTTGCTCGCATATAGCTCCCGCGAATATACGCTTTTTAACTCTCATCGTCACCCGCTCCCTTGACATTCTGAATCAATGCTTTAACTTGTCCAAAAGCTCAAAGAAAAGAGCTCGCTTTTCATAAAACTGTCTCCTGCCGCACGGTGCGGATAAACATTCATATTTCGTGCCCTCTGCAACATTTTGCAATAACGGCGCATATAACCCGCAGTCAGGCTCACAGGCAGCTATTACACACTGCTCAATAATTTTTGTATATTCCTCGGAGCGGGCGGTCTGTTGGGCTTTCATTCTGCGGTATTGCAGGCAGAAATATTTCAATTCTAAGTAGCGTTCGGTGGAGATCCCGAGCTTTAGCAATTTGTTATTAGTAGACATTATCCGAACCTATGTAAGTTCTCACTAATGGGTCTGATTTTCCCGTACTCGCCGCTTGACGGAGCGGGAGCGGGCTGTTTTAGGCAGAACATCTCGAGCAGCATATCAAAGTTTATAAGACTTTTTGATCCTACCGGAACGGCGGGGACTTCGCCGCGCTTCACCATATTGCGCAGGGCGGTTATGGTTATTGCCGTTTCCGGGTCAAGCTCCTTGAGCATGGCGACACATTCGGGAATCGTTCTTATGCGGGGAATACTCATTATTCTGCCTCCTTTGCAAGCTCGGCTATTATGCCGATGATCTTCTCTTTTTCTTCCTGCGGCAGCTCTTTACGCAGCTTTCTGCTCAATGTCGCGTCCCATATTCCGAGCTTTTCCGCGATTTGCCACAGCTTTATATCTGCTTTTTTTGCAGCGTTCCTAATGTCCTGATTTTTGACTGCCATATTTTAGCCTCCTGCTTTGTTGTTGACAATAGCTCACTTGCTATGATATTATGGTAACATAACATCATCAACAAATCAAGCGAAATGTTATGCTTTTAAAACAACATAACAAATACGATATTAAGGGCGGCTTTATAATGGATGTAATAACAAAGAAGAAAATCGGTCAGGCTATAAACACATTATTGGCAGAGCAAAACAAGAGGCAGAAAGACCTCGCAAAAGAACTCGGAGTAACGGACAATACTATTTCGTATTTTGTGAGTGGCAGCAGAACTCCAAATTTAGAACAGATAACAACTATTGCAGATTTTTTTAATGTATCGACTGATTTTCTACTCGGTCGCACAAAAGCTCACACGCAAAACACCGAGATCCGTGCCATATGCGACTATACCGGACTGAGCGAAGCGGCGGTTTCGGAGCTTCATAACAACAAAGAACTTATAAACGGTTGTAATGATGAGCGGGCAATAATTGATGAAACTATAAGAATGTATGCACATTCACGCGAAGCGGCTCTTGACATTGTAAATCTGTTTATAGAAGATCATATGTCAGAAATGGGGAGACATCTTTATAAATATAAAATAGGTATTACGGAAGCCATTAAGGAACATCACGCATATATAGACAATTGGAACACCGAAGCAGAAGAAAGCACAGAGGGTCATATGGGACATATAGTTAATAAGTTTGTTTTCGTATTCCCAGATATTGCTTCGGAGAAAGGCACGGCAAAAGAACAGCTTGCAAAATATGAGCTTTACGAGGCGGCAGATGATTTTAAAAGCCTGCTCAAAGAGCTCGCAAGCGAAGAAGAGCGGGCACTCAGGGAAATTAAAGTCGAATACAAGAGACTTGAAGAAGCCGAAGAAGCCGCTTTAATAGGGGAGAAAAACTCCGACGAAGAAGCGAAGGACAGTGAAAACAATGGCAACGATAACTAAGCGCGGCGGCACATACAGAATAAAGGTGTCCTGCGGCTATTCCGCCGACGGTCGGCAGATAACCCGCTCCACGACATGGAAGCCCGATCCAGGCATGACGAAGCGGCAGGAAGAAAAGGAACTGAACCACCAAGCTGTTTTATTCGAAGAGCGGGTAAAGACAGGACAGTTCATCGGCAGTAATATTAAATTTGCCGATTTCGTTGAGACATGGTTCAAGGACTACGCAGAGAAGCAGCTCAGACCGAAAACACTGCTCGGTTATAAAAAAATGGCTGTGCGCACAAATGCCGCTATAGGGCACATACGCCTCGACAGACTGCAACCGCAGCACATACTTGAATTTTATAATCAGCTTGCCGAGAACGGCGTGCGGGAAGATACGAAGTATTGCTGCAAGGGCGATCTTCGCGGGCTCTTAAAGGACAACGGGCTGAAAATGAAAGAGTTTTCGGAACGGTCAGGGGTCTCGGAGCGCACGCTCAGAGCGGCCGTAAACGGTAATAATGTCGCTGAACAAACGGCAAACAAGATATGCAATGCGCTAAAAATGCGGCGGTCTGAGCTTTTCCGGGCGGCAGGTGATACGAACGTTCTCTCAAACAACACGATTCAACATTATCACCGGTTTATATCGAGCGTTCTAAGTACGGCTGTACAGTGGCAGATTATTTCTTCGAATCCGTGCAGTAGAGTAAAAGCTCCAAAGATTCAGCGAAAAGAGGCTCAATACCTCGATGAAGAACAGTCTCTTGAACTGCTTAAAGCTCTCGAAAATGAGCCTATAATGTACAAAACGCTGATAATGCTTATACTTTATACCGGAATGCGCAGAGGCGAAGCCTGCGGGCTTGAATGGTCTGATATAGACTTTGAAAACAATCTTGTAGATATAAACAAGACAAGCACATATATCCCGCATGAGGGCGTATTTGACGATGAAACAAAGAACTATTCTTCAAGCCGCCCTATAAAGATACCCGAATCAATGACGGCACAGCTTCGCGAATATCGGAAGATTCAGGCAGAACAGCGGCTGAAACTTGGTGACAAGTGGGAGGGCAGCCCGAAAATATTCACTACATGGAAAGGTAGCGCAATCTGTCCGGATACGGTGACTTCATGGTTTCATAGCTTTATCAAGCGTCATGACTTGCCGCCGGTAACGGTTCACGGATTGAGGCACACAAACGCAACGCTACTAATCTACAACGGAACGAATATAAAAACCGTCTCAGATCGTCTCGGTCACGCCGATGTCAGTACAACCGGTAACATATACGCCCACGCGATAAAGACCGCTGATGAAATGGCAGCTGAAGCTCTTGAGGATATTTTCAGCAAAAAGAAAACAGCGGGAGCGGGTTAATAAAACGAAAAAAGAGCGGGCAAATGCATTCGACTGCAATCTGCCCGCTCTCTGTTTATTTGGTCTTTTTCTGGTCTTTATTTGGTCTTTATTTTGGCGTTTGGTCTTTACTTTTTGTTAAACTTTGTGAAAGGTGTCTTTGAAAAAATGGCTCTATATCAACGCTTTTCGCACTTCGTGAAAGTTCGTGAAACTCATCGTAAGCGATTCGTAATCAGCAGGTCGCCGGTTCGAGTCCGGCCAGTAGCTCCAGAAAAGGCACTTGCTTTTGCAGGTGCTTTTTCTTTATTTTATTTTGCTTGTTGTACTGCGGCTTTGATAAAAATAAAAACAGCCTTTGTCAAAGACAAAGACTGTTTATGGAGCGGATGACGAGGCTCGAACTCGCTACCTCCACCTTGGCAAGGTGGCGCTCTACCGGATGAGCTACATCCGCAACTGCAAGAGAGATTATAGCAAAGAGACTCGCCTTTGTCAAGAAAAAATTGAAGTTTTTCGTATTTTTATTTTGAGCCTTTAAAAGACCCGGAGTTTCTGAATTTGGATAGGCTGAAAATCGCGGTAAATAACAATTGACAAATAAACTAACCCCCAAAAACTTTTAATTTTTTGGGGATAGTTTTATGGTTGTTTCGGTTTGTTGCAGGCAATCAAATTTTCCCGGTCGCAGTAACTTTTAATATTTTCTTACTATTTTGCCGTCAAACAGTTTTTCAAATTCTTCGAGAGTTCCTTGTGTGAGCAAATCTTTTTGACAAACAAAGTTTCCGCTTTTCTTCCCCATCGGAAATGATAAAAAGTAGAACTCCCCGTAATCATAAGCTGTTTTTACTAATTCGACACCTCTGCCCTCGCTTTGTTTATCGGAAATACAAATGAGATTATTATCTATAACATATATTCTTTTAGGAGTTATTTCTTTTCTTCCCTTTGGGGTTTTAATGCGAACCGCTATCATGGCATATGCAAAAACCGCACAATATCCGTAAAATATTGAAAATGTCTGAAAAGTTCTCATCAGCATAAAAATCAAAGGCAATACCATTACCAAACCAAAAATAAATGCGTTTTGCATATAAGTAACATACTTCTTGAAAAAGAATTTTTCTGATGCTCCAGTAAGATATCCGTTGAATTCGATCATATATTTCTCCTCATTGTACTTTATTTTGAAAAGCAAATAACAGAATACTTGATAAGACCAACGACTAAACCGCAGAGGGCTATCGCTCCGCATATTAAAGTCCCAAACACTTTTAATTACACACAGCAGATATAAATATTATATATAAGCAGTGCAATCAGAAGCAACCAAAAGCCTATCTTCATTGCATTCGCTTTGAAAAGATGCTTTTTTCTGTATGCAATTATTTTTTCGTAGTCCGCTTCGGGGATGTGACGGGTTAGATAAATATAATACATGGCACTTGACAGCCATACATACACATGAAATTGCTCGCCGTTGCCTTTATGAAATCGCGGACTTATATTTTCCAACAGATCTACATCGTCCCATTTTTTTACTCGAGCCTTGCTGTAGAAATGTCTTGTAAGTATAAAATACTTAAAGCCTTCTTTGGCAGCTGCTTTTTGAAAAATCAGTATGCATCCGAATTTTATTTTGACTATCTGATATCCGTATTCATACATTCTGTTCAGATAATCTCTCAGTCTTTCAATTCGAGTCAACGCAAAAGGAAAAAATCTTATAAGATTTTTTTGATTATCCATTTCGACATTCTCCTTTGTTAAAAAACTTTTTGAATATACTTACTCTGCCTATTTTTTAGTGCTTTTTCCACTCGCTTCGCTTATTTCCCATCCCTGCCGATAAGATTGCGCTCGGCGTTGACGATGAAGTCCTGGATGTTCGTCACAACGCCCGTGATGCTCAGGCTTCCTCTGTCCTTGAGCTTGTTGACGGCGAACTCCGACACATCGACAACATAGAAATATACGGGTCTGACAATGCCGTCCACCACCTGATATGACGGGGTCATGTTGCCCGTCGCTATCGTGTGCAGCTGAGTGGCGAGGGCTATTACCGTCGTTGCCTCGCTCGTGTGCTTGCGCATGGCGTCCTGCGCGTCGTATACATTCGGTATCACATCGGGAAGAGGGCCGTCGTCGCGGATGGAGCCCGCGAGCACATAGGGGATATTGTTCCTGACGAGCGCCTGCATGATGCCCGTGCGGACGTTGTTCTGCTCGACATAGTTCTTTATTCCGCCCGCTTTGCGGACAAGATTTATCGTGTGCAGGTGATGATAATGCCCGTTCGGGACATTGTGCTTTGTGTATATGTCCTGCCCGAGCCCGGTGTGGAACAGATCGCCCTCGAGGTCGTGCGTCGCGAGGGCGTTGCCCGCAAAGAGCGCGTCGCAGTAGCCGTTGTTGATGAGCGACTCCATGGCGGCGCGGGAGTCGTGGTCGAACACGCAGGCGGGGCCCAGAACCCAGACTATCTTGCCGTGGTCGCGGTCGTGGCGCAGGATATCATAGAGGCGATCGTAGTCGCGGGAATACGAAGTCTCGCGGCTCTGTCCCATCCTGAACGCGAACGCCTGATCGACGCTGTTCTCCGGGGCGGAGAAACCGTCCGCGTGAACGAAGATGCCGTCTCTGCCGTCGTCCGTGCGGTTGACGACTACCTCGTCGCCCTTTTTTATGTTCCTCATCTCGACGGCGTAGGGCATGCCGTCTTTTATCACGACGGAGCAGTCCATACGGCTGCCCGTGAGCATCTTCCACTCGCCGTTTATCTTGAAATATTCGGGGTATATCGTAGTCGCGTAAAAATTCTCCGGGATGTAGCCGTCCCCCGCCTTTTCGGTCGTCACATCGGGGAATGATATAAACGGCTCGCGGTCGAATTTCGGGGGAGTATATTTTTCCGGCTTGAACATAGTATCACCTGTTTTTATTTTTGTTTAGTATATAATATCATGCGCGGGGGTATAAATCAATCGCGGGATTGACACAAAGCGTCACGGACTATATAATCCATATGTAGGAAATTATATATCGGAGGGTCAATATGCGTAGTATTATATTCAGATGGGTCATGCGCTTTGCCGCGGCTGCGGTGAACTCGTGCTCAAAAACGCAACCGACCCCAACACGGTCGTTTTCTATGAGATAAGCGTCAAATAACCCCAACGGAGGAATTGATATGAAATTCTGTGATATGCCATATGAGAGAATAGATGTCAAGGCGGCGACTGAAGCGCTCGATGCGGCGGCGGAACGCCTCAGCGCAGCAAAGACTCTCGGAGAGGCAGAGAAAGCCTTTTCGGAGCGTGAAAAAATAATCTCCCATGTTCAGACGATGAGCACGATAGCCTATATCCGTCACACCGTCAACACCCTCGATGAGTTCTATGAGAAAGAGAACGACTTCAACGACGAAAACGCCCCTCTTATTGAGCAGAGCGAGCAGAAGTTCACCGAGGCGATGCTCGGAAGCCCGCTTCGCGCGCAGCTTGAAGAGAAATACGGCAAGTTGATGTTCGTCAACGCGGAGCTTTCGCGCAGGTGCTTCTCGCCAGAGATAATCCCGGATCTGCAGGAGGAAAACAAGCTTTCGAGCGAATACCAGAAGCTGATAGCCTCGGCGCAGATAGATTTCAACGGCGAAAAGCTGAGTCTTTCCCAGCTCAGCGCATATAAAGAGAACGCCGAGCGCGATACCCGCCGCGCGGCATACGAGGCGGAGAGCGGGTTCTATATGGCTCATGGCGACGAACTTGACAGGATTTTTGACAGCCTTGTAAAATGCCGCACACGCATTGCAAAAAAGCTCGGCTTCAACACCTTCACCGAGCTTGCATATTGCCGCCAGACGCGCAACTGCTATGACGCAAAGGATGTTTCGGCTTTCCGCTCGCGCATCGTGCGCGACATAGTGCCGGTCGTCTGCCGCCTCAAGGATATGCAAAAAAAACGCATCGGCATAGACGACATGAAAATATACGACGACCCGTTCGCCTTTAAAGAGGGCAACCCGAAGCCCGACGGTTCGCCCGAGGATATCCTCGCCGCGGGAAAGAAAATGTATGAGCAGATGAGCCCCGAGACGGGGGAGTTCATAAACTTTATGTATGACAACGCCCTCATGGATGTCCTGAGCGCAAAGGGCAAGGCTGCGGGCGGCTACTGCACGGAGATACTCGAATACAAGTCGCCGTTCATCTTCTCGAATTTCAACGGCACTTCGGGCGATGTCGATGTGCTCACCCACGAGGCGGGTCACGCATTCGCCTATTACAGCGTCAGAGACAAGATGGAGCTTTGCGATCAGATAAGCCCGACTATGGAGTCGTGCGAAGTCCATTCGATGTCCATGGAGTTCTTTGCGTGGCCATGGCACGAGCTGTTTTACGGCTCGGATGCCGTGCGCTCGCGATTTGTCCATCTTGAAAGCGCGCTGGTCTTTTTGCCCTACGGCACGATGGTTGACGAGTTCCAGCACATTGTCTATGACTCGCCGGAGCTGACTCCCGCAGAGAGAAACGAAAAGTGGCTCGAGCTCGAGCGAAAGTACCGCCCGTATATGGACTTCGGCGATGTCGATTTCTATTCAAATGGACGCGGCTGGCAGAGACAGCTGCACATCTATCTCTATCCGTTCTATTATATCGACTACTGCCTCGCACAGACTGCGGCGCTCGAATTCTGGTCGCTGAGTCAGAAAGACTATAAAGACGCGTGGCAGAGGTATCTGCGCTTTGTGTCCTTCGGCGGAAAGAAGAGCTTCAAGGAGCTCTGCGCCGCCGCGGGCATAGACGATCCGTTCGGCGAGCACGCATTGAACGGCGTCGCACGGACGGCGAACGCATGGCTCGATTCAAACGGTTGAAAGAGATCGCGAAATGTGATAAAATATACAGGTAATTTTTGTATATTCTGATGTGAGGAGTATAAGATGTTTAAGTACAGGATGTCCGTCATCGTCCCCGTCTATAACTGCGAGGACTATCTCGCTTCGTGCCTTGACAGCCTTCTGCGGCAGACCATAAGCAAGGACGAACTCGAAGTTCTGCTGATAGACGACGGCTCAAAGGACGGCAGTCTCGGCATATGCAAGGAATATGCCGAAAAACATGATATCTTCAAGGTGTTCTCGCTCGAAAACGGCGGCGTTTCGGCAACGAGAAATTTCGGTATCGAGCACGCGCAGGGTCAGTATATAACCTATCTCGACTCCGACGATACGCTCACCGACAATACGCTCAAGACGGTCGCCGATTTCTTCGACAGGCATTTTGACGAGATCGATCTTGTGACCTACAAGATAGTTCCGTATTACGGCGAGCAGAAGTTCGCCCTGCACTACAGATACAAGCTCCTCAAAAAGACGGGCGTCTATGACCTCGAGGATCCCGAATATTGCTATATAACGCAGACGACGATGAACATCTGCGTCAAGAATCTCGGCGAGGGGAAGAATGTTCTTTTCGATACCTCGCTCGCATTCCATGAGGATCAGAAATACTGCTTCGATGTTCTCAGTGACAAGCTCAAAATCGGCTTCTGCAGCCGCCCGGAGTATCTCTATCTGCGCCGCCCCGGCAGCACAACGGGCAAAAAAGGCTATGCCTATTATATATTTGAAAACACCATGGCTATGTGGGAAGAGATGTTCGGCAGATACGAAGGTCATGTGCCGTCTTATCTCCAGTCGCTCTATATCAATGATATAAACTGGAAGAGCACGCAGGATATCCTGCTGCCCTACAGCTATCCGAAAGATGAGTTCGACAGAGCAGTCGGCAGGATAAATGCCCTGCTCGACAGAGTCGACGACAGCGTCATTCTCAACCACCCGTATATGGATCTTTATCACAAGCATTTTCTGCTCAAGATAAAGGGATGCAATAAGCTGAGCGTCGCAGCGGACAAAAAAAATCTGCGCGTGCTCTACGACGGCGAGGAGGTTTACAGTGCCGACAAGGTGCCGATAGTCGTCAACTCGTTCAAGGTGTTCGGTGATACTCTGCACGTGGACGCATTTTTGAAGTGCATCATATTCGACTATGTCGAAAAGCCGCGTGTGTTTATAATAAAAGACGGCGTGCGCGAGGAGATTGAACTGACTCACTCGAACTATGAATATTACCGCGCGGGGATAAAGACCGCCACATTCTGGCGCATGCGCTTTGATATCGATGTCACAAAGACAAAGAGGTTCGAGCTCGAGATTGAGACCTGCGGCAATACTTACAAGCTCTCTTATTATTTCGGCCCCCATGTTCCGCTGACTCAAGACAAGGGACAGAAAATATTCTTCAGAGACGGCAGACGCTATAAGGAGAAAAACGGAGTGTTCACTATCTCTTCGTCTCCGGCTCTCAACAATGCGTTTTATAAACTGCTCGTGGCGTTTTACAATATGCTCTACTTCGGCTTCAAGAACCCGAGGATAGTGTATAACCGCCTGCTTGCGCTGACTTTTAAAGGGAGCGGCCCCATATGGCTCTATCTTGACCGCTACGGCGTGTTTGACAACGCATACGATCAGTTCAAGCACGATTTCTCCCAAAAAGACGGCGTTAAGCGCTATTATATCCTCAACGACTGCGACCGCGACAAGCTCGACGAGCGCTTCACTCCCGAGGAGAAAAAGAACGTCGTGATGTTCCATTCGAAGCTTCATAAGCAGCTGTATTTCAACTGCGACAAGATAATCACATCGTTCTCGAATCTCTCAAATGTCTCGCCTTTCGGAGCGGGTCCGACCCGCTGGTATGCCGACCTTGTAAAATTCGAGCTGGTCTATCTCCAGCACGGCATACTCCATGCGTCACTCAGAAGCCTCTACGACAAGGAGCATTGCTCGATAGACAGAGTCGTCGTGTCGAGCGGCTTCGAGATAGAGAACTTCCAGAAGAACTACGGCTTTGCGGAGCGCGAGCTTATAAAGAGCTGCATGCCGCGATATGACAGCATGGAGCCCAGTGGCAAAAAGAAAAACCGAATTGTGTTCTCACCCTCTTGGCGTAGCAACCTTATCGGCGCGCTTGTCAACAACGAGCGCGAAGTGCTGCCCGAGGTGTTCATGGAGTCCGATTTCTTCAAGCAGGTTTCGGCGTTCCTCAATTCCGAGAGACTGCACGATATGCTCGAGAAAAACGATCTCTATCTCGATTTCAAGAACCATCCGATATTCAAATGCTACAACCATCTGTTTGATATAAAGAACGACAGAGTCTGCACGGACAATTTCGATACGAATATAGACGAGTATAGACTGATGATAACGGACTATTCTTCGATAGTTTTCGATTCCGTCTATCTCAACTGCCCCGTGCTCTATTTCGTGCCGGACTATGAGCTGTTCTTAGCGGGCGTGTCGCATAACTACAGGCAGCTCGACCTGCCGCTTGAAAACGGCTTCGGACCGTTCTCACAGAATGCCGACACTCTGCTCGACCATCTTGAAGAATATATAAACAACGGCTTTGCCCCGCAGGAGCCCTATGCCTCACGCATGAAGGATTTCTTCCTCTACAGAGACGACCACTGCTGCGACAGGCTCTATGACGCAATGATAAACGACTGAAAACGGAGAAAAACATGACAGGGATTCTGCTCATTGATAAGCCCGAGGGCATGACCTCGTTCGTTGCGGCGGCGCGTGTCCGCCGAATGACGGGCGTCAAAAAGACCGGGCACACCGGGACGCTCGACCCCATGGCGACAGGCGTTCTGCCCGTCCTGCTCGGCGGAGCTACCCGCTTTTGCGAGCTGCTCCCGTCGCACGACAAGGCGTATATCGCATCTTTAAGGCTCGGCACCGTTACCGACACGCTCGATATCACCGGCGAAGTGCTCGAAACGCGGAAAGTAAACGCCTCGCGCGCGGATTTTGAATCCGCATTGCAGAGCTTTTCGGGCACGATAGAGCAGGTGCCGCCGATGTATTCCGCCATCTCGCAAAACGGCGTGAGATTATATAAACTCGCGCGGCAGGGGATAGAAGTCGAGCGCGAGAGCAGGACTGTTAATATTTCTTCGATATCACTTGTTGGCTGCGACGAAAAAAACGGCGAATACACAATATCCGTCGAGTGCTCGGCGGGCACCTATATCCGCTCGCTCGTCGCCGACATCGGCGAAAAGCTCGGCTGCGGAGCCGTTATGACGGCGCTGCGCCGCACAAAGGCAAACGGGTTCCCGATAGACGGATGCATAACCCTCGATGAGCTCGCGGAACTCGCGCAGAGCGGCAAAATCGAAGAAAAAATTATCCCGATCGAGCAGGCTCTCGGCTCTTACAGATTCGTGACCGTCACCGAGCCGCAGGCGCGGAGATTCAAAAACGGCGGCGAGCTGAGCCTTGAGCGGCTCTATCTCAAAGCCCCGCAGGAAAACGAGCTTGTGCGCGTCATTGCGCCGGGAAACGAATTTCTCGGCATGGGCGAAGTATCGGACGGCGAGATAAAAGTAAAGAGACTATTGATAAAATAAAGCTGAAGTTAATGCCGGTGCTGTATACACGACCGCTTTGAAAGTATTCTCCGCCGATTAAAAGCAAAATAATATAAAAATATCGCCGCCGGAAATATAAGTCCCGACGGCGGTTTTTTACAGTGTTATATTTGGCGGTCAGTTGTTATTCGGCAACATTGTATTTCAGCTGAGCGGTTATTGCTATGGCGATTGCCGCGACAAAGCATACACCGAGAGCGATGAAGCCCCAAGCCGCGTGCGTGATATAATTTATTGCACCGGCGGCGAGCAGTCCGCTGCCGACAAAGAACATGACCAATGCGTAGAGCTTTGCGTAAGCACCTGCGTTTTCTTCGCTGACATTTTTGCGCTGATAGCTGTGAATGAGCGATATCCTGCCGCCACAAAGGAGCAGAGCGCAGACATAGAATACCGCCGCAAGGGCGCAGAGCAGAATGAGTTCGAAAATATCCATAACTGTTACCTCCCTGTTGGTTTTCGTGCTTATTATATCACCACGCCCGGAAAAGTCAACAGCCTGCAAAATCAGCCGCTCGGAGTATCTCTCCGGGCGGCTGATTCGATTAAAAATCCGGGTGGGGTTCGCCGTGGCGGTACTTGTCCATAATGTCTTTGAACACATCGCCATTTGACGGGGGAGTCCAGGTTATTGCGTTCGCTCCCGCTTCGACGGTGGCGAGTATGCTCTCCTCCGTCGGACCGCCTGTCGCGATTATCGGGATATCCGGGAAGCGCTCCCTGATGCTGCGCACGACCTGCGGCGTTCTGCCGGCTGCGGATATGTTCAGGATGCTGACGCCCGCGTCGATGCGTCCCTGAATGTCCTCGTCCTCGCTGAGCACGGTGACAACTATCGGCACGTCTATAGTTCTGTGCAGCTCTTTTATCGTCTCGTTTCTCGTCGGCGCGTTGACGACAACGCCTATCGCGCCCTGAAACTCGGCGTGCAGGGCGAGGTTGACGACTCTGTGACCCTGCGTCAGTCCTCCGCCGACTCCGACAAAGACCGGCACATCCGCCGCCACCATGACAGCCTGGGTTATCACGGGCTGAGGGGTGAACGGATAGACTGCGATGACCGCGTCCGCGTTAGTGTTTCTGATGATGCTCGCGTCGGTTGAAAAAAGCACCGACTTGATCCGTCTGCCGAGTATTTTGATTCCGCTGCAGCGATAAATCGGCTCGGGAACTTTGAGCATGAAGTCTCTGAGACTTCCCTTGATCTCCGGTATGTTCTGCTCCGGCATAACATCAATTCCTTTCTCTTTCATCCGGCGCCGCAAAGAAAAATCTTGCATTGCGCAAAAAGCGGCATATAATATATGTGTGGGAGCCGCAGATTTTTCTGAACGCGCCGTTTATGTTAATTGATTTCTATTATTTGTAATTATAACATAAGTATAACATATTTCTAAACTTCGGTCAATTACAGAGAAGAATCAAGCGAGAAAAGGGGTATTTGCCATGAGCTTTGAAAAAATTGATATCTGCGATATAAAAGACAGTTTTACGCGCCTTATCAGGGACGATTGGGCGCTGCTGACCGCCGGAAAAGCGGACGATTATAATACCATGACCGTCAGCTGGGGCATGACAGGCGAGCTGTGGGGCAAGGATGTTGTCGCGGTCTTCGTGCGCCCGCAGAGATACACATATGAATTCATGGAGAAGTACGGCGATTTTACGCTCTCGTTTTTTGGCGGCGAATATAAAAAGGCGCTCTCCTTCTGCGGCGCGAAGAGCGGGCGCGACTATGACAAGGCTAAAGAGTGCAAGTTGAGTGCTGTAGAGCTTGGCGGGAGCGTGGCGTTTGAAGAGGCGAATTTAATTATAGCCTGCAAAAAGATAGCTTTTGCGGATATGGATCCGTCGAAGTTTTTGGTGCCCGAGATAGAGAAAAACTACCATAACGGCGACTATCACCGCATTTATATCGGCGAGATAACCGAGGTGTGCAAAAAAGTTTAAGATTTTTTAAAAAAGTTTGAAAAAAGCCCTTGACTTTTGTCGTGGGATGTTGTATTATAGTCGAGCACTTGAGAGAGCGGTCATACAAAAATCGCTCCGAAGTCGGTGCCTATAACGATGAGGGTCCACCCGTTCCCATTCCGAACACGGTAGTT
>ENA-OQRC01000325-OQRC01000325.1-human-gut-metagenome-genome-assembly--contig:-NODE-325-length-38930-cov-7.465543_pt1 | contig 38930 bp, 27 predicted proteins | sample MGYA00243236_ERZ505102 | MGnify/ENA primary metagenome ERZ505102 (study PRJEB26097, sample SAMN02712089) | human gut metagenome | biome: Gut microbiome | host: Homo sapiens | place: Denmark: Copenhagen... | reverse complement strand
CAAATCATTTAATTTAGAAAATCCACAAAAAGTATCTTGACAAACTCGACCCCGACGGAATGCGGACCAGAATCCGCTTTCCGTTCTGCTCCGATGCGGTCAGAACCGGAATATGTTTCTTCCGAAGCTGATGCATGACCGGATAAGCCGCAAAGAGATCACCGCTGACACAGACAGCCTCCGGCTTTTCTTTTAACAGGTCCGCCAGATATTCCCGCAGGCGTATCTTCCATTCTGCTTTTTCAAGTGATGACACGGCATAACTGCCACAGATGTTCAGTTCCGGGGCCTCCGGCAGCGGTTTATGAAGAATAACTGCATGCTCCATGCCCGGCATCTGCCACAAAAGCGCGTCATCCGCATCAATCGCATCGGTACCGATGTGGATCAGAACCGGTGCTTTTGGCATTCCCGCAAGGCTGATGCGACAGGCAGCGACGGCATCGTCAAGCGTTTCTGCGGTGAGAAGAAATCCTCCTTTGTGGCAGAAAGACACATCGGAAAGCCCAGTCGCTTCCTGCAGTGCTTCTTTTTCCAGGCCAAGCCATGTTTCCGGAAAATCATACTTGTAATTGGATGAATTTTCTTTTCGAACCGGCTGCACGCAGTAACCGCCGCGGTTCGATGGGAATATCAGAAATGCAATTTCAGTCGCGGAAAGCTGTTTCTGACATGGAAAAAATTCCGACAGAATCAGAATCTTTTCATCCATTGTTCCTGCCTTTTTCTCCGCTGCAATCCGCTTCCTGTGTTCGGCAAGAAGAGCTGCAAACTGCTGCTCCGCCCGCTCATCCGCACGAAAACGCTCCCATTTATGTTCCAAAATCCGTCCGGCCACTGCCACCGCTTCCAGGAAAGCAGCATCGCTTCCGCTGTTATCATCCCATACCGGATTGAACATGCCGATCATACTGGCGAGTTCATTCTTTTCTCCTGTATTATCATTGAGATCGAGCGGCTGTACAAACTTCTCGTCAAACCGCGCGGCCATCTCCGGACTTAAAATTTCTGTGCCAAGTGCCTCCCATAAAAGGCCAAACGCCGCGTACGGAACCTGGTTTTCCCGGATCCGGCTGTCTTTCTGGTGATGGTCGTATTCTCCTCTTCCAATATCAAAAACAATCCCGGCAAAATCCTCCGGCACACGATTTCCGCGCTGGATAGTAAGCTGCGGATTAAAATGCAGAAGCAGTGCCGCAGAGAACACATCATCCGCATGAAATTTTCCGCCGTGCGTAAAAGCAGCGGCATGTTCTTTTTGTATCTGTTCTAATAATGTCATAAAATTCCAACTTCCTTTTTCTTAAGATCTGCTCTATTTTACTCTATCTGGCGGCTGTTTCGCAACGGTTCTATGTAAAGAAAAGCTTGAAAACTTCCTGGCACATATTTATTAAAAATCATTTCCGTAGTCTGCACACTTATCTACGAAAATTCTTTTGTGGGTATTTGGAAAATCAAAATGAGCGGCTCCTCTTCCAAGGTTCCGCTCATTTTGATTTTTCTTCCTTTCATACCTGAATCCGGTCTGCAGCTGCATCACACATTGCAATCCGTTTTCCATCCATGCCAAGGATCAATCCACCGTTTATTCCCTGGATGACCTGTACGGTGCTGCCTTCTTTGATTTTACGGCTTCGGAGGAAATCCAGAACATCAGGGATTCCAAACATCCATTTGATGGTACAGATATCACCGGTTTTTTTCTTTGAAAGTGCCTGCATGGTATCCCTCCTTTTTGCTTTTTCTATATTGTATTCCCTGAGGAAATATTTAGTCAATAAGAACAATTGGGATACGCTTCTAACTAAAGTTTGTGTGCAAAGCGCTGATTTTTCAATCAGAGAAAGAGTTTGATGCACGCGATCGCAATCGAAGCCACAGCCACGATCCGTTTCAGCAGCGTCTGGTTGCTTTTCGTTGCATTTTTGCTTCCGGCAAAGACACCGATGCCATGTGCGACCAGGAGCACCGGCAGAAGCAGGAATACTTCTTTATTTCCGGCCGCTGCGATCAGATAACCTGCTGCCGATGGTACGGCGCTGAAAATCGAATCAAACAGGGAAATACCGACTGCGGTGTACGCCGGAATCCCGAGCAGTGTCAGAATCGGCATTACAAGCACCGGCCCGCCTGCACCGGAAGCAGCACAGACAGCACCGGTTACAGCACCAAGTACCAGGTAAAACGGAACGCTCTGGACTGCTTTTTTCTCTGTATTTCCCGGCTTGTCTTTCCGAAGCAGGATGGAAATTCCGGAGAGCAGAACAATGAGATATAGAATTATTTTCATCGTGTCCGCCGGAATCAGAAGGTTGATCTTGACACCGGCAAGCGCGCCGACAAAACTTCCGGCCGAAAGCACACCTGCCGTTTTCAGGTCGAGGTTCCCGCTCTTATAATAATTTACCGATCCCAGAATGCCTGAAATCAGAAATGCTGCAAAGCTAATTTCCCTGAAAAAAGGAAAAATCGCCATGACACTGGAGCAGTATCATCTGGCGCAGAAGACGATTCATCATTATGTTAATTATTAAAGCGTGCTGGGAAAACATTTCTCATTACGTTCTCCACTATTTCTTTAGATTAAGAAAGACCCTGCATACACAGAGCCTTTCTTACATTTTCTTTCGAGGACTAACCTCTAGCCAGATTGTGTTAAACCCTTATAAAGCTCATAAGACACTGCTTTCTGGCACAACATCTTACTTTACCGCTTGGCAGACACTCAAGTTGCCTGTCTTTAACATTATATTATATGTGATACGAAAATATGTCAATCCCAAATGCATTACTTCAGAAAGAGTTGACATATTTTATCTGGCATAGCACATGTGACTGCATCCATTTGGAAAAAGCTCTGCTTTCATCGCTCGGATATATTCTTCTTCCGTAGAAGAATCCTCCAGAATCTCCAGCGTGCGGCGCAGATTTCGGATATCACGCTCCATAAAATCGGTATAATTTCCCCGGCCTACCAGCTTCAGATGAGTGATTCCGGTATCGGAAAGCTGTTTTAATGTACACAGGCCGCAGCCGGTTGCGCCGCAGAGGTAACCATCTTCCGATACAGGATTCGTCAGTTCTGATGCAGAATCCCATTCGGATATAGAAATATTTTCTCCCGGATGATTTTTTTCTTGTTTTTCTAATTTAGATTCTGAAAGCGACATCGGTTTCTTCCAGTAAGGAACCCGGCAAAGATATCCCATTTCATCGCAGTGCAGGGAATTGCAGAAAGCACCACTGAACTGGCACAGTTCATTCAAAGCAAATGCCTCGAACTCCGTTGGATAAGTCCATTCTTTTCGAGCGGCTTCTTTCTGCGCAGTTATATGCCGAATCACTGCACGCATTTCCGAGATCGTATTTTTGCGCTGGAAAATGATCCTCTTCGGGTATTCTTTCGCAAAAACCTCTGTCATCGCAGAATTCACCGTTCCCAAATCCCCGCTCAGATGCACCTCACAGTCGATCTTTTCTTTTCGCAGGTACACAAGCAGCGCGGGATCCGCAAGAATATAACTGTCAAACCCTATGCTGCGGCACTGTTGGATGATCTGCGTAATTTCTTCATACTGTTCCGGCCGGTAATACAGCGAATTGAACGCCAGATGCACTGGCTTCTGGTATTTCTGCACCATATTGGCCAGAATTTCCAGTTCACTGAACGATCCAATTTGTACGTTATAGTTTAAAACCTCTCTCCGATTCAGCGGCAGAACCGTTCCGTATTTTTCTGACCAGGAAAACGGAACGTAACCGCAAAACAGCTCGTCTGCACCGGCGCGGACGTAACGGGGATAGTCATCAATGGAGCCGAGGCCTGATGTGATTTTCATAAGTTAAATCCTTTCGCTTGCGCCTCATTCAAATTCAATCTCTTCCTCCGCCTTAGCATACAAATCCAGCTGATTTTCAATATCAAGTCTCTGAACCAGCCAACCTCTTGCAAGACACATCTTCACAAAATCGTCTATACGATTTACTCCATTCATCTCTTTTAACGTTACAACCACACCAAACGGAAGAGAATCTTTTCTTTTCTGCAAGCGTTCTTTCGTATTAATCTTAAGTCCCCATAACCCAGAATCATAAGCCTTTCGGGGAACCCTTTTTTCTTTTATTTTTTCACTGATATGTTTCACATTATCCCATTTGCGATACATTTTTCTTGCATCTTCTTCGTACAAAGTAATCTGTTTCTCTTCAGACTGTCGATTGTCATCAATTGCTTTAATCATGGTTGACCCTCTTTTGGCAACAACTCTGCCAAAATGAATATCCATTTCTGTACTCGTATAGTCAACACCCTGTTTACGATCGCACTGTGGAAAATATGCCAGGGTAGCTCTTGCATAAAACGGGTGCGCATGATCTACAACAGGCACTGGCAGATTATAAGTATAAGTTTCATATTCCTCCGATGCCCCTGTCATAATGAAACGTATTTCATCATCCGGTGTTTTTAAAACCTCATTAATATGCTTTGGCACAACACCATATCCGATTCTATGTGAAATATCATCTCTTCGATTCCATCCGGCAGCTGCATCAATCAGCAATGCTTTCGCCACTTCCCGGCTTAATCCCATAATATGAATCAAATATGCCAGTTTACGTGAAATCCATGGCGCTGCAAATGAAGTTCCCGCTACGTATGCTGCTCCCATATCGTCTTTGCATACCACCATTTTATCTGTATAGACCGTTCCATCACCACCATAATAACTGACATCCGGTTTATGAAAAAACGACAGAACAGGTCCAATCCTGGTATAAGAAGCAGAGTTTCCTGCAAAATCCACAGCATTAACCACCATAGAATTCAGGGAATCTGCCGGAGATCCAATTCTCATATTCTTTTTGGTAACTCCTGCCGGAATATTTGTACCTGCTACCACAAAAATAACGTCATATTCACTCTGAATACGATCCAGCTCTGCAGCCTCCGGCGAAATAAAATTTGGTTTGATTTCAAGTTTTGATCCCAGCGATAAATTCCAGACTTTAATATCTCGATTAGACGCAACAATATTTCGGATCATTTTCAGAACAGTAAAAGAACTAAATCCGTTATTTGTTGCCACGCCAAAATGTCTTACACGAAATCTGCCGCAGCCATCCGCAAGCTCCGGGTTTCCCTGTGGACCATCTACGATAATATAGCTGACAGCTGTTCCGTGTTCATAATCTTTCCTGGACAGAGGAATATTAGGATCCAAAAGATTTTTATATTCAACCCACTCGTGAAAATACACCTTTTCATTGAACTGTGTATCTATCACACCTATGACCGGTTCGTTCTGTGGATGTGGGATTAATAATCCGGCCTCCTCTTCCATATCCTCATACGCATCTAACACATCGTCTCTTGAAATCTCAGAGAAGTCTGTAACTCCCATAGCGATCAGATACGACGCATTGTTATATAGCAATTTAACTTCGTCTGGATTCAGTCTTAAAGTAGTTCCGTCTATGATGCGATCATCTACAATATCAATTCCGAATTTTGAAAGAAGTCTTTTTGTATCCACCCCTGTCTGATAGATGGTAATGATTGCTTCTTCTGTTATTTCCTCCGTTGCTCTGTCGATATCAAATCGTTCCACATAAAAGCCGTCAACCACGGTTTTCAGAAAACTGGTTTTGGGTACTTCATTAAAATGATATTTTTCACCTAATTCTTCTATTACTTCACTAGGAACAGAACCTTTATAATACTGTTCTATGATAGACGCTGTCTTTTTTAAAACATCAATAGATTTTTCAATTGCCTGCAAGGAAACAAAATGCGTAAAAACATGTTTTTGCACTTCATTTCCTTTTTGATCTGGCTCCCAGACAAATTTGGCCCCTCGAATTGATTCTGTCGGTGATTTTCCATTTTCTGACAGTAGAATTTTCAACCGGTTGCTTTTGGCAACAATATGCTTATAATGTACACTTACCAGGGCACCACGAATATCCTTGTTTTCCGTCCAATATACAAGTATTCTTTCCAGCTGCTTTTCCAACTCACGTAAATGTGATGCAGAAACACTTTTCCCTTTTGGAAGCTTAGGTGATCCCGGTCTGGAACGATTTGATCTTTGTTCGAATCTTCCTTTTAACTGTAAAATACTATTCATCCCTTACACCTTCTTTTAAATCACGAGCCACGCTGCTTTTGGAACGTCCAACCAATATTTCCATTTCTCTCACTGTGAATTTCTGACTCTGCAGTTTTTTCAGATCGTCTGGTTTTTCATTACATACTGCATAGTATAACCGTCTAAAATAATCCATGCCGTCTTTCGGATTACTAAAGGCAACCGACGTCCTGATCAAATTTTTCAGTTCGCCTGGATATGGTAATTTGGACATCAATTTCATAATTTTCCGAAACAGGCGAATATCTCTATTTGCAAGTTTCAGCTTATCCAGATAACGATCCAGCATTTGCTCAGCAATAGAAAGAAGATCTTCCTGCGAATAGCGGTTAAAATCAATCACAGAATCAAACCTTCTTATCAATGCCCTGTCAAAATACTGGTAAAGATTTGTTGTTGCAATCAAAACAACATCTTCATTCATTCGGTCAAACTCTTTTAACATTGTTGATGTAGCCCGCCCCATTTCTCTTAAATCGTTTTGGTTCGTGCGATCCAATGCCAATGCATCGATTTCGTCAAATAGAACAATCACCTTATCCGGTTGAGCAAATTGGTTGATTTCTTTAAATAACATAGACAGATTCTTCTGTGTCTGACCAAGCTTACTATCTATAACAGAAGAAAAATCCACCATAAAAATCTCTCTGTTTAAGATTCTTGCCAATTGTTTTACTGCTTCCGTTTTTCCTGTTCCAGGCGCTCCCTGAAAAAGGAACTTATTAATTCCAATGTGATGCTCAATTGCATTAACTATCCCTATTAAATCACCTGTAATTTCATCCGGAAGTAATAACATATCCGTATTCGCTTCTATTTTTTCAAAAAAAGGAGAAACATTCTCTGATACCTGCGGCACAAACGTATTAGCATTTGATAATAATGACATAATATACTCAGCCAGTTGATAATCGCCGGATGCATCAAAATCCTTTGCTATTTCATAAGCTTCACTGCGAAAACCAACATCATTTTTTTCGGTATAATACTTAATTAAACTTATAACACTTTTCTTCTTCATACTATGCACCCCATTTTTATTCGCTGTCCTTTTTATATCACGTTGGGACAATTTTGTCAATATTGGGACAGTTTATCTTTTATAGCAAAAAAGCAGCCCACATAGGCTGCTTTTTTGTTTATAGATTTTTAACCACCACTTTACATCGTTTTCTGCAGAATGCAATTTCATATGCAAAAATATCATTTCGTCCATCCTCGCGAAGTTCTGTATCGTATCTGCGATCCTCGATCTGTTCCAGCGCTCTTTCACACGCCTGATCAAGATCATTCAGAGAACGGACGTATTTCAATTCCACGATGATTCCCGCATCCGGATTTCTCGGTTTGAGCAGAATATCCGCAAAACCATCTCCGGATTCTCTGTTTGATTTCACACCCCAGCCAGAATAGTTCTTCAAAATGCCAAGCAAAATGCCGTGATAAAAAATTTCTTTTTCCTCGTTCCGTGCCTTTGTATCGAAAACACGGATCGTTTCTCCGAGAAACATCGTCAGTTCCTGCTGGATCGTCTCCGCCTCTCCTTCCAGAAATCCCTGATTGATTTTATCTGTAGATGCTCTGTTGTTCGCAACGATCTGATTAAACCATTCACGGATCTGCAGAACAAAAACTTCGCGGACTTCCTGATTCGGAATGATCAGCTTGTACACGCCATTTTCAGCTTTTCCAAGCCGTGTGAGATATCCGGTTGTAAAAAGCACACTCCATATATTGTCGATGCTGTTGTCAATTTCGTCATAAGTCAAATCCGAACGAATTCTCTTTTCAACTGCATTTCCCGCAATCAACTGCTCGATTTCATCTTTGGTAGTGGTATCGGCCTGTTCAATAAAATGTTTCACAAGATCATTTCCGCTGCTGTTGATCCAATAGGATTTGGGCTGTACATTTGGATCACTCAATAAATCGTCCACATAGTTAATCACATCCCAAGGACAATAGATATCTGCGTCGCCGAAATGATAACCGTCATACCACTCTTTCACTTTCTCGAAATGTTCCTGCAGATTGTAATTTGCAAGAAGTTTTTTTTACCTCTTCATTCGTAAAGCCGAACTCTTCATCATAGCGAACGTCGTCTGCTACATAAACTTTGAAATTGTTCAATCCTGTAAAGATACTTTCTTTGGAAACCCGGAGACATCCTGTCAGTACAGCAAATTGCAGATCATCATTCGTCTTCAGCGCTTGACCGAACAATCCCCGAATCAGTGAAACCATTTCTTTATAGTATCCATGCTGAAACGCTTTGTCGAGAGGAACATCATACTCATCAATCAGAATTATGGCCTTCTGACCATAATGTCGGCATAACAGCTGTGATAATGTCTGCAGGCTGGAGACAAGCATATCCTCATCCATGGAATATTTACCATTCACTAAATGGATGATCGCCCGATATTTGCTCCGCTCATTTTCCGTCAGTTTTTCACTGTCCGCTAAAAATGCAAATCGCTCTGCTTCCACCCCGATCAACTCCGTTAAACGGTATTTTGCGGCTTCAAAGGATAAGCCGTCAATTCCTTTGAGCGACAGGAAAATAACGGAGTACTTTCCCATATATTCCTCACACAGCTTTTGGTTCCGGGAAATATAGAGACCATCAAACAGCGTTCGATCTGTTCCAATTTCAAAAAAACTCTTAAGCATACTCATGTTTAAGGTTTTTCCAAATCGGCGTGGTCTGGTAAAAAGATTCACCTTGCTCCAGTTTTCAAGAAGCTGTTCAATTAATTTTGTTTTATCTACATAGTAGAACCCGATTTTTGAATTTCCTGAAAATTTTCAAGTCCAACCGGCAATTTCTTCCATTCTGCCATATCTACATGCTCCTTTCTGAAGCAAATCTCTGATTAGGAGTACCCGACTCCTGTAATCCTTCCCAATGTATTTTGATTTTAACATTTAGCAGGTCGAATCGCAAGTCGATCAATTGCATCTCGAAACTGTTCTTTTTCATTTCATAGGTAAATCATTGCCAAAAGAGTCAAAATAAAGAACTTACTTTTGATACTTTTTATAGATCTCCTCCGCCTCTAAATACATTGCATTGGGGTTAAGCAGAAATTCTTTTACTACTTCTTTTTGTAATTTTGTACCCTGCATTCCATTTAAAGTAGCATCTGGATCTAAACTTTGTATACGTGCTGATTGCATACAAATTCCCGCATAATTTCTAAATATATCTGGAACTTTTCTGCCAGTAAGAAATTCTTCTCTTGCTCTCAAAAATTTGCTAATTTTATAATAGGAACATTTAATTTCTTCTACTGAAAGATTTTTATTTTTAAAATATTCTGTTACAAGAATTACTACTTCCTCGCGAACCCATTTACGTTGCTTATTTTTTTCATTATTCATGCGTTATTTTCCACTAGCTGACTAGTACTCTATTCAGCCATAACTGTACTGCCATACTACTGCTTTTTGCTCCATTATCTTTAGTTGACAATGCTGTATGGCATCACTCCTTTCCTCCGCCTTGCAAACTAGCAAAATATACAGCTTTGACAGTACAATTTCTGTACTGGCTAAGATTTTCGTTCATTATATAAATTAAACAATTAAATATTTCAGAGAAGTCTGCACCCTTCCTGTTGTTTTTCAACTTATCATGAATGGGCAGTTCTATCAAGTTGGAAATATGAACTGCGAACATGCTTCTTAAGATGTCACTATAACAAATTCACTACAATCCGGTCTATCCCACGCAGCCCATACATTTTCCCTATCGTCTCTGGATCCTGCAAAACGGTCAAATTCATTCCAAACAGTGAATTATATCTCCCCATCATCCGCAGATGCTCCGGATATAAAAACGCCTGTTTTTCGCAAAACCTCGGGCATTCCCGCACCGGCATCTGCGCGCTGCGGCTTCCTTTGGTGCACGCTGTGTACAGTGGACAGTACTGCGAGGTATTGGTCTGATAAAAGGGAAGATGCATACTGTTTTTTCCTTCCGGGAACTTCCCGGTACCGGTATTGCCGCAGCTCTCCCATTCATACCGCTCGATCCGGAATTCTGCTTTCAAATATTCACGGTAAAATGCCGCGTGGACGCTGTTTTTCTCAAATAGTGTGCGGTCTCCCAGCTTGTAGGCCATCCTGGGATCTTTTTTTCGCTTATTAAGCAGAATGCCTAGACAGATGGAAAACACAGGAAAATGAGTGGCCAGATGAGCGGTTCCCCAATCATTTACAACAAGCTCAACGGTTTTATTCTTTCGTTCGCACCATTCAGCGAGACGCTGCAGCCGCTGCTGTGTTTCCGACAGATTTTCTTCCAGCAAAAATGGAAACGTAAGCGTAATTGAAAATGACTCCCGGCAGGCTTTATCCATCAGTGCAAACAGTTCCTCTTCCGTTGGCGCCAGATGCGGGCAGAAAGCATTTCCTATATAGAGCCGGTCTGGGTGAAAAATCGGCGGATCTGGAATCTGGTTTTTCCGAAAATAAGCATCAAAAAACACCGCACTTTCCATCGAAAGATACGCCGTATACCATTCCGGCCGGTCCAGTTCGAGCGCCAGCTCGACCGGCTGCCCGGATTCCGCAAAGCCATTTTGCAATGCCGTAAATGTTTCCTTCCCGATCCCGGAAAACCATACCTTCTTCTGCTCTTCCAGGTTTTCCAGATGAAACGCGTCCTGCTCCGCAGGATATCCTGTCATCTCTTCTGCAAGCGCGGCATCATCGTCCTCCATTTTCCACCGGATATACTGGCTGTATTGCAGGGCAAGGCGCTGTACCGCATTTCGGTAGTCTTCCTGGTCTGTCACAAATGTATAAACCGTATCAAAATCCTCTTCTTTTTCCTGTAGCAGAGTCGCATCACGAAGAAGAATCCGCTGGTAGGCTGCTGTTTTCTGATCATAAAATGCCAGTTCCCACGGTGCGTTTTTCTGCTCAACTGTGGCCGGTGCCGCAAGGCGGGTCTGAAAGCCATATTCCGAAATTGCCGTGATCCGCACTTCCTTATCTCCCCAGTATCCCGCCAGGATTCCGAACGGCAGCATGGAAATCCATGGCCATTGGCTGATTTCTTTTTCCCGTTCTTTTTTCTGTTTCATTGCTCCAACTCTCCCGTTTTCTGATACCCTCCAGTATACCTGTTTTTCTGGAAAACTCAAATAAAAAATCCATCCAAGCCCGGAAGCAGTCTCACTGGAGACCTCCAGGTCATGGATGGATTTTTATCATTATTTTTTAAACGTCTCAATCAACTCTTTGGCATCATCATATCCCTGTCCTTCCAGTTCTTTCTGATACCACTCGTCCACGCCGTCTACGGCCTGTTTGAACGAATCGATGTCCATATCCTCATAATTGGTAATGGTAACACCATTTTCATTCTGCCAGCGGTTCATGATTTCATCATCACCGGCGCGGTTGATTTCACGCTCGTACTGTGTTGCCAGACGACCGCACTCATCGATTACTTCCTGCTGCTCCGGGGTCATGCTGTTGTAAATGTCTCCGTTGATGCAGAAGAACAAGCAGTCATAAATCGCATTCCACATCGAGCAGTACGGCTGTACTTCCTGTACGCTTGCCGCATCGATAGCCGGAAGCGGATTCTCCTGGCCTTCTACGGTTTTCTGCTGCAGGGCGGTGTAGGTCTCAGACCAGTTCATGTTGGTCGCATCGGCACCCCAGCGTTTGTAGCACTCCATCAGCAGGTTACTTCCTGCTACACGGATTTTCAGGTTCTTCATATCATCGACGGTTTTTACTTCCTGCTTGCTGTTGGTCAGCTGACGGAAACCATTCTCGGCGATTCCCATGCAGTGCAGACCGTACTCATCGAGGATCTCTTTTAATTTTTCGCCTGCCTCGCCGTCCAGTTTTGCATCCGCATCTTCTACGGAATCAAACAGGAACGGAAGAGATACGACGTTAAATCTCGGGTCAAATGCAGAGTAAATCAGGTTGCTGTGCATCGAAATCTGTACCGGGTCTCCATCGATCAGTGCCTGGATACCTTCGGACTGGTTTCCGTTGGTCAGCTGGTCTGCAGCGTATACATTGACTTTGATCTTGCCGCCAGTTGCTTTTTCGATCAGTTCTCCGAACTTACGGCCGCCTTCTGCCCAGGTACTGGTTTCAGTGGTGGAGCAGGTGAAGTTCCAGGTCTGCTCCGGCCAGTCGAGATCGCTTCTGTCTTCTACATCGTAGGTGCTTGCAGAAGATGTATCTTTCTTTGTAAAGGCTTCAATCAGATCTTTGGCATCGTCATAACCTGCGGTTTCCAGTTCCTTCTGATACCACGCATCTACACCGTCTACCGCCTGTTTGAAGGAGTCGATGTCCATATCTTCGTATTTAGTGATCTTGACACCGTTCTCGTTCTGCCAGCGGTCCATAATCTCATCATCACCGGCACGGTTGATGGCACGTTCGTAGTCTACTGCTTTCTGTCCGGCCTCATCGACAACTTTCTGCTGCTCCGGGGTCAGATTGTTATAGATGTCTCCGTTAATGCAGAAGAACAGGCAGTCATAAATTGCATTCCACATGGAGCAGTACGGCTGTACTTCCTGTACGCTGGCTGCATCGATAGCCGGAAGCGGATTCTCCTGGCCTTCTACGGTTTTCTGCTGCAGGGCGGTGTAGGTCTCAGACCAGTTCATGTTGGTCGCATCGGCACCCCAGCGTTTGTAGCACTCCATCAGCAGGTTACTTCCTGCTACACGGATTTTCAGGTTCTTCATATCATCGACGGTTTTTACTTCCTGCTTGCTGTTGGTCAGCTGACGGAAACCATTCTCGGCGATTCCCATGCAGTGCAGACCGTACTCATCGAGGATCTCTTTTAATTTTTCGCCTGCCTCGCCGTCCAGTTTTGCATCCGCATCTTCTACGGAATCAAACAGGAACGGAAGAGATACGACGTTAAATCTCGGGTCAAATGCAGAGTAAATCAGGTTGCTGTGCATCGAAATCTGTACCGGGTCTCCGTTCATCAACGCCTGGATACCTTCGGACTGGTTTCCGTTGGTCAGCTGGTCTGCGGCATATACGTTGACTTTAATTTTGCCGCCGGTTGCTTTTTCCATGAGCTCGCCGAACTTACGTCCGCCTTCTGCCCAGGTACTGGTCTCAGTGGTGGAGCAGGTAAAGTTCCAGGTCTGCTCTTCCCATCCAAGGTCACTGTAATCGGCAATATCGTTGTAATCCTCATTGCCGGAGGAAGTTCCATTTGTGCTGCTATCCGCACCATCGCTGCCGGGAGTGTCGAAGTTCGTTGCCGCTGCTACGGTTCCGGTATAAGCTCCGTCTTTTGCCAGCGCTTTTGGAAGGAACGTGGAAATCTGCGGAACATACGTAATCAGAAGCAGAACCGCTACCGATGCCGCGATCATTGGCATAACGGCTTTGGAAATCTGCTGAATGGTAACTTCCATTCCTTTTTTCAGTTTTACGGAAATGGCAACAAACAGGTTGACACCAACCGGTGGAGTTACCTGTCCGATGGCCAGGTTGACGGTTGCCACGATACCGAATGCTACCAGGTCATAGCCAAGGGCTTTGCAGACCGGAAGCATAATCGGGATGAAAATGTACATCGCAGAGTTTGCATCGATAAAGCATCCTGCAATCAGGAAAATGATGTTGACGATCAGCAGGAATGTAAACTGATTATGTGCAACACTTCCGAGCAGATCGGAAGCTGCCTGCGCGATACCGAATTTGGTGCAGACAAACGAGAACAAGGAAGCACTTGCTACGATCAGCATGATGCCGCCGGTGGTCTTCGCGGAGTCTACCATCAGATCCCACAGATCTTTGATTTTGATTTCTTTGTAGATAAAGATTCCGACGAACAGACCGTACACAACAGAAACGGCTGCTGCCTCGGTCGGAGTGAAAATACTTCCGTAGATACCGCCAAGGATGATAACCGGCATCAGGAATCCCCAGAATGCATCTTTGAAGGCATCCCATCTCTCTTTTGCCGTTGCCTTCTTCTGCGTCGGCTGAATGTTGTGTTTCTTTGCCTCAAGAAGAACAACGATTACAAGAGCAACACCCATCAGGATACCAGGAACGATACCTGCGGTGAACATATCTGCAATGGATACGCCGGTGATGGATGCGTAAACAACGAATGCGATACTCGGCGGAATGACGATTGCGATCGAACTCGATGTCGCCATCAGCGCTGTGGCAAACGGTGCGGAGAAGCCGCCGCGCTCGATCATGGCAGGAATCAGAACCATACCAAGAGCTGCAACAGTTGCCGGACCGGAACCGGAAATAGCGCCGAAGAAGCAGGCAACGATAACGCACACGATGGCGATACCGCCTTTTTTGTGGCCGACACATGTATCAACGAAACGGATCAGCCGTTTGGAGATACCCGCCTTTGCCATGATATTTCCGGACAGAACAAAGAACGGAATGGCAAGCAGCAGGAATTTACTGATGCCGGAATACATGTTGGTGGCAACGATCGTCAGCGATGTGCCGGAATATAAAATTGCGCAGATCGAGGATAAACCGAGGCAGATGCCGATCGGAATACCAAGGATCAGGAAAATAAAGAATGAAATAAAAAGAATTGCACTGATCATTTTTCTTCTCCCTCCTCTTTCGCTTTTACAAAGGTATCAATCAGATACTCGATCATGTGGAGCGTCATGCAGGCGGCTCCGATCGGTACGAAGGACCAGAAAATCCATTCCGGCCAGTTCAGCACGAAGGTTCTCTTTCCGTTGGCTAACTGGGTCAGAACCTTGTCCATGCCGTATTTAAACAGGACTGCGGTAAATGCAACACTGAAAGCCGTATTGACCACCAGCAGAATTCTTCTCGCTTTTTCTGAAAGACGGTCCGGCAGCAAAGAAAGATTGACCAGCTCTCCGTCACGGGCAGCGAGCGCTGCAGCGAGAAGTGTAATCAGGACAAATACCGCAACAACGAGTTCCTCGGTAAATGACCAGGATTGATGCAGAATCTTACGGGACAGGACATTTCCGACCGTAAGCACAACAATCAGGATCGTGGACAGCACAAGAATCAATTTCTCGACAAATGCCACGCCGTTCATGATTTTTTTGTACACTTTCATATGTTTCCTCCCTTTTCCTGTCTGCGCGTGTTTTGCAGCAGGATTTGTTTCTTGCCAGGCTGTATTACCGGTGTTTCTGCATAAAAAAAGCCGCCCCACGATAACCAGGGACGGACCATATTTTTTCCGCAAACCACCCTTGTCTCTCCTTTGAAACAAGTACGAATACACGCACAAGCATACGCGGTTTCTGTAACGGGAAACTCCCGTGAAAACCTACTGGAATCCTGTCTTTATCTTAATGAAACAATAAAACAGTTCTTTGGGTTTCCCTTCTCCGAGATGATGTTCAATCCGGACACGCTGCTGTCTCGCACCTTCTCCGACAGCTCTCTGCAAACGCTTTTTCCGCATTTACTTTTTCTCTTCCCAGAATTTATCTTACACGACGGCTGTAATTTTAGCGCGATTTTTGTCATTTGTCAAGAATTGCTTCTGAAATTTTGTTATAATTTTGAAAAACCGTAAAATTTTCGGTTTGGTGTTCTGCTTCGATTGCAGCACCTTTTTTTTCTTGCTATTTTCCCACAGATACGATAAAATAACAGACAGATAAGATCCGATGCGACGGGTCTTTTTTCTCGGCATTCTGCCACGATTTTTACTACCCAGAAAAGAGGAACAGCAACTATGAAAATAGATCTTAGAACGATTCCGGATGCAGAGGTTTCCGGCATCGACCTGATGGACGTTGATATCACACTCCCGGCTCCGGAAGCAGAACCGCAGCGCCAGTATTACTTTATGGCGCTCTTAAAACAGCAGCTCGTCCCGGAACGCGCGAAAAAGAACAGCAAAGAATTCCTGACTGCCTGTATCACAACATTCGGATGCCAGATGAACGCCCGCGATTCTGAAAAGCTCGAGGGAATCCTGGAAACCGTCGGCTACCACATTGTGGAGACCGAGGATGCTGACTTTGTCGTTTACAATACCTGTACCGTCCGTGAAAACGCCAATCTTCGCGTCTACGGCCGTCTCGGACAGCTTGGCAAATACAAAAAGAAAAATCCGGGCATGATCATCTCCCTCTGCGGATGCATGATGCAGGAGCCGCTCGTTGTCGAAAAGCTCAAAAAAAGCTATCATTTCGTCAACCTGATTTTCGGAACCCACAATATCTACCGCTTCGCTGAATACCTTGTCCGTTGTATGACCGAGGACCGCATGGTGATCGATATCTGGAAAGATACCGACAAGATCGTGGAAAATCTTCCGGTTGACCGAAAATATCCGTTTAAATCCGGCGTCAATATCATGTTCGGTTGCAACAACTTCTGCAGCTACTGTATCGTACCGTATGTGCGCGGCCGCGAGCGCAGCCGGAAACCGGAGGAAATCGTTGCAGAAATCAAACGCCTCGTTGCAGACGGCGTTGTGGAGATCATGCTGCTCGGTCAGAACGTCAACTCTTACGGAAAGAATCTCGAGGAGCCGATGACGTTTGCCCAGCTTCTGCGCGAGGTTAATAAAATCGAAGGGCTGAAACGCATCCGTTTCATGACCTCCCACCCGAAGGATCTCTCTGAGGAGCTGATCGATGCGATGCGCGACTGCGAAAAAGTCTGCCTCCATCTTCATCTCCCGCTCCAGTCCGGAAGCAGCCGCATCTTAAAGCTGATGAACCGCCGCTACACGAAAGAGCAGTATCTTGACCTTGTTGACCGCATCCGCGCGAAAGTACCGGATGTCTCCCTGACAACCGATATCATCGTCGGTTTCCCTGGCGAGACAGAGGAAGATTTCCTCGAAACGATGGATGTGGTACGTAAGGTCCGCTACGACAGCGCCTTTACCTTCCAGTATTCCAGAAGAACAGGAACACCGGCTGCCGCTATGGAGGATCAGATTCCGGTCGATGTTGTGAAGGACCGTTTCGACCGTCTTCTTGCTGAAGTACAGGAAATCTCCCGTGAGGTAACGGCAAGACATACCCACACAGTTCAAGAAGTTCTCGTCGAGAGCATCAATGAACAGGATCCGTCCCTTGTGACCGGCCGTATGAGTAACAATACGCTCGTTCATTTCAAAGGTGATGCTTCCCTGATCGGCACGCTGCAGAATGTATATCTGGATGAGTGCCGCGGTTTCTATTACATGGGAACACCGGTGGAAAACAACTAAATCTTTCAAAAACAAAAATCCCGGATTTTCGGTTCCTGCTTTTACGGCAGGCATCCAGAATCCGGGATTTTTATTTTTACTTCGAAACACCTTTTGACAGCCGCACCTGATACACCAGATACGTAACCATCAGCATCGCTCCCGCGCCAATCCATGCGGAAATCTCAGCGAATGCGACACCGCGGAACGCAAAGTGCGGAACCGCAATCTGAACGATGCCGACACGCATCACAACTTCAACAACACCGGAAATCATCGGCAGTACCGTTTTTCCCATGCCCTGGCAGGCGTTTCGGAATACGAAAAGCCATCCAAGCGGAAACAATGCGATTCCGGTGAGCGGAAGAAAGATACAGGTGTAGGAAATGACGGTCGGATCGTTCAGCATCAGAGATGCCAGGAATTTCGGCGCGAAAATTTCCAGCGCCGCAAACGGCAGATTGACCAGAATCGACAGGATCACACCGGCCCATACGCCGCTCTTGATTCTGTCATACTTCTTTGCTCCATAGTTCTGTCCGGTAAAGGTCAGAAGCGCCAGTCCGACGGTCACACCCGGCTGCTCAAACAGACCGCAGACCTTCATGCATGCCGCATACGCAGCCACATAGGCGGTTCCCATCTGGTTGACAAAGACCTGAAGCACCATTCCTCCGATGGCAGTAACAGAATTCATCACTGCAACCGGAAGACCTTTTCCGGTCAGCGCGGCAAGAATTTTTCCATCCGCTTTCCAGTCCCCCTTCTGTGGAAGCAATTCCGGTGCACGGAGGATGTGCCTGAAGCAGTACAGCGCGGAAATCGCCTGCGCCAGAACCGTGGCAAGTGCTGCTCCAAATACACCCATGTGAAGCGGAAACACAAAGAGAAGATCCAGCACAATATTGGCAATGGCAGAAAGCACCATGGAGACGAGCGGAACCTTGCTGTTTCCGACCGAGCGGAGCAGTGTCATCACAAAGTTATTGAAAATCGTGATGGTGCTTCCGGCCAGGATTGTTCCGAAATACACGAGAGTATCCGTCATCATATCCTCCGGCGTCTGCAGAAAGATAAACAGCCGCCGCATCAGAAGCAGGCTGAACGTTGTGATCACAATTCCGATGGCAAGGCAGATATAGACCGACATGGCAATCTCTTTCCGCAGCTTTTTTGTATCGTTTGCACCAAAAGAATGCGAAATACAGATGCCAAGGCCACCCGTCAGTCCGACGGCAAAGCCGATAATCAGAAAATGAACGGAGCTTGTATTTCCAACTGCGGCAAGCGCCGTATCTCCGATTCCTTTTCCGACAACCATGGAATCCACGAAGCTGTAAAGCTGCTGGAACAGATTTCCGATCAGAATGGGCAGGAAAAACTGAAAAATCAGTTTCATGCTGTTCCCTCTTGTCATATCATTTGTTGTGTTCTGCATGGTATTTTTTCTATCCTGTCCTTTCTCTTTTAGAATTTCCTGTTTCTTTATTGATTCCCCCTCGTCTTGTCAAGACCGCAAAATGCGGCTATAATAGAGCATAACTTAGACGAAAGGTTTTTACATCACTGGCATGAACAATTTATACGAATACATCGATCCAATTGCTTCTCCCTATGAGGCATTTCTTTTTGACAGCACCCGCGATCTCCTGCCGATTCCGGCGCACTGGCATTATTATGTAGAACTTCTCTACGTCCGCAAAGGCGAAATCGAAGTTTCCCTTGACAATGTCGTATCCACCTGCACGAAGGGCGCTGTCATTCTTTTTCCGCCCAAATGCGTCCACTCCATCGCTCTTGCGAGAGGTTCTTCTCCGGTTCAGTACGATGTGATCAAATTCGATCCCAATCTTCTGCCGTCCTGCAAAACGGATGAAATCGATCTGCGCGCCATGCTGCATGGGATTCACGCCTACCGCTGTCCCTGTATCTTTTCTCCGGAACAGACGGCCCAAATGAATCTTTTTCCGCTTTTTTCCGATATTCTTTCTGAATATCAGAGTAAAGAATTCGGTTATTCGATGGTATTAACTGCCGATCTTCGGAAAATCGTCACCAAGTTTGCGCGGATCTGGCAGAAAAATGGTGATTTCTTTCTGGCTCCTGGCGTTCATCCTTCTTATGAAATCGGGTTTGACCTGATTTCCGAATACATCGATTCCCACTACTTTGAGGAGCTGACCGTAGAAAAACTGGCCGCGATGTGCAATATGTCGCACTCCACCTTTTCCATGAATTTCTACCGCCGGTACAATATGACCTGCAAGGAATACATTACAGCAACCCGGATCAATGCAGCCGAAAATATGCTTTTGTTTTCCAGCCACGACATCTCGTTTATCGCGCGGGAGGTCGGTTATACGGACTGCAGTTACTTTATCCGCTGCTACAAAAAACTGAAAGGCATCACGCCGAAGCAGGCACGAAAACTCCAGCTTGGACGGTAACGATCATCTGTTTTCGAATTTTTTCAGAGAAAGAACGCACAGGCATTTGCTGCACGCTCTTTCTTTTTTATGTATTTCTTTAAACTTTTTCCTTATCTCTCTGCAGTCTCATAAACGCTTCTTACGCGGTATGCGCCCGATACGCCGGTTCCCTCTGCGGTAAAGTCTGCGGTCGGCAGAATGCGGAAGGTCTTTGTTCCGGCTTCCATATCCACAAAGTTATCGTCCAGACGAAGCACACCGTTCTCAGTCTCTACGCTGACAGATTTTGCAAAGTTCTCTGCGGTTACGGTTACGGTATCGCCGTCTACTGATACAGAAAGCTTCGGATCTGCAAAATGGTAATGCTTCGGTGCGCAGAACAGAGTTGATCCGGAAGATACTACGTTTCCATCAACAACCAGCTCATAGGTCAGATGAACTTCCAGCGGATCCTGATCGTTGAAATCAAGATGCGGCATCCACTGTCCGCCGTAAGCCGGTGCATTCACCTCGAAGGCTCCCTCTTTGACTACGGAAGAATCCGGACGGCACAGGGACCATTTTACGGTTCCGACGATCGGCTCACCGGTCTCATTGGCAACATGAAGGTCTGCACTGACATCAATTGGATGCGGCAGTGTGTTGACAAACGGTTTCTGATCGATCTCTCCGTGCTCCTCGCAGGAAAGCAGGACCGGTGCAAACATCTTCTTCTCTGCGTACTGCAGGGCTTTCCAGTTTCCATAGTAGTCCACGCTTGCCCAGGATGCTACCGGCCAGATATCGTTCAGCTGCCATACAACAGCACCCATGCAGGTACCGCGGAAGCGACGGAAATGCTCAACGCCGTAACGGATCGCATCGGCCTGAAGAAGCTGTGAGCAGTACAGAAGCTCGTCGAAGTTCTTCGGATACAGGTATGTCTGTGAAATGTAGTTCAGGATCTTTCCGTTGGCAGCCGTATTTCTCTGGTGCATTTCCATGACACGGGAGAAGATGTTGCGGTCGCCGTCTTCGGTAAACCGTTTTACAGTCTGCAGTGCCGGGAAGGACTGGAATCCGAACTCGGACAGGAAACGGTAATGGTGGGAACGATAAGCGGTGAACGGCTCGCTTCCGTGCCATACACCCCAGTAATGGGTATCGCCGACGTTCTCTGCATTGCTGTTTTCGTAATTTCCGCCTGAAGACGGGGATGACGGCCAGTAGAATTTCTCCGGATCCTCTTCTTTGACGATTTTCGGAATGATGTACTCATACAGATGGATGTAATCATACGTCTGTTTCTTAGATTTCTGCCATGCCAGCGTTTCGTACTGGGTTTCCATCTCGTTGTTTCCGCACCATAGAGCAATACTTGCATGGGAACGGAGTCTGCGCATATTCTGACGGATCTCCGCGGAGATATTCTCTTCGAAGTCATCTGTCAGCTCGTAGGATGCGCAGGCAAACATGAAGTCATGCCAGATGAGGAGTCCTCTCTCATCGCAGACATCATAGAAAAAGTCATCGAGGAAGTATCCGCCTCCCCATACACGCAGGGAGTTAAAGTTTGCCTCCTGTGCGGATTTCAGCAGCAGATCGGTACGCTCTCTCGTCTGACGGGTTAAGATATTGTCCTCCGGAATGTAGTCAGCGCCCATCGCGAAGATCTGCAGTCCGTTGATTTCATACGCAAAGTTACGGCCCTTTACGGTCTTTGCAGGTTTATCGGTGATGATGATTTTTTTCTCACCGTTGGTCATGATCATGTTGTCGCCGTCATCGTAATCCGGTGACTGGCCGGTCATGTGCTCATCAAAGACTTCATCTTCCATCACGTCAGTATTTACGGTGATGGTACGAAGACCCATCTTCTTCTCCCAGGTATCCAGGATATCGTCTACAACGAGCTCTACCTTTACCTGATACAGTGCCTGTGCACCATAGCCGTTCGGCCACCACAGCTCCGGATTTTCTACGGTAAGGGAAGCCTGTACATGATTGCTGCGAAGATCACAGGTAAGTCCGGTCAGATTCTTTGCCGGTGCAGAATTGGTCAGCGGATCCATTGTGCCGCTTTCTGCGGTCAGAACGGTTTTTCCATCCGGGGAAGTAACGGTCATTACGATCTTTGCTTTACCGTCGGTTACACCCGGCATCCACTCGATTTCAGCATCTGCGGTCAGGCGGACGAAGTCAACCACATTTCCATGAACGGTTTTTCCAGTTACATGATGCTCCTGTCCTACAAATACCTGTGCCAGACGGGCAGTTTTTACTGCGAGAACAGAAGCCTCACGGAACAGTCCTGCATCTGGAAGACGCGGACCCCAGTCCCAGCCGTACATGCAGGCTGCTTTACGAATATGCGGGAATCCCGGCATTGCATCGGATGCTGCTCCAACCGGGCATTTTGCTTCTTCTTCTGCGATGAATTTTGTCGGGGAATGCAGAACCACTTTTACCTGATATACGGTATCGGCTGCATCACCTGCAACAAGATCGGTAATATCATACTCCCAGACACGGTTCATGTTGTCTGCGGAGCCGATTTTCTCTCCGTTCAGATAAACATCTGCGATGGTATCAATTCCGTCGAAGTGTAAAAACAGACGGTCCGCTTTTCTGTCTTCCTCACTGATCACGATCGTTGTCTCGTATGCGAAATCGTTCTCCATCAATTTTAGTGCATCGAGCTCATTGTCACGATAAAACGGATCCGGAATCAGGCCTTTCTCCAGAAGGGTGCCGTAAACGGTAGACGGTACCTTCGTTTCAATTGGAGTTTCCGGAATATGGTAAACATTTTTTCCGAGGACAGTTAATGTCCAGTTGTCTTTCAGACATATTGTATGCATTACAGTATGTCCCCCTTTCTTCATAGTTTCTGCTTTTTCGCGTAGTTTCGCCACGCTTTTCACTTTATTTTTATCTTACTGCTTTTTTAACCAAAATGGTACAAAAAAGCTCTTGAAAAATAGGAAAAATCTCCAAATGCGAAACAATTTTAGAAAATTTCGGAAACAGTGAGACAAATTCTCAATCATCACTTTGACAGATCTGGAAAATGTGATAGAATAAAAATGTCGGCATCCTGAAAAAAAATGCCGGCAGTATTTTTCGAAAAGAAAGATGAGGAAAAAATTATGATACCAGAAAGATTAGCTGCTCTCCGCGAAAAAATGAGAGCCTACGGCGTGGACGCTTATCTGGTTCCGACCGCCGATTACCATGAATCTGAATATGTAGGAACTTACTTTAAAGCAAGAACGTATATCACAGGCTTTACCGGTTCTGCCGGAACCGCCGTTATTACCCAGGATGAAGCGTGCCTCTGGACCGATGGCCGTTACTTCGTACAGGCAGCCAAAGAGCTTGCCGGAACCGGCGTTACTTTAATGAAAATGGGCCAGGAAGGTGTTCCGACCGTAGAGGAATACCTGCAGGCAAATACAAAAGAAGGCATGACCATCGGCTTCGACGGCCGCGTTGTCAATGAGATGCTCGGTGAGACACTGGAAAAGACACTTCCGGAGCGTTTTCTCTCCTATCGAAGTGACCTGATCGGTGAAATCTGGTCCGACCGCCCGGCGCTTTCTGCAGAACCAGTCTGGATTCTTGATTCCAAATATACTGGCGAGTCCGCTGCTGACCGTCTTGCCAAAGTCCGCGAAAAGATGAAAGAGAACGGTGCCGAAGTGCATATCCTGACCGCGCTCGACGATATCGCCTGGATGCTGAATATCCGCGGAAACGATATTCCGTGCAATCCGGTTGTCCTCTCCTACCTCATTCTGACCGAAACCGAAGGCCATCTGTTTATTCAGGAAGCAACTTTAAATGATGAAGTGAAACAGTATCTTGCCGGTCTTGGTATTTCGATTCATCCATACGATGCTGTCTATGATTTCGCTGCCAGCATCACAGGAAAAACGATTCTTCTGGAGAAAGCCAAAGTCAACTACACGATCTGCCAGAGCGTCATGGGCGAAAACACGATTGTCAATGTGATGAACCCGGCTTCTTCCTTAAAGGCAGTGAAAACACCAGTTGAGATGGAAAATATCCGCAAAGCCCACATCAAAGACGGCGTTGCTGTGACCCGTTTCGTTTACTGGTTAAAGAAGAATATCGGAAAAATCCCGATGGATGAAGTTTCCGTTGCGGAAAAACTGGAATCCTTCCGAAAAGAGCAGGAAGGCTATATCGAGCCAAGTTTCGGAACAATCTCCGCTTACGGCCCGAATGCCGCTATGTGCCATTATCAGGCAACGAAAGAAGATTTCTCCGTTCTACAGCCAAAAGGCATGTACCTGGTAGATTCCGGCGGACAGTATTATGAAGGAACAACTGATATCACGAGAACGATCGTTGTCGGACCGCTGACCGAGGAAGAAAAAGAGCATTTCACCATCACCACGATGGGAACCCTGCGTCTTGGAAATGCAAAATTTCTCCATGGATGCATTGGCATCAACCTCGATTACCTCGCAAGACAGGCATTCTGGGAGAGAGGTCTTGACTTCAATCACGGAACCGGCCACGGTGTCGGCTATCTCTTAAATGTCCATGAGCGTCCAAACGGTTTCCGCTGGAAAATGGTTCCGGAGCGCATGGAAAATGCCGTTCTCGAGGAAGGTATGCTGACCTCTGACGAACCTGGTATCTACATTGAAGGAAGTCACGGTATCCGTACTGAGAACCTGATGCTCTGCCGCAAAGCAGAAAAGAATATGTATGGCCAGTTCATGCGCTTTGAGTTCGTCACCATGGTTCCGATCGACCTCGACGGTATCGATACGCAGTATATGACAGAGAAAGATGTCGAGCTGCTGAACAATTACCACAAAGAAGTGTATGAGAAGATTTCTCCATATCTGGAGGGCGAAGAGAAAGAGTGGCTGAAAGAGGTTACACGGCCGATTTCGAAATAAGTTCTTTCTTTCATAAAAGCTAAAAAACCGATGTTCTGTGCGATTATTTTCACAGAACATCGGTTTTTCTTATCTCTGTTGCTTATAATACTTTCGATAAAAATTCTCTCAGACGCGGATTCTGCGGATTTGCGAAGAATTCCTGCGGAGTATTCTCCTCCTGAATATTTCCCTCGTTGATAAAGACGACGCGGGTTGCCACCTCCCTGGCAAAGCCCATCTCATGTGTGACAACAACCATGGTCATGCCCGATTCGGCAAGCTCTTTCATGATTTCCAGAACCTCTCCTACCATCTCCGGATCGAGTGCGGAAGTCGGTTCATCAAACAGCATAACATCCGGATTCATCGCAAGGGCGCGTGCGATGGCGATTCGCTGCTTCTGTCCGCCGGAAAGGCTTCCCGGATAGGCATCTGCTTTGTCCGGCAGCCCGACACGGGTCAGGAGCTCCATCGCTTTTTTCTCTGCTTCTTCCGGTGTCATCAGTTTTAACGTCACCGGAGCGAGCATGATATTTTCCTTAACGGTTTTGTGCGGAAACAGATTGAACTGCTGGAATACCATTCCGATCTTCTGACGCACATGGTCAATGTCGGTTTCCGGTGCTGTGATGTCAACACCCTCGAAATAAATTTTTCCGCCGGTTGGAATTTCCAGACGGTTTAAGGAACGCAGAAACGTCGATTTTCCGGAACCGGAAGGACCGATGACAGCGACAACTTCTCCCTGACGGATCTCTGTGCTGATTCCGTCTAAAACTTTATTATCCTCGAAGCTCTTCTGCAGATTTTCAACTTTAATTAATACTTTTTCGTTAGTGGTCACTCTTACGCAGTCTCCTTTCCAGTTTGCCCATGAAATAGGTCAGAATCATAACAAGAATCAGATAAAAGATCGCTGCGGAGAGAAGCGGAACCAGTGCATCGTATGTACGGCTCTGTACCAGGGTTGCTGCTTTTGTAATATCGATGGTTCCGATATAGCCGATGATGGCAGTCTCTTTCAACAGCACGATCATCTCGTTGATCAGCGCCGGAAGAACGTTTTTAAACGCCTGCGGAATGATAATCAGACGCATGGTCTGTGCCGGGTTTAAACCAAGGCTTCGTCCCGCTTCCGTCTGTCCTTTATCCACAGACATGATTCCGGAACGGAAAATCTCGGCAACGTACGCACCGGAGTTGATACCAAAGGCAATTCCGCCGATCACGATATTGTTCAGGTTTACGGTTGCAAAAATAACGGAATAGAAAAACAGAATCTGAATCATGGACGGCGTTCCGCGGATGATCGTCAGATAGACGCGTGCAACAATATTCAGAAGTTTTAATTTACCGGTCTGCTCGTGTGTTGAACGGATCAGTGCGATGAGAAGTCCGAGCACAACACCGATGCACAGTGCGATTACCGTGACAAGCAGCGTCGTCTTCAGACCGGTCAGCCACCACTCTGTAGCACCGTTGTCTACAAAGTAACGGTTAAACTGATGCTGTAAATTTTCCATAAAATACATCTCTCCTTTGTGGTTTCATTTCCTGCAAAAAGAGCGGCTGCACCATTTTGCCTGGCGGACAGCCGCTCTTTTTCTCTCATTAGATTACTTTCTTACAATAACAACCTGTGTTGCATTTGCATAAGTATCGGTGAAATCAACGCTCTCCTCACGCTCCGGAGTAACAGTCATTCCGGCTGCGCCAAAATCTGCTTTTCCGCTGTTGACGGATGCAAGGATAGTTTCAAATGCCATATCCTCGATTTTCAGCTCATAACCAAGCTTATCGCAGATGGCCTGGGAAATATCAGCGTCGATACCAACAATATCGGTTCCCTCTTTGTACTCCCACGGCTCGAACTCAGCGTTGGTTGCCATGGTAAGCGTTCCGTTGGAGCGGTCCACGTCTGCCGGGGACTCATACGGATGCTGGCCGACTTCATCACCGATGTAGTTGCTCATGATCTCATCAAGAGTTCCGTCCTCTTTCAGCTCTGCCAATGCGGTGTTAAATTCGTCTCTTAACTCATTTCCTTTTTTGAAGCACATCGCGTACTCTTCGGTATCAAAAATGCCTTCTACAATTTTCAGATCATCGTTTGCTGCAACGAATTTCTCTGCCGGCAGGGAATCGATGACAACACAGTCAATCTTTCCGTTTTTCAGTGCCTGAATAGCATCGGCGCCTTTGTTGTAACGCTGCATCTGGGAATCTGCATTAACGGCATCGCTCGCCTGAGAATCACCTGTTGTTCCGGTCTGTACACCAATCTTCAGATCTGCCAGATCCTCTACGGATGTTACTTCTACTTTCTTTGCGGTAGATGCAGAACTCCCGCATCCTGCCATCGAAACAGCAAACAGAACGGACATTGCAAGTGCTGTTGCTTTTTTTGCAAAATTCATTTTCATAATAATCTCCTTCTCTCCTCATGTGATGTATATTTATTCACTTTTCCTTATTATAACAGCATCTTTCTAAAAAGCAAGGAAAAACCGAAAAAAAAGCATCAGAAATGAAAAAGAGGGCGATGTTACCTTCCTGAAAGCCGATGTTTCTTCTGCAGATGACTGCCGCAATGTGGTTGAAACTGTTATGAAAAAATACGGAAGAATCGATGTACTCGCCAACGTAGCCGGTGTCGTCGGCACACGCGGCGCTTTTGTCGATCTCGATCTTGCTGACATCCAGAACACGATCTGATGTTGTCTGCAACGTAATAGAACGCTTCGACCATTTCCGACCTCATAATCATTTCCCAGCTCAATCACTTCACTTTCGTTTCGGCTCTGTTGCTCCCTGTCCTACGCTTAAATCTAACGTTACCGCTTCAATTCCAAGGACTCGGTACAAGGCGGTTGGTTAGACCTTACCTTGGTGGGTTTCCCACTGTATTTTATCAGCTTCAGGTGAGAGAAAAAACAGGCACTGATTTTCTGTCCCATTCCAAGCCATTTCCCCCTACATCGACGCTTATCAGTAGCGTGTGCTAATAATTTTTATTGAAGGATAACCTTTATTTCATGCTTTTTATTGTCTGCAAAATCCGGAATCCTGTTTCCTTTTATCTGTGTTCCGTCCACAATAATTACGGATGTGACAGCCTTCCGACACTGCGGATTCTCAATTACAATATGATAATCTGCGTTTCGGAAATGTCTCGTCATCTCAGCCCGTTCCCATTCTTTCGGAAAACATGGGGTAATTTCCAGCCCGTCATATCCGCGTTTTACCCCCATAATGCCTTCATACAGTCCCTTCATGCACCATGCAGAGGTTCCGGTTGTCCAGGACCAGTAAGATTTGCCGTAATATTTCGGATGTGTGGAATAGCAGTTTGTAAATACATATGGCTCGGCGCCGGACTGCGTGGACGGATTCTTTTCACTGTCCGGCATGATTTTTTTCAGAGTACAAAGTGCCTTTTCAGCTCTGCCGAGTTTGCAGTCCATAAGGATCTTAAATCCCGTTGCATGGCAATATACTCCGCCGTTTTCAAACAGCCCCGGCAGCATTCCCGACATCCGTCCAACATTCGGAGAATATTTCTCATACGGCGGCATATTCAGAGGGAAACCAAAATCATGTTCCATACTGTCAACCGAAGTCAGAAGCTTCGGAAGCTTTTCTTCATCTACCACGTCTCCCAGAACTGCCCATGTCTGGGCGTTCAGATAGATTTTACTGCCTTCACTTGTTCTGGAACCAATGTTTTCCTTCTTACTGAGTGCCCGCATATACCATTCACCATCCCAGGCTTTCTCATTAATACTCTTTCTCATGGTATCATATTCTTTTTTCAGAAATTCTGCATAATCAGTCTCCCCGATTTTTTCCATAAGCAGCTTCAGTTCTCTGAAAGCAAGACAGAACTGATGAGAAAGCATGACGGATTCCGCTTCCGGATCGGTTGTGATATTCAGCGCATCATTCCAGTCTGCAAAATAAATCCGGCTCAGCCCATTTCTTCCCTTATCCCGGATAAGACAATCTGCGGCTGCTTTTAAGTGCTCCACTACAGCCGCAGCACCGCCATCCTGCCACTCAATCTTCTTTTGCAGAATCGTGTAATCTCCCGTCTCCTTGATAAGTTCACACACCGCCCAGATAATCCAGAACGGCTGGTCTGAATACCTGGTGTCGTCATACGGATACCAGGTCAATACGGCATGACCATCCCGAAACTGATGGCGCAGACATTCCAGAATCTCCTCCCTGGCCTTCTCCTGACGATAATTCAGAAGTGCCACTGCAATCTGCAGATTATCCCGCACACCCTTTTTCCCAACAATACAGCAGTCTATCTGCTTCTTCAGCCACTGGTTCATAATATGATTGATTTTGCTGTCCGGTGTGGTGACGGACAGGGAACTGTATTTGTCCAGATTATACTCCACGGCCTCCTTACAGGCACTTTCCGTACGCTTAGCATCCGCATACATTTTAGCTGTCGCTCTTGCCTCATCCAGAGATTCACTGACGCCGAAGACCATCCTGATTTCCTTCGTCTCGCCCGGCTGCAGTATGAACTTATGCTGCAGCACACCGCCAAGAATAAACAGTGCCGCCTCCGAATTCGTACAGTCACTGCCATTTACTACTACATCCGGTCTCTGAAACAGTGCATAAGCAGAAGCATCCAGTTTCGTGACAGATCCTGCCGCTCCACAGAATCTGGCCAGATCCCCGTCATAAGCATACACAGGCTCGGAAGCAGCCAGATAAGCATTGTACCGTTTATGCGGTGCAAACGGATGAGCGGATCTACAATATATTCCATTTAATTCCCTGTCAAAGGAAGTTTCAAGGCAACGGTACATTTCATAATAACGGGGGTATGAGAATCCCTCCAGCTCAAAAGTTACCGCTGAAAATGTGCTGAGTGTACGGGTTTTTCTACTTTTGTTCTTAAGCCGAAACGTCCACACTTCCTGAAATCCTGTCTGCGGCACAAAAATGCTCCATGAACTCTCTATCCCCTGACACTCCGACTGTAGTCTGGAAAATCCGATACTGTGCTCACACTGATAGCTTTCTACCTGTTCATTCAGCGGCGCTGCACCGATATTCCAGCTTTTATTCGTTTCATCATCCCGGATATAGAAATATCTTGCATCATTGTTATTGATCATGCACATATCTGCTCTTTCATTCAGGTAATAGCTGCGCCCATGCCCGTTCTGGGAAACCTGCGCACAGTAGCCGTTTTCATTCCACAAATAGTTAAACCAGTATCTTGGCGGCTTTGCATCATAAATCACACAGGAATTGCCGTCGTTTGTAAATTCATATATTTTCTTTTCCATTCTCGCCATTTCTCCCTTTCAAGCTCTCGATTACCTGCAGCAGGTGATGCACTGCTGTCTCCAGCTGCCCGCGTGTCACTCGCCCTTCCCGGTATCCGTTCAGGATCTGGTTAATCACCGGCGGCCCGCCGGGCATGACAACATCATTTCCGGCCGCAACTGCATCCGCGCCATCCACCACAATATCCATATCCCCCCAGTCAGTCACCAGAAATCCTTCATATCCCCATTCTTCCCGCAGAATCCGGTTGCACAGGTCGCTGTTTCCACCTGCAAATATCCCGTTAATTTTATTAAAAGAAGTCATAATGCAGCGTACATTTGCTTTTTTTACCAGCATTTCAAATGGTTTCAGATACAGTTCCCGGGCTGCCCGTTCCGTAATAACAGAATCTACTGCGTCATACTGTTTCTTTGCGTTTCCCCTGCGGTAGGTTTCCTGCTCATTAACTGCGAAATGCTTTGGACACACCAGTACCTGATGATTTTCCTGTACGCCTTTTGTAATTGCGCAGGCACACACTCCTGTAAGAAAAGGATCTTCTGAAAAATACTCAAAGTTTCTACCACACAACGGATTTCGGTGAAGATTTACTGCAGGTGCGAGCCACACATCAACCTGTGCTTCCTCACACTCTGCCCCCACTGCTTCTCCAAATCTGTACCACGCCTCTTTATTAAACGCACATGCCAGCAGCATTTCCGTCGGCCACGCAGTTCTCCCGATTCCGGCAGGTCCATCCATATAGAAAACAGAATGGATTCCTTTATCTTTGATTGCTGGTGACACATATCCATTATGCCCTGCCGGATGATCATTGCAGGTCAAAGGCTTTCCTTCTTTATCACAGATGGTCTCCGGAAACGTTGTATCCAGAAATCCTGCAAAGGGAATTCCGGGACCGAAGCCTACGAGAAGTGCCGCAAGCTGTTCCTCTGTGAAATCTGAAAAATCTCTTACCTGCCTTCCCTGCCCCGCCTCTCTTTTCTCCGGTTTGACATCAATTCCTGAAAGCGTTAGTTTATACATTGGATTTTCTTCACAGACTCCGCCGCATGCATCACTCGGCAACTCCTGGTCTTTCAGGCAATTTTTCTTTAAAAACGTAAGTTTTCCATCATTACATGCTTTCAACCCAAGCGCTGAACGACAAATGCTGTATATAATGTCCTCCGAAACATCTAACTCACAGATGCAGACGGTCTCTTCCGAGGACGTTCCCATTCTGAGCTTATATCGTCCCTTCTCAATCAGCCATACGGAGGATTTTTCCTCATAACACGAAAGTCCATCCCATGGTATATGGATTGACACACTTGTTTTCTCTCCCGGTTTCAAAACTTCTGTCTTGGCGAATCCCTTTAATTCTCTCTCTGCTTTTTCTGTTTTTCCATCCGGCATAGAAACATAGATTTGCACGACTTCCCTGCCTGCACAGAGTCCGACATTCTTCACATCAATTATTATAGTTATCCCGTCTTCTTCTTTTGAAACAGCGGCCGCATCTAATGCAAATTTTGTGTAGGAAAGCCCATGTCCGAATGGAAATAATACCTCTTTCCTAAAAGAACTGAAATACCGGTAGCCGTTATAGATATCCTCCTGATATACGGTCACCGGGCTTTTTCGGAAACCGAAGCTCCCGTTTTCTTCCGCATCCAGTCCATAATCTTCATAAGTCAGAATATGTTCTTCCTTCTCCTTGTCCCATGAAAAATGCTTTGCAGAAGGATAATCCTCATACCTGTGTGCAATTGTAAATGCCAGCTTTCCGGAAGGGGAAACATTACCTTTAATGATTTCTGCAACAGCCTTTGCACCACCCTCTCCCGGAAGACCAAGGAACAGAATACTTTTTACGGAAGCATACTTTGTTGTCCATTCCAGGTCAATAAGTCCATTTACATTAAGGATTACAATGACTTCCGGGAAGTTTTCGCACACCTGGCTGACCAGCTTCTTTTCTTCTTCGGTAAGATAATAATCTCCTTCCAATCTTCTGTCACATTCCTCGCCGCCTGCATTTCTTCCTAGCACAAGAATTGCGGTATTTGTCCTGTCTCTCACATTGGTCAGCAGACATTCCGGAATCGGATACTCCGGTACCGGCGCATGGTACGTTCCAAATATCTCATACATCAGGCCGCTGTTTACTGCCTCCTTCATCTGGGAAAAATCGAATTTTTCCTGCGGATTCGCTGCTTCCGCTTCCCGCTGCTGCAGATAGTACTGTTTTAACTCCTCACATACAGAGATTCCTGCTTTCTCAAGTTCTATTATGATATTACTGCTTTCTGCTCCTCTTGCCGCTCCGGAACCATTTCCGGAAACATAGGTCACAAGTGCTGATCGTCCGAACACAGCAACTGTCTGTCCTTCCTGAAGCGGAAGAAGCTGATTCTCATTTTTCAGCAGAACAACCGATTCTTCTACCAGCTGCTCTGCAAGCAATTTTCTATTTTTAACCATTCTCTTTACTCCACTGTCACATCTGCATAAAACGCTCTGTCTCTTCCGGCAACCCATCCATTTTCTACAATCTCAAAAGCGCCGCTTAGTCTGATATCCTCTGAAGAGCCTCCTATTTCTGCCTCAATAGTTCCTTTCTCAATCTTCCATTTCATCCTTCTATCCAGAAATGCAAGCTGTGATGCTTTTATCTCAAAGATTACTTTTTTCTTTTCTCCCGGCACTAGCGTAATTCTCTTAAATCCCGCCAGTTCCTTGACCGGTCTTGCCATGCTTGCATGAATATCCTTCAGATAAAGCTGAACGACTTCATCCCCCTTGTATTCTCCTGTATTTTCCACATCACACTGAATCCGGATACTTTCTGTCGGCATAATGCAATCCTTGGATAACTGCAGATTGCTATATTCGAATTTTGTATAAGACAAACCATGTCCGAAATAATACCTCGGTGTATGCGGCATATCCACATAATTCAAAAAGCCGATGCTTCCGGTCTGATGCCATGCGGAATTATGCGGGTGATTGTAATAAATTGGAATCTGACCGGAAGTATAAGCTGTCGTTACCGGCATTTTTCCTCCAGGATTATACCTGCCAAGCAGAGTGCTCACAACTGCCTCCGCCCCCATCTCGGACGGATTCCAAGCCTCCAGTATTGCATCCAGATGTGCATCTGCCGCATCACTGGATATAGGGCGTCCGTCAAAATGAACTCCGATCAGCGGTTTCCCAAGCTTTGCTGCCTTCCTGATAAATGCATCCTGGCATTCCGGAAGATTGATATTTGTCGCATCCACACCCTCTCCCATGGAGGCCATAGAACAGGTTCCGTGCTTTCCTCCTAAAGTAAGAATCACAATATCGGCATCCTCTGCAATTTCAAGCGCCCGGGCATAACCGGATTGATCCGCTCCTGCAATCGGGTATCCATAAGCATAACGAATCTCTGCATCCGGCATCTGAGCTTTCAGTTCCTCCAATATACTTCGGCAGTCCGGTTTCTGACGTTTCAGAATCACGTCAAATTCCGGCGTTTCATCTGACTGAATATTGGTTCCCGGAACAGTCACGATTTCTTTGTTGTCCACATTTTCACTTCCACTGACCCCGGCAATCGAGTTGGCAATTGCATAGGTAGATTCCATCATACACATATGCGTATATCCTCCGAAAAACTTTCTCGGACTGTCTGCGTGAGGTCCGATCAGTGCAATCTTTTTTACGGATTTTTGAATCGGAAGCACACCATTATTTTTAATCAGTACCATAGATTCTTTTGCAGACTGCAGGGAAATTTCTTTATCCTTCTTATTCATAAAAACTCTGCGAAGCTCTTCTCCTTCCAAAGCAAAAGGATGTTCAAACAGCCCCATACGAAACTTTGCCGTCAGGACTCTTTTTACAGCCCGATCCAGAATGTCCATATCTGCCCTGCCTGACGCAAACAGATTCTTAAATGCTTCCCCATAGCCCTCAACACTTGGAAGCTCCATATCCATTCCCGCCTCCAGGCATAACAGTCCTGTTTCCTCTTTGGTTTCCCCGATTCCCTGAAACATAAATGCATTATTAATGGCGCCATAATCACTGACGCAAAGTCCGTCAAACCCCATCTCTTCTCTCAGCAGTTCTGTCAAAAGATGATGCGATGCGGAAGCCGGCTCTCCATTGATCAGGCAATAGCAGGGCATGATTCCTCTTAAACCTGCTTCTGTAATGGCTGCCTGAAATGGCTTTCCATAGATTTCTTCTAACAAACGTTCCGGTGTATCACTATTGGCCCCATGAATACCTGCTGCTGAATTATGAAATGCCAGAAAATGCTTGGCTACACTTTCTGTTCTGCGTCCTGCTGTCTCATATTTCTGGCACCCTTTTGTATAAGCTGATCCCAGGCTGGCTGTAAGAACCGGATCCTCTCCATACGTTTCTCCCTGCCGTCCCATTCTGGAATCTCTGGAAATATCAAGCACAGGGGCAAAGACATGCGTAATACCACAAGCAGCTTCCTGACGGCTTACAATTTCTGCAATTTTCTCCTCCAACTTTGGATTCCATCCGGCACCCCTTCCAATTCCGGAAGGAAAGCTTGTGGAATCCTGAATAAATGCTCCACAGAGTCCTTCCATATGAAAAATTGCCGGAATACGGTGCGGACTGTTTTCCATAACGATTCTCTGCACCTTTCTCTGCCACCGGACCACTTCATCCAGACTTTCCATTCTCCGCATTTCCAGCGTACTTACCTGTCCGATTCCATGCTTTGTCTGTTCATTGATTCCGGCAAAATCATAACTCGCCTTGTCAAATGGAAAAACACAGTTCAACTGAGCCACTTTTTCATCCAGACTCAGTTCCTCTAAAAGATATGCCGCCCTTTCCTCCGGTATCAATTCTGTATTCTGATATTTGTCGCTCATTTTATCATCTCTCCACTTTCCATTTAATTTCTGATATAGCATGAAGCCAGTCATAAATGGCCGGCTCCATACCTGATATATTTTTATTTAGTTATTCTGACCCTTTCTACGTGCTTCAACTTCCGCTCTCATTTTTGGAAGCTTCTCTTCCAAATCAAACTTTGTAAATACAAAGAACATCAGCAAATTCATCACTAACGGCAGATAATTTGAGAACCCGTAAATTGCATATCTCATAGAAGTAGTTGCAACTTCCAATGTAGCATCATAGGCTCCGATTGCAAGAAAGACTGATAAAATAATGCTTCCCAGTCCGCCGCCTACTTTACTTCCAAATCCGATTGCTCCTGAAGATACTGCTACCAGCTTCTTGTCGTATTTCCATTCATTATAATCGACAGCCATTGCAAGAAGCACTCCATATAAGCACATCAGCGGAATCTGTACTAAACTTCCGATTAAGGACATCACCGTACATGCCATGAAATTCGTCGGAACGACACACCTGACCACACAGGTAATTGCCTGACCTAACACCCCAAAGTAAACCGTTTTCTTAATTCCGAGTTTAGAAATGATTGGCTTCGCAAGCACAAATCCAAGTAAAGTTGCCGCAAGCCCTGCGATACCTGTTATAGCCACCAGATTATCATTTCCGAAGATCCATTTACAGTAATAAGTTCCGGATACCGCTGCAATCGCATTTGTAACATTTGTAATAATATTGAATAAGAGAACAATCACCCAGTATTTGTTTCCAAAAAGCATTTTAATCGCATCTTTAAACGGAACTGCCTCTTCCTCCTCTACTTCATTTAGCGTTTCTGTATCTTCTGAATACTTTGCCTTGCGTCCGTTGTTATAACAAATTGCAAGCAGCAAAAGAACAATTAACGCTAAAATCGCTCCAAATTTAATCCATGCACTCTGTGTTCCACCTAACATATTAGTAACAGGAATAATAATAATCGAAATGATCATCCCTGCCCCATAGTTTCCTACTGCACGGAAGATACCCATATTGCTTCGTTCTACCTGGCTGTTGGTACGCACAACCATAACTGCACCAAACGGTGTTGCAATCATCGTATAAATTACGGCTGTCAACAATACATTAGTCACAAGTACATAAATCATTCCGATTGTCTGACCTTTCGGCACTGTAAACATCAAAAATGTAATTACTGCCGCCGGAATCATCATGCGGAACATCCATTTGTAAAATTTACTGTTTCCGCCTTTTGAATGCTCGATTACATTTCCAAACCAGATATCAGTAAGTGCATCAATAACTTTAGCGATTGCCATCACAATACCGACACCGCCAACAGCAAGACCCACCTTGTCTGTATAGAAGTATGTAAGCTGACCGACTACATTTGCCATAAGTCCAAGTGCCCACTGCCCTGACATATCTGCCATATAGTCTCTTTTTCGCATGACTTTTTTTGCGCCGTCACTGTCGAAACCAAGTTCTTTTTTCTTTTTTCCCATTGATTTTACCTCTCTTAAAAAGTTTTATGCTTCGTTTATTGATAAATGGTACATGATACCCGGCACCATTCCATCCAGATGAAAGAGTACAGATTCTCCAATCTTCTCTCCGTCCATAATTCTGATGACTTCCCCCACCGGACTTAAAATCTCAAGTGTTGCTTTCTTTCCTTTTACTGAAATTGTACCTTCCAGCGTATCTGCAAAAAGCTTTCCTTTCATTGTCACAGCGGTAAATTCATAACCCATCAGTTCAATCCCCGTCTGCATCTCTGTTTCATCCATTCCCGTCTCACCCATTGCCGTGAGGATAAACTCTTTTGCATCTGCAAGCTTGTCCGTATCCATCGGAAGCACCGAAATAGATATTCTGCTGTTATTCACTTCTGCATTAATTTTTTCCGTCAGGCGGATATTTTTCTCCGGGGATCCGCTGAAAAAGCTGCAATAATCGGTGTTCAGTGAAAATCTGGAATTATCCGGATCAAATATCATTTCTTTGGTAACTGAAATCATTTTCCCGTCCACAAGTCCTGCATCCTTTGGAACAATCCCCCACTTCTTAAAGGCCTGATCCAGGATTTCTGCAAATTCCCGGTAATCTCCGTCCCCTGCAATCTTTTCAATCTTATCAAAAACCAGTGTTTTTTCGCCAAGATGTATACCCGGCTGTATCTCTTTGGTATCCCTTGCCGCAAAAGTCAGCCGGTTTTTATCCGGATATCTTCTCATTGCATCCCTGTAAGGAGACCATGCATAATAGACTCCTTTCTTTGCCTCGGAAAGATCGGCTCCATTTAAAAAGCCTGCATTGATGGCCGCATCCGCGTCACCGGTGTACCTCTCACCTCCATCCAGGAAAACGTTTCGCATACCTGTGATGTAAGGTAACATCGTTGTCAGCATGCCATGCCCGTTTGGAAGCGTCTTAAGGTCATCCTGTGTATATACAACATCTACTTTTTTATCAGAAACAGCCACAAGGCCCTTCAAAAATACAGATGCCATAAATCCCCACTGACAGGCCACCGCCGGATCATTGTATGCATCAAATACACTTAAAATCTCGTCCGCTGGCTGATCATCCCATTTTTCAGATGTCTGATAATTATAAAGAATCAGTCCGTCCCAGTCATTTAAGCATGCACAGGCCACTGTCTGCACTGCCGCTGTGGAATGGAACGGATGAAGTCCGTATTCATTCCATTCACTCAGCATAAACGGCTTTCCTTTTATAATGGCAGTTGCACCCATGCTCGGGATCGTTGTTGCTATGGCACCTGCACCTTTTTGTATGGTCAGCGGATTGGTGGAAACATATTCCATCGGACCCGACACCATAAATGTCGTTCCCTGTACCGGAAGCAGCGGATGATTGAAATAGCTGTTATTTTCCATTACGTCCGCATCGCTGTGTCCGTATACATCAGCCGCACCGCCCAGCAGGTTACTGGTGTTAATCGGAACCTTCACCCCGATAGAATGCAGATAATTTTTCATCATCTGATAAAATTCCCGGTTAATAAAAATTCCAAACTCCATATAATCTGCATATCTTGCCGGGCTGTTCATTCCTTCCCATGAACCCATCGGATCATTCACCGGCTGGACAAAATCTCCCTCCGTAATACGTACTGAGCAGTCTTCCGGATTCTCATCCTCCTGCAAAGCTGAAACACCGTCAAATGTCCAGGCTTCTTTTAATTTTTCCCTTGTATCGTATTTCATTAGAAGAAAATGATTAAATTTTCTCTGAACCTCCTGCCTATAAGGCTTCATATGTTCAACATGCTCCAGCTCCGCTGTTCCCTTAATCGCCGATTCTTCATTATTGATCTGAACGGTAATGACTGCCGGATCATCTGCCAGTGCAAGCCCGGTATACGGATTCACATGCAACAGAAGCTTTCTTGCATAATCCTTCTGCAGTTCAATCAGTCTTTCATTAATCATCGGAAAGCATTTTGTACAGGAATCCACTCTATCGGAATATTCAATTCCATCTTCCTTATTAAATGCTCTTGCAACTAACAGATCAATGTGCAGATAGATTCCCTTTTCTTTCAATTTTGCGACAAAATAATCAAATCTGTCGAGACCTGCTTTGTTAAATTCCAGGCTGTTCCCTCTCTCGTAATCCAAAAGCGGTGCTTCCTTACAACTGCTCCACGTACACGGTTCTTCACCGATAGGAGCATCTGCTGCATGCAGCCTAATGACATTCACACCCATACTGGCAAATCTTGCAGCCAATTTTTCCGCTGTCTCATGATTCGGAGTATTGGATCTTGCTGCCATATTGAAGCCCAAAAATCTAATGCGTGTTCCGTCTTCAAAATAAAAATGTCCGTCCTTTACACGTACAAACCCATGCTTTCCTGCAGGTGCATCCAACAGATGTGAAAAATCCGCTGCGCCTTTGTTCGTTTCAGCTTTATGGATTCTTATTCTCTGTCTCACTTCACTTTCTCCTTCCTTCTTTCTTTCTTTTTGCTTATAAAATACTACATTTTCCATGATTCATATTTCATAATTTTATTTTATATAAT
>ENA-OQRC01000281-OQRC01000281.1-human-gut-metagenome-genome-assembly--contig:-NODE-281-length-42292-cov-14.379194_pt1 | contig 42292 bp, 35 predicted proteins | sample MGYA00243236_ERZ505102 | MGnify/ENA primary metagenome ERZ505102 (study PRJEB26097, sample SAMN02712089) | human gut metagenome | biome: Gut microbiome | host: Homo sapiens | place: Denmark... | reverse complement strand
ATTGTTTGAGCGAAGCGAGTTTACGGGCGAATGTGCCGAGCTGCCGACTGAGAGCCGCGAGCTATGTACTGCGGCGCGGCGTTGTCGGGGGTACAGGGGGGCAGCCCACAGAAAGGTAAGCACACATCGGTTTTGCGCAGCAAAACTGCTTGCACTTAAAAGTATTGGATTTTTGATGACAGGCAAGAAAAAGGCGCGCAGGAATGCGCCCGCATTTCAAGCGTTTTTTTCGCGGCATGGCGCAAAAAGACTTACTTTTAAGCGATGCTTGCTTGCCTTATTGTGGGCACAGTTTTGCTTTTCTTTTGTAGGCGTTTTCTTTTTCAAATAAAAAGAAAATGCCGAAACGCGGGTAGTATAAAATATTTGATTGTTGCAAGACGCGAAGGTAGAGTGCAAATTCTACAATTTCATATCGTGACGCTTCCGCGTCAAAGGGTCGTCGAAGTCGCCGACCCCTACAAACTGCCCACTGAGTTACCTATTGCAATGTTGCGGCGCGGCTATTGAAAGCTTGATTATAAAAATTGGTTGAGTCGCTTGCTTCTATGTTGCTACGGCTCGAGTGATAGACACCCCTAATTTGTCAAACCGCTAAACGGCGCACTTCTATATGCCTTGCAACAACATAAAACCGACCTATGAACTATAGGTCGGCTTAACTGTTTTACGAACACCTCACTAACGGTATGCAGTGTTTTTTGCTGTCCGCCGAAGTTGAAAAAGTCATATTTAAATAGTATAATATAATCTATCTTCAATTTACGAGGTCTTATCTATGCCCGAATATGAAAAGATAACATTTGAAAACGGCTTTCGTCTGCTCCTGAGCGAGGACGGCAGGGCGAAAAGCTGCTCCATGGGCGTGTGGGTCGGCAGCGGCTCATGCTATGAGAGCGACGACACGGCGGGAATATCCCATTTTATCGAGCACATGGTGTTCAAGGGCAGCGCCCTGTATTCCTCAGAGGATATCGCTTCGATATCCGACAGAATGGGCGGCGAGCTCAACGCTTATACCGATAAAGAGTGCACATGTTTTTATACCCGCGTCCTCTCTGCTGATGCGCCCGCGGCGTTTGAGCTGATAGCCGATATGGTGACTTCGCCGCGCCTCGATGCAAACGATTTGGAACTCGAAAAAGGCGTCGTGTGCGAGGAGATCGCCATGTATGAGTCGAATCCCGCCGACCTCTGCGCGGATCTTTTCTATCTTGTGGCATTCCCCAAGCATAAGCTCGGCAAAAATGTTCTCGGTACTCGTGATTCGGTCAATTCAATGACTCCCGATATGCTGAGAAAGCATATGGACAGATTTTATTCTCCCGCGTCTACAGTGGCCTGCTTCTGCGGCAAATTCGAGCGGGATAAGATAATCGCGCTGTGCAAACATTATTTCTCGTCGCCCGCAAACAAAGGCGCAATACCCGTTTTGCCCAAGGCAGATTTTTGCCCCGGAGTGCATATCTTCGACAAAAAGACGGAGCAGAATCAGATAGTTATCGGCTTCTCCGCGCCCTCTCTCGGGTCGGACAGCCGCTTTGCCTGCCAACTGATAGCCTCGATGCTCGGCGGCTCCGCGTCGTCGCGGCTCTTCCGCCGCCTGCGCGAAGAACAGGGGCTCGTCTATTCGGTCGATGCCTGCGCGTCGTCGTATCTGAGCGCTGGCGTGTTCGCCGTGAGCATGGGCGTGTCGCGCAAATCGGAGAAAAAGGCTGTTCTGACCGCGGCGGAAGTCCTGCGCGAGTTCCCCGACACCGTGACAGAAGAAGAGCTTGACCTCGCGCGCGACCACTATCTTTCGGGGCTTATAATGTCCCTTGAATCAAACTCTGCCCGCGCGGCGCGCTACGGCACGGGCGAATTGCTGCTCGGCGGCGCGATAAGCGAAAAGGAGCTCGAGGAGAAAATAAGGGGCGTGAGCATCGATGAGATACGCTCGCTTGCGCGTTCGTTTTCGTCTCTCTCCGACGCGTGCATATGCGCGGTCGGCAGAACGGCGGGAGCTAAGTTCTACAATAAGGTTGTCAGCGGCAAAAAATAATGATATAATTAACAATAATATTTTTATGAGGGGCAGTCCGCAATGAAGGGAATAAAGGATGCACAGAGAATAGTCGTGAAGGTCGGCACCTCCACGCTTACATATGATACGGGAAAAGTAAATCTCAGGCGCATGGATAAGCTCGCGCAGGTGATATCGGATCTCAGAAATTCCGGCATAGAAGTGGCTCTCGTCACCTCTGCGGCGATAGCCGTCGGCGTTGGAAAGCTCGGACTTCCCGCAAGACCCAAGGATATCCCGAGCCGCCAGGCGGTCGCAACGGTCGGCCAGTGCGAGCTGATGTTCATGTACGACAAGCTCTTTTCCGAATACGGCAACACGATAGGTCAGCTGCTCATAACCCGCAGCGACTTTGAAAGCGACGAGCGCAGGGCGAATCTCTCGAACTCTTTTGAAAAGCTCTTCGAGTTCGGCGCGATTCCGGTTATCAACGAAAACGACAGCATCGCGGTCGAAGAAATAGTTTTCGGCGACAACGATACCCTTTCCGCCATGGTCGCGAAGCTCGTCAACGCCGACGCGCTGATAATTTTAAGCGACATTGACGGACTCTATTCAGGCAACCCGCGCGAGGACGAGAACGCTTATCTTATCCCCGTTGTCGAGGAGATAAGCGATGAACTCATGGCGATAGCCGACACAAAGGGCAGTACCCGCGGCACGGGCGGCATGGTGACGAAGCTCCACGCCGCGCAGATAGCGACAGAGGCGGGGATAGACACCGTCGTTATGAACGGCGCTCAGCCCGAGGATATCTACAGACTGCTCGACGGCAGGCAGACCGGAACTTATTTCAAGGCGAAAGCTTAACGGAAGGAGCGCACATAATGGGCGCAGGAACTGTTTTATCAATAGCTAAAGGCGCAAAAGAAGCTCAGCGCGAGCTCGCACGCGCCGGCGGAGCAAAGCGCGAAGCGGCACTCAGGGAGATTTCATCAGCCCTTCGCGAAAATGTGCAGAGCATATTGGAGGCGAACCGCGTCGATATAGCGGCGGCGCGCGAAAACGGCATGGCCGAGTCGATGATAGACCGCCTGACCCTCACGGCGGAGCGCATAGAGGGCATGGCAAAGGGCGTTGACGATGTTGCGGCGATGCCCGACCCCGTCGGCAGAGTCCTCTCCGGCTCGACAAGACCGAACGGGCTCAGAATAGAAAAAGTCACCGTGCCGCTCGGCGTTATCGGCATAATATATGAGGCAAGACCGAATGTCACTTCGGATGCCGCTGCCCTCTGCCTCAAGGCGGGCAACGCAGTCATACTGCGCGGCGGCAAAGAGGCGATAAATTCAAACAAAGCCGTGGCGCATCTCATGCGCGCGGCGGTAGAAAAAGCGGGACTTCCCGCAGATACCGTGAATCTTATAGAAGATACCTCGCGCGAGAGCGCAAACGAGCTGATGAAGATGAACGGGCTCGTCGATGTGCTCATTCCGCGCGGCGGAGCGGGTCTCATAAAAAGCGTAGTTGAAAATTCGACTGTCCCGGTTATCGAAACAGGCTCCGGCAACTGCCACATATATATCGACGAGTTTGCGGATATCGACATGGCGGCGGATATTGTTTTTAATGCCAAGACTTCGCGCCCGTCCGTCTGCAACGCCTGCGAGAGCGTGCTTGTCCACAAAGCGGTCGCCGAGGAGGCGATAGTCGCTGTGGCGGGCAGACTCAAAGAGAAGAATGTCGAGATTTTCGGCGATGAGATAGTCTGCTCCGTCCTCGATTTTGCAAAGCCTGCGACAGAAGAGGACTGGGGAAAAGAATATCTCGATTACAAGATCAGCATAAAAACGGTAGATAATATCGATGAGGCGATAGCGCATATCGCGAAATACAGCACAGGTCACAGCGAGAGCATTATCACCGAGAACTATCTCAATGCGCAGAAGTTTTTGAACGAAGTCGATTCGGCGGCGGTCTATGTCAATGCATCGACCCGCTTTACGGACGGCGGCGAGTTCGGCTTCGGCGCGGAAATAGGCATATCCACCCAGAAGCTCCACGCGAGAGGGCCTCTGGGACTGAATAATCTGACGAGCGAAAAGTATGTTGTCTACGGCTCGGGTCAGATACGCTGAAGGAGGAAATTCCATGAGCACTAACACATCGGCACAGGAAAAGAAAAAATGGGCGTTCCCGCTGGGCATAGTGATAGTTGTCCTCGCCGTTATCGGTCTTGTCACGGTGATAATCTTCGCCGTGCGCGGAATCGGGAGCCTTACGGACAACAGCGACAAGTTCGAGAAATACGAGCAGTTCCTGTCGCCCGTCATAATGAACGATCCAGATCCGTTTGACGATGTCAGCGGCGCGCAGATGAGCCAGCTGATAGATGCATCTATATGGTCGCTGATGAAGAGCGATATCGATATAGACCAGTATGAGTACGCCGAGGGCGATGTCTCCGGCGTCATAGTCCCGCAGAAGGATGTTGAAAAGCAGTTTGCGAAGCTCTTCGGCACGGATGTCAAACCCGCCCACTGCACCGTTGACGGCGGAACTTATACTTTCACCTATGACGAGGCGAAGCAGGCTTATATCGTCCCGCTTACCGGCGTTATGCCGACATTCATTCCGCGAGTCATATCTCAGCAGAAGAAGGGCGATTCGATAATCCTCACCGTCGGCTGCATCAGCGGCGACGGTTGGGAGCAGGACGCAAAGGGCAACTATGTTGAGCCCGCGCCGAGCAAATATCTCAAAGTGACGCTGCGTGTCAGCGGCGACGGATATTTCATCAGCGCGATTCAGAACACCGACGCTCCCGAGACCGCCGCAACAACTGCGCCCAAGACCACCGAGGCGGATACAACTCTTCCCGCAGAGACTCAGGGCGAGGTGCAGACCGAAGCTCCGGCAGAGTCCGAGGCTCAGACTGCCGCGGAGGGCTGATATGTATATTCACGCCCCGTGCTTCGACCTCGATGAGCTCGCCCGCGACAATCTGCATATACACACCTCGTTTTCACGCTGCGCGAAGCCCGAGATGACAGTCGAAAATATCTTCGTCGAGGCGGCGCGCATAGGCTACAGGACAATAGCCCTTACCGATCATTATAACGATGATATCGATGACGAAGAGGCTCTGCGGAGACTCGCAACGCTCAGAGAGCAGGGACAAAAGCTCGGCGAGCCGTGCAGAGTGCTCTACGGAATGGAGCTTTCGGGATACGGTATCGGCAAGACCCTCGAGGGCGACAAGCTCAGAAACGCGCTCGATTACAGGCTCTATTCCTGCAACCACTATCATCTCGACTTCTGGGAGCAGGCGGCGGAAATCACGCCGCGCGCATATGCCGAGCACGCGCTGAAAAATGTCACCTCGCTTATAAAAAGCGGCAAGCCGGACTGCATAGCCCATCCGCTGACCGCCGGATATGTCCGCGCGTTTGAAGACAAAACTCTCGTCAGCCAAGCGATAACCGATAACGAGCTCGGCGATATAATGACCCTCGCAAAGGAGCACGAAGTCGCATGGGAGCTCAATATCGGCAACATCTACGGCGACCCGGAGTTCAGCCGCAGAATGTGGAACATCGGCAGAGAGCTGGGGTCATGCTTTAATATGGGCGCGGACGCACACCTGATAAAGAACAGCGATTTTGCGCCGCATATGAGCGAGATAAAGAAAATACTTGGAGTATAAAAATAGAAATCCTACCCGTTGCGGGTAGGATTTTTCTGTTATACAGTGCGGACGCTTGGTAAATCCGAATTTAACTATTTCGGTTTCTTACTCAGACACCATTCTGCCCAATTTTCTGTTCTGTAGAATTTGCCGGACATCGTGTGCCCGTATTTGTCCCAGCGGGTGTATTTTATGTCTGCTCCGAGTTTTTTGAGCTCGGCGGCGTAATAATCGTCGCTGTCTATTTTCACGTTTGTGTCGTCCGACGAATGTGCCGCCCAGATCGGCGTTTTGACTAACCGCTCAATATCATATTTCTCATAGCCGCGATCCGGGCACAGGCCGCCCATCACGGGCACTGCCGCCGCAAAATATTCGGGAAAAAGATAGATAAGCTGCCAGACACAGCAGCCGCCGAATGAAGTGCCTATAATATATATGCGCTTTCTGTCGAAATCTGCTGGCAGCTCATCCGCAAGCCTCTTTATCGATTTTATGTAATTCTGCATCGCTTCGCCTCTGTTTGAGCCGAAAGGTGCCTGCGGCAAAAGAATATTGCAATCTGTTTTTATTAGCTGCTTGTACAACGGTAAGTTGTCAAACAGCTGTTTTAAATTGTCACTGCCCATTGCGCCCGCGCCGTGTAAGAGGATAAACAAAGGCTCATTTTTATTTTTGCTTGCACGAAGCCTGAAAGGGAAGCATATTTTTTTCTCCTGGTCGGTGTATTTATAGGCTGAAAATCTGCCGCCGTATACTTTCTTTATGCCGTCGCCGCTGCGGCTGAGTTTTTTCTCAATATTCGCGGCTGCTCTGTTTTGCTTTTTCTTGTAGCGCTTATAGTATCTGTACGCCTTCGTGATCGAATTGGGCATTTTGCCCTTTTTCTCGATGGAGCCTTGCGACAGTATATATAAATATCCGTCGCTGCCCTCAAGCTGAGCTTCTTTTAAAAGGCTTTTGATTGTATCAAGCTCGCTTTCATCGAAAGCTATGAGAGCCAAGCCCATATCCGACGAGCCTTTTTCAATATATGGCTCAAAAGGCGCAATGTCGCAGAAATCGTTGTCAACAAGACAGCGGAACCTCAAGTTGCTCATAAAATCACCGTTAAAAGAAATTCACCGCATATAGGCGTTTTCATATTCGAAATGCGCGCTCATACGGCGCGCTTATTTCTTCAGATATTCCGCATACTGCCTGTAAAGCTCCGCAGAGCTCTCGTGCCCGGCGAATGAGCCGGAATCCTCGGGATTCATCAGCCCGATATACTGATATCCGATTATCTTGTCCGCATACGGCGCTACGTTCGCTATCTGCCGCTCGATGCGCTCGAAATCGGCGGGGAGCAGGGCGCTTTTGTAGACCATGCCCTCGAAATCGAACAGCTCAATATCGGCCCAGAGTGCGGCGCGTCCCGCTTTATCATGGGCTTTTTTCAGGCGCACAAATATTTTTTCGCTCTGCCACACGCGAGTCTTTTTGACGCCTATCTCGTCCTGATACGCTATAAAATCGACATCGAGCGAGGCGAGCGCGTCGATATATTTTGAGTTCGTGAGCGTAAGATTTGTGCCGTAGGGCGCGATAAGCGTCTTTTTGTCGGGCGTTATCTCGCGGCAGCGGGCGGAGCAGAGATTGACATATTTCATGAAATTGCCCGAAAAGCGCAGGATTATACAAGTCTCGTCCGGGAAATACCAGCCGTAGAAGCTTTTGTGCCGCGCGTATTTTTCCGTCAGCTCATCCATGGCTTTAAATGAGCGGTCTATTACCTCGCTCGAGGTTATGTTGACTCCGGGCTTCGTCCAGTCGCCGTAAAAGCCGTTGCCGAGGAAAACCTTTATGCCGCATTTGTCCGCCTCGTCGAGCACCGCCTCGATAGGGTCGGCACAGGGGATATCCGCCAGCGGAAAAACGGACGACTCGAAATAGCAGCGGTCATAGAGCGCAGTAGCCATAACGACTATGTACTCCATTTTGAGCGCCGCTATCTCGCGCACCTTTTCGCGCCAGTTTTCGGCGGTAAAGGAGTCGAGAGCGGGGTTCCAGTATTTGCCCTCCGCCGTGTTGTGATGGTGAATTTCAAAAAAAGTTCCGTCAATTCCTCTTGACATGCTTTACCTCCGTATAAATAGGGTAATATCTTGAAAACTCATACCAAAGTTTCCGTTTTCAAGGTGTCATATTTTTTCTTTAAGCTTTTGTATGAGGAATGTTGGCTTTATTATATTCTTTCATAGTTCTCGTTCTCCGTCAAAACTTCGTTTCGCCGCTTCCCTCGTCAGAGAAAGGCTGTTTTTACAACAAGCTTTTTCTTTAACTTAATATAACATTTTTAACAAAAACTTTCAAGTTGTATATACAAACAGAGTTACCCCGAATTTATGGGATAACTCTGTTTTTTGATGGTATGACAAAAGTATGACGGCTGTTCCTGCCGTGAGTTTACCTGTTGACAAAACATTCAATATATGAAATTAAAACCTTGTCATCTGAATTAAATATGACTGAAAAAACTATTTTTCTTCAATTATCACAATAGTGTGAGCCCTAATCCATGAGACATCACCCAATTCCCCGGTAACTTTTATTAAAGTTCCTTTACGCAAGTCAGCAAGTGACGGCCAATCGGCGTCTAATAAAACATTCCAGCCATGTTTTGTTTCAATGGCTGCTTCTGAACCATAGTGATAAATTCTTTTTACTTTATCAACTATCTCAACTTCACTTCCGGAATATTTTTGTTCATATGCAACGTCATTTTCAACTCGCAAACGAAAAGCTTTTTTTCGATCTAATGTTTCACTACTGCCGTCAGAATATGTAATCTTAGCATAACATTGCGATTTTCCACACGCAGATAATCCAGCACAAACAAGAATAATGGCAAACAACACGCAGAAAGCTTTTTTTATTTTAATCTTCATTTTAATCAACTCCCGATATTTTGTAATTATGTTTTAGTTTTCTTCGGGCATTGTGCATCAATCGGTATTTGCCAATGTCCGTTTTTCTTTTCAGCGCCAAATGTAACTTTTATTATGCCGTCTTTACACCATTTCCGAATGGTTGATTCGGAATAACCCCACTTTTTTGCAACTTCTTTTACAGACAGATACTGCATATTTAAACCCTCCTTCTGAGTAATAACCGATATTGGTTAATATGATTATATACCGCAATCGGTTAATATGTCAATAGGGAGGATTGAAGAATTTATGATTTCCTATGATAAATTATGGCAAACCATGAAAGAAAAAGGTGTTACACAGTATGCTCTTATTAAAAAATACAATATCAGTCCCGGTCAAATCACACGATTAAAACGAAATGAAAGTGTCAGCACACATACAATAGAAATATTTTGTAAAATTTTGAAATGCAATGTCGAAGATATTATGCAATATATAGACGATGAAAATGATGAAAATATAAAATAAGCAGGGATTGTTTCCCTGCTTTTGTTTTGTCCCTGTGCCGCCGTCGGAGCAATATTTTTAAATCTCTCGGAGGAAATTCGGAAAACTTTAAAAACTTCTTTACAAACCGCTCTATAACTGATATAATACCGTTGTATGCGTCCGCTACTCGGCTTATGGATTAAACCTCAAAGAGGTTTTCACCGGCCTTTTGCTGGGTTACGGAGCAAATATTAAAATGAGGTGAAAAAAATGACTCAGGCAGAAAAAACCGCAATTATGCAGGAGTACGCTATCCATGAGGGCGACACCGGTTCTCCGGAGGTTCAGATCGCTGTTCTCACCAAGAGAATCCGCGACCTGACAGAGCATCTCAAGGAGCATCCGAAGGATCATCATTCGCGCCGCGGCCTTCTCAAGATGGTCGGTCACAGACGCAATCTCCTGGCATACCTTCAGAAGGTTGACATTGAGCGCTACCGTGCGATCATTGCCAGACTCGGTATCCGTAAATAATTGCACGACGAGCAGGCAGGAGTTTATTTCTGCCTGCTTTTCTGAACTCACAATCGACAGACTGCAACGGTTTTAGCAGTGAATCGGGGCTCCGGGAAGCCGGGGAACGGATTTATTGCTAAGTCCGGGGGTCTGTGGAAATAAATACAAAGAGGTAAAACTATGTTCGAGGATTTCAAGAAGTTTGAAACTGAAATCGCCGGCAGACCCTTCGTTGTTGAAGTCGGCAAGATGGCTCAGCTCGCAGGCGGTTCGTGCCTCGTCCGTTACGGCGAGACCGACGTGCTCTGCACCGCAACCATGGCTGCAAAGCCGAGAGAGGGCGTGGATTTCTTCCCGCTTTCAGTTGATTTTGAAGAGAAGCTCTATTCCGTTGGCAAGATTCCCGGTTCGTTCCAGCGCCGTGAGGGCAGAGCGAGCGAGAAGGCAACTCTTGCATCGAGAGTTATCGACAGACCCATCCGTCCTCTGTTCCCCAAGGATATGAGAAATGATGTCAGCGTCGTGGCTACCGTTATGTCGGTCGATCCCGACTGCCAGCCCGAAATCGCCGCTATGCTCGGCGTTTCCATCGCGCTCTCCATTTCCGAGATTCCGTGGGACGGCCCAATCTCCGGCGTGAGCGTCGGCCTTATCGACGGCGAGTATGTTATCAACCCCACCGAGGCTCAGCGTGAAGTCAGCCGCATGGCTGTCACCGTCGCTTCCACCTCCGACCTCGTCGCAATGATCGAGGCAGGCGCAAAGGAAGTCACCAATGACGAGATGTTCGACGGCATCATGTTCGCCCACAAGGAGAACCAGCGCATCGTCGAGTTCATAAAGGGCATCCAGGCAGAAGTCGGCAAGAAGAAGATCGACTTCCCCTCAAACGATCCCGCGCCTGAGATGTACGAGGCTATCAAGGATTTCGCTATCGACGATATCCGCGTCGCTCTTGACACCGATGACAAGCGCATCCGTGACGAGCGCCTCAAGCCCATCTATGAGAAGGTTCATGAGAAGTTCGACGAGATTTATCCCGACGAGATAGAGAAGATCGATGACTGCCTTTACAAGACCCAGAAGTTCGTCGTGCGCCGCTGGCTGCTTGACGACGGCAAGCGCGTTGACGGCAGAGGCATCGATGAGATTCGCCCGCTTGCGGCTGAAATCGACCTGCTCGACAGAGTTCACGGCTCGGGTATGTTCACCAGAGGCCAGACTCAGGTTCTGACCGTCACCACCCTCGGCCCCGTCAGCGATTCTCAGATTCTTGACGGCATCGACGGCGAGGACACCAAGCGCTATATGCACCACTACAACTTCCCCTCGTACTCGGTCGGCGAGACCAAGCCCTCGAGAGGCCCCGGACGCCGCGAGATCGGCCACGGTGCTCTTGCAGAGCGTGCTCTTTTGCCCGTTATCCCGAGCGTTGAGGAGTTCCCGTACTGCCTGCGCCTCGTCTCCGAGGTTCTTTCGTCCAACGGCTCGACTTCACAGGCTTCCATCTGCGGCTCGACCCTTTCGCTTATGGCAGCCGGCGTGCCGATAAAGGCTCCCGTTGCCGGTATCTCCTGCGGACTTGTTACCGAGGGCGACCGCTTCATGACCATGGTTGATATCCAGGGCCTTGAGGACTTCTTCGGCGACATGGACTTCAAGGTCGGCGGCACCAAGAAGGGTATCACCGCTATCCAGATGGATCTTAAAATACACGGTCTGACCCCCGCCATCATCCGCGAGGCTCTTGACAAGACCTACAAGGCACGCTGCTACATCCTCGATGAGGTCATGCTGCCCGTTATCTCCGAGCCCAGAAAAGAGCTCTCCAAGTATGCTCCCAAGATGCTCACCACCAAGATTGACACCGAGAAGATCGGCGATGTCATCGGCAAGCAGGGCAAGGTTATCCAGAAGATCTGCGCAGAGTGCAACTGCAAGGTCGACGTTGAAGAGGACGGAACCGTCTTCATCTCCGCTATCGACATTGACGATGCGAAGCGTGCACTCAATATGGTTGAGACCATCGCGAACGATCCCGAGGTCGGCGCTATCTACAAGGGTGTTGTTACCCGCCTGATGGACTTCGGCGCATTCGTTGAGATCGCTCCCGGCAAAGAGGGTCTTGTCCACATCAGCCACCTTGATGTCAAGCACGTTGACCGTGTTGAGGATGTCGTTGCTGTCGGCGACGAGGTCATAGTCAAGGTTCGCGAGATAGACGACCAGGGCAGACTCAACCTCTCCCGCAGAGACGCTCTTATCGAGGTCGAGGGACTTGTTCCCGAGAACGACCTGTCCGATGAGCCCCGCAGAGCTCCCAGAAGGGACAACCGCGGCGGCAGAGACGGCGGAAGAAGAGATAACCGCGGCGGCAGAGGCGGCCACGGCGGAAAGAGATATTAATCTCTGATATAAAAATTAGCAAAGACCGCTGTATCGTGAGGTACAGCGGTCTTTTGACGCAGAACGGGGAACTGCATTTCGCAGCTCCCTGTTTCAGTCTGTCGAAAAAGTCTGTCATTGCACGGATTCAAGGCTCCCCTGTGTAAGGGGAGCTGTCACGGCTAAGCCGCGACTGAGGGGTTGTTGTAATGAAAGTTCAAAATACTCAGCATTTTTGAAAAATTCAACTTATTCGGAACAATCCCTCCGACGCTTCGCGCCACCTCCCTTTACACAAGGGAGGCTTTGATTTTTGCGAAACCACCAAAAATAGGTTTATAAACACGCTCAAACAGGGAACTGCATTTCGCAGCTCCCTGTTTTTTTATTTGTGATATTTTCCGCCGCTCGATATCATGAACGCGCGGTAGATCTGTTCGAGCAGCATCACGCGTGCGAGCTGATGCGGGAATGTCATTTTCGACATCGAGAGCTTGAAGTTTGCGCGGCGCTTGACCTCGTCAGTCAGCCCGTGCGAGCCGCCGATAATAAAAACAAGGTTTCCGCTCCCGCCGACTGCCGCCTGCTCAATATCGCGGCTGAGCTCCTCGGAAGAGAGCTGCTTGCCCTCAATGCACATCGCGTAAACGCGCGCCGACGGGTGAATGAGCTGCAGAATGCGCTTTCCCTCGTCCGCGAGAGCCGAGTCTATCTGCGCCCTCGACGGATCGTCCGGGATGCGCGCGGGGGTCAGCTCCGTTATTTTCAGCTTGCAGAACGCCGAAAGGCGCTTTGAATATTCGGCGCATGCGCCGCGCAGGTAGTCCTCCTTGAGCTTGCCGACGCATATAATATCTATGTTGTACATCTTGACCTCCGTTCAGAAACTTATCGCTTTTCCGTTGTCGCCCGCAACGCCGAGCAGATAGTCGCTGCCCGCCTTTGCGCCGTGGATGGTGAACGCCGAGTGGGTCGTCTCATACGCGAGGTCGGGCGTGTTGTTCTGCTTGCTCAGATGCCCGAGCATGAACCGCACCGTACCCGAGTCGAGCAGCTTCACCGCCGCGTCGGAGCACGCAGTGTTTGAAAGATGCCCTATGTCCGAGAGTATGCGCTGCTTGAGCGGATAGGGGTATGGGCCGCGTCTGAGCAGGTCTATCTCGTGGTTCGATTCGAGCATCACGAGGTCGCTGCCGTAAATCGCGTTCATCACTGTGTCGGTCACATGACCGAGGTCGGTCGCTATAGATATACGCCTGCCGTCCGGCGTGACCGCCGTGTAGCCGCAGCTCTGCGCGGCGTCATGTGGCGTTGCAAAGGGTTTCACATATATACCTGCCGCCTCCGCGCCGTTTTCGTCTATCTCGTGCGCCGTGAATTTGCCGTTTAATATGCACATGGAGTCGAGTGCTCCGAGCGTGCCCGCCGACGCATAGACATCAATATTCCTGCTGCCCGCAAAGACCCGTAGCCCGTTTATATGGTCTGAGTGCTCGTGGGTGATGAAAATCGCGCTGATGCTGTCCGGCGATACGCCGATATTTTCGAGCGCGCCGGTTATTCTTTTCGCGCTGACTCCCGCGTCGATGAGTATGCCGCCGTCGGAAGTGCCTATGTATATGCAGTTGCCGCTGCTCGAAGAGAAGAGCGGACAGAATTTTGCCATATTTTTCTCCTTTAAAAAATCCTGCGCCGGCATGACCGATGCAGGATTCTTGCATTTGTATTTTTAGACTGCTCTTGAAATGTCATCGGGTTCGGGTCTGTCAACGCGGCGAATGTCCGCGCCGAGCCCGGTGAGCTTTTCGACGATGTTTTCATATCCGCGGTCGATGTGCGAGATTTCTTCAATCTCGGTCGTGCCTTTGGCGATGAGTCCGGCGATTATCATTGCCGCACCCGCGCGCAGGTCGTCTGCTCTGACGGGTGCGCCTTTGAGCTGCTCGACACCCTCGATAACAGCCATCTTGCCCTCGACCTTTATCGAAGCGCCCATGCGGGTCAGCTGCTCGACATAGCGGAAGCGGTTATCCCAAACTCCCTCGGAAACGAAGCTCGTGCCGTCCGCGATGCTCAGAAGAGCGGTCATCTGCGGCTGCATATCGGTCGGGAAGCCGGGGTATGGCATAGCCTTTATCGTGCATTTGCCGGGTCTGCCGTTCGCGCAGACTCTGATGCTGTCGTCATTTTCTATAACATCGATGCCGCACTCTATAAGCTTGGCGGAGATGGATTCAAGATGCTTCGGAATAACATTCTTGATAAGAACGTTTCCGTCCGTTGCGGCGGCGGCGACCATATATGTGCCAGCCTCGATCTGGTCGGGGATTATCGAATAGTTGCAGCCGTGCATGTGCTCGACTCCGCGGATTTTAATTGTATCCGTACCTGCTCCGCGAATGTCCGCGCCCATGGAGTTGAGGAAGTTCGCGAGGTCAACTATGTGCGGCTCTTTTGCGGCGTTTTCAATAACGGTCAGCCCTTTCGCCTTGACTGCGGCGAGGATAACATTGACCGTTGCGCCGACAGAAGCCTCGTCGAAATAAACGGAGCTGCCTTCGAGCCTCTCGGCGGCGGCGTCGATTATCGCATTTTCGCCTATCGTGACTGTTGAACCGAGCAGCTCAAAGCCCTTGATGTGGCGGTCGATCGGGCGCACGCCGAAGTTGCAGCCGCCGGGCATGGCGACTTTCGCGCGGTGGAATCTGCCGAGCAGCGCGCCAATGAAATAATAAGAAGCGCGCAGATGCTTCGTCATATCGTGCGACACGACATAGGAGTTGACTCCCTTTGTGTCGATCTCGAGCGTGCTCTTGCTCAGGCGCTTTATGCGCGCGCCGAGCTGTTCGAGAATTTTTGTCATATAATAAACATCGCTGATGTTGGGAATGTTTTCAATAACACATACATCCTGAGCGAGGATAGTTGCGGGCAGAATAGCTACGACTGCGTTTTTAGCGCCGCTTATGCTGACCTCTCCTCTGAGGGGTATGCCGCCGTTGAGCACGAACTTTTCCAATTTGTTCACTCCTATATAGTTTTTATATCAAAAAAGCAGTAAAAATCGAATGAAATAAAATACATTTTACGACACTAAATTATATCATCTTTTTGCCCCATTGAAAAGGGTTTTTTCAAAAAATTATACTGCATTTTTCTGCGTTGGCGGCGTTGTGCAATAAAAATTTTAGATTTTGCCGGCAATGCCGCGCATTTCTGCTGTTCGGTTTTATTATTGACAGCTTCGGCACATTTAGAAGCGGAATTTTTTAATTTAACAAGGCTGAAAAACAGCACTTTATTTCTCTTTTTTTAAAATTGTTGACAAGCAAAAAATATTTGATAAAATAAAATTGCAGGAAGTGTTTATATACGATAAAAATATACCGCGGTCTTTTGAGACTTTCCGCAAAAACAGGAGGACTGCAATGAAAAGCTCAAACAGTTTTTCAAAAAAAGAGATTTTGACGGCCGTCTCTATGGTGCTGTTTCGCACTGTAACGGGCATTGTGCCTGCGCTGGTGTTTTTCGACACAAAACTTCCGGATGAACTGAGAAATGCCGTCTATTCAACGGCGGGGACGGTGGTGAGTGCTGCTTTAATATTGCTGTATACCGTTATAAGCGCAGTTATGGGAAAAAAGAAATCAGACGGTTTTGCACTCGGAATGGGAGCGTCACTTTTTTTAGGATTGCTGCTTCTCCCGCTTGTTTGGTGGCCGGAGTTGTTGCTGTCGCTGGCGATAACCGGCGCTGACGGTGGATTGGTCGTTCCTCTGATGGTGCTGTCGGCGATACCGATATTTGTATATATACTGTTCAGAAAATGTTTTGCAAAAACAGAAGCATAAAAATCGTCCGGCAAAGAGATTTGCCGGATTTTTTCTCGGCTGTTCGGATGTATAATGCATGATTTCTAATTTGTATGTTGTTAATTTTTATATTTTGTGGTAAAATCCTTTCATCAGGAAAAAGGGGGCGCCGCATGGACAGGCTCGATAAAACGGTCGCAAAGCAGATGAATCTCTCGCGCAGCGGCGCAAGGCAGCTCATAAGAAGCGGAGCGGTCGAGGTGAACGGCAAAAAAATATTCGCAGCCGACGAGCAGATCGATATCAATTCCGACGAGCTTAAAATAAGCGGAAAGACCGTCACCGTGCGCCGATATCTCTACATAATGCTCAACAAGCCCTCCGGCGTGCTCAGCGCCGCAAAGGATCCCGACTGCCCGACGGTCGTCGATCTTCTGCCGCCAGAGCTCAGTCGGCGCGGACTCTTTCCTGCCGGCAGGCTCGACAAAGACACAACGGGGCTTTTGATAATCACCGACGACGGCGACTTTGCCCACCGACTTATCTCGCCCTCGCACCATGTCTATAAAACATACGAGGCGACGCTCGAAAGCGATATAAGTGAAGAACAGCTTGATACCCTGCGGCAGGGCGCGGTGCTCGGCGACGGCACGGAGTGCCTGCCCGCGAGGCTCAGAAAGATAAGCGATGAGCCGCCCACGGTGCGCGTTCAGATACGCGAGGGCAAGTATCATCAGGTCAAGAGAATGTTCGCGTCCGTTGAAAACAGCGTTGTTGCGCTGCGCCGAACGGCGATAGGCGCGCTGAAGCTTGACAGCACGCTCGGCGAGGGTGAGGCGCGTCTGCTGACCGACGGCGAGCGCAAGATGATATTCTCGGAGGCCGAGATTATATAAGCAAAAAAGGGCGCAGCCCGTAAAAATAAGCGAGGTTAAAAAATGTCTGACAAAAGAGCAAACGACCTGAACCTCTTCACAAAGGATCAGGACAACTACAGTATCGACACGAGCAAGAAGCTCAAGGTCGGTATAATCGGCACCGGCTGGATAGCCGAGAGCCACATCAGCGAATATCTCAAGATGCCCGATGTTGAGCTTGTCGGCGTGGCGGATCTTGTCGACGGCAAGGCGGAGGAGTTCCTCAGAAAGTGGAACGCACCCGAGGGAGTCAGGGTCTATCATTCGCACAAGGAGCTCATTGACAACGAGGAGCTCGACGCAGTCAGCGTCTGCACCTACAACATGACCCACGCGGAGTGCACAATTTATGCACTCGATCACGGCGTCAATGTCCTGCTCGAAAAGCCCATGTGTGTCACTCTTGAAGAGGCTGTCGAGATAAGAAAAGCCGAGAAGAGAAACGGCAAGATAGTCTCCGTCGGCTTCCAGCCGCGCTACAACCCGAATATGCAGATGATAAAATACATAATCGAATCCGGCGAGCTCGGCAAGGTCTATCATATCCAGATAGGCGGCGGCAGACGCAGGGGTATCCCGACCCCGTTCGGCACGACCTTTATCGAGAAAGAGACCGGCGGCATCGGTGCGCTCGGCGACATCGGCTGCTATGCGCTCGACATGGTTTTGAACGGCATGGGCTATCCCAAGCCGCTGACGGTCACGGGCTTCCTCTCCGACTATTTCGGCAAGGCCGACGACTACAAATACAAGGATGTTTTCGGCGTTGACGATTTCGCGGCGGGCTTTGTCCGCCTCGAGGGCGGTCTGACTATCGACTTCAAGACCGCGTGGGCTATGAACGTCGACACCATGGGCGATACGGTCGTTCTCGGAACAAAGGCCGGACTGAAAATTCCGTCATCCGGTCACTGGGGCAGCATTGACGCTCCGCTGAAAATATACAGAAACATCGGCGAAGCAGAGGTTGAGACGGTCGTCCCCATGCTCGAAGAGCCCGAGGAGGGCGTGTTCTACTGGAAGGTCAGAAAGTTCCTCGACGCTGTCAAAGAGGGCGGCGAAGCGCCCGTCCCGACGAGTCAGGCTATCTACAACCAGGCTATCCTCGACGGAATCTACCGTTCCGCTCAGATAGGCCATGAGATAGAGCTCGAGATCCCCGAAGTCTGATAGAAAAAATGAGCGGCTGTGCAGATGCACGGCCGCTTTTGTCGTTTTAGTGGTATGCAATTTTTGGGTGGCAGTATCGGTTATAGAGTCGTTGAACACTTGCCGATAACTTCAAACTTTGCAAAAGTGCAATTGGGCAACACGTGCAGTCTTGACAATCGGGCTCTTAATAGCCACGCCCTGCAAGAATGAACGGCTGATAATTTGTTCAATGAACGCTTCGTTTAATGCGGTTCAGGGGCTTGAGACAGAGCACGCTTGTTATCGCGGTCAGCGGCAGGGCGGCGAGAATACCTATCGAGCCGGCGAGTGCCTGAAGAATCTCAACGGCTATCTGCTCGCGGTTGAGTATCTGGCTGACATTGCTGCTGTAAGTGACCATGAGGAGCATGCAGCAGAGCGCCGAGCCGATATAGGCGAGCACGAGCGTGTTCGCCATCGTGCCCATTATGTCGCGCCCAATGGTGAGCCCGGATTTCAGCAGCTCACGCGCCGGGAGATCGGGCGATTTTTCGTTTATCTCGCACAGCGACGAGGCTATCGACATCGCAACATCCATCACCGCGCCGACCGCGCCGACGATTATCATCGCGAAGATTATCGCCTTGAGGTCGATCGGGTTGTCCTTGCGGAGATTGTAGAGATACAGCCACTCCGAGTCGAGCACGCCGGACATTTTTATCTGATCGCGCAGCAGCAGTTCGAGAGCGCCCGCGACGAGCACGCCGCCCACGCATCCGACTCCCGCGGCAAAGCACTTGACATTCAAGCCCTCAATCAGAACGAGCGTCATGACCGTGATATAGACGCAGGTGACTATCGACCAAATGTAGATATTCTGTCCGTTGAGTATCGCAGGGATCAGATTAATGAACACTGCAAGACAGGTGAACACAAGCGATATTATCGTATCGAGTCCCTTCTTGCGTCCGAAAATCAGTATCAGCAGGAAGAAAAACGCGCAGAGCATCACGAGCGGCGTTATTCGCGAGAAGTCGGAGAGGTAGTAGTCCGCCGTGCCCTCGTCGTTCGGGTCATAGACGAGAATGACATTGTCACCGACCTCGACCTCGGGTTGGGGCAGACCGTAGAGCATATCCTTCTCCTGAACGGCGTAGAGGGTCTTGCCGCGCACTTTGCCGGAGGTTGCCTTCGCCTCAAAGAATATGTACTGCATGCTGATTTTTCCACCGCTTTCTTCTTCGCTGACGGTTTCTTTTTCGTCCGTGATGCGCAGCACCTTAGCGCGCACGGAGACAACATCCTCCTTGTCGCCGAAAACGCCGTTGCCTATGGCAATTTTATATGCTGTGAACAGATAGACTATCGACAAAATTATCGTCGAGACATAAACTATTATTCTTTTCTTTTTCGCTTTATCCAAAATAATTACCCGCTTTATTCTCTGTGCGTCTCCGATGCTGCCGGAGCATTTTTGTCTGATATTCGTCCCCGCAATGGATTTGCGGCTTGGAATATATCTAATTATATCACACCGCCGAGCATAAATAAACCGACGAATTGAACAAAAAACCGCCGCACTCTTTTGGAGCGCGGCGGAAAACCGTATGTGTTTATTTATCAGTCAGCCTTCGGGGCATAGAGGTCCTTGAGTCTGAGCAGGTGCTCATATCTCTCGACGCTCTTGACTTCAGCTTCGCTGAACAGCTTCTCTGCGCGCTCGGGGAACGAGCGGGTCAGCGAGGAATAACGAGCCTCGTTGAGCAGGAAGTTGCGATACTCTTTGGTGACAGGCTGCTTGCTGTCGATGGTGAAGGGGTTCTTGCCCTCTGCCTTGAGCATCGGGTTGAAGCGGAACATGTTCCAGTAGCCGCACTCGACAGCTCTCTTCATTTCCTTCTGGCAGTTGACCATGCCGCCCTTGATGGAATGCATCTCGCAGGGAGCGTAGGCGATGACGATCGACGGACCCGGATAAGCCTCAGCCTCTTCGATTGCCTTTATCGTCTGGTTCATGTTAGCGCCCATAGCGATCTGAGCAACATAGACATAGCCGTAGCTCATTGCTATCTCGGCAAGGCTCTTCTTGGCTATCGACTTACCGGCAGCCGCGAACTGAGCGACCTGACCGATCTGAGATGCCTTGGAAGCCTGTCCGCCGGTGTTGGAATAGACCTCGGTATCGAAGACCATGATGTTGACGTTCTCGCCGGAAGCAAGGACGTGATCAACGCCGCCGAAACCGATATCGTATGCCCAGCCGTCGCCGCCGAAGATCCAGACGCTCTTCTTGGAGAGGAACTCCTTGTTCTCAACGATATCCTTGCAGTCTGCGCAGTCGATATCCTTGATAGCGTCGGCAAGTGCGTCGGCAGCAGCGCCGTTGGTCTTGACATCGTCCTTCGTGTCAAGGAATGCCTTAGCAGCAGCCTTGACCTCGTCGGAAGCCTTGTCGGACTCGGCGATAGCCTCGACCTTTGCGATCAGTCTGTTGCGGACAGCATTCTGACCGAGGAGCATACCGAAGCCGTGCTCGGCGTTGTCCTCGAACAGGGAGTTAGCCCATGCGGGACCGTGGCCGGCCTTGTTGGTGGTGTAGGGGGAAGTCGCAGCGGGGCCGCCCCAGATGGACGAGCAGCCGGTGGCGTTGGAGATATACATCTTATCGCCGAACAGCTGGGTTATCAGGCGGGCATAAGCGGTCTCGGCGCAGCCTGCGCAGGAACCGGAGAACTCGAGCAGCGGAGTCTTGTACTGGCTGCCGATAACGGTGCCGTCTGCAACCTCATCCTTGACGGAGACGTTTGCGACCATGTAATCGAATACGGACTGCTTCGCATCCTGGCTCTCACGGGAGACCATCTTGAGCGAATTGGTCGGGCAGACGCCTACGCAGACGCCGCAGCCCATGCAGTCGAGGGGAGAAACAGCGAGGGTGTATTTGTAGACGCCCTTGCCCTTGCCTGCCTTCTTGTCGACGATAGCTGCGCCCTCAGGAGCGTTGGCAGCCTCTTCTTCGGTCAGAAGGTACGGGCGGATAGTTGCGTGCGGGCAGACGAAGGAGCACTGGTTGCACTGTGCGCAGGTCTCTGCGTTCCACTCGGGAACCATGACCGCGACGCCGCGCTTCTCATAGGCGGATGCGCCCTGCTCGAATGTGCCGTCTGCGTGATCAACAAAGACGGAAACCGGGAGAGAATCGCCGTTCATAAGGCCGACAGGTCTCATGATGGAGTCGACCATCTTGACGAGCTTCTCGGGGCCGTTCTCGCTGACAGCCTTGGGAGCGTCAACAGCGTCAGCCCAGTCCGCGGGAACGTCGATCTTGACGTATGCGGTAGCGCCGGCGTCGATAGCCTTCTCGTTCATCTCGACTATCTCTTTGCCCTTCTTCATGAACTTCTGGGCCTTCTCCTTCATGTAGCCGATAGCCTCTTCCTCGGGAAGAATCTTGGCAAGGGAGAAGAATGCGGACTGAAGAACGGTGTTGGTGCGCTTGCCCAGACCGATCTTTGCCGCGATATCAATAGCGTTGACGGTGTAGAGCTGAATGTTGTTCTTGGCTATGTAGCGCTTAGCCTCTGCGGGCATCTTCTCGTTGAGCTCATCAGCGTCCCACTGGCAGTTGATGAGGAAAACGCCGCCGGGCTTAACATCGTTGACCATCTTGTAGCCCTTCTCGACATAGGAGGGGTTGTGGCAGGCAACGAAGTCAGCCTTGTTGATATAGTAGGGGCTCTTTATCGGGTTGTCACCGAAACGAAGGTGGGAGATGGTGATACCGCCCGTCTTCTTCGAGTCATACTGGAAGTAAGCCTGGATGTACTTATCGGTGTGGTCGCCGATGATCTTGATGGAGTCCTTGTTCGCGCCGACTGTGCCGTCGCCGCCGAGACCCCAGAACTTGCACTCGATGGTGCCGGGAGCTGCGGTGTTGGGAGCTTCCTTCTCCTCGAGGGACAGGTGGGTAACATCATCGTTGATGCCGATAGTGAACTGGTTCTTGGGCTCGTCCTTCTTGAGCTCGTCATAAACAGCGAACACGCTTGAAGGCGGAGTGTCCTTGGAACCGAGGCCGTAACGGCCGCCGCAGACCTTTGCGGTCACGCCCTTTGTAGCAAGAGCGGTAACAACGTCAAGATAGAGGGGCTCGCCGAGAGCGCCGGGCTCCTTTGTTCTGTCGAGAACAGCGATCTTCTTGGCGGTTGCGGGGATAGCTGCGACAAGTCTGTCAGCGGAGAAGGGTCTGTAAAGGCGAACCTTGACGAGACCGACCTTCTCGCCCTTAGCGGTGAGGTAGTCGATAACTTCCTCTGCAACGTCGCAGATGGAGCCCATAGCGACGATGACTCTGTCAGCGTCGGGAGCACCGTAGTAGTTGAAGGGCTTGTAGTCAGTGCCGAGCTTGGCGTTGACCTTGTCCATATACTCCTCGACAATGCCGGGGATAGCGTCATAATACTTGTTGCAGGCCTCACGGTGCTGGAAGAAGATATCACCGTTCTCGTGAGAGCCGCGCATTACGGGACGCTCGGGGTTGAGAGCGCGCTTTCTGAACGCCTCAACAGCGTCCATGTCGCACATCTCCTTGAGGTCTTCGTAATCCCAGACCTGGATCTTCTGTATCTCGTGAGAGGTACGGAAGCCGTCGAAGAAGTTGATGAAGGGAACGCGTCCCTTGATTGCAGCGAGGTGCGCAACAGCGCCGAGGTCCATGACCTCCTGCGGGTTGGTTTCTGCAAGCATTGCGAAACCGGTCTGACGACATGCATAGACGTCGGAATGATCGCCGAAGATGTTAAGAGCGTGAGAAGCGACGCATCTTGCGGATACGTGGAAAACTGCGGGAAGCAGCTCGCCTGCGATCTTATACATATTGGGGATCATGAGGAGCAGACCCTGAGAAGCGGTGTAGGTGGTTGTGAGAGCACCTGCGGCCAGAGAACCGTGAACGGTTCCGGCAGCGCCTGCTTCGGACTGCATCTCGGCGACCTTGACGGTCGTGCCGAAAATGTTTTTCATGCCCTTTGCCGACCACTGATCAACATAGTCAGCCATGGGGCTCGAAGGGGTTATCGGGTAGATACCGGCAACCTCTGTGAACGCGTACGACACATATGCAGCAGCATTGTTGCCGTCCATGCTCTTTGCTATTCTTGCCATTCTATGTTCCTCCCTATTTTAATAAACGTTTGAACGTATGGCATTGGTCAAATGACACCACGAATATAGTAACATTTTTGAGCTTCAATGTAAACAGATAAATAAACTAAAATAATAGAAAATATTTGTTTCGCCCTTTCTGAAATTTGTCAAAGTTCACATATTCTGCCTATATAATGTAATATAATACCCAATATGCAGCCGGGCACGGCTCTGAACGGACACAAAAGCTCCGATTTTCCCCGATTTCGAGCGAAAACAACTGAATTTGTCTTTCCCTGCCCTTCGCATCCGCGCGCGGTGCTCTCACGCGCTCCCGCTTTGAATGAGGCGGAGTTTGAATATTTGACAGAGAATATGTTTATGTGTATAATAAAACTTAACATCTCGGCGTATATGCCGACGGTGAATAATATTTAAACCGAAAGGAGCTAATCCATTCATGGATGACCCCGACCCCGGCAATCTTATTTTTCAGATAATTTTGCTGTTCGTACTTATTCTTCTCAATGCTTTCTTTGCGATGAGCGAGATCGCGATAATCTCCCTCAACGATACGAAGATCGCAAAAATGGCCGAGGAAGGCAACAAAAAAGCAAAGCAGGTTTTGAAGCTCACCGCGGATTCGAGCGGATTTCTTTCAACCATTCAGATCGGCGTTACCCTCGCAGGCTTCCTGACCTCCGCATCCGCATCGCAGACATTCGTTGATATGCTCTCCGGAGCTATCGGAAAAATATCTGTCCTGAGCGGAATCCCCGCAGGCGTTATCAACGGCTTCTCCGTCGTTGTCATTACGCTCATAACCTCGTATTTCTCTCTTGTCCTGGGCGAGCTTGCGCCCAAGAGAATAGCCATGCAGGCGCCCGAAAAGGTCTCGTTCAAGGTCGTCGGCATACTGCTCGGCTTCAAGAAAATAACCAAGCCTTTTGTAAAAATACTCTCCCTGTCGACCAACGGTCTCGTCCGTCTGCTGGGCTACGATCCGAACGCTTCGGAGGAGCCTGTGACCGAAGAGGAGATACGCATGATGGTCGATGTCGGCGGAGAAAAGGGCGTTATAGAGGACTCGCAGAAAGAGATGATAAACAACATCTTCGAGTTCGATGACCTCGACGCCGGAGATATAATGACCCACCGCACCGATATGACGGCGGCTGAGATAAGCGATCCTCTGAGCGAGATAGTCTCGCTCTCGATGGACAACGGCTATTCGAGAATCCCCGTCTATGACGACGACCCAGATAACATAGTCGGCATAGCTTATGTCAAGGATTTGCTCAAATATATCGGCACCGACCTGCCCGATGATGTGACTCTGCGCGATATTATCCGCGAGCCCGTTTTCGTCCCCGAATCGATGCCCTGCGGCGATCTGTTCAAGCAGATGACCGACAAGCACACGCAGATGGCGATAGTCGTTGACGAGTTTGGCGGCACGGCGGGAATAGTGACGCTCGAAGACGTGCTCGAATCGATAGTCGGCAATATTCAGGATGAATATGACGACGAAGAGGAAGAGATTTCTAAAATCGACGACACTACTTTCACCGTTGACGGCGTGACCTATATCGACGAGCTTGACGAGGTGTTCCATGTCTCCCTCCCCGAGGGCGATTACGACACAGTCGGCGGCTTTATTATCAGCAGGCTCGGCTATCTCCCGCAGGACGGCGAGATGAATGTTGTCGAATATAAGAACCTGCGCTTCACCGTTCTCAATGTTGAGGACAGAAGAATCGGCAAGGTCAAGATTGAGATTCTCCCTGTCGAAGAGGAAAAAGAGGACGCGGAGGACGACTCTAAGCGCGAGAAAGGCGGCTGGTTCGCCGAGCGCCGTGAGGAAAAGGAAAAAGATAAAGAAAAAGCCGAATAAATTAAATGAAGGGCTGAGCAATACGCTCAGCCCTCAATTTATTGATAAACCCGGTTTTTGGGTTTCGCAGGAATCAATGCCTCCCTTGTGTAAAGGGAGGTGGCGCGAAGCGCCGGAGGGATTGCTTTGAATAAGTTGTAATTTTTCAAAATTGCCGGGTATTTTGAACTTTTACGCAACAACCCCGCAGTCACGGCTTCGCCGTGACAGTTCCCCTTACACAGGTGAGCCTTGAGACCGTGCATGACGGACTTTTTCGACAGACTGAAGGCTGAGCAAATGCGCTCAACCCTTTTTATATTGCATAAAAAACGAGCCGGAAGATTTTCTTCCGGCTCGTTGTGTTGTTATGTTACGGCATGAGGCGATGGATTATCGCTATGCAGACGTCGAGATCCATGATTCTCGGCACGGGGTAGAGGGGATTTGCCTCTTTGCATGCGCGCTTTGCGATGGTCTCGATGTCCTTCTCCTGAATTTTCTCGATCTTGTCGGGGATGTTCATTCTGGCGTTCATGTCTCTGATAGCCTGGATAAAGTCGAGAGCCTTCTGCTCGTCGGTCTGACCGGCTTTCGCTACGCCTGCGCACTCGCAGAGTCTTGCAAGGCGCTCATAGGCGGTCTCGCCGTAGAAGTCGAGGACATAGGGCAGGATAATGGCGTTAGCAAGTCCGTGCGGTACGCCGTAGAATCCGCCGAGGTTATGGGCTATAGCGTGGACGTTGCCGACATAAGCTCTCGTGAACGCGATGCCCGCATAGTGCGAGGCGAGGAGCATCTGCTCTCTTGCGTGGAGATCCTTACCGTTCTTGTAAGCCTCTTCGAGGTTCTCGAAGATGAGCTTTGTGGCGACTTCTGCCTTCTCGGAGGTGTCCTTGGTGTTGGAGTGGCCTATGTAGGCTTCAACCGCGTGGGTCAGTGCGTCCATACCGGTGGTCGAAGTGATGTGGGGCGGAAGACCGACGGTGAGCTCGGGATCGAGAACTGCGTACTTCGGACGGAGCACGGGATCGTTGAGCGCATACTTCTCGTGGGTTTTGGTGTCGGTAACAACGGCGGCGAGAGTGGTCTCGGAGCCGGTGCCGGCGGTGGTGGGAACCGCGAAGAACGGAGGCAGCTTCTTGCGTATTTTGAGCTGTCCGCGCATCTTCTGAACAGTCTTGTTGGGGCATACGACTCTTGCGGCCGCACCCTTGGCGCAGTCCATCGGAGAACCGCCGCCGAAAGCGATGAAGCCCTGGCAGCCGTTGTCAAGATAGAGCTTGCGGACTTCTTCGATATTGTCTATCGAGGGGTTCGGCTGAGTCTTGTCATAGACAACATAATCGATACCGTCCGCCTTGAGACCCTCATAGAGGCCGTCGAGCAGGTTGAGTCCGGTGAGACCCTTGTCGGTGACGATCATCATCTTCGACAGACCCTTCTCCTTGATGACCTGCGGCAGCTTCTTGACGGAGCCGGGGCCGGAGATTATCTTGGGCGGAGTCCAGTCAAGGAAGTTGACGGCGATCCTGAAAACGCCCTGATAAAGCCTGTAGTACATGTGCTTGATTGACATTTCTATCACCCTTTGTTTAATGATGCTATTATTTTACATTATTCCCGCCGTTAAATCAATAAGCGGAGAACAAAAAACGGCTTGATTAAAGCTCAAAATCGCTCGCATCGAACTGCGGCAACTCGACTGGCTGCTTCGGCTTGCGCTTGAGCGGGTCGTAGCGGAACGCGGAACAGCTTGAATCCTTCTGCATGACGCCCTTTTTCGGGCATAATACAGTCTTGCCGTCCGGTGCGCCGCTGCCTCTTGAGCAGTATTCGCACGCCGGCGGTATGCTCTTTTTGTTGAGCAGTTTGCTTTTCAAAATCTATCATCCTAAATGCTTTTTTTATTATTCTAACACTTTTTCTCGTTTGTATCAAGCTCCAATATCAGCATCGCGCCGCTCAAAAGCATCGCAAACGCGGCGGGCGCGGAGAAAGAGAACATCTGCGGAGCGCCGACCGAACCCAGTGAAACGGTGTTTACAGGACACGGGAACAGGCGAAGCAGTCCCTCACAGAACAGCGCGGCGAGAGCGGCGCAGACAAGGCGCGCGCAGAAAAAATACGGCAGCGGCGTCCCGCAGGTCTTTATGTGCCTCATTATCTGGCAGTGTACGCTCACTCCGCCCCAGCCGAGCACCGCCGCTATGGCGGGGATATTGAACACCCCGGCTGCCGAGGCACATCCTCCGGTGACTTCGAGCGTGCAGCCGAGAAGCAAATTTGCCCAGTCGGGCAGGCGCAGCAGGGGAATATACTGGGCGGCGCAGGCGAACATGACTATCCACGCGCATATTGAGATCATATTTTTCGTCCCCTCGCCGACCGCCTCTGTCAGCGCGCGGGAGAGCGGCAGACTCGAAATAGCCGGGGCGGCGTGCGCATCTGTCTCATTATGCGGGATGAACCGCGTCAGCACGCCGAGCGCGAGGCTCGCGAGGGTGAGCGACACAAAAATTATGACTCCCGCCCGAACGCTTCCGAGCATACCCGCGCCAACTCCGCCGATAACAAACGCCGGACCCGCGTTGACGCAGAACAGGGTCATTCTCTGCGCGTCGCTCTGTGAGATGCGCCCGTCGGAAAATAGCGCGGCGGTCATTCCTGCGCCGACGGGGTAGCCCGCGACAAAGCTCATGCATGCCGCCGCGCCCGCGCTCCCGGGCAGGGCGAAAAGAACCCGCACGGGCTTTTCGAGAAATTTTCCGAGATAGCCGCACAGCCCCGAGCGCACGAAAAAAGCGGAGAGCACGCAGAACGGATAGAGCGACGGCACGGCGCTCGAAGCGCAGATAAGAAGCCCTTTTTTTACTCCCGCCGCGCTGACCGACGGCATGGCGACAATGAGCGCGGCTGCCGATAAAGTCGCCGCCAAAAGCGGCAGACGGCGCAGAGCCTTTTTCAAATACTCTCTCATGTCATCACCCCTCAGTCATATTGATATTCACCCTGCGTTCTTTTTATTGCCGGGGGAGCATACATTATTTGGGAAAAGAGGGATGCACATGCCAAAACGCAGAGAGAGCGGGAAGATGCGCTCGGCGGCGGACATGATAAAAAAGATAAACGCGCTCGACTCGTCGAGAAAATATTCGCAGGTGCATGTCGAATTTTTCGGCAGGCGCGAGGCGAGCATAGACGGACTCTACGGCGTGCTCGAATATGACGGCGAGCGGATACGCCTGAGCGCCGGCAAAGAAGAGATAATTTTCTGCGGCAAAGGGCTCAGCATAGATGTTTTCGACCTCGGTCAGGCGGTCATACACGGGGAAATAATGAGCATGGAATTCTGTAAATAGGGGGTGGGAATATTTCTGATGTATTTAATTTTCTGCGCGGCTATGTCTGCATGAGGGCGAGCGGGGGATTCCCGGAACGCTTTCTGAATCTATGCTCGCGCGGGAATATTCCGTATTGGGATGTCTGCTGCACGAACGGCGTCGTTTTCGCGCGCACGACGCCCGAGGGCTACCGCATGATGCGCCCCTGCGCCAAAAAAGCGGGCATGCGCATGAAAATAGTCAAAAAGAGTGGCCTGCCTTTTCTGCTGTCAAAAAACCGCGTCCATGCAGGGCTTGCAGTCGGCGCGGTGTGCTTTATATTGATAACGGCGGCGCTCTCCGGGCGGATATGGACTGTCAATGTGACGGGCTGCGAGACAGTGCCGGAAGAGGATATAAGAGAGACGGTCGAGCGCTTCGGCGTCTATCCGGGGATGAGAAAAAAGCAGCTCGACACGCACACGGTCGCCGAGGAGGCAATGTCCGCTCTGCCTGAGGTTTCGTGGCTGTCTGTTAATATAGTCGGTTGTTCGGTCAATGTCGATGTGCGCGAGGGAGTCGGCAAGAGTGTCAAAAAAAATGATGCGCCGTGCGATATAGTCGCCGCGGCGGACGGGCAGATACAGACTCTCGAAATTTTCAGCGGCACTGCGATGCAGGAGCGAAACGCCGCCGTTTTAAAGGGCGACACGATAATCAGCGGAATCGTCGAAAACCGCGACGGCGGCATGAGCATGCGCCACGCCGCGGGGTATATCACCGCGCTGACAAAGCATACTTTTTCGACCTCTTCGCACAGCCTGCCGTCAAGGAAAATAAGCGATGTCAAGTCGCGTTACACTCTGCTGTTCTTTTCGCTTAAAATACCCCTCGGCTCGCGTATAGACACGGATTTTACCGAGGACAGATTCCTGACCCTCGGCGGTGAGAAGCTCCCGATAGGCATAAGAGCCGAGCGGAAATATATATTCGCGCCCGCAGACGCGACGGACGACAGCCTCTCCGATCTTATCACGCTTGAGGAGCACTTCTATAAATCTTCAAATAATCTGCGCGATATGCTCGTGATGAGCCGCACGACGACCGAGCGGCAGTCAAATGGCAGAGCAGTGTTTTTCAGCGAATACGGCTGCCTGCAAAATATCGGCGAGGAGAAGAAAATAGAGACGGGGGAATGAATATGCATCGCCATTTTATTCGGACGATGCATATGACGAAACTTTTTTTATTCTAATGGGTTTATTGAATTCTTTAGCATATTCTATTAAAGAGGCAGTCCCGCGGCTTTGGTAATCCCAAAAACAGATAACATAATCTGCGGACATTATCATTGTTCGGTTCCTTATTGGACCGGCGGCTTTTCCGTAAAGCTACCACTTTGCAGGATGACGCTCAACAGCATATCCGTTACTAATGGCGTACCTCTCTCCAAGTGCATCGGCACCGCGACATCCGCCGGAAACGAAAACCAGATTATACTCTTTTCTAATTCGGCATATGCAAAAGTTTATATACGATTCTGCTTCCTGATAATTGTGATAATTTCTGCTTCCAGCAACAATGATTCGCTTAATCATAGCCTCACCAAACATATTCTACTATTAAATAATAGTAAAATCAATACTATTTTTTGATAGTAGATATACTAAAAATGAGGTGAGGCTCTTGTATTATCCGCGATTAAGAGATCTGCGCGAAGATCACGATATGGTTCAAAAAGAGGTTGCCGCTTTTCTCGGAATCGATCAGCGGGTATACAGCAACTATGAAACAGGAAAACGCGAGATACCGACTCGGTTTGTAATCTCGCTTGCGCGGCTCTATAATACCTCGACCGACTACATTCTCGGTATGACAAACGAGACAAGACCGTATAAATAACAGGCTCGATGTGCGAACACCGAGCCTGATTTTTTTATTTGCTTTTGATGTCTGAGGGCTTTATGTTTATCGTCACATAGTCGCCGTATTTCAGCTGGGCGGTCGTGATATTTGTCGGTATCTCGAAGATGAGATATCCGTCTATCGAGAGCCCCGCCGTCACGGGCGACGAGGATATGCGCTTGTAGTCCGAGAGAAAACGGCTGTCCTGCGCTATGCCGTTGACAACAAAATCGGTCTTTTCGTTGAGACTTTCTTCCTCGCTGAGATTGTTCGTCAGCACGAGATGAACCGCAACATATCTGTAGCCCTTCTGCACCGTCCACGGGTAGCTGTCGACTTCCTTTATCTCGTCGCACAGCACGGTGTACATGGGCGTGACCGCCTTTTCGCCGAAATTCACTTCGACCTTTTCGGGCACTGCTTCCGTCTCTTCGTAGTCGGAGAATTTTTCGGAGACAACTCCCGAAAGCAGATCGTCAACGCTGCCGCCCGAGATCTGGCGAATCACCGAAAAGGCGATAGATAGTATTATTATCAGCGCAATTACAACTATCGGGATGAGGCATCCCGCTTTCAGCGCGCGTGAATTTCTGACTGAATGTGCGCGCCCCGTGACATTCGTCACCGCGTCGAGTATCATCTTGCCGCGCTCGGCTTCTATCCGCTCCTGTTCGAGCTTGCGCTGCTTCTCGCGCACCTCGCGCTCATAGGCTTCTTTTTTCTTCTGAGCCTCGCGCAGCTCTGCCTCCTTTGCCTTTCGGCTGTCCGCCAGCGGCGCGCCGCAGTTGGGGCAGGTGTCGTTCTTTTCGGCGTCGACGACCGATTCGCAGTATTCGCAGGTTACCTTCATCTTTTCTCCTCAATTCTTGCTCTTTGAGTTATCGTAGCATATTGCGCCGCCGTTTTCAAGTCCCGATAAGATTATATAAAAATAACGCGGCGCACACCGTTTGATGTGCGCCGCGAATGTGTGTGGTTTTTATGCGAAGAATTATTCGCCGAAGTATCTCTTGAGAAGTCCTGCAAAAGCCTTGCCGTGTCGAGCTTCGTCACGAGCCATCTCATGGACTGTGTCGTGGATAGCGTCGAGACCCTTTGCCTTTGCGAGCTTTGCAAGCTCGGTCTTGCCGAGGGTAGCGCCGTTCTCCGCCTCAACTCTCATCTCGAGGTTCTTCTTCGTCGAGTCGGTCACGACCTCGCCGAGAAGCTCGGCGAACTTGGCGGCGTGCTCAGCCTCTTCGTAAGCTGCCTTCTCCCAGTAGAGACCGATCTCGGGATAACCCTCTCTGTGGGCGACTCTCGCCATTGCAAGATACATGCCGACCTCGCTGCACTCGCCTGCGAAGTTGTCTCTGAGTCCCTGGAGGATCTCGGGATCGACGTCTTTTGCAACGCCGACAACATGCTCGGAAGCCCAGGTCATGCCCTCGTCCTGCTTGATGAACTTCTCTCCGGCAGCGCCGCAGATGGGGCACTTGAAGCCCTCCGGAACAGAATCGCCTTCATAAACATAACCGCAAACGGGACATACGAATTTCATAATGATTTCTCCTTTACACTTTAAAAATTATTTTTATTGTAAAACTCCGGCGTCGTCATCCTCCGCCGTGTTTTGCTGGCAATCGGGACAGAGTCCGTAATAGATGATCTTCTTGTGCCGCACGAGCAGCCCGAGCTCGGAAATATCTTCGGGCAGTCCGCGTTCAACTCCGAGATCGATTATCTTCGAGCATCGCTCGCAGATAAAGTGGCTGTGAGAGTCGGTGTTGCCGTCATAGTGGATGCTCTTGTCGAGCGTCTCGAGCGTCGTTATCAGCCCCATATCACTGAGCAGGCTCAGATTGCGGTAGACGGTGCCGAGGCTTATCTTCGGCAGCTCGGCGCGCACACGCGAATATATCGTGTCCGCAGTCGGGTGATCGCGAGCCGCTTTTACGACTTTCAGAACAGTATCACGCTGTGACGAATATCTCATATTGCTTCCTCTCAGTTCATAATCAGTAATGATTACTGTTATTAGTATATCATACTTTCTCTGTTTGTCAACACTTTTTTAAAAAATTTTTTAAGGCGTGATTCGATTTGTTGTGAAATATCTGATACCGAGAGAATAGAGGTGCTTCAGAGTGTCGGTGTTGTCTATCGTCCACGCGGCGAGCGGGATGCCCGCGTCAATGGCGGCGTTTATCACGCTGTCGGTGTTCTTCGCGTTGTTGCCGTTGAATGCCGCGCGCATATTGCCGTGATTTTTGCAAAAGTCAACGGCCTCGTCCGAAAGCTCGCCTGTCAGCAGCCAATAGGTCTGCTCGGGGCACTCCTTATATAATGTGTCGATTATATCCTTGTCAAACGAGATAACAATCGTGCTCTTGCCCCTCGCGGCGTAGTCTTTGAAGAACTCAACGAGCGAGTCGAGATTGTCTTTGCCGATGCTCTTTATCTCAATCATGGGCTTTACATCTGGATAGTATTCGTCGAGCAGAGCCATCGTCTCTTCGAATGTGGGGAGCCTTAGGTCGGTGTAGTTCTCTATATTCGCGCCGTTGTCGATTTTCAGCGCGCTGACTTCGTCGAGTGTATATTTGTTTATCTTGCCGTGACCGTTCGTCGTGCGCTTGAGATCGTCGTCGTGCATGACTATCCACTTGCCGTCGGAGGTCGGCTCGATATCGAACTCGACATAGTTATATTTAGCTTCGCACGCCGCCTTGAAAGCGGGGAGGGTGTTCTCCGGCTCGATTGCGCTCAGACCCCTGTGTGCCGTGAGCGTTATTTCATCGAGGTTTATTCCGCTGACGCTCTTTATCGAGACGGTCTCCTTCGGGCGAATTTTCTTCGTGTGGAACTTCGCGAACAGTCCGCCAGCAATGCCCGCTATCGCGACGGCGCAGAGCACGCAGATAAGTATCTTTGTTTTCTTTTTCATCATTTTTCTCCCTGTTTAAGTATTATTATTGTCTGCCCGGAATTGTCGCCCGGGCGAATTTCCTTTATCCTTTTTGATTCGAGCCCGCTTCGCACGAGGGACTGCAAAACCGTGCCGCCGTTGAAGCCGTGGATTATCTCAAGGCGCGTTATATCCGCCGAGCCGTTTTCGATTAGAGACTCGAGCCGGAATTTTGCTTCGCGCTCGCGCATGCCGTGGATGTCAACACAAAGCGTGGAGCTGGTTTTTCTCGTTATCTTCATTTTTGTCTCCGATTTTTTATTTTATTATATATAGTATAAATCACATAAATTTAAAAGTAAAATGAATTTTCTTCTTATTTTATTATTCGGAGGAATTTTACGGAAAATCAGGGAAATAATATCCTCAAAAAATGGGCGGTGACAAAAAATGAAGGATTCACAGATAAGGGTGTGCGGAAGGGCGGCGCAGACGGACTCGGGAGCGGGCGGCGCCGTTATGTTCGGCTGCCTCGCGGCGGCGGCTGTCGCCGGGGGATTCATGACTGCCGGGGCGCGGCTCCTGCTCAACGCCTCCGTAGTGACCTCCGCGCTATCTTCGGTGTCAAAGCTGCTCAGCCCCGCTGTCAATGCGGCGGCGTGCATTTTGCTGACCATAGCCGTCTCGGCTCTCATTGCGCCGCTGCGGCAGGGGATGAAGCGGTATTTCCTGCTTGGCGCACTGGGGCAAAAACGCCGCGCCGCCGAATGTACCGCGGCGTTTCGCGGCAAACGCGCTTTTTCTGCGCTCCGCCTGCATATCGCGCTCGCGGCGCTGAACCTCGTTTTGTGGATATTCTTTCTCCTGCCGGGCGCGGCTCTTGCGGCGGGAGGTATATATATGCTTCTCTCGTCAACTGTCGGCATTCTGACGATAGCCGCTGTGCTCACGGGGAGCATACTCATGCTTATATCGGGCTGCATATTCTGCTCCGGCGCGCGGCAGGCGTGGTCGGCGGCGGAGTATATTCTCGCCGCCGATCCGGATGTTTCGATAAAACAGGCTCTGCGCCAAAGCCGCGATATCATGCGCGGGCACTGCCGCGCTTTCGCCCGATTCAAGGCGGGATTTATTCTCTGGTTTCTCAGCTGTGTATTAATTCTGCCTGCATTTTTCGTCGTTCCGTATTACGGACAGTCCTGCGCGGTGTGGATGACGGAGACCTTGGATTTCAAAAATAAAGTTCTCCGAAAATAAATCGATTTGACAAAGATATACAAAAATATGTTGATTATCCGCCGTGAATTTGGTATTATATTCCGTGAAATAAATCGGGGCGCGGTAATCCGCCCCGGAACGGAGGACATACAATTGGAAAAGAAAAAGCTTGGAGGGCGGATTCTCTTCAACATCATCCTGTTCGGCTTCATCGGGCAGGTCGCGTGGGCTGTTGAGAACGTCTACTTCAACACATTCCTGTTCAACTACATCGGCGGCACAGCCGACGATATAGCAAAGATGGTCGCCGCGTCTGCGATAGCCGCAGTTGTGACCACATTCATCATGGGTACTCTCAGCGACAAGCTCGACCGCCGCAAAATCTTCATCAGCGGCGGATACATAATCTGGGGCTTCACTGTCGCCGTGTTCGCATTCATCTCGCGAGAGAATATCGGAAAACTCTTTAATATCTCCGATACCTCCAAGGTCGTCGCCGCAACGGTCTGCGTCGTTATCATCATGGACTGCGTCATGACATTCTTCGGCTCGACCTCGAACGATGCCGCGTTCAACGCGTGGGTCACAGACGTTACCGTCCCCGAAAACCGCGGCACTGCCGAAGCCGTTCTGGCACTTCTGCCCGTGTTCGCAACCGTTATAGTTACCGTCGCTTTCGGTGTCGGCGTTGAGGCGGCAGGCTATCCCGCATGCTTCATGTTCCTCGGCGCGCTCGTCACAATATGCGGAATCATCGGTCTGTTCTCGGTCAAGGATCCGCGCAAGGGCGTAAAACAGAGCACAAACTATTTCAGCGACCTTATCTACGGCTTCCGTCCGTCGGTTATAAAAAATAATGCGGCGCTCTATCTCTGCCTCGCGTCCGCCTGCATTTTCAACACCGCAGTTCAGGTGTTCATGCCCTACATATTCATCTATGTTCAGCACTATCTCAAGTTTGACCTCAACACCTTCCAGATAACCACGCCCATAATCATCGGCGGCGCGGCGGCTGTTGTCGGTCTCGTCGTTGTAACTATCCTGCTCGGCAAGCTTCTCGACAAGGTCGGCAAGAGAATATTCGTCTTCCCCGCAGTTCTTCTCTTCGTCGCGGGACTCGTTGCCGTTTTCTTTGCAAAGACTCTTCTCACTTTCGTGCTCTTTGCGCTCATTATGATCCTCGGCTACGGTCTTCTTATGATAATCCTCAACGCTACAGTGCGCGATTACACTCCCGAGGATAAGGTCGGTCAGTTCCAGGGCGTCAGACTTCTGTTCACCGTCACTCTGCCCATGATAATCGGCCCGAAGGTCGGCAGCTGGACTATTTCCGAGTTCTCCGGCAGATATGAGCTGGGCACCATGCTCAACGAATACGGCGAGAGCACCCTCGTCCCGATCCCGACGATATTCCTCGTCTCCGCTATAATCGCGGTGCTTATAATCGTGCCGCTTATCTTCCTTGCAAAAGTCACCAAGGAGAAGAAGGCATGAAGAGAATAATATCTGCCATTCTCTGCGTTGTTATGTTGCTGTGCATCCTGCCGATGTCGGTCTTCGCACAAGATAAGGCAACGCCGCTGATACTCGTTCAGGGCTATTCCGGTCCCTCGCTGTTTTATGACCTCGGTGGCGAAAACGAGCATCAGGTCTGGGGCATCAATATGGATGACCTCAAAAAGATAGTTATAGCCCGTATCCCCGAGCTCGCAGGCGGTCTTGCCGGAGCGGCGTTCGGCGATTATGAAAGGCTCGTTAAAGTCGTAGGCGAGGCGGGAGTCGAGCTGCTCGAACCCCTGCGCTGCAACCCGGACGGCACTTCTAAATATGATCTTTCAGTCTATCCCGAGGGCGCGGCGAACACCCGCGCATCCGTCCTCAAGGCAAAAGGCGAAGACAAATACATAGCCGAAAAAGAGATCTCCGCCGATCTCATCGAGCGCATCGGCGCGGAGAACCACTTCACCTTCACCGAGGACTGGCGCATGGGTCAGGTCGAAAACGCTGCCAAGCTCGACAAGTTCATTCAGGAAGTGAAGGAGCTCACCGGAAGCCGGAAAGTCAATCTCTACGGACTCAGCCACGGCGGCCAGCTGACCGCGACATATCTCTATTATTACGGCGCAAAGGGCGATGTTGACCGCGCGATAATGGACGCTCCCGCGATAGGCGGCACTCAGCTCGTCGTTGACCTGTTCGAGGGCAACATCCATTTCGATGTCGCGACCCTTATCGAATATGTCGAGATAGGCTTCCGCAAGGAATATGAATACGAGTGGCTCGTCGAGGCGTTCGGCTTTGACCGCCTCAATCAGGCGTTCAACGATATCATTCATCAGTATCTGCTCGATATAGTCATTAACTTCGGCAGTGTCTGGGATTTCGTTCCCCCCGACAAGTACGAGGAGTTCAAGGCAAAATATCTCGACCCGATCGAGAACGCCGAGCTGATAGCCAAGAGCGACGAGATGCACTACAACGCCATGGCTCACATGAGCGAGGGCTTGAAGCGCGCTCAGGATGCAGGTACAAAGATAGCGATAATTGCAAATACCGAGCACGATATCGGCACGAGCACCGGAGTCAACTCCGACTATATTATTGATGTTCACTCGGCATCCGGCGCATACTGCGCCCCGTTCGGCGAGAAGTTCCCGGCAGACTACAAAAAGCAGAACACGGTCTGCGATGACCCGGCTCACTGGCATATCTCACCCGAGCGCGATATCGACGCGAGCTGCGCGTATCTGCCCGAGAACACCTGGTTCGTCAACGGTCAGTTCCACGGAATGTGTCCGTGGGACAGATACACGAGAAATTTCTATCTGACATTCTTCTTCACGGACAGAATAACGGATGTCTATTCCGATCCCGAGTTCCAGCAGTTCAACCTCGGTCAGAATCCCGCGAACGGACTCTATGTCAAGTTCGACAAGTCCCCGTCGGGTTTCCATACCTCGAAGGACACCGCGCTGACTATCGAGAGCCTTTCGGAACAGTATGACACAGAGATAATCAGCGTCAAGGCGGACGGCATGGATGTCGACCTCTCGGCGAAAAACGGAACCGTTCTTAAAGTCGGCGAGAGCTGCAAGATAGATTTCAAAAAGCACTCCCTGCCCAAGAGCACCGAGTCGTTCACCGTAACGGTCGTCTATTCGCTCAGGAACGGTCAGGTGCCGTTCGTCAAGAGTCGCACATTTACCTTCACGGCTATGAGCGACAGCGAATATGACAACTATGTGTTCCTCTCCGGTAAGAAAAATACGCCCGGCAGCGCGGCAAACGGCGGCGGAAAAACTCCGTTGACCCCGCAGACCGGCGCACCGATAGCGGTCTCCGCGATAACCCTCCTTGCCGGCGCGGCAATGCTGCCGATAGCCGGAAAGAAGAAAAAGAAATAATATCAAAAGCTCAGGCGCGGCATATAACCGCTGTGCCTGAGCTTGCTTGTTTTACATTGTATGAGAGATGAATTGGGATTTGCCGCATAATCGATTTTTAGCCCCTTACAGAGAAGCTGGCTTGGTGTAAGCCGGAACTGAGAGGTTATTTCACTTCGCTCTACAAATGAAATGTGTGCGGTTGCGCCAAATTATAATATTGCCAATATTTACGACTGCAAATCCCAATTTATAACCGCCCCAACAAAAAAGCCAAGCTGCAAAACACAGCTTGGCTTTTTGCTTTTATGCTTTCGTTACTGTTTTGGCGAGAAATAGACTTTTCCGGGCTCGAGCGTCTTGCCGTAGATGCTGTAGAGCTCGTGGACGGTGACGAATTTAAATCCCTCGGCGTGCAGCTCGGCGGCTATCTGCTCGAATGCGTCGGCTGTCATGTCGTAGAGATCGTGCATGAGGACTATCTCGCCGCCGGTCGCGTGGTCGACAACAGATGAGATTATCTTCTGCATGTCCGCGTTGCGCTGAGCCTGAGTTCTGCCGGACCCCTGCCTGTCCTTGTATTTCCAGTCCTCGGTGTCAATGCACCACTGGATGAGCGGGAGGTCGAAGTCTTTCTGAATTCCCTTGTAGTCGCCGTACGGCACTCTGAACAGGGTCGGCTCCACGCCGATGACCTCTTTGATTATGGCGTTCGTCTTGTTTATCTCCTGCTTGCGCTCCTGCGCGCTTATCTTTCTGAGATTCGCGTGGCTCCATGAGTGGCTGCCGATTTCGCATCCCATCGAGTAGGCGCGCTTGACCTCCGCCGAGTAGCTTCCGACGCGCGTGCCGAGAACGAAGAAAGTTGCCTTGCCGTTGTATTTCTGGAGTGTGTCAAGGATTCGGTTGGTCGCGATCTTGCTCGGACCGTCGTCAAATGTGAACGCGATATATTTGACCCCCGCGGGGAGATTCGGCTTTTTGTGCTGCGTTGTGCTCTCGGGCTTGGTTGAACTTTGCTGTGTGGTTTCTGTGACCGCCTCCGCGCCGAGCAGAACCTTTGCGGTTTCGGCTGAGAATATCGGCTTTATATCATTGAGCTGGAACACAGCTTCAACGCAGCCTTTGTCTTCGTCGAAGAGAACGCCCGAGTCAAAATAGAATGTTAAGCTGTCGGAACTTATCGAGAATTTTGTGAAGTTCTTCTTGTTGGCTGAGGTGTTTTGCTTGAACTTATCCGAGCCTACGCCCGCATTGAACAGGCGGTTGGCGGTGAAATAGGATACAACCCGCGTGCTGGCGATTTTCTCGTAGCCGTCAGAAAAAATATCGTCCGCGCTCAGCTGCTTGCCGGAGGGGATATCAAAGACGAGCGTCTCTATGCTGTCCGTTTTGATGCTCTTGTCGGGAATGTCGGTCTTTATCTCGAACACGATGCTGACATATTTGTTCTTTCCGTTGTCCGTCACAAGATAGCTCTTGTAGTCGGCGCTCAGCGTCGGCAGCTCGCCCTTGGGCTTTGAGTTCGGCACTTCTTTGACGAACCTGTCGGCTATCTCCTGCGCCGCCGCTTTTATCCGGCTGTCTATCGCCTCAACGCCTATCGCGGGGTAGTGAATGCCATAGGCGTAGTGATTTTCGTATGTTATCATAGACTGTGTCTCGCCGACCTCCCTGTCCTGGGCGGTGTGCTGGAACTTGAGACTCAGCTCCTCTTTCTGTTTATCGCTTTTGACCGCACAGCCCGCCGCGCCGAATATAAACAGCACGGTGCACATCAGAGCCGCGAGACGGCGAAATAATTTTTTCATATCGTTTTTCCTTTCCGTAAAAACTTACGAACAGCTGAGAACAGCTGATATTATAGTATAAAATGTCGAACTTTGCAACAAAAGCGCGCAAACTGTAACCTACTGTTACACTCTGTTATTGATTTGTAATTTGTGCGGGTGTCTATATCCTATTCACTAAAACGGCTGAATTGACCTCAAAACTGCAGATAAATGCCGCAAAAGCCTGCCTTTTTTTGTCTTTTGTTCCGAAATCGGCACAGATATGGCTATTTTTCTTTTTGAGAGTAACAATTTATCGGCATTTTAGTATAATAAAGTATCTTCAATTTTAAAAGGGGAGAGCCTTATGACAAAAGTCGTCAAGTTCGGCGGAACTTCGCTCGCAGAGGCGAAGCAGTTTCTCAAGGTCGCCGATATAATCAGATCAGATCCCGACCGCCGCTATGTCGTGCCGTCTGCGCCCGGCAAGCGTTTCAGCGGAGATACAAAAGTTACCGATATGTTCTATGCCTGCTACGATTCCGCATCGAGAGGCGGCGATTTTGAAGAGATATTCCAGAAGATAAAGAACCGCTACAATGATATAATTTCCGGACTCGGGCTCGATATGTCTCTCGAAGATGATTTTGAGCATATACGCCTCAATTTTATCGGCCGCGCCGGCCGCGACTATGCCGCATCGAGAGGCGAGTATCTCAACGGCAAGATAGTCGCAAAGCTGCTCGGCTTCGCGTTTATAGATGCCGCCGATGTTATATTCTTCGACGAGAGCGGCAAATACGACGCAAAGCGCACGATACCCATTCTGCGCGAGCGCCTGAGCTATACTGAGTACGCAGTCATTCCCGGTTTCTACGGCTCGATGCCCAATGATACTATCCGCACATTTTCTCGCGGCGGATCGGATATAACAGGTTCGATAGTTGCGGCGGCGGCCGATGCCGATCTCTATGAGAACTGGACGGATGTCTCGGGCTTCCTCATCGCCGATCCGCGCGTCGTTGATAATCCGCAGGTCATGAAGACCGTTACATACAGGGAGCTGCGCGAGCTTTCGTATATGGGCGCGACTGTTATTCACGAGGACGCGATATTCCCCGTCATGCAGAAGAAGATTCCGATCAGAATAAAGAACACCAACTCCCCGGAGGACGCCGGCACGCTTATCCTTGCCGACACTGACGAGCCCGCCGAGAACACTGTCACGGGCGTGGCGGGGCGCAAGGGCTTCTCTTCGATAAACATTGAAAAATACCGCATCCACGACGAGTGCGGAGCGGTGCGCAAGATGCTTGAGGTGCTCGAGGAGCACGGCGTGAATTTCGAGCATATCCCCTCGGGAATCGACAACTTCAGCATCGTTGTTGAGACTACGAGCCTCGGCGACGAGACGGATGATATAGTCTACGATATAAAGAAAGTCACTTCGGCGAGCAGCGTGACGGTCGAGAACGGCATCGCGCTCATCGCAGTCGTCGGACGCTCAATGAAGTCCACGCGCGGCGTTGCGGGCACGATATTCTCGAGCCTCGCCAAGGAGAACATCAATATAAAGATGATCGACCAGGGCTCGAGCGAGATAAACATCGTCATCGCCGTCGCGGAGCGCGACTACGAGCGCACGATAAACACGATATATTCGGCATTCGTGAAATAAATAAAACAACAAAACGACCGGCGGCGGGGAAAAGTCCCTGCCGCCGGAGCTGTTATTTGAAGCAAGTAGTTCGATGCATTCAATGTGAGATAATTTCTGAAAGCAAGAATGAAATAAAATCCGTTTCTTCATATGCCGTAGGCATATTTCACATTTGCAGAGCAAATATTTCACATCAAAGATATTTCACTCGTTTCGCAAGAAACGAATTTCACTGAAAAAAGGACTTGCTTTCCCCGCCTCCTAATAAGAAAACATAAGAAAGTCAGTAAAATCAATGTTTTCAAAGGCAGGGAACACGGTACGAAGTCAAAAAATCTCATACTGACAGGCACGAAGGGCGCTGATTTTCACATCAGCGCCCTTTTCCTGTCCCCACGCCATAGGCAGCCGCCCTATGGCGTTTTTTCATATCCGTACCTATACCCACCCGAAAAATGTATCAATTAGGGTGCGAAAGCCTCTGTTTTTTCCTCTTAGAGCGCCGCTTAAAGGGCGGCGTGGGTGTTTTCCCATGGGAAGCGTCCGAGAGGCAGGACAGGGGCTTTTTTGCGCCAAAATCAACACTTTTCAAAACCAGAGAAAGGAGGCGCCGGATATGGCAGTTTTCCGCATCGAAAAGACCAGAGATTACACGGTCATGTCCAACTACCACCTGCGGGACAGGTCGCTGTCCCTGAAAGCGAAGGGGCTGCTGTCCCTCATGCTGTCGCTGCCGGAGGACTGGGACTACACCATGAAGGGGCTTGCCCGCATCTGCAAGGACGGCATCGACAGCATCAGCGGCGGGATCCGGGAGCTGGAGACGCACGGCTATCTCGTCCGGGCGCGCGTCCGCAACGAGAACGGGCAGCTCGGCTCCATCGAGTACACCATTTTGGAGCAGCCGAAGGAACCGGCACAGACGCCCGCGCCTATCCGGGAAAAACCTATACGGGAAAATCCAATACAGGTGAAGCCAATGTTGGATGCCCCAATTCAGGAGAACCCCGCCCAATTAAATACTAAAGAACAAAATAAAGAATTATCAATTACGCAAGGATCAAGTCCTATCCCATCAAGTCCCCCTGCCCCCAGAGAAAAAAGCAGGATCGGACAGGACAGGATGCGGGAGCGCGAGAGCTACCGGGAGATCATTTTGGAGAATATCGACTACGATATCCTCACCCAGGATGAAAAGCTGGACAGGGACCGTCTGGACGAGCTGGTGGAGCTCATGGTGGATACCGTCTGCTCCAACCGGGAGATGA
>ENA-OQRC01000232-OQRC01000232.1-human-gut-metagenome-genome-assembly--contig:-NODE-232-length-46048-cov-3.909682_pt1 | contig 46048 bp, 25 predicted proteins | sample MGYA00243236_ERZ505102 | MGnify/ENA primary metagenome ERZ505102 (study PRJEB26097, sample SAMN02712089) | human gut metagenome | biome: Gut microbiome | host: Homo sapiens | place: Denmark: Copenhagen... | reverse complement strand
CCCACATCCGGAGGGGGTGCCTGCCACGGCAGACGCCCCCTCCGGCAGTTAGGGACGTTCCTTATGTGCCGGTACCTAGGGACACTCCTGGCGCAGCCAATGAAGACCTCTACGGATGAATTCCAGGCCGCTCCGTCGCTCCAGACATCGTTTCCGCGCCTCGCGCCTGCCCCAAACAATCAAAACAAGCCCTTTTCGCCGCACCCTCAAAGGTCTGTGGGCAAAAAAGGGCAAATATGAGTACTGTTACCATTTTAGTAGCAGGCAAAACCACCCAAAATGACGTCCGAGCGAACCCTACAACCCCCTAAGACAGCCAACCTGACTGGTTTAAGACGTATTGGAGCCAATTTTAATGAACATACTATAGGTTATGTTTATTATCTTCTTGAATGTAAATGCTATTCACTTAGCAACAGTACTCATATTTGGCATTTATTGCCCACTGCCATATAACTAACGGTGGCGCGCGCAGACGTGGTGTAAGAGTGTCCTGAGGTCCGTCGCTGCAAGCCCCGATGTTACTCCTTCTTGAGGCCGCGCTTCTCGACTATCTCGTCCACTATCTCCCTGGCGCGCCGCCCGAGCGCGCGGCGCCTCCCCTCTGTCGGGGCCGGCCTGTCCGCGGGCTCGGCGAAGCCCTCGGCGGCCGAGGCCTCGGAGAACACGCGCTGCTGGGACCACTGCCCCTCGGTCTCCATGAGGCTCGCGCACGTCAGGCGCAGCATCGACTCCCTCGAGGGGAAGGACTGCACGACCCTGTAGCGGCGCTTGATCTCGCGGTTGGCGCGCTCCTGGACGTTGTTGGTGCGGAGCTTGGCCCAGTGCGCCCTGGGGAAGGCCGTGAACGCCAGCGCGGAGTCCTCGGCCTGCTCGAAGACCTCGCCGGCCCTGGCGGACACCGACGCCACCCAGGGCGCCGCCTCGGCCCACGCGCAGCGCGCGAGGTCGGGGTCGTCCTGGTAGACCGCGGCGTGCACGAGGTCCCTGACGGCCGCCTTGGAGTCCTCGGGCCTGCCCGAGCAGGCGCTCTGGAGGTTGCGCTGCAGGTGCGTCACGCAGCGCTGCCAGGCGCAGCCCTGGAACAGGCGCGAGACGGCGGCCACGAGCCCGGCGTGGCTGTCGGAGACCACGAGGCGAACGCCGGCCAGCCCGCGCTCGCGCAGCCCGCCGAGGAATGCCGCCCAGGAGTCCTCGCTCTCGGTGTCGACCACGTCGCAGCCCAGGAAGTGCTTGCGCCCGTCGGCGCCCAGCCCGATCGCGGTCACGACGCCCTGCGAGACGACCGACGAGCCGACCCTGCAGCTCATGTAGGTGGCGTCGAGCCACAGGTAGCAGCACGGCGTGCCCGACAGGTCGCGGCGGCGGAACTCCGCCACCTCGGCGTCGAGGTCGGAGCAGAGGCTCGAGACCTCCGAGCTCGACAGCGAGGATATGCCCAGCTTGGACGCCACGCGCTCGACCTTGCGGGTGGACACGCCGCACACGTACATCTCCTGCACGATGGCGGCCACCGAGGTGTCGACGCGCGACCATCGCGCGAGCATGCCCTCGGGGTAGTAGGTGCCGTGCCTGAGCTTGGGTATCTCGAGCTCCACGTCGCCCACGGCGGTCTTGAGCGACCTGGGGCGGTAGCCGTTGCGGCTGTTCTCCCTGCCGTCGCTGCGCTCGTTGCGGCTCGCGCCGCACATCTGCTGGGCCTCGGAGTCCATCAGTGCGTTCATCACGCCGCCCAGCACCCTGCACGCGAACTCGCGCGCGTCGCCGCACTCCTGCCAAAGCCTCGCCGCCTCGAGGGCCTCGTCGCGACCGAGGCGCAGTACACTCTCTTCTTGGGGCATCGCCTTTCCTTCCATTCGTCACCTTCATTACTCCAACGACGAATTCTAGGCGGTGTCCCCTCCCTTTCAAGAAAGGGCGGAGGCGGGGCATGCCCCGCCTCTTACACCACATCTCTGTGCGCTACCTAACTAACACCCTATAGCAGACAAAAACAGGCCGTAGCCCATCGCTGCGGCCTGTTTGGAGTCCAAAAGAGGCGCTAAGCGCTGTAACCCATCGCCTGCAGAACAAACATGACGACCGTGAGCACCGTAATCACACCGATAGTCGCCCAAGTGAGCACATTCCACACGCGGCCGTTGCGGTTGGCACCCATAATGTGACGGTCGGCGGCGATAACCACCTGGAACACCAGAACCACGGGCAGCAGCACGCCATTGATGACCTGCGAGGTCATCATAATCTGGAACAGATCGACGCCGGGCATAAGCACCAGCACGGCAGAAATACCGATGATGGCCGTAATGATGCCGCGGTAAACCGGAGCCTCGTCCCAGCTGCGGTCGGCACCGCGCTCCCAGCCAAATGCCTCGCAGATAGCGCTCGACGTAACGCCCGGCAGCACGCAGGCGGCCAAGAAGCTCGCCGCGACCAGGCCCGAGGCAAACAGTACCGTGGACCACTGACCCGCAATAGGCTCCAGCGCGCGGGCAGCATCGGCGGCATCGCTAATCTGAATACCCGCCGGGAACAACACCGTACCGGTCGTGATGATAATAAAGCCGGCAATGATATCGGCAGCAAGCGAGCCGCTCACAGTATCGATGCGCTGCAGCACGATATCGTCCTCGCCCGCGTTCTTATCGACCACGTTGTTCTGCGCCAAGAAAATCATCCACGGCGCGATGGTGGTACCGATCGTTGCGACCACGAGCGACACGTAGCTGGGGTCATTTTGAATGTTAGGCACGACCAGGTCGACCGCGACCTCACCCCAGTTGGGGCCAGCCATAAACGCGGCGACAATATAGGTCACGAACACGCAGCTCACCAGCAGCAGAATCTTCTCGATGCGCTGGAAACTACCCGACATGGTAAGCATCCACACCAGCAGCGCTACCAACGGCACCGAGATGCTCGCCGGCACGCCAAAGAGAGCAAGGCCGCTGGCGATGCCCGCAAACTCCGAAATGGTCACAGCCGTGTTGGCGATCAACAGCGCCGCCATAGCAAGTACACTCTTGCGCACGCCAAAGCGCTCGCGGATGAGCGATGCCAGGCCCTTGCCCGTGACGCAGCCGCAGCGCGCCGCGGTCTCCTGCGTCACGATGAGCAGCACAGTCATGACGGGAAGCATCCAGAGCATCTTGTAGCCATAGCTGGCGCCCGCACTGGAATACGTTGCAATGCCGCCGGCGTCATTGCCCGAAAGCGCCGCCAGCAGACCGGGGCCCATAGCGCCAAAGATGGCCGCGATGGTCAACTTTTGCTTGGTGCCCGACTTTTGCTTGGTATTTTGCACGCGACCACCTAACCAATGACCGACATGGTGAGCAGCACCGCAGCGGCGCAGTACGCTACGCACGAGATCATGACGGCAATAACGTTCATGGCGGTGCCCGACGTGTTGAGGTCATGCTCGTCACGCCAGAACAGCACCATCAGGTAAATCACGGCACTCATGTTGCCAACCAGGCAAATGATAGCAGCGATATTAAAACACCCGGTAAAGAGTTGCTCCTCAAACATGGACGCATCGGGGAATGCAGCGGTGCGCACCAGCTGCGCGCACAGGTAGGTCACGAGGGACAGAATCAGGCCCATGCCCGTGCTCTGGAAGAAGAACCCCAGATACGGCTTGGGCTCGTCGTCGTGACCGTCATACTCCAAGAAGTAGTTCTTGACGAACGACACCATGCGCGAGGCCGCCAGCAGCACGAGCGGCATGGCGCACATGGGGAACACCACCAGATGAGCGGAGCCGAGCGCCGTCCCCAGCACGGTCGCCATGATGCACGACGCGATGCCCCATACAACAACCCAGTACTGGCGATGCACGAACCAGCTGAGCACGTTCGTCGAGTCGTCCGACGCGCTATCGCCCGAGCCGACACCGGCGATCTGCAGGTCCTCCTGATGCTCCTCAGCGATAACGTCCATGGCGTCGTCGAAGGTTACGATACCCAGGATATGACGGTTCTCGTCGCAGACAGGGATGGCAACCAGGTCGTACTTGGTCATCTCGTCCGTCACGTCTTCCTGGTCCTCGTCGGGCGACACATAGACCAGGTCGCGATAGGCCAGCTGACCCAGCGTGGCGTCGCGGTCGGCTACGATCAGCGTGCGCAGCGAAAGCACGCCGGTCAGCATGCCGCTCGGATCCTCGGTATAGACGTAATAGACACTCTCGAAGTCCTCATCGAGTTTGCGAATCGCCTCGATGGCATCGCCGACCGTCGCCGTGGCGGGCAGCGAGACAAACTCCGAGGTCATGATGCGGCCGGCGGTGTTGTCCTCATACCCCAGCAGGTTACGAATCGCCTTCTCCTCCTTGACGCCCATCAGGCGCAGGAGCTTCTCGGCCTTCTCGTAATCGAGCTCATCGATCAGGTCGGCTGCATCGTCCGGGTCCATCATGGCCAGCATCGACGATGCGTCCGTGTCGGACAGGCCCTCGAGCATCTCGGTCATAAGCTCGTCGTCATCGAACTCCGAGATGGCCTCGGCGGCCTGGGCAGTATCGAGCTGCGCAAACACCTGCGCACGTAGGCGCGGGTCGAGCTGCTCGATAATGTCGGCAATGTCGGCAGGGTGCAGCTCGCCGAGCGTCTTGTGCGACACCGAGAGTTGAATGTTCTTGGTCGAGCGGTCGAGCAGGTCCATGTAGGACCAAGCGATGATGTCCTCGCCAAGCGGCTTGCCCAGATGCTTCATAAAGCCCTCGACGACATGCTCGAGCGCGGGGCTGATGGCGCGTAGCAGACCGCGGGCACCGACCTCGGCGCCCAGCAGGCGCAGCTGATTTTCGCCCGACATGGAAAACTTGATGTCGTTTACGCGCACGACCTTCATACCCTGCGTGTCGACGATCTGCTTGTTGAGCACGTCACGCGCAAGCAGCAGCTCGGTCGGCTGCAGATACGAAAAGCGAATATTGGTCGCAGATGTATTAAGGTACACGCCCGTCTCGTCGATACGGTCGACCCATTTGCGCCAGCTGATCATAAACGGCGTCTTGCCGGGACCGCGGAACGCGAGCGACGTCACGTGCGGGAAAACTTCGCCGGTGGCAATGCCAAAATCGTTCACTACGCCGAGCTTTTCGCCATCGACGTCCAAGACCGGCAACTTGAGCATCTCACTCAGATAATTCAATGGTGCTCCCCATCATTATTCCTTCGGGCTGCGGCCGTGATGGCACGCACTCCGTGGACTTCTGGATATGTATACGCATGCGCGGGCGGCACGCCGCTCGGCGCTTACACCCCGTGCATGCGCAAAAAGCACCTGCATGGGGTCATCGACTGTATGGTCGAGGTTTGGATTTCACCTGTAACCTTTCTCTTGACCCTTATTATCCGCAGTAACTATAGCATCAGCATCGCGCTGCGGCACCGAGTTTATGCGCTGCACATTGCAGGCATACCTAACGCTAGCGCATCCGTGACACAGTCATTGGGGATGTTCTTAAGCGACTATTCCGTGGTGTCGTCATTTTCGGCGAGCTGGGGGAACACGGCGTTTTTGGGCATGGTGACCTTCGTCAGCGAGGTGAGCTTTTTGCTCAGCGATGTATCCGTCTTGACCAGGTCGCTCAATGTCACGATTTTGTAGCCGTCGGCAATAAGCCCGTCGATAATCTGCGGCAGCGCCTCGAGCGTCTGCTCGGAGCACTCATCGCTATCGGTGAGCAGCACGATATTGCCCGGCGTCACCGAATCGAGCACCGTCGAGACCTGCTCGTCGGCACCGTTGAGCAGCCAATCGCCCGAATCGATATTCCACGAGACCACCGCGGACACCAAGTCCATCGAGTCGATCCAGTTTTGCTCGTCAAAGGCGGCGTACGGGGCGCGCAGCAGCATCGTCTTCACGCCGGTCGCCGACTTGATGGCGTCGGTGCCCTTCGAAATTTGCTTGCGCACCGTCTCGCGATCCTCACCCTTGAGCGAATCGTCGCTGTAGCTGTTGGAACCGATCTCACATCCGGCATCGACAATCGCCTTGGCCGTCGCGGGGTTGCCCTCCGCGCTATCGCCCGAAAGGAAGAACGTTGCAGTGACGCCTTTCTCTTTGAGCACCTGCAAAATCTGTTTGGTGGCGCCACTGGGGCCCTCGTCAAACGTCAGAGCCACGACCTTCTCATTGCCCTTGGGCGCCACGCTGGCACAGGCGACGATGCAATCGGTGGCGGGCACGACCTCGCCGCGGTCCTGCGTCTTGCCCGACTGCTCACCAACCCACACCTCGGATCGGCCCTGGACACCCCATGTCTGCACATACTCGATAGCGCCCGTGCCCTCGACCTTGAGCTTGGGCTCGATAACCGTAGCCTGAACCTCGTGCTTCTCGTAGGTGTTACGGCCATCCTTGACCGTCACCTTCTCGCCGCCCTCGAGTTCGCGGCTATCCCATTTGCCCTGCTTCACGCGCTTGCCGTCGACCTTCACCGACAGCTTTTCGCCCCCATGGCGCTTGAGCACGCTGTCATCAACGGCCAGCAGGTCGCCTGCGTCGTAGGTGCCAGTCAAATCCTGTTCGTCGATGAGATTCTGCAGCGTAGAGCCCACGCGCACCGCGGTCTTCTGGCCGTTGAGCTCCACGTCCACGCTGCGGTTGACGTAGCCCACGACGGCAGCGATAAACAGCACGAGCGCGCAACCCACGGCGATAAGCGCGTAGGGCAGGCGAGACGAACGACGGGGTGTGCGGCTGTTGCCGATGCGAGCGCTGCGGTCGCTAAAGCCGCGGCTATGGTTGAGATACATCGCGCCGGGCTTACGGTGACGCTTGCGCTGACCGCTGGGCAGCTGCCCCAGGTCGCGGCGCGCCGTCGGACGCGCACCCGAACGCCCGTTTAAGTTGGATCCGTTTTGGCGCATGTGCCCTCCCCCATAAACACAGCAAGCCGGAGCAACAGGTCTCCGGCTTGCCTCCCATCATTTGGTACGTCGCTATTTTGTAGCTTTTGACGAGCCTCCGCTCGCCTTTTGGTATTCGTCCTTAAAGGCCTTGAACATGCCGCGCGTCTTGCCGAGCTGCTTGCCCAGTGCGCTACTGCCCTTGTCCACGGCAACCGATCCCTTGTCGTCGAGCACCTTGGCGCCCTTTTTGACCTTGTCGCCCACCACGACGCTGGCCTCGGCGGCCTTGGCAGCCGCACCGCCCGAATACCCGAGCGACTTGACCTCGTCCGAGACGACCATCGCGCCGTTCTCGTAGCCGCGCAGCATCGTCGGCGGCACCTGCGTGTCACCGACCAAAACACTCGAAGCAGCACCGGCGGTCACATAGAATGCCTGCACGATGCCCGAGCGTGGCTTGAACTCAACATCCGAGCAATAGCCCACGACGTCGCCCGATTCCGTGCGCACGTCCATACCGACCCAGATGATGCAATCGTCCAGGTTGATGTCGAGGCGCTTGGCGGCGGCGGCATCGTACGTGTCCTTGACGTCATCGACCGCAATGGCGCCCTCGTAGACACCAATGGCGTCGAGCGCTACGAATCGGTCGGGACGCTCGATCATGCCCGCGATATCGGACTGGCGGACCATAAAGCCGACCACGCGCGTACCGCCCGGGGTAAAGACCGGAAAGTGAATCTTTCCGAGCTTTTTAGGGCTGCGCGGCGTGCCGTCCTTTTTGGTGCGCTTGTCCTCGGTAGGCTTGCGATAGATCTTGGCGCCGACAAAATCCCCGGCGCGCATTATGCCTCGGTCGAGGGCTCCGCAGCCTCGGTATCAGCCTCGACGGCGTTCTCGACCACGACGTCGGCGGCAGGCGTCACGTTGCCGCCCGAAATGGCGTCGTTGAGCTGCTCGCGCAGCTGGTCCATGCGCTCGCGAGCCAGGTCGACCTTGGCGCGTAGGTCGTCGGTCTTGGCGTCGACCATCGGGCCAAAGTCATTCACCGCAGCACGAGCCTCCTCGGCGCTGTGCTCGTAGGTGTCGCGCATATTGTCCCAGGCGTCGTTGGCGATATCGGCAGCCATGGCGCGGGTCTCGGCGCCCGAGCGCGGGGCCAGAGCAACGCCGACAATAGCGCCGGCAGCGGCGCCAAAAAGTGCGCCGGAGACAAAGCTGAAAGTCTTACCCATGATCATTCCTCTCCTGCGGGCACGTCGGTGCCCACCGTTTGAATGCTGTCCATTATACCCGCAGCGCATCACTTGCCGCTCCGCTCATCTGCGTACGGCAAAGGCGCAGGTACGTGATGGTGATAAACGCGTAGGCCTACTCCTGAGGCATAGCCGGCATGGCCACCGTGGCACCCGGGTCCTCGCCGGCGCCGTCCACGAGCGGCAGGCCGCCCTCATGCGCAGGTCCTGCCGGAACCGTCGCCGCACCGCCAAAGACGGCAGCGGAGGCCTCGTGGTTCTCGGCAACCGCACCCTCGGTATCAATCGCCACCTGGGGCTCGTCGTCAAAGTTGGGGACGCCCTGGGGCTCGGTGGGAACGGGCTCGGCGGTCGCATCGGCAACGGGCTCGGCGTCGACCGGCACATCGCCCTCGTCAGCGCCCTCGTCCTCGGCAGCATCTTCGCCGTTCGCAGCGGCGACGGCCTCGTGAGGATCCTTGCCCTCGGCCTCGGCGCGCATGCCCAGCACCAGGTTGCGCAGGCCCGCGACCGTGCCCTCCACGTCGGGGGCAGGCTGGTCGGCGTGCAGGTACGCCCAGTCCATCATAAAGGTGGCCGAAGACAGCGCACCGATGGCCAGCGCGTCGTCGGGACACGAAAGCTCAACCTCAAAAACGCGCTCGTCGTGCTCGCTTACGCGCGTGCGGCCGCACGAGATGCTACCGGCAAGACCGGTCTCGTTCATGAGCTCGACCGTCACATGCTCAAGCAGATGGCAAAGCTCGGTCTGGCCCATGCAGTCCTGGAACTCGCGGCCGGAATCACCCAGGCACAGGTGCTTGGCAATCGCCGGCACCAGGTAATACACGCGCGCCGTGGCCTCGATATCCTCCGAGGTCATGAGCGGCATGCCGGGGTTCACCAGCACGTGCGCGCAGATCTTGTCCTCGCTGACGGTGACCTTAAGGATGTTGAACAGGCCTGCCATAACTCTCCCCTACTCTTCCTTGTCCTACTCGTCGCCGTCGTGCGGATTCGCGGAACCCGCACCCGACGTCGTCGGCTCGTCTACCGAAGACTCGGAATCCTTCTTATCGGTTTCGGCCGGAGCGATCACGCGAATGAGCGAGATGCGCTGGCCACGCATCGACTGCACTTTAAACTTGTACCCCGCAACCTCAAACACCTCTCCGATGTCGGGCACCGAGTCGCAAAGCTCCAAAATCCAGCCGGCGATGGTTTCATAATCATCGCTTTCCTCAAGCGGCCAACCAAGCTCAATCGCGTCATCGCACGAAAAACGCCCATCAACGAGCCACTCGCGGCGCGAAAGGCGCGTGAGATACTTGTTGTCGGGGTCGAACTCGTCCTCGATCTCGCCGACGATCTCCTCGACGATGTCCTCGATAGTGATAATGCCGGCCGTGCCGCCGTACTCGTCCACGACCACCACGATCTGGTCGTGCGAGGTCTGCATCTCGGACAGCAGCGGCAGGATGTCCTTGGTGTCGGGCACAAAGGTGGCGTCGCGCAAAAAGCCGGCGATGGGCTGGTCGCCCTTGCCGTCGAGCGCGGGCTGAATCAGGTCCTTGATGTGCGCGATGCCGGCGACGTTGTCGGGATCCTCGTGATAGACGGGGATGCGGCTGAAGCCGGTCTGGCGCATGGTGGACAGCACGTCGGCGACCGTCTCGTCGTCCTCGCACATGGTGGTGTCCACGCGCGGCACCATGACCTCGCGGGCAACGGTGTCGCCTAGGTCGAAGATCTCGTGGATCATGCGCTTTTCCTCGTCGAGTAGGTCGTCCTGCTCCGAGACCATGTACTTGATCTCTTCTTCCGAGACGTTTTGGCGGTCGTCGGCGCTCTTGATGCGTAGGATGCGGGCCAGGCCATCGGAGCAGGCGCCGGTCAGCCACACGAGCGGACGGGCGATCTTTTGGAAAAACGACAACGGTCCCACGACCTGCTTGGATACGCCCTCGGCATTGGCCAGGCCAATGCGCTTGGGCACAAGCTCGCCAATCACGATGGACACGAAGGCGACCGCGACGGTGATGATGACCGGCGCCAGGCCGCGCGCGATGGCGGAGAGCGGCGCGATGCCAAAGCTCATGAGCCACGTGGCGAGTGGGTCGGACAGACTCGTCGAGGCGACGGCGGACGAGGCGAAGCCCACGAGCGTGATGGCGACCTGGATGGTGGCGAGCAGCTGGTCGGAGTCGGCAGCCAGCTTAATGGCACGCTCGGCGCGTTTGTCGCCTTCCTCGGCCTCGTGCTCCAGCACGGCGCGCTTGGCCGTGGTGAGCGCCATCTCTGACATAGAGAAGTAGCCGTTGATGAGGGTCAAAACGAGGGTGGTGATAAGGGAGATGGTTATGTCCATCGGGAGTTTCTCGAACCTCCAAGATTCGGGACGTCGGATTAAAACGTTGACGGCGGATACGGCAATTGCACCGGCGCCCAAACAAGGACGCGGGCGCGCAGGCGTGGTCGCTAGATTACGAAGAGGATCACCGCCATGAACTGGAAGATGCTGCCGGCGAGCACCCACAGGTGAAACACGCTGTGCAGATAGCGCACGTTTTTGGCGATATAGAACGGCACGCCCGCGGTGTAGCACACGCCGCCGACGGCGAGCAGGGCAAGTGCCACGGGGTTGAGCAGCGCCACAAGTTCAGGCAGCTTAAAGACAACGAGCCAGCCCATCAGCAGGTAGACCAGGCCGCTTACCCAGTGCGGTTGACGCTCGCGTAGGAAGCACTCGAGGGCGATGCCGATAATGGCGATGGCCCATACGGCAAAGAACAGCGCAGGGCCGCCGTCGTTTGCGAGCGTGATGAGGCAAAACGGCGTATAGCTGCCGGCTATGAGCAGGTAGATGCAGCTGTGGTCGATGATGCGAAACACGCGCTTGGCGCGTGCGGGCTGAATCGCGTGGTAGAGCGTGGAGGCTAGGTATTCGAGGATAATGCTGACGCCGTAGACAATCGCCGCGGCCATGTGGGCCGGGCCTCCGCCGCGCAGGGCGGCGAATACGATCAGGAGCACCAGGCCCGCGATACCCAGCAGGCAGCCGACACCATGGGTGACGGAGTTCATGATCTCCTCACCCACCGTGTAGTGTGGAACGGCCGCGGTCTTGGGTCGCGGCTTAGAACTGTCGCTCGAATCGGACATGCCGGTTACATCCTCCAACGTAAAGAGTTCTCAACACTATATCAAAGCGTCTAGGTACGTGCGAAATTTGCACCATACGTGACCTTTCGTTTACCCATTCTTTGCCTGTTGACGCATCAACGGCGAACGTCCATAATGCGCTTGCATTAAATGTTGATGTATTAACATCTTATAGGAAAGCTTCTATGTCTCAAAACGCACGTTCCCATCGAAAGCTCAAGATAGCCGGCGTCGTTGCGCTGGTGCTCGTTGTCGCGCTGCTGGGGTTTGCCGGCAACTTTTTGTTTGACTTTGCCCTGAACCCCCAAGCGCCGTACACCATGAAGATGATGCAGGATGGCAAGGACGCCGAAAAGGGCGAGCAGATGGACGCCGAGGAGGGCGAGGCACGGGCGTGGTTTAAGGAAAACCGCGAGAGCAGCAGCCTCACCGCGAACGACGGAACCGAGCTTGCCGCCTGGTATTTTGCTGCGTCGGAGAGCGCGCACGACTACGCCGTCTGCCTGCATGGATATACCAACGAGCCCATCGGTATGGCCCGATACGTCAAGCGATTCCACGACCGCGGCATGAACGTACTCGCACCCGCCGCACGCGCCCACGAGCGTTCCGGCGGCGACTATATCGGCATGGGCTGGCCCGAGCGGCTCGATGTCGTCGCATGGATCGAGCGAATCGTTCAGGCTGACCCCGAGGCGCGCATCCTGGTCTTTGGCGAGTCGATGGGTGCGGCAACCGCCATGAACGTCGCGGGGGAACCTCTGCTCGCAAACGTGAAATGCATTATCGAGGACTGCGGTTATACAAGTGTTTGGGACGAGTTTTCTCTGCAGCTCAAGAACGTGTTCGGCTTGCCCAGCTTTCCCTTGCTCGATGTAGCAAACTTGGTATGCAACGTGCGCGCGAGCTACGACTTTCATAAGGCGAGCAGCGTGGAGCAACTCAAACACGCGACGGTTCCCATGCTGTTTATCCACGGCGACCAGGACACTTTTGTGCCGTACGATATGCTCGACCAAAACTACGACGCGTGCGCCAGCAAGGTCAAGCAAAAGCTCACCATCCATGGCGCCACCCACGCCAAGAGCGCGCAGGTCGACCCCGAACTCTACTGGAACACGGTCGACAACTTCCTCGACGAGTATTTTTAGGCAAAAAGCAACGTCTGGGGTTTTGTTGCCAAAAAACGGTTTGTGGTCGGCGGGATTCGATTTTTCGCCGCACTTCCAAAAAGCCGCCCGTGAGCGCTGTGCTCACGGGCGGCTTTTGCTCAACTAACGCTACAAAGGCGCTTATTTTGTCCAATAGCTAGGCGCTACTTGACCTCGATGAGCTCATACTCGCTCGTGCCCAGGCCAATCTTCTCGGCGTGCGCGATGCACACGCGCCAGTCGGTGTCGGGATGCGTGATGCAGAAGGGATCCTTGGCCTGCTCGCCCTCCAGATGCTCGTGGTTGTGCTCCATCTTGGCCGCGCTATCGGTGAGCTCGGTGTTGGGCAGCGGCTCGGATGCCATGACGGCATCGGCGCAGGCCTGGTCAATGGCGACCGGGTCGAAGCTCGCGAACATGCCGATATCGTTGACGATAGGCGTGTCGTTTTCGGGATGGCAATCGCAGTTGGGGCTGATATCCATAGCCAGCGAAATGTGGAAGCTGGGACGATCCTGGACAACGGCCTTGGTGTACTCGGCGATCTTACAGTTGAGCACGTCGGCCGCGGCTTCATAGCCGGGCTTGATGGCGTCCTGGTTGCACACGCCGATGCAGCGGCCGCAGCCCACGCAGCGATCGTGGTCGATAGCGGCCACGTGCACCGTGCGAGTAGCGCCACCGGCAAGCTCGCGCTCGCGGGTGCCATCGAACGAGATAGCGTTGTGCGCGCAGATCTTTTCGCAGGCATGGCAGCCAACGCAGTGCTCGGTCGCGACGTTCGGCTTGCCGGCGGCATGCTGCTCCATCTTGCCGGCACGGCTGCCGCCTCCCATGCCCAGGTTCTTCATGGCGCCGCCAAAACCGGCCTGCTCATGACCCTTAAAGTGGGTGAGGCTAATCACGATATCGGCGTCCATGAGTGCCTGGCCGATCTTGGCCTCGTGCACGTACTCGCCGCCCTCGACCGGAACGAGCGCCTCGTCGGTGCCCTTGAGGCCGTCGGCGATGATAATCTGGCAACCCGTAGCGTACGGGGTAAAGCCGTTCTGGTAAGCGGTGTCGATGTGCTCGAGCGCATTTTTGCGGCTACCCACATAGAGCGTGTTGCAGTCGGTAAGGAAGGGCTTGCCGCCCAGCTCCTTCACGACGTCTGCGACGGCGCGGGCGTAGTTGGGGCGCAAAAAGCTCAGATTGCCCAGCTCGCCAAAGTGAATCTTGATGGCGACGAACTTGTTCTCAAAGTCGATCTGCTCGATACCGGCGTGACGGATGAGGCGCTTGAGCTTGTCGAGCTGGCTCTCGCGAGCATGCGTGCGCAGGTTGGTGAAGTACACCTTAGCGGGTGCTGCGGGTGCAGTTGCGGTCATAGATCTATCCCCTCGGTCTATATGACGTTACAGACATAGAGGATGGTACCAGTTAAAGCAGAGTTAAAGTCAAGTACGGCACCTAGTCATTGGATATAGTCATTGGGGACAGACTTAAATGACTGAAACCACTCATTGGGGACGGACTTAAATGAGTGCCTCGTCACCTGGCAGCTAGGGACATTCCTTTCCTGCCGGCAGCTGGGGACAGTCCTTGCCAGCACAGCCGACGAGCCGGCGAGTCAGCAAAGACCGTCCCCGATGACTAGTCGTTTAAGAACGTCCCCAATGACCGATAAGGGGTTACTCCTGCACTTTGAGGGCCTCGGCCAGGCTCACGCGCTTGATGGAGCGTGTGTGCAGCAGCGCCACGACCAGGTAGGTCGCAAAGCCAATGCCGACGCATGCAGCCATAGACCAAGCGGGCACGTAGATCTCGATATTGCCGTTATAGGCGAGTAGCATCGAGCGGAAGATGGCCGTGAGCGAGCCAATAATGACCGGCAGGCTCAGCACGAGCGACGCCACCACGCACAGCGTAATCGAGCGGATGTACAGATGCGAGATCTCGCTATCGCGATAGCCAAAGACTTTCATGTAGCTGATCGAACGGGCGCTGTGGTCGATCACCGCCTTGGTCAGCAGGTACATAAACAGCAGGAAGATGAACACCGCGAGCCCGATCATCATTCCGATCATTTTACTCATCATGCCGATGAACTGGTCACCCACGGCGCGCATGTCGTCGGGCGTGGTGTCGCCGGCAAAGTAGCGCGCGTCAAGGTCGAGCCTCTCGTCGCTCACATAGCCGTTAAAGTAGGCGGCGTCGTTGCCGAACAGCTCGTTAAAGTCGTCGATGCTCATATAGATATTCATGTCCGACTTGGAGCCCCAGGCACAGTCCTTGCCCGCGTACTCAAGGGAATAATGCTCGCCCTCGTACTTGTCGCCGAGCGTGACCTTCTGACCCTCGCTCCAGCCAAACTTATCGAGCAGGCCGCCGCCAAAGACGACGCGTCCGTCGCCGACGTCCAGCCCTTTCCAGTAGCGCGAATCGGGCGAGATGCCGTAGACAGAAATCGTCTCCTCGCCATTACCATCGCCGCGGTCGTATTGCAGCTGGTAAACGGCATATTTCTCGGCCTGCGCGATTGCGCCCGCGCCGTTGTCAATCGTGTTGACCGGGTGAATGTCGTCGTTGTCGGTGTCGATCTTAGAGGCCTTGTCAATCAGGTCGATAGCCTCGTCGCGGTTGCAGCCGAGGATATCGGCAAGGTCATCGAGGCGCGCATAAAGCGCATCCTTCTTGTCCTGGACCTTGGTAAGCGCATCCTGCGCCGCAGTCAGGCTCTCGGCAGACGGAGATGCGGTCGCGGCATCGGCTGCCGTCTGCGCCGCATCGGCCGCGTCGTCAAGCTCGTCATCGGCATCGTGGGCGGCGGAAAGCAGCGCGCCGTCAACCGACTGCAAGCGCTCGAGTGCTGACCACTGGTCGCGCTCCTCGGCAGTGCCCTCGAGCTCCAGCGGCGCCTTGAGCGTGTACTGGTGCTCGGCGACCAGGCTTGTCTCGAGGTTGTCCGCGTAGTGCGTCATCGTGGGCAGAATCGCCAGGCCAAAGAGCAGCAGCAGCGAGGCAAACGCAATGCCCACAAAGAGCGTGGCAAAGTTGCCCAGGTTGCGCAGAAAGATACGCAGGCGGAAGCGGAAAACAAAACCCATGCGCTCCGGCAGTTGCATACCGCGCTTGGTGCCCGATTTGCCGCTCGCCTCGTGACGAAGGAACTGCAACGGCGTCTTGCCCATTTTGCGAAGCAGGCCCACCAGCGTGATGAGGATGAGCGCGGCGGCGGGAACCACGGCGCACTTCACAAAGATCTCCCAGCTCCAGTACACCTGGAAGGGCGGCAGGCTGTACGAACCGTAATAGAGGCTGCGCATGGGCTCGGTAAAGAACACAACGCCGAGCGCAGTGCCCAAAAGCGCCGCGACCACGCCCACGATGGCGGGAAGTGCCAGGTAGTGCAGCACGATCTCGCGACGGCGATAACCGCTGGCGAGCAGCGTGCCGATGATGGCGCTCTCCTCCTCGATGGTGGCGTCGGTAAGGACCACAAAGACGAACGCCATGATCACGATGATGATGTCGAGCAGCGTCATCCACATCATGGAGTCGCCGTCCACGTCATCGCGCGCATAGCCAATGCCCTGATTGGAATCGGCGTCGGTCAGATCGTCCACGTGCGCATCGGCGTCGGTCAGTGCCTCGACCATATCTTGCTCGGCGTCGATGCGGTCCGCGGTGGGGAGGTCGCGATCGGTAAAGGTGAAGGAGTAGGTGTAGGCGGGTGCGCCGCCGGCATCTTCGAGCGCGGCAAAGCCGCCATCGGTGACCTCGGCCACGCCGTACGTGATGGTGTTCACCGTAAAGTCCGAATTGTTGAGGAACAGCGCCTGACTATCGGGCTGGGTCATGATGCCGCAAATGGTGTAGGTGCGACCCTCAAGCTCGACCTTATCGCCCACGGCGAGGTCGTTGTTGGTGGCAAAGACACGGTCGATGGCTACCTCGTCGTCCGCCTTGGGTTGCCTACCTTCGCAGTAGGACGCGATATCGACCTTGGTGCGGTGCGCATAGGTGCGCAGCGTGCGCTTGGTGCCATCGTCACCGGACGCCTTTTTGATGATGGCGTCGATGGAGAAATTCTTGTAGAGCGTGACGCCGCCGACGTCGCCGGCTGCATCCTCGGCGGCCTTGAGTTGATCGTCGGTAGCCTCGAAGGAGGTGGTCACGCGGCCGTCCTCAATCGCGTACGCATCGCGCATGTCATCGATAAGGCAGCCGATGGAATGCGCTGCGAGCAAAAATCCCGAGGTGAGAGCGATGCTTCCGCACATAAGCAAAAAGATGCCCAGGTACTTGCCGATATTGCGGCGCAGCTCGCGCGGGAGACGTTTTGCGAGAGGTGTCATGGCGCCGCCTACCAATCGAGCTCGGCGGCCGCGACGGGCGACTCGTTGAGCTCATCCTCGACGATGTGCCCGTCGCGCAGGCGCAGCACGCGATTGGCCATGCGCGCGATGGCGGCATTGTGGGTGACAATGATGATGGTGCAGCCGTAGGTGCGGTTGACATCCTCCATGAGCTGCAAGATTTCCTTGGACGTCTTATAGTCAAGCGCGCCCGTGGGCTCGTCGCACAGCAGCAGGCCCGGGTTTTTGACGAGTGCGCGGCCGATGGCACAACGCTGCTGCTGGCCGCCCGAGACCTGGCGCGGGAACTTGTTGCGGTGCTCGTAAAGGCCCAGCGAACGCAGCAGGTCGTCGACATTGAGCGGGTTTTTGGACAGGTGCGCCGTGACCTCGATGTTCTCCTTGATGGTGAGATCGGGCACCAGGTTGTAGAACTGGAAGACAAATCCCAGCTCACGGCGGCGATACTCGCCCAGGTCGGTAGGTTTGAGCACCGTGAGGTCGCAGCCGTCCACCAAAATAGAGCCAGCGTCGGCACCCTCCAGGCCGCCGATCAGGTTAAGAAACGTCGACTTGCCCGAGCCCGAGGGCCCCAGCATGACGCAGATCTCGCCTCGGTTGATGGACGTGTCGATGCCATCGAGTACCGTCAGGCGCGCATCACCGTCGCCGTAGTGCTTTTTGAGATCCTTAACCTGGACGTAGGCTTCCTGCGTTGCCATGGTATCCCCCATTGTTAGCCTAGTACTACTTTATGAACGTAATAGTAAACCTTGGCGAACTATTTTGGGGCGAGGCCTAGGATTTATTTCAGACTAGGCGCGGGATTTGGCGCGTGAGAGGGCCAGGCCTACGGCGGCAATGGCGGCGGCGAAGAGCACGGTGACGCCCAGGTCGCAGGCGATGTCACCCAGCACGGTGGACGTCAGATCCGAAGCGAGCGCCTTGCCAATCGCGTCGTTCACCCAATATGTCGGCACAAAGTGCGCCACCGCCTGCACGGCCGGGCCCATCAGCGACAGCGGCATCCAGGCGCCGCCCAAAAATGTCATGAGCATGCCAAGCAGGTTGCCCACACCGTTGAGCAGCTCCTCGCGCGCACCCAGGCTCGAAAGCGCAAAGCCAACAGCCAGCGGCGTGCACGACAGGGCAAACGTCGCTGCCAGCGCCAGGCACACACGGCCCACGCCGACCTCGGCGACCGCGCCGGCAAAGCCCACGATGCCCATCATGCTCGACACAAACCAGATACAGACGGTAATCACGGCGGCGGCCGCAAACACGGCAAGCGAGCGTCGACGCTCGGAGACCGGACTGGCCTCCATGCGGTGCACACGCTCGGGCTCGTTCATGCCCGAGAACACCAGCCCCACCGACACGATGACCGACGAGATAACCGCGTACGCGCCAAAGTTGAAATACGACTCGAGCGTGGCGGCAGCAGTCGAGTCTACCTTGACCTGCTCAATCTCAACCTCCGCGCGCTTGGCGGCGGCATGCTCGGCGGCCTTGGCGACGCTGCCGTTAGAGGCGGCGGGCTCAAGTGCGGCCGCAGCGCCCGCGAGCGAGATCCAGCGCGAGGCCTCGGCAGACGAAAGCGCCGCCGCCATGGTACCGGCACCGTAGGTCACATCGAGCTTGGGCAGGGACTCCCCCGCGCGCGCGGCTGCAACGAGGTCGCCCTCAAACCCCTCCGGAATAAAGAACACGCAGTCGGCGCTACCCTTGGCGCTGTTGCTCTTGGAGAGCGCGTCCGCGAGGTCGTAGGTGCCGTCGCCGACGCTTGTGACCAGCTCAAAGCGCGAATCCAGATGCTTGGTAAGCGCACGCGAAAGGTCGCTGTCGTCGCGGTCGACCACGATCACGTTGGTGTCGTAGGGCTTGTACTCGGTGAGCTGCGACGAGTTCCAGCTCACCGATGCCGCGATGAATACGCCCATGAGCGAGATGAACACCGTATAGATGAGCAGGTAGAGCGGGTGCGCGAGCGCCATGCGAAGCGCGGTCTTAAAGGTGCTCATAGCGGCTCCTTCCAAAGATCAGCGTGGCGGCGGCAACAAACACCAAGGCCATCAGGACGAGCGCGCCCGCGCGAACGGCGAAGGGCCCCAGGTCCTCAAAGAAATACAGGCGGTTGAACATGTCGCAGATGAGCTTGACGGGGTTGAGCCAGCACTCGGCCGGACAGGCGCGGGCGACGTCGTCGGCAAGCGCCATCGCCGGCTCGCCGTAGAGGCCGGCGAACAAAGCGCACGTGGTGGCAAAGCCCGTGAGGACGCCTGACTTGGACGCCTTGCCGCCCTTAACGGGAAGTGTGCCCACAAAAAGCCCCAAGCCCGTGGCGGCAAGCGCGGATGCAGCACCGCCCAGCAGGCACAGCCCCTCGCGCCCGCCAAAGTCGACGCCAACGACTAGGCGCACATAGCCAATCGCGATTGCCATCGAGGCAAAAGAAACCAGCCACGAGCCGACAAAGATGCCAGCCAGCGACGCCGTCTTGGAAAGACCGCCCACGCAGCGACGCGCGCCAAGGCCCGATAGATTGGGCTGCAGATCGACGACGCTCAAGGCGGCAAACTCGGCAGACATCATCGCGACCAGGCCAAAGAGCGCGTAGTAGTAGATGACCGTGCCATCGGGCGTGGCACGCGTCAGACTCACGCGGCGGGTGCCGCCCTCGAGCGACAGGGCGCGCGCAACCGCCGCCGGATCGGCGAGCGCCGCCGGGTTGTCTTGGGCAATCTGGGACATGAGCTCGGCATTTTGCGTATACGAGCTTGCCACCGTCTCAAGGATGCTGCGGTCGGTGAGCACCGACGACGCACGAGAGCTGTCATAGCTCGAAAGCAACGTGAGTTTAGGCGTGCCCGCGGCATCGACCGTGTAGATGCCCGCGACCTCGCCGGCCTTAAGCGCACGGTTCGCGTCGGCTGCGTCGTCGCACTCGTGGATCTCGAGCAGCTGGTCGTCGCCTTCCTTGGCAAGCGACGTCGCCACGTCCTTAAAGGACGAAGCGCCCCAGGCCTCATCCGCTACGACGGCTACCGGCACTGGGTCGACCGTGCCGTCGGAGCCGAGGTTCGCAAACATAAACATGAACATCGTGGAAAGCGCGACGGGAAAGATCGCGCCCCAAACCCACGTGCTCGGCCGGCGCAGCAGCGTCTTGACCGTAATGATAATGGTGTTGAACATGGCTGCCCCCTAGTCGCGCAGCTCGCGGCCGGTGATCTCGAGGAACACGTCGTTGAGCGTGGGCGGTTCGGAATAAATGCGGCCGAGCGCCACGCCGTGCGAGCGAAGCACGTCGAGGATATCCGTGAGGTTATGGGGGCTTGCCTCGCACGAAAACGTGAGCTGGCCCGCCGTCGCCGACAGGTCCAGGACATGTGGCAGGCTCGCGACGGCACCGAGCGCCGCACTCGGCACCTCGCCGACCTCGATCACGATCTTCTCACCCATCTGAATCATGCGCTTGAGCTCGTCGTTGGTGCCCTGCGCCAGCACGCGGCCGCCGTCCATGATCATAATGCGCCCGCAGATTTGCTCGACTTCCTCCATGTAATGGCTGGTATACACCACCGTGGCACCCTCATCGCGCAGGCGACAGATGCCCTCCAGGATGGCGTTGCGGCTCTGCGGGTCGACCGCCACCGTGGGCTCGTCAAAGAAGATGAGCTCAGGCTTGTGCGCGATGCCGCAGGCGATGTTGAGGCGACGCGCCAGGCCGCCCGAGAGCTTGCCAGGGCGGAACTTAGCAAAGTCGCCCAGCCCGACAAAGTCGATCGCCTCGTCTACCAGCGCACGGCGGAGCTTGCGGTCGCTGACGTAAAGGCTGCAGAAATAGTCGATGTTCTCGCGCACGGTGAGTTCGTCGAACACCGCAACTTGCTGCGGGACCACGCCGATGCGGCGCTTGAGGTCGTAGCGGGCGGGCGTCATGGGTTCGCCGAACAGCTCAATGGTGCCTTTGTCGTAGGCAAGCAGCTGCAAGATACAGTTGATGGACGTGGTTTTGCCCGAGCCGTTGGGGCCCAGCAGGCCAAAGATCTCGCCGGGGGCGATGCTCAGGTTAAAGTGGTCGAGCGCAATAAGGTCATCGTAGCGCTTGACGAGGTTTTCGACGTGGACGATGTCTGTCATGAGGCGGCCCTTCTGTTGATCGCGGCCCGGTACGATTGCATCATCGCAGGAGCGGGCGGCGCGCACCAGTGAGCTTTGTCACGAGTGTGGAGGTCTTGGTCGTACGGCCCGCCGACGCCCCCGCTTTGCCGCGCGGGAGGAATGTCACGGTTGCGCAGGCGGCCCCCTCCACCACGCGCAGCTTCGCGTACAATACCCGTATGAACAGGCTTTTCGACAAATCGATCGTGCTAGCGTGCTGCATTGCGGCCGCCGTGGGTCTTGCTGTGGACGCTCGCCTGGTCGCGGCGTTTTGCCTTGGCGTTATTGCCACCTCACTGGCCGAGATCGCACAGAGAAACCGCGTCCGCCGTGCAAGCGAGGCCGCGAGCTACGTCTACATCGTCGCGGCCGTCTTCGTGCCGCCGTTTGTGCCGTTTGCGCCTCTCGCCTTCTATGACATCGCGCGGCGCGTGCGCCGTGAGCACGCCTGGGTCGCGCTGGGCATTGGCTCCGTCTTTGCCTTTGCGCTCGTCGCGGACCTTCGCACCGACGCGCTTACCGCCCGAACGCCCCTGCTGACCGCCATCCTTTCGGTTGCCGCCACCTTGCTATCGCTACGCACCGCCCAGTTGAAACGCGAGCAGCAGCGCATGCGCCGTACCCGCGACGAATTGCAGGAACGAGCCCTCGCGCTCGAGGCGCGCAACCGCGATCTTGCTGACCGCCAGGACTACGAAATCGAGCTCGCGACGCTCGCCGAACGCGCCCGTATCGCGCGCGAGATCCACGATAACGTCGGGCATCAGCTCACGCGCGCCTCGCTGCAGGCCGAAGCCCTGCGCGTGGTCCACGCCGACGAGCCCGGCGTCGCCGCCGATTTCGCCGACGTCAAACGCACGGTTGACGAGGCGCTCCAGCTCGTACGCGCCAGCGTCCATGCGCTCAACGACAACGCCGTCGACCTTTCCGTGCAGCTCGAACGCATTGTTGAAGGCACGCGCTCGGACGGCGGCCCGCAGATTGAGCTTGAAGTTTTGGCCGAGCATGCGCCCGCAAATGTCGCCAACTGCTTTGCGGCGGTCCTGCGCGAGGCGCTTTCCAACGCCATGCGCCACGCCCATGCCAAAACCATTACCGTGCGGTGCATGGAGCATCCGTCGTTTTACCAGCTCATCGTTACCGATGATGGCGCGGACGCGACCCCGGCGAGCAGCAGCAACGTCGCAGAAGGCATGGGGCTCGCCTCCATGCGCGAGCGCGTCGAGGCGCTTGGTGGCACCTTCACCGCCGGTCCGCGCGCCGGCACCGGCGGCTGGCGTGTGTTTGCCACCGTTCCCAAACAGCAAGGAGATGAGGGCCGATGAGGCTCATAGTTGTCGACGACGACCGCTTGGTGGTCGATTCGCTCAAGATCATCCTGGGTGCCCAGCCGCAGATCGAGGTGGTGGGTACCGGCGCCAACGGCAACGACGCGGTGGCGCTCTACGCCGAACACGCGCCCGACATCGCGCTGCTCGACATCCAGATGCCGGAGAGCGACGGCCTTTCGGCCGCGAGCGAGATTCTCGAGCGCGACCCTGCGGCGCGCGTGGTGTTTCTGACGACATTCTCGGATGACGAGTACATCGTGTCGGCGCTCAAACTGGGCGCCCGCGGCTATCTGATCAAAACCGATGTGGCTGCCATTCCGCCGGCGTTGGCGCAGGTCATGGACGACAAACGCGTGCTCGAGGGCAAGGCGATCGAGGATATCGATTTTGACGGGACAGGCGCCGATGCCAGCACGCCCCGCCGACCCGCAGCCTTTGCCGGCCTGACTGACCGCGAGTTCGAAGTCGCCGAGCTTATCGCCCGCGGCCTCGACAACAAGGAGATTGCCGCCACGGCCTACATGGGCGAAGGCACCGTACGCAACCACATCAGCTCGATTCTGGCAAAGATGGGCCTGCGCAACCGTACGCAAATCGCCATTGCGTACCTGCGGGGATAATTGCCCAACAGCTGACCGCTCCGACATAGCAAAAATGGCTGTCACCGATTTAATCCCATTTCAAAACTATGCCGGTTTACGGGGCTAAACTCAGGACCCCCATCCATACCCGCATTTTCTGCAAAATGACAGCTCGTCTACCTGCGGTCTTATTTTCACGCTTTTCGGTATGGTTGGGGATTCGGAATCCGGCCCCGTAAACCGGCATAGTTTTGCCCGAGCGACCACGTCAAGTGTCTCCGCAAGCCGCTTCAAGCCAAAAATGATCCATTATCCTCCGTCCCCGGAGGTGCGTTGACGGCGCCCGCCACGAAATCGGCCCATCTACTACGTTTGACTCGGTACCCCTGACCATACCTTCGTTTTGAACAAAACCGCAGGCGTTCTACCTGCGGTTTTGTTTTCGCGTTTTTTGGCATGGTTGGGGGTAAGGGGCTAAACGTAGTAGATGGGCCGATTTCGTGGCGCCCCCGGCGCACAAAAGCGCCGCCACGGAGGAGGGAGATACCTCCGTGGCGGCTGGGGGTGGGGGTGGGGACTATGTTCTGGCTCCCCGCCGGCCGCCCGGGGCCTTTTGGCCCCGGGCGCTGCCAGCGTGCCTAGCGCTTACGGATACCCCAGACCAGGGCTCCAACGCCGGCCATGGCAATGACGAATGCCATGAGCAGTGCGGCGGCCTGCTGGTCACCCGTGGTGGGCAGGAAACCCTTGACCGTCTTGACGATGTTCGTCACGGTCTTGGGCGTGCCGGGATCGGGCGTCGGCACGGGCGTCTCGGGCTTCTTATACGTGTTGTTGAACACGATACCCTCGACGCTCTTGTCGCCCTTGGTAAAGGCGACGTTCGCTTTGAGGTTGCCCTCGCCGTCGTCGACCACGTTGACGGTCGCGGTAAAGACGGACTTGTCGTAGGTCATACCGGCCTCGTCGCCCTTGACCTCGCTGATGGTGTAGGCGTACGTACCAGGCTCGTCGTACTCGAACTTGTCGAAGTTGATCTTGCCGTCGACATCGTTGGTAACCGTAGACTCGATGTCCTCGCCAACGAGCTTAAAGCTAAACTCGTCCTTCTTGAGCTCGCATCCCTCGAGCACCTTGATGGCGCCGATGGAAACCTGCGTGGGCATGGCGTGATACTTGTTGGTAAAGCCAGCCGACTCGGTGGTTCCCTCGAGCTTGTGCGTCGCGGTCAACGTGCCGTCGCCATTGTCGGAGACGGTGGTCACGACGGTGTAGGTCGCGCTGTCATAGGTGACGCCCTTGTACAGGCCGAGCGCGTTGGGGCAAGCCTCGCGCAGCGTGTACGTGTGCGTGCCGGGTGCCTCGTAGCGGATCGGGCTCAGCGTAACGGTGCCGTTGGCGTCGTTGGTGCCGCTAGCGACAACCACGCCGTCCTCGAGCAGATCAAACGTGAACTCGCCAGCCGCAAGGTCGCGGCCGGTCAGACGCTTGACGGTCTTGACCTGATCGGTCACGACAGAATCGGTAGGTGCCACGCCGTACGTGTTGGTGAACGTAAAGGCCGCACCGTCGCCGCCGTCGCGCTTGACGATCAGATGTCCAGCACCGTCGTCAGTCACGGTGTAGGAAACCTTGCGCGTGGCGCTGGCGTCGTTGGTCACGCCAGGGGCGCTACCGGTCTCGGTTACCGTGTACGTAAAAGTGTGCGAGCGCGGAGCGGTGGGGGCCGCAGGCTCGGGCTCGTCGGCGTTGGCGTCAGCGTCGGCCTCTTCAGCTTCGGTCTCGTCAGCCTCGTCGGCCTCGGCCTCGTCAGCTTCGTCCGCCTCGGCCTTATCGGTCGCATCGTCCGCCACGCCCAGGGCGCGGTTGAGGTCCTCGAGCGTAAAGTGGATCTTGCCAAAGTCCACGTTGCCGGCCGCGTCGTTGGTTGCGGTCGTGCGCTCGGGCATCGGGGCACCAGCCTCGTCGGCGGTCACGGTAAAGGTGAACTTACCCGTGATGTCGGCCGGGGCCAGGCCCTCGGCAACCTGGAGCTTCTTAGTACCGGTGAGCGCGGCATCGACGGCCTCGGCGCCGTAGACGTTCTCGAACAAGGGCTCGACGCCGCCGTAGTCGACCGTTGCCGTCAGGGTACCGTCACCGTTGTCGACGACGATAACCTTAAAGCCAAAGCTCCACGTTGTAGCGGAAACGCCATTTGGCAGCCCGAATAAATCTTCGTAGGCCGTGTAGTTAATGGTCCAGGCAAGCTTGCCGTCCTTATCGGTACGATGGGCAAGCCCAGCAGACTCAAGATCGGCAAGCATCTTGGTGTCGTAGTGCAGAGCATCAAAGCTCACGTGCCCGCCGATATTGGGCTTGAGATTTTCATAACCCACAAGCTCACCCTGATAGGCGATACCGAACCAGAACTCGCCGTCGACCATCGGGCGACCGGTCAGGGTCTTGGCGGCAACGACCTGAGCAGCGGTGCCACCAGGCGTGTTGGTCGTAGCGCTATAACTGTTGACGAACGGAACCACGGCGCTCTCGACCGCAGCCGCGCCGGTCTTGTACTCGGTCACCAGCGTGCCCTCGGAACCGCCGGAGACGGTCGTCGTGGCGGTGAGCGTACCGGCGGTGTCGTCGGCGATGGCGATCGTCACGGTGCGGACAGCGTCGTCGTAGGTGTAACCCGGCTGGCCGTCGTTCTTCTCGGCCACGGTGTACGTAAAGGTCTTGCCGGCATCAGCCTGCGTAAATTTGACCTCATGGCCCGCCAGGATGTCAATCTGACCGACCGTTCCCTCTATCGTTGCAGGGGACTCGAAGTTGTTGGCCCCGGGAAGCAGGCCAAGTGCGCGAGCCGAATCATCGTCGGCGGGCGTCACGGTAAAGGTGAACTGCCCCTCGGTCATGGGACGTCCGTAGAGGGTCTTGCTGAGCTTGAGGCCGCCGGCCGCGGCGTAATCGAGCTCAGTGCGGTACGTGTTGGTAAAGCGTCCGTTTTCCTTCTTGGTGACGTTTGCGGTCAGGTTGCCATCGCTGTCCTCGGTCACGGTCACTTCGGCGGTTGCGACATGCGCGTCATACGTCATACCGACCGTGCTGCCCGCGTTCTCGCGAATCTCGTACTTATAGGTTCCGGCGGCAGCGTAGTGAATCTTGCCGAACTTGATGGCGGCGATGCCGTCCTTCGCGTCCTTCTTGCTCACGGTTACGGTTGCGGGATCGGGCAGCGGGGCGCCTTCGGGGGCGGTGATGGTAAAGCTAAACTCGTCCCCATCCGTCCAGTCGCGGCCGCTGATGACCTTGCTCAGGTCAAAGTCGAGCTCTGCATCGAGCGGGGTTACGCTGTAGGTGTTCTTGAACTCGGCGGGCTCGGTACCTTTCAGGACATGCTCGGCCTTGAGGGTGCCGTCGCCGTTGTCCGTGATGGTGGTCTCGATGGTGTACTTGGCGTCGCTGTAGGTGACGCCCTTGCTGGTGGTTCCGCCCTTGGCCTCGCGCAGCGTGTAGGTGTGCTTACCAAGCTTGTCGTAGGCGATCTTGTCCATGGCGATCGTGCCGTCGGCAGCGTTGGTGCCCTTGGAGACAACCTCGTCGCCCTCGACCAGCTCAAAAGAGAACTCGCCGGCAGCAAGCTCACGCCCGGTCAGGACCTTGTTCGCGGTGATCTGGTCGGTGACGCTCGTCTCGACAGGCGTCACGTTATAGGTATTGGTGAACGTAAATGCCACATCGCCGTCCGGCTTGCAGGATACGCTCAGATTGCCCTTGCCGTCATCGGTCACGGTGAAGGAAACCTCGCGCGACAGCTTGGCGTCGTTGGTCACGCCAGCGACCTCGCCGGACTCGGTCACGGTATAGGTAAAGGTGTGCTCGCGCTTCTCGGGCTTCTCGCCCAGAGCCTTGTTAAGGTCGTCGAGCGTAAAGGTAATCTTGCCAAAGTCGACCTTGCCCTTGGCATCATTGGTCACGCTCGCATTCGCGGGCATGGGTGCGCCCTCTTCACCGGTCACGGTAAAGGTGAACTTGCCGGCAATGTCAGCCGGGGTCAAGCCGTCGGCGACCTGCAGGTTCTTGATGCCCGCAAGCGATGCCTCGGCAGCATTCGTGGTGTAGGCGTTCTTGAACTCGATACTCTTGACGTCCTCGGCGCCCTTCAGCTCGTGCGTGGCCACCAGCTGGCCCTTGCCGTTATCGCTGATGGTCGTCACGATGGTGTAGAACGCGTCATCGTAGTCAATACCGCCGGCGTTGCCCTTAACCTCATGCAGCATGTAGGTGTGCCGGCCGATCTCGGTGTACTTGATGGCACTGAACGTCACCTTGCCGTCGGCGGCGTTCTTAACGGTCTCGATAAGATCAGAGTCCTCACCCTTAATCTCGCGCAGCTCAAAGCTGAACTCACCGGCCGTAAGGTCGCGCCCGGTCAGAGACTTGGTCACGTCAATCTTGTCGGTAGCGCTGGACTCAACAGGCTCCGCAGTGTAGGCGTTCTTGAACTCGGTCTCGTCGGCTTCGCTCCAAGTCACCTTCACAGCGGCGCTGAGCTCGCCCCTCTTGTTGGGCGTTACCGTCACGGTGACCTCCGCGACGTTCTTGCTGTAGGCAATGCCGTCAACCGTGGTCCCGGCGTTCTTTTCGCTGACCCTGTAGACGTACGTGCCAGGCTCGGTGTATTTGATCGTGCCGAAGTCGATAACAGCCTTACCATTGTCGTCCAGATCGTCCTTGGTCACAGACGCGGTCACGGGCGCTGTCGCGGACTCGGGTATCGGGGCACCGTTCTCGGACGTCAGCCCAAACTCAAACGTGTCCCCCTTCGTCCAGTCGCGACCCTCGAGCACCTTGGTCAGGCCAAAGCCGGCCTCGGTTTCTACCGTTGCCGGCGTCATGTTGTACGCAAAGCTAATCTTGCCGTTGTTGCCCAGGTAGGAATTGACATGCGTCGCGGTCGCCTTGGCGGACACGTTGTTCCACTTGGGGTTGAGAACGTCGGTCGCAGTGCCAGTGTTGTTGCCGCCCACGCTGCCCTTGGTAGTGTGGAGCTCGTCGATAAAGGCCAGACGCGCGGTTCCCACGCTAAACGAAAGGTTGCCGTCCTTGTCGGCAACAATAGCGCCGTCAAACTTCGCAGCGTCGCCGCCGATAAACTCGATGACGGCGGTGGCGGGCTTGGCCTCGCCGTTCGAGCCCTGCTCCTCAAACTCATCCTTGTAGTAATAGGTGCCGGTATCTGTCAGCGAATTCTTTGCAGGCTGCGTGCAGCCCTTGTCCGTGTAAATGGGAGTCTGCTTCTGGAAGTAGTAGTAGCGGTTGGTGTCGGCCGGCTCAAAGGTCGCGACCGTATCACCCAACGCACCACCGCTCCACTTGTTCGCGTAGAAACTCACGGTCTTGATGCCGTCAACGACAGTCGTATTGTTCTCGATGTAGTCCTTGAGTCCCGTGACCTTCTCAGGCGTAAACAGGTTATCGAGGGCGTCCCTCTTCACGCTCGAGGCATACTTCACCTGAATGGGCTTAACGCTGTCGACCGAAAGCTTGCCGTCTACGGTCTTAAAGTGACTCAGCGGAATCAACGACGCAGGAATATTGACCGTTACGATATCGCCCTTCTGGGGATTGTCATCGCCGGCGCGCTGCACGGTAATGAGCAGGTCTTTTGCCTTGCCGGCGAACTCGTAGGTGTCGGTATTGGTCTCTTTGTTGACCGTCTTGCTCGCCTTGGTAAACGGCGTGCCGTTGATGACGACTTCGGCAAATCCGTCGACCTGCATAAAGTCGCCTAGCTCGTCGGTAAACGTGATGTAGCCGGACTTGGTCTCGTCGTAGCCCTTATGGATTTCGGTCGGATAAGGCGGCTCCGATGTGATGGCCTGAGAGATGTCATCGAAGACCTTCTTGAGCTCTTCGGCATTGGTCGCCGACTTATAGTAGTCGGAGTTTTCCGCACGCGTGCCGTGAGCGTTCCATGCCGTGGCATTGGGATAGTTGCTCGAAACGGCCTGCATGAACTTGTTTTCTTGGCTTGTATTCGAATCTTGGATACTGGCGCTGGGGTTCGCACCGTCAAAGATGCCGATGGTATAGACGGCAGCCTTGCTGTCCTTCATATTCTTGGCAGCCGTCACAGCATCGTTGGCGACGCCAGGGTCAAACTTGTCAACTTTCGTTGGCGTGCCGTCGGTAAAGAACACAACAATCTTCTTGGCGTCCGCGCGACCAGAAGTGATGCCCTCGGCCAGTTCTAGACCATAGTCGGCACGCGTGGCGCCGGCAGGCTTAATAGCCTTAATTGTTTTCTTAAGATCAGTCACGCCGGGGCCGGAGCAATCGGTCAGGCCCGACATCACCTGCGAGTAGTTGTAGGTGTAGCCGTCAGCGCGATAGGTATCATTACCGACCTTTTTGGTCGTATCTCCCGAAAACTTAACGATAGCAACCTTATGTTGCCTATCCACGCCCTCGATACCCTCGTTTTGCTTGGCAATAGTATCGATAAAGCTATAGGCAGCGTTCTTCAGAGCTGTAATGCGCTTAGTGTTGTCGGTATCGCCCATAGCGCGATCCATTGAGCCAGAAGCATCCAGCACCATCACGATGTCGAGCGGCGTGGTAACCGTCACGGTTGAATTAGACGTCGAGGACATGGCCGAAAATGTAGTCAGAAAATCCGACTCTTCGTTTTCCTCGGTTGCCTTGACCGTCTTGTCGGTCCAGATTCGGCCGACGTTTTGGGTCGTTACCTTATTGCCACCGTGGCCTGCCGCCCAGATTTCCCAGCGACCGCTGGTATCGGGGTCGACAACCTTTCCGGCCATTGTCGGTCCGTCCATTCCGGTGCTGGACCTGGCGTTGGCCTCGGGCAGCATGGCAAATGCTGCAGCCGGCAACACCAGCACTACGGCCAGTATCACCGCCAAGAGACCCCTCGTGTACTTACTCATCGTGTCTCCCTTCTCGCAGGCTCAGACCTTGCATCAGCCTAAAGTTACGGAATGAGACGCAATTAGGGCAGGTGACACATGTTCCAGATTCGGTTTTGAGCGTGAGACAAATGTCTCACCAAAGTTGAGACACGGCGTTTTCGCAGGAAAACGGGTGCGACTCAAGATGGGCGGAGCAAAAGGGCCCGTTTTCCTCCATCCCCGAAGGGGGCAGTCGTTGGCGCTCGCCACGGAATGGGCCCATCTACTACGTTTAGTCCGGTACCCCCGACCATAACCGCGTTTCACGAAAAACCGCAGACGTTCTACCTGCGGTTTTGTTTTTGCGTAATTTGCCGCGGTTGGGGACGGCGGCCTAAACGTAGTAGATGGGCCCATTTCGTGGCAGACGGGTCACGTGGCAGCCCTCGCAAGGCCAAAATGACCCGATTTCCTCTGTCCACGGGAGATCAAGGGCTGTTACGGATATGGTGCCATTTCAAAACTGTGCTGGATTACGGGGCTAATGTCGGGGCCCTTATCCATACCTCCATTTTTTGAAAAACGGCAGACTATCTACCTGCGGTTTTGTTTTTGCAATTTTCTGTATGGTCGAAGGTTCGCTATCCAGCCCCGTAATCCGGCATAGTTTTGTTCGCGGCGGCACAACCGCGCGCTTAAGCGCGGGGCCGGTGGGGCATTTTTGCCCCACCGACCCCTATTCCAGCTCTGTTCCAGCGCTATTCCGGCTTGGTTTCTACCGTGGGAGTCTTGTCCGCTGCGACTGGGGTGCGAGCGGTGTCCATAGTCAGGCAGTGCTTGGGGCAGCTCTCGATGCACTCACCGCACACCACGCAGGCGTACGGGTCGATCGACCACGTTCCGCCCTTGCGATCGACTGCGAGCGCACCCGCCGGGCAGCGGCGCGCACACATGCCGCAGCAAATGCACACGTCCATGTCGTTGACGATGTGCCCGCGCAAGCGCTCGGGCGCCGCCAGCTTCTCCTGCGGATAGCACACCGTGACCGGCTGCTTGACCATAGAGCCCAAGGCCGTCTTGACAAATGTCAGCAAACTCATGCCGCGCCTACCTTTCCGTGCAGCTGATGCAGGGGTCGATGGTCAGGATAATCATGGGCACGTTGGCAATGAGCACGCCCTGCAGCGCATGCGTCAGACCCGCCAGGTTCTGCGACGTCGGTGTGCGCACGCGGAAGCGGTCCAGATTCTTGGTGCCGTTGCCGCGCACATAGTAGTACGCCTCGCCGCGCGGCTGCTCAATCACAACCTCGCCGCGTGCGCCGTCGGCCGGCGTGAGCTTGGTGCGCCCGCCGATACCGTCGTGCGGAATCTTGCCCACAAGCTCCTTAATGATGTCCATGGCCTGCGTGACCTCGGCACAACGCACCTGGCAGCGGGCATAGCAGTCGCCGTCGGTGGCAACGATAGGCTCAAACGCAGCCAGGTCCGCATAGGCGCCGTCACCAAACATGCGCACGTCGTAATCCACGCCCGAGGCGCGGCCGAACGGGCCGACCATCGACAGATCCAGCGCGTCCTTCCTGCTGATCACGCCCACGCCGTGCAGGCGCTCGCCGCAGCTGTCATCGTCCAAAAACGTATGCACCAGGGCCTCGTAGTCGGGGCGCATGGCGTCAAGCGTCTGGACAATGCCCGCCAGCTCGGAGTCCTCAATGTCGTGCTTAAGGCCGCCAATCTCGTTAATCGACAAAATCACGCGCCCGCCGCAGGTGCTCTCGAAGATCTTGAGAATCTGCTCGCGCAGGGTCCACGAACGATAGAACAGCGCCTCGAAGCCAAAGGCATCGGCGAGCAGGCCCAACCACAGCAGATGCGAGTGAATGCGCGAAAGCTCGTGCAAAATGGTGCGGATATACTGCACACGGCCGGGCACCTCGATGTCGAGCATGCGCTCGCAGGCGCTGGCATAGCCGCAACTGTGACCCACGGCGCAGATGCCGCAGATGCGCTCGGCGATGTAGCCAAACTGATGCATGTCGCGCTTTTCGGTAAGTTTCTCGAGACCGCGGTGCACAAAGCCGATCTGCGGAATTGCCTCGATGACGCGGTCGTCCTCGATCACCAGGTCTAGATGAAGCGGCTCGGGCAGCACCGGGTGCTGCGGGCCAAACGGAATAACGGAGCGATGTGCCATGGACCTTACGCCTCCTCTTTCTGCTTGTCGCGGGCGGCCTTGGCGGCAAGCGCCGCGCGGACCTTGGCCGCTTTCTCGGGATCCATGGCAGCGAGTTTTGCCTCCATCTCGGCGGCCTTGAGCGCGGCCTTCGCAGCAGCCTCATCGTGCTGAGCATCGGAGCCGGCAGCCGCAGCGGGCTGAGCAGCGGTGCCCACGGCATCGCCGACGCTCGCAGTGCCCTCCCCTGCAGCAGCCGCCGCGGCGGCCTTCTCGGCCGCCACCTTGTGCGCCTTGGCCTCGGCAGCGGCACGGACCTTCATGGCTTTCTCGCGCGCGGCCTTCACCTCGGGCGTGATAACGCTCATGGGCTCGGCAGTCGAAACCTGGTAGAAAAAGCCCTTAAAGTCGATCTGCATATCGGTGATGGCAAGACCAAACAGGTCGTGGGCCTCATTTTCAAACGGGAATACCGCGGGGTAATACGAACTGATGGACGGAATCTCCTGGTACTGGTCGATGCCCTCGACTACCAGGTTCTCGATCGCATAGCTGCCGTCCTGCGCAATATGCTCCTGAGCAGCGCGAACGTTGATAAACGTATAGAGCAAGCGATACGTGCCGTCGTCCACGTTGCGCTCGGCGTGCATCTGCACAAAGCGCGCGCCGACGCCCTTAAGCGCCTGGACATGCGACAGGAGCTCGTCGATCCCAACGGTGGTATAGATAGCCTTTTGCATTACTCGGCCTCCTTTGCAGCAACGGGCGCGGCGGGCGTCCCAGCGGGCGTGTCGCCGGCCCCCGCAACTGCCACAAACCCGTCCTCGCCCAGCTCGACGCCGCCGTCCCAGGTAGCGGCACCGCCCACGGTGAGCGGGTCGCCGCCGGTGCGCATCACGGCCTCCTTCTGATCAAGGATGCCGCACGCCTCCACGATGGCATCGATCACAGTCTCGGGGCGGATGGCGCACCCGGGCGCGTACACGTCCACGGGGATCGCGCGGTCCACGCCGCCGATCACGTTATAGGCATCGCGGAACACGCCGCCCGAACACGCGCAGATACCGCAGGCCACCACGCACTTGGGCTCGAGCATCTGGTTGTAGATCTGGCGCACGACGGGCAAATTCTGCGCGTTGACCGAGCCCGTCACCAAAAAGATATCCGCATGCTTGGGGTTGCCGGTATTGACCACGCCAAAGCGCTCCGCATCGAACAGCGGCGTGAGCGAGGCCAGCACCTCGATATCGCATCCGTTGCAGCTCGAGCCGTCATAATGAATAACCCACGGCGAGCGCGACATTTTATGATCCATGGATGCCGCCTCCTAAATAAACACGTCGACGAGGATGGGCATAAGGTTGAGCAGGCCAAACACCAGCGCCACGCCCCAGCCGAGCTTAAAGCAGCTGCGCCAGGTGCTGCGCGCGAAGGTGTTGTCGATCAGCACCTCGACAAAGTACGTCACGGCCATGACGACCAGGGCGACCACCCAGCTCACCGGGTTGTCCCAAACAAAGAACATGCCCACCCACATCAAAAACAGCACGGTCTCGCACCAGTGCATAAGGGTCATCTTAGCCAGCGTGCCGCCGCTCATCTCGGTGGCGACGCCCTGGACGATCTCCTGATGCGCGTGATGCGAGTACGAAAGGTCAAACGGCGACTTGCGCAGCTTGATGGTAAGCACCGCGAGCAGCGCGAGGAAAATGGGCGCACTGTACACGATGATGGGGGCCGACTGCCCCGTCACGGCGATGGAATCAAAGCTGTCGGTGGCAAGGTACAGGCCCACACTCATCAGCAGAACGGCGGGCTCGTAACTCATAACCTGCAGCAGCTCGCGGTCGGCGCCAACCTGGGCAAACGGGCTTTGCGTCGAGGCGGACGCCAACACCACAAAGATCGCGGCGAGGGTAACCATAAAAGCGCACAGCAGCGTGTTGGAACCCGACACAAAGATGCCGCCGCCCACGACGGTGAAGATGAGCGCACACGCCATGTAGGTATCATCCATGGTGTTTACGCTGGCGGGGGCCTTGCGCAGCAGCTTGGCAACGTCGTAGAACGGTTGCAGCAGGCGCGGACCCACGCGGCCCTGCATGCGGGCCGAAAGCTTGCGGTCAACGCCGTCGATCAGGCCGCCCACAAGCGGCGCCAGCAGGGCAAACACCACGGTACCAATAAATATGCCCACGACGCCCGAGCCTTCAAAATACTTGCCGCGCAACACCGAGGGCGCGCTCATGGCAAGTCTCTCGGGTCCAATCCACACGCAACACAACAGCGCAAACAAGATAATGCTGCAGCACACGACGCTACCCGCGGGGCCAATACGCTTCTCGCCAAGGGCGTCCTCCGAGTACCAATTGCGCTTCTCGGCCTTCACCTCGTGTCCCATCGAGCCGCGGAAATGGCGGTAATTGTCGGTTCCCACACCCGAAAGATATACGTTTACGTGCGGTTTGTTGCTCACGCGGAATGAAGTCAGCAGCACCACGGCGATAAACGCCACGATAACCACCATCAGATACATGGCATCCTTGCCAATAACGTACGGCACGCGGCCAAACACCATGGCCAAGTAAGGCGACACCAGACCGCTCGAGATAACCGGGAACGCCACGCAGCACAGAATCAGCAGCGCTGCAATAGTATTGAGGGCCATCCATTCGGTCTTATGGACATTGACCTCAACGTTTTGAGCCGTGGGGTCGACGCCCGAAAGCTTGGCAAGCCACTTGCCCCAGAAGAAGAACGTCGCGGCCGAGCCAAAGGCAAGCACCATGATCATGAGCACGTTGCCGGTCTGCGCGAACGCCACCAGGGCACCCCACTTGGACACGAGCATGCCAAACGGTGCCACAAACATGCCCATGATGCCCAGCATCATCAGACGCGTCAGGTGCGGCATGCGGCTGAACATACCGTCCATGTCCTCGATATCGCGGCTGCCGATATGATGCTCGGCCGTGCCCACGCACAGGAACAGCAGCGACTTTGCCACCGTGTGGAACAGGATCAGGAAGATGGCCGCCCATACGGCCTCGGGCGCGCCGACACCCAAGCAGGCACTGATGAGGCCCAAGTTGGAAATGGTGGAGTACGCGAGCACGCGTTTGGCGTTGCTCTGCGAGATGGCCATGAGGGCAGCGAGCAAAAACGTGATGGCACCCACACTCGTGACCATAAAGCCGGTCACGGGATAGATGGCATAGAGCGGGCTCAGCTTGACCATCAGGAACACGCCGGCCTTGACCATGGTGGACGAGTGCAGCAGGGCGCTCGTGGGCGTGGGGGCAACCATGGCACCCAACAGCCAAGTGTGGAACGGCATCTGTGCGGCCTTGGTGAGTGCGGCGAGCGACAGCAGAATGACCGGCATCACCAGCAGCGCGGATTGCGCGGTTCCGGCGCCGGAAAGCTCGATCATGCCCGAGATGGTCAGCGGCATGCCGTTAACGTGCAGGTACATGAGTCCGGCCAAAAACGCGATGCCGCCCAGCATGTTCAGGATGATCTGGGTGAAGGCGTTTTTAATGGCCTCGGGCGTGCGCGTATAGCCAATCATAAGGAACGAGCACACGGTGGTGATTTCCCAGCCGCAGAACAGCCACTCCAGGTTGTCGCTCGTCACGATGACGAACATGGCCGAGAGGAACAAAAACATGAGCGCCAGGAACTGCGGGCGACGGTCGGGCGCGGTCTGCCCGTGCAGCGCGGCCTCGTGCTCGTCATGCGCCTGGAAGTCCTTCATGTAACCCAAGGCGTAGATACAGATAAGGCTGCCGACAATGCCGACAGCGAGGACCATGATCACACTCATGTAGTCTAGGTAGAGCGGCGTCGCCGTGACGGCTTCGGCCGTGGGCAGCGTCATGGCTGCAAAGACGAGCGAACCCACCAACTGGACTACGCCAAGCACCGTGGTGAGCGCGTTCCTATATTTGAACGCGTTGTACAGGATGACGGCGCACAGGATGACATCGATGACGGAGCTGATGATCGAGAGCACGTGTGAGGTGCCGGGGGCAACCTCAAAGCTCTGCGGTCCCACGCCAAAAAACATGACGGCGACTACAACTGTCACCGCCATAATAATGCCGGAACCTATGAGCCCCACCGCATCGCGGGCGCGGTCACCGCGCGCGAGCAGCATGCCCAGCGCTGGTACCAGCGGAAACAGGGTAAGGAAATACAGTAGCGTCATACCATCGCTCCCCCATGCAAAAACGCTGCAATTGTTTAACGTTATAGCTCAATGGAGGAGTAGCGGCGTCGGGTTTTCGGTCAACTGGGGAGTTTTAGGCGTACGGGGCAAGGAGTCTGTCCGCATTGGAGTAGAGGGGTGACGTTCCCTTGCCGCAGCGACGGGCGTGCGGGCCACCGCGCGCGGTTTATTGGCCACTTTGGAGAATGTCCCGATAGGCTCGCGGCGGTCCGAAAAGTTGGCACGGTAAGAAAAATGCACCCCTGTGGGCGCACCATCCCGTTCGCTATTCCGCCTTTTTAACGCGCGGCTTGCGACCGCGCGGCTTATCGACCAGTGCGGACTCACCGCTCTCGCGATACTGGCGGCACCAGGCCTTAACCGAAGACTCGCTGGGAATCTTATACTTGATCATGGCTTCGCGAACCGTCAGACCGTTTTCCAGACGGTCCTTAACCACGGCGAGCTTTACGTCGTACGAATAGGTGTGATGACGAGCGCCCGCATTGAGCACGGCGTCGGCACCGCCCACGGCATATGCGCGGGCCCACTGACGAGCCGTGGCCTGGGGAATGCCAAGCTTTGCGGCAAGGGCGCGGTGACCGACCCCCTCTTGGAGGATCTCGACGGCGCGCTGCCTAACCTCGGGCGCATGCGCGCGAGTCCTTGTTGCTTCTGACATACCTGCCACTTCTACTTCTTAGCCTCGAACGTTAAATTGCTTTCTTACGTGCGAGTTAGATAGTAGCATTTTGCTATTTGGTCAAAGCAGTTAATTAAAATAGACGCGGCGTTATCTGGGCATTTGACACCAATTTACGACATTTCTTTATCGATTATTTACGCTGGTAGCTAGCTCGCGGCCAATCGTCATTCGCTTGCCAACAAAATTGGCATCTCTTTATGTCCTCTGGTATAGGGGATATAATTATTAACCCCTCCCACAATAATTTTGAACGGCCTGCAAGGCAGTAGATGTCCTCACTCCTCATGATTACCGCGCATCGTCATCCACCGGAGCAAAACAAAAAGGGCGGTACCTGCTGCGCTTGCAGACCCCGCCCCGGTTGACACCCGATGGGACGCAGTCGGGCGAGGCAGATCCGTGCTGCCGCCCCGCCTGGCCGCGATGTTCAACTACAGCTCGTTGGCCGCGTGATATGCCGTGCGGATGGCGCTCGCAATATCGGCGGTGCGCTCGCCCGAGCAGTCGCCCACGCAGGTCACGGGCACCGTCACGCCGTCCAGGTCAAACGCGTTGGCCTTGGAGCCCACGGCCATCACCACGTAATCGCAGGCGATCTTCACCGGCTCCTCGGCGCCGTCCTCGGTGGTGCGAATGGCCTCCACGCCCTCGTCGGTAATGGCGGTCAGACGGGTCTTCACGTGCTGCTCCACGTTATGCTCTGCAAAGTCGCTCATAATCAGCGGCAGAATGGTCTCGGACTCGCCTGCGGCAATCTTGTCGAGCATCTCCACGATCGCCACCTCGCAGCCGTGCTGCAGCAGGTACTCGGCAGTCTCGGTGCCCACCAGGCCACCGCCAATGACGGCGACGCGGCCCGTAAGCTCCACCTTGCCGGCCAGCACGTCCCAGCTCGAGACGACCTTCTCCGAGTCGGCACCCGGAACGGGGATGACCACGTCGTGCGCACCCACGGCCACAATCGCGGCATCGGCGGCGTTGAGGTCCGCGGAGCTAGCGACGTGGTTGAGCTCAACCTTCACACCCAGGCCAGGCAGAATCTTCTCGTAGTACTCGACCGAGCGCATAATCTCGTCCTTGCGCGGAGGCGCGGCCGCCAGCACAATCTGGCCGCCCAGATGATCGCTCGCCTCGTAGACGGTCACGTCGTAGCCGCGCTTGGCCGCCACGCGCGCGGCCTCCAGGCCGGCAATACCGCCGCCCACCACGGCGATCTTCTTGTCGCCCTCGCCCGGCTTGATGGCGATGGTCGCCTCGTCACCGTTCTCGGCATTAAGCACGCACGAGATGTACTTGCGGTTTTGAATTGCGTCGACGCAGCCCTTGTTGCAGTTGAGGCACTCGCGAATGGGCTCGCCCGTGGCGGCCTTCAGCGCAATGTCGGGGTCGCACATGAGCGAGCGGCCATAGGCAATGATGTCGGCGGCGCCGTCTTCCAGAATCTTCTCGCCGGCCTCGACCGAGACAACACGGCCCACGGTTGCCACCGGCACGGAGACCAGGGCCTTGACGCGCTCGGCCACGGGCAGCGTCCAGTTGTAGGGCATGGCGCCCATGGGCGGAATGGTGTCGCCCATGTTGCCGGTGTGGTTTGCCTGCGCGACCTGGATCATATCGATGCCGGCGCCCTCGAGCAGCTTGGCGAACTCGCAGGCCTCGTCGGGCTGCAGACCGCCCTTGCCGCGCGGCGTGCCGTCGGGGTTCTCCATGATCACGGGGAGCTTGTACTCCACCATCAGCTGCGGTGCGGCCTCCTTAATGGCGGCGACGACCTCCAGCGCGTAGCGGACGCGGTTCTCGAACGAGCCACCGTACTCGTCGGTGCGCTGGTTGAGGATTGCCGAGCACAGCGAACCCACCAGACGGTCGCCGTGGACCTCGATGGCGTCGATGCCGGCCTGCTGCGCGCGAGCGGCCGAGGCAGCGATGGCCTCCTTGATCTGGGTGAGCTGCTCCACGCTGGCCTCGTTCACAAAGTGCTGCATGTCGTGGTGCAGCTTGGCGTAGGCCTGATTGCGGATCTCGTTGGACTCGGCCATCTTGGCGGCAAAGGTCTCCTCGTCGCCGGCGGCTTTGGCCTCCTGCGCGGCCTTGGCGGCGGCCATGGACCCCATGACCATGCGGCCGACGCCGGGCACGTCGTACTCGGGGTGGAACAGCTGTAGCGCGACCTTGGCTCCGTGCTTGTGGACGGCGTCGGCCAGCGCCTTAAACGTGGGGATCTGGGCGTCGGTCGCCAGCTTGGGCGTGGGGCTTGCGGTCATAACGGGGGCAACGTCGCCGATGACGATGTAGCTCACGCCACCACGGGCCAGGCGCTCGTAAAAAGCCAGGCTGCGCTCGCCGATGGAGCCGTCACGCTCCTCGTAGCCGGTAGTCAGCGGCGGGAACATAATGCGGTTCTTGAGCTCAAGGGGGCCAACCGTAATGGGCTGGAGCAGCTTGGATGCAGGTGCGGTCATGGACATTCCTCTCTTGTAGGCGCGGCGGCGATGGTGCCGCGTAGTTGTCTAGGGGATATGGCATGGGGGCACGGCGGCACAACGGAAATCGGCGAATATCAAGTGGCGGCAGGTGGATGGGGCGGGACGGCCCGTCGGTTTGTCTCAATCTGTAACAGTTGCTCGGCAAAATCTGTAACAGTTAGCCGCCCAAAACGTACCAAAAACGGGCACGGTACCCACGTACCGCGCCCGTTCGCTAGCACAAGTCCCTTCCAGAACTTATTGTTGACGCTTAGCGCGCGCTTCTGCGCTTAAGCAGACGAGAAGCCGCGATGGCCGCCGCACCGAGGCAAAGCGCAAGACCCGCAAAGAACAAAGAGTCGTCACCAGCACGAGGCAAATCGACCTTAGCCCCCTTCTTGTCGCCCTTATTCTGGGAGCCAGTCGTGTCCTTATCCGTCGAAGCGCCACCGTTACCGGAGCCGTTCTCGCTACCGGCACCGGAACCAGAACCACCGGTCTGCTTCTTGATCCACTTGGCATAGAGCGTAGTGTCAGCATTCACGGCAGCATCGAAATTAAACGCATGCTCACCGTCCTTGTCGGCATACCACCCGACGAAGTCATAGCCTTCACGCGTGGGGTTAACGGGCTTGGCCACCCTTCCGCCCTCATCGAACTCAACGGTTGACGTATTGCCGCAACCGTCGTCAAACGTCACGGTTACCTTCTTTACAGGAGCCTTGGCAACCAAAGCGTCAAGCGCTGCCTTGAGAGAATCAGTAGCATCTTGGACCTCACCAAACGTTACGTCCTGACCAGCATTGATGCGATCGATGACGTCATGAGCACTCTGCAGGGGATCGACAAGACCATCCACCGACTCATACGAATCAGCGTTCTTCTGAGCGGTCTCTGCGCGAGCGATCAGAGAGAGCAGTCCGTTCTCACCGTTCAGGCCATACGGATCGTTTTGCTTGGTGACTCCGAAAACCTGAAGCTCGACCACATGGTTTTCCTTCGAGACGCCCGTGCCCTTGACACCGGAGGCATACAGACGCACATAGCGTGCTGTCGTCGCTGCCGTAGAACCGGAGGCGTCGAAGAGCTGCTTGCCCGCAGCTGTCTCGGCATACAGGCTGTCCTTCGGATCCTCGCCCAGGCCAAACACATCGCTATCGCCCGAATAGTAGAGCACCTGAGCGTCCGAGAAATCAGACTTGCTTGCAACCACGAGCGCAGTCGCCTTATAGGTGCGCGAGTCCGCCCAATAGCGCCACAGGTTCACGCCGGTAATCTCGTAATCGAAGCCGAGGTCGACCTGCATGTACGAGCCCGCTTCCTTACCATCGTTGCCAAAGATGCAATAGCCGTTAGTGTCCGCATTGTTGCCATCAGTCGCGACGGTCAGGGCACGAGAAGCGTCGGAATTCGTCACCGGAGTCGTGGTGTCACCGTCGACCCATGCAGCCGTCGGCACCTTGCCCATGGCAAGGTTCACGGTTTTGTTTGCAGGAACAAGCTTGAGGTAACCCGCGTAAAGCTTGTCGTAGGCGGTCTTTTTGGCAGCAGCGTCACCCTTCAGCGCCGCCTTCGCCTGATCGATCAGGTTATCCATATCGGCGTTTGCCCAGGATGCGTCGCTTACCTGGTCCTTCTTCGCCTCAACGGTCTCGATCAACTCCGCCAGTGCAGAAGTGGGAACCTCGTCGTAACCAAGAGCATGATCATAGACGGCAAGCGAAGTCTGCTTCGCGCCGCCGCCTGCCGTGATCGCACCGGTGCTCACAGCGTGGTCGGCGTTATTTACACCCAGGTAGGCGCTGCCGGCAAGCTCGCCATCAACGTAGATCTTAAGCATGCCGTTATTCTCACGGACGCCCGCGACTGTAGCACTGCCACCCGCAACCGTCACATCGGAGGTAGCGGTCGTACCGTTAACGGTAAAGTATGCCTTGCCGTCGTTGTCGATACCGAGCTTCCATTCATCGCCCTGAGAAAGGAGCGCCGTCGAAGCTGCAGCATCAGAAACGTTTGTGGCAACGGTGAAACCGTTCTTGCCCTCAACGCTATTCTCGGCATCCGAGAGCTCGCCACCAGCCGAGGTGGCAGCAGAGGCAATGACCCCATCCTTGTGATAAATACCCGAAACACTTCCCTCAAGGCTGTTGCCACAAGCATCGTGGCCCTGAGCAGCTGCGACCTTGATCTTGCTGCCGTTCTTCACACCGTTTTTTAGCTTGATGTCGAACGTGCGCATGTCGGCGGACGCCTCGACGTTCTCACACTCAACCTGTTTGCCGTCGACCGTTACGGTGAACTGTGCATCGGTCACGTGCTCGCTTGCCTGAACGCGAAGGCTCTTTACGCCCTTAACATACATGGTGTCAAGCTTTGGAGCCTCGATATCGCCCTTCTGGCTCAGATTCCAAATCTGGGTCTCGCCGGGCTTAAGCGTCACGGTAACCGTATCGCCCTGAGCATAGCTGTCCTTCGAAGCACCGAGCGCGCTTCCGTCCGAGGTGTAGGATTCAACGATCGAGCGCTTAAAGGTGCCAGCATGCGAGGCGCCCACACCAGCATCGAGCTTGAAGGTAATGGTCTTCTCGCTAGCCGACGGGTTGCGCATCGAAATGATACCCTCGTCGCCGTTGCTGTTGAAGCAGGCAAAACCGTAGGCATCCTGCGTTCCCGCGCCGCTGATACCGCCGAGCTTAACGCCCGAAGCAGGGACGCCGCCAATCATCTTGGCGTTCTGAAGCTTGTCGAAGTTCGTTTCGGCCCACTCGAGGAAGTCGGCGTTCACCAGATATTTCTCGTCATCTAACAGGCTGTCGGAGTAATAGAGCTCCCAGAACGACGTACCGCGCGTTGCCATCATGTACAGATAGTTGCGGAACTGGGCGCCGTTCATGGAGTTGGCACTGATGCCCGTACCCTCTTTGCCGTAAATCGGGTCGTGGTTGTAGAGGTTGGACAGCGGGAACTGGAAATCGTGGTTCTTGACGAAGTCATAGTAGGCTCCGTCTCGATAGCTCAGCATGTTGTCCATCTTGTTGTTAAGCGTGGAGTTGGAAACCTCGCCGCGGTCATGCGTGCACTGGATCCACACCGAGTTGGACCATTGCAAGAACCAAGGGCTCGGGTTCACATAGCAGGTAAGAGAGACCCACAGGTTATCAATACCAAGCTCGTCTGCCTTGTCCCACACGTTCTCAAACAGGACAATCCACTTTTCCCACAAGTCGGTAGCGTGATAGAAACCGTTCGGGCCACCGTACATGTGATGGTGATTCTCGTCGTAGCCTACAACGCCCTCGCCCTGAGAGAATGCGTTGTACTGCGCGTTGTCAGCATAGCCATCCCATTTCCAGTAGTTGACGCCGTAATCAGCCATCCACTGCAAGGCAAGATTCTGGAAATTGTCGACGTAGCGCTGGTCAGCAACATCAATCGAGCCACCAGCGGCCGAACCGTTACCCGCCTTGGAAATAATATCTGCAAGTTGACCGTAGAAGTTGTAACCGCCGCGTGGGCCAACCCAGACGCCAAAGTTCGATCCGAGTTTCTCCACGAGCGATGAAGATGTCGTGAGCTTATTGGGGAACTTAGAGTTAAACGTCCAAAACCCGTCGGTGTTTTTACCCGTACCAGAACGGCCCAGGTCAACCGACGCCTCGGTATTGTTGTAGTTGTTCCAGCCGTCGTCAACGACATAGGAGTCGAGCGGACGAACGCCCGTGGAGGAAAGGTTCTTGTCCACCGCCTTGAACGAATCGAGAATGTTATTCTCGTCGATGAGCATCATATTATCGAACCAAGAGTTGTACTGAATGCGGAACTCGCTCGGCTTTGAGATGCCCTTGATATAGCTGTAGAAGTCGGTACGAACCACGTCGTTGTTCGAGCCGTCAGAGTGGGTGGCACCCACAACAGTCTGCCACGAAACGTACTTGCCGTCCGAGGTGAGCTGCCCATCGCGCTCAAAATCGGTGAAATTCTTGCCAGTCCAATAGCGCATACGGCCCAAGTCATCGACAATCTGAGTATCGGTTTCAGGGAACTCCGAACCCAAGAATAAGCCGTTGACATAAATGGGCTGGCCCAGGTTGGCGCGCGCCTCGGTCATCTCGACAACCCCACCTTTACCCGTGGGGATAGTCCAGGTGTAGCTCGCATCCTTGACGTTGAGGTGTTCGCCATCGATGTAGTTGAAACGGATGTCCTTATCCTCGGAATTGACCTCAAGGAACTTACGCATAAAGTGATCGTCATCGTACATGACGACCTTCTCAGTCACCGTCGCAAGACCGTTACCAAACTGCACAGGCTTGAAGGTGAACGTCAACATCTTGCCAGATTTCTCGACGTCGTTAATCGTCGCGGTGGTATCGCTAACCTGTACCGGTCCGTCCAGCTCAAGATTGCTCGTCTTGAGTTGCGGTTTGCCCGAAGCGTTCTCGAACGTGTCGAACTTCTCTTGATACAAATCGAGCTCGGCACCAGAAGCAAAACTACCTCCCTGAGCCTCGAGCACCCGGATGCCTACATAACGGCCGGTCTGAGCCTTATCGAGCCCAAAGTAAGTCATCTTGCAGGTTCCGTCGTCGTTATAGGAAGAGCTCAAGTCGACCGAGAACGTCCCTTTCTTGTTCGAATCATCGAACAAGCCATCCTTGCTATCCGAGACATACACCGCGAACTTCTTAAAGGTGCCGTTAGCACCCTTGACGTTGCGGCCCGCGTAGCCAACCGTCTGGAAGGAACTCTTCGCTCCCTCACCGCGGTCAATCGTCAAATCGACAGGCAGCTTCTTCGTATCGCCCTCACCCGCGCCGTAGCGAGAGTGATAGTAGGTGGTGAAGTCGCCATCGACCAGCGCTTCGTAACCGCCGCCCTCGTTGGTGGCAACGGACGTGCCCGTCACGGTCCAGTCCTTAGATCCGTGCACGACGGAGTTGTCCGAGGCGTCAAGCACATCGAGCTCCGCCACGTTCATGTACTTGTTCTCGTTGGAGGGCTGCCAATGATAGGTCGTGAGACCGGTCAGGCGGACCGCCTTAGCCTGCACGGCAGCGAACTTAATGACCGTGGTGCCCGTGTCGTTCATGGTGCCGTTCTCTACGAGCGTCACCCATGTGCCATCGGCCATCTGGTACTCGAGCTTGTAAGTCTTAACGCGACCCGTGCAGTTATAGCCCACCGATTCATGATGGCGCGGCGTATAGCTAACGCTTGCAATGGTCTTAGTACCGCCAAAATCCACAATGAGGTTTGCCGTTCCTGCGGCCTCCGCAGAAGACGCCCAATAAGTGCCAGCATCCTCATCGATGGCCTTCGACGCCAAAGCGGCCTCGCTCGTGTCAACGGAGGAGCCCGCAACTGTCACGGCCGTGGGCCTGACGCTCGTAAGAGCATCGGCCGGCTCAAGTCGCGTGGCCTCGGCAAGCGACTGAATAACAAATTCCTCGGACCCCGACCCGGGAACGAGAGTGGTAGAGGCGAGCTTGTTGTTGATTTCGACAGTCTTGAGCTTACCGGCAGCGGTGCTGAACGTTCTCGAAATCGCATTGTTGCCAATGGTCACGTTGCCGTTCGATTCATTCACCACCACGTTGCCATAGCCGGCCGCAAGAGCGGCGGGCGGGGCCGACAACCCCAGAAAGCCTGCCACTGCAAACACGGCAGCCACAAGATAGCGTTTTTTTGAGCATGTGCTCCCCTTTCATTTTATCCGTGCGACGCCCCATAGTTCTCAGGCGTAACCTACCGACGCAATACGAGTAATCTCATCCATGATAAAGAAGCTGTTTAACACGGTTTGCAGCGGGCCAGCTAAATCGGCGAATGGTAGGTTTTCCTCCCTCAAATGGCATTCGTTATTCGTCTCATCTTTTTTTACATACCAATTGGTATTAATTATCAAAACCACTGGTAATCGCTATTTAATACCACTAGCCACTCTTTAGTTTTCTACAATTCAATGAAGTTGAACGGGAGATTCAGTTGATTTATTAGCCCCCCTATTAGCGCACGCAATGGACATCAGCGCCGATCAACCTTGCTGTCCCCGCTTTACCAAAACCGCCACCACTGGGTCTCGCGCCGCTTGCTGTCGCGACGGATTTCGCCCCTGCCGCGGCAAACCCAAGTCGAACATGAAGCCATGCCCGTCGACGTGCCTTAATCTGTAACAGTTAGCCACCCAAATCGGGCCCAGGTGCTACAGGTTGAGATTTTGATTGGCGTTGGGGGCTGGGCCAAGGGGTACCGGAGGGGGGGGCGCGGACGAACCGACGGCCTCGCCCCGATCCCGCACCGACAGCTGCGCCACGTCATCTCGAGTGCAGGGCAGCCCCTCAATTCCGGACATTCCAGCCTCTTTCCGAACATTTTTGACCCTTTTCCGGACATTGTCCGCGAATGTCCGGAAAAGGGGGCCGCTGTGTCCGGAACGAGACTCGGTCAACAGTGCTCCTGGTTCACTAGTAAAGTTCCGCTGTTCCCTAGTAAGGTTCCCTAGTTTCGCAGTAGAGTTCCCCAGTTCGCACCTTGCTGATATGTGCCAGATTAGATATGCGGTCCACTCCCTCGGTATAATGGGACTGTCCAGCCAAAACGTCTCAATCTGCAACATCTAGACCGGCTTTTTGTCCCCACCTGTTACAGATCGAGACAAACGGGACCCAACCCACCGGTATATCTCGATCTGTAACACCTAGCCGCCCAAATCGGGTCTAGATGTTACAGGTTGAGATTTTGTTTGAGAGGCCGAGAATTGGACCGA
>ENA-OQRC01000211-OQRC01000211.1-human-gut-metagenome-genome-assembly--contig:-NODE-211-length-47774-cov-16.254280_pt1 | contig 47774 bp, 47 predicted proteins | sample MGYA00243236_ERZ505102 | MGnify/ENA primary metagenome ERZ505102 (study PRJEB26097, sample SAMN02712089) | human gut metagenome | biome: Gut microbiome | host: Homo sapiens | place: Denmark... | reverse complement strand
TAAAACAGTATATTCGGAATCAGGGGAAACGTTAATGTGTCCGTCAGGACGCATTAACCCACGCCCATATTAAAATATGGACGTGGTACTCTGCTTAGATTTATAGAAGAAACATAAAATCTGTCTTGGATGTTCATAGTATGATTCCATGATCCTTGCCATCACTTTTCTCAAAATCTCTATGGAAAATGGATTAAAAAAATAGATGCGGTCTATCTGTTCTGGGAGTTGAAATTCTTCTGCATGCGCTAATGAAAATGATACCCTCTCTTTCGATACGGCTTCTTTCTTATTTTCCATTACTTTCTCATAAATGCGTTCGTCATATTCAACTCCGAGACAACGGCATCTTGTCTGGTAGGATAAGAAAAAGTCTACCCTTCCTTTACCACAGCCATAATCTAAGAGCATATTGTTCTTCCTTATAAGTCCTGTATTTGCTAATCGTTGCAGTACAGAATATGGAGTTGGTTCGTATGGATAGCGGTATTGATCGGATTGAGAGTCGTCTCTGCCCATGGTTTTGATGTGCAATAGTTTGTCCCATTTGTTGTCTTGTGTATCGTTCATAAATTGATATTCCTGCCTTCCTGTTTCAATTATTGCAGCAATCTAAAAGACCCAGAAGTCCATGGTCCCTGAGTCTTTTAGAAAATACATTTTTAAATCCAATTGCAGTCTCCACCCGTGATAGCAAGGCTTAGTAAAGCATCCATCTTTTCGACTTCTTCTTCACCCTCGATTTTCTGAAGTAACTGCGCAGTATCTAAAATATCTTCCATATTTTCATCTGGTCCAATCTCATAGTCAATCTCTGCCTCACAGTCTGGACATGGAATCTTCTCCATCATCTGTAATGAGAGAAATCTATTCCCACATTTTTTGCATTCATAATATCCGCATTTTTTGTTCCATCTGGTACATAATACATTGTTCCTATCTCCTTTTTTGCTTTATTATCACATATTATACATCTAATCTGGTCTGTTGTCTTAGTTTTTTTGTGAGATCACAAGCCCAATAAGGATTAATACAGTTCCAATGATAGAAATCACTGTTATTTTTTCATGTAAGATTAACACTGAAAGTATTACGGTTATAACAGGGGATACGTAAATATAGATACTTGTCTTGATTGCGCCAATCCATTTTGTCGAAAGATTCCATAACAAAAATTATAATACGTTCTCTCTCACTATTTCCACCGAATTTCTTGAAAAATAGAATATTCATGCTAAAATAAATGATTGAATTATGAAATCATTATAAATGAAACAATCGTCAAAGAAGGTAGTATTATGAAATCAAAACTTAAAAATTTTTCCTTACTTACAATCAGCACACTCATTATGACTGTCGGAATTTACTTCTTTAAATTTACAAACAATTTCACATTTGGTGGTATCACAGGTATTGCCGTTTTAGTTGCAAAATTCCTTCCTATTTCTGCCAGTGATTTTTCTTTTGTTGTGAATATTTTATTGCTGATCATTGGATGGATCGTCTTAGGTAAAAGCTTTGCTGAAAAAACAGCTTACAGCACGATTCTTTTATCTGTAAGTTTATCTCTTTTAGAGCGAATTTATCCTATGAGTCATCCACTTACCAATGAGCCATTATTAGAGTTGATCTTTGCAATCTTATTGCCAGCGCTTGGTTCAGCAATCTTATTTAATATTGGAGCTTCTAGTGGTGGTACAGATGTTATCGCTATGATTCTTAAAAAATATACGAGTGTAGATATCGGAAAGGGCTTAATGATCTCTGATTTTATCTTTACTCTCGCAGGATTCCTAGTGTTTAACGTCAAAACAGGACTTTATTCTTTGTTTGGTCTGATCATGCGTTCTGCGTTGATCGACAACTTTATTGAAAGTTTTAACCGTTCTAAATACTTTCATGTTGTAACTTCTAATGCAACATGTATTTGTGATTTTATCCAAAATGATCTACAGCGCGGAGCAACCATTGTAAATGCGACCGGAGCCTTTACAGGGGATGATAAATATATTATCCTGACGGTTCTTAGTCCTTCACAGGCAGTGAAACTTCGAAACTTTATCAAAGAACATGATCCAAAAGCTTTTCTTTTAGTTTCTAATACAAGTGAGATTATCGGAAAAGGCTTCCATTCTGTCTAGGATGGACAGCCTTTTCTCTGCTTTCTTCTGGTACATAATACATTGTTCCTATCTCCTCGTATAATATCTTTTATTGGATTTATTTTACAAAATATTTTTCTTAAATTATCATATACTAAGAAACGAGGAGGTTTCAATGCATGAATAATAAGAAGAAACGAGAACTTACAAACGAAGAAATTGATGAGAATATCTTCGAAATGTGCAATATCTGTTCTACCACGGATTGTACTGGATTGATCCAGGTTGTTCCAAGAACAGAAGCCGAGCTTGAATCTTACGAAGAATTGTACCCCTTCCGACCACCGTTTTTACCTCGTGATGATGATTAAGTCATCATCCGTTTTCTCCTGTAACAAGATCTTATGGCCTGTTATGACTATAAGGTCTTGTTTCAATGTCCATTTTCTCTTCTAATTAGTCTGGCAAAAAATATCATCTCTTATTGATTCCAACATAATTGTTTGTGGTGTAGCATCATAATTTTCATCCATCCAAGCTACAGACTTATCGTCCAAATAATCCATGAAATCAATATATGTATTCTCATCATCCATTTCGAAAATTCCTTCTTTCTCAAAGCTCAAAACTCTCTGAATCAGCTTATTATCATTTAATATTTTCTTGCACAATATAACACCCTAAATTTCTTATAAATCTCAGATTTTTCATAAATTAGCTGATACATTAAATACTGATTTACCCATTTCATAAGCACGTTCTAATAAATCTTCTTGTTCTTTCACAAGCCCTGCATCCATAACATTTGTCGCATATATTCTTCCTTTTACTTTTGAATCATCCAAATGCTCTACAAATCCATCAAGATCACCTAAAGATCTATTTATAATGTCTTCTCCCAATCCTGTTGAAATAATATAATACACATTTTTATGTCCTAAGTTCTGCCAGATTGGATATGTGCGATCAATGAATGTTTTCATCTGAGCTGAGATTCCATAAAAATAAACAGGGGTTGCCAAAACTAATATATCTGCCTGTTGATATGCTTTTAAAATATCTCCCATATCATCTCGTTGAATACATAAACCTTCATTTTTCATACATGCGTCACAAGCTTTGCAGAAATTAATTTTTTTATCTGACAGGCGAATCATCTTGACTTGATGACCTGCACTTTTGGCTCCTTCTGCAAATTTATCACATAGAATCTGAGAGTTACCTTTTCTTCTTGGACTTGCTGATAGGATTAATACTTTTTTAGATTCTTTTAGTGATTTTATTTCCACGTTCTCTTCTTTATTTTCCTGATCAGTACGTTTTCTATTTTCAAAACTTATTACATTATGAAATCTATTTGCCTTTTTGATGCCCAACCGCTCCATATCCATATGAAACATCTCAATTGGCATTCCATATTCGTGAAATCCCTCGGGGATACATAGATTATTATTCACGCAATCTCATCGTATTGCACTTTTTACTCCCCTACGTTCTTTTGTAATCTTACTTCATGATTTCGTAAAGTCTCAGGAAACTTAAACATTCCTATGAGGCTTTATCAAATCCCATAAATCTGCCTCTACTCTCTACCGAAATTAATATTTCTTAATTCAACAAATTCATTTTCGTCTTCACTGATTTTTTTCCAATCTTCTAAAATCTCTGCTTGTATACCTCTTCTATATAACGCTTTTGCAATTTTACAAGATAAAATTCGACACATTAGTTTATGTAAAGTTTCTTGTTCAGAATCTGTCTGTTCTATAGCAGTTTCTTTATAAAGTTTAAATAAGCATGTAAGTAATATCTGTATTTCATTTTTTATATCTATTCCAGCATTTATCAATGAAGCACATACGTTTAATGCGGCTATATTAACACATCTTTCGCTACTCATAACTTTATATATCAAATTCTTAAAAATTATATCAGCACACTTTACCATTACATCATTATCTTCTAGTTTAAAATGATTTACATAAATCATATCAAAAAAATCTTTAAATAAATCAAACTCTTGTTCACTGCTTAACCAAATTCTACTTTCAAAATCTTCAAACTTAAATGTACTATTAGCATTATATATCAAACTAGCTTCTACCATCTCGATCACTATAGAATTTTGATATATATTTTTTAATATTTTGAAATAATCTTGTACATTTTCAGCTTCTTTCTCAGATAGATCACATTCTTTTTTCTTCAAAATCAATAAGCCTATAGAAATTAAAAAAGTTTGACGAATTGTTTCTTTTGCCCCTTGACCTGCTTGTCTATTTTTAACCATTTCTTGATTAGATAATACTAAATCTTTCATTATGTCAAACGTCTTTTCAAAATCAATTTTTTGAATATCAATATCTTTAAGAATAGTTATTAAACTGCTATAATCATTTCCCATTAATGGGAATTTATTTGCATCTGAATCCTTTATCATTTGGGTTAATGTGTCTTCAAATATTTCTTTTGTCTTCTCCTTATATTTTTTGCTATCCAATATATATAATCTTAATTTATTTTTTACTGTATCTTTTTTCTCTAATACATCATATAAATATTCTTTATCTTTATCATTCAATATTATAATTCGTGCTAGCATACACAATCGATTTATTGCACATTCTCGTTTTTCATCTTTTTCATTTCGTATTGTTTGTTTAATTTGATACATTGCTATATTGTATATCTCTGAATCAAGTTTGATTTTTTCTTTTGGTATTGAAACAAATACCATAGGATCACGGTAGTTACTTATTCGATCTGTTTCCATTGGAAACTGCAATATTTTCTCTATCCGTTGAATCTGTTCTTCTGTTGAAAAAGCATTAAATAATACCCCAAAAATTTGTTCAATACCTTTAAAATTGTCTCGTACATCACTTAAGCATAACTCAAACATTAAATCGAAAATTTCGTCTAATATATTAGTTGAGCATTTATAACAAAATCTTGCTATAATTTCCGGAAGAACAGCTGCTGCTTGATCATATATAGAATTGGCGAAAAAATAGTTTTCAGGTTTAACATTTTTTATCAAAACCTTTAATATTCTCAAATATTCTTCTGTTATATCATCTACCTCTTTTTGTGATAACTCAGATAATTTTGTTCTACCAAACATTAAATCCAAATGTTTATTATCTCGTGCTATTAAAATTTGCATAAAACACCAATGTGGATAATATTGCGCTAGTTGTTTTACTGCACTATACAATCCTCTTGTATTGGTGACATTCTGTATTCGGAACGGATGACCTGTTTGCTCTAAAAATCTAAAATACTCTAATGCATAAAACACCTGCGTATTATCTGTTCCGATATGTATGGTATAACTAGATGACAAATCATAATTATTGATACTTTGAAAACTTTCATTACTTTTTGTCTCCATACCTAAATATAAATAATATTTATCATTCTCTCCCCACCATGACACATCTCCATTATGTATGCTTTTTTCTGATTCTGTTGACAACATATTCCCTCGTCTAATGAAGTTAATTAATGAAACAATACTTTCTTCTATGGAATATAAATATTCATTTCTACTCTTTTTAACTAATTGTCTTCTCACTAATTTAAGAGTTTCCATCAGCATTTCATCCGCTTTAGATATTTCACCAATAAGTGCATACATACTTGCCTTAACCATTGGCCAATATACATCACCTTTTGCTAAGTTCCATAAATCCAAAGTTTCTCTTAATTTCTCTGTTTCAAATCTAAATAATTCTTTCCAACAATCACAGGATTTAAAAAACTGCTTATTATCATAATCTAAATATGCCTCTTCTATTTTTTTATGACATTTATCATAATTTTCCCACTCTCCTAATTCCCTATATGAACGTAACAAATGTAAATATATCACTTGATTTTTATATTTTACTTCCTTCATTCTTTTTTCTAATTCAATACACTCTTTTTTTTCTAAAACATTCCAAAACTGTTCCACCACTTGTAGAAGGATTGGTCTTCCTGAAATGTCCATAAGCTTTACATACTCATACATAAAATCTAATTGTTTTTCAATAGCGTTTTTGTCAAATTTATACATAACGTCAATTTTATTTAATAGCGGATTTACCTTGCTTTTCATTTCCCATGGTAAAAAAATCCATCCAGGATATGAATCGTTCAGTTGTTTCATTATCTCTATTTTCTTTTCAAAATCTGTGTCAAATTGCAAATTAACCTTTCCATCGTCAAACCAATTATTATTATTTTGTTTTTCTTCAATTATTGAATTTAATTGTTCTAAAAAAATTTTTAAGCGTTCTTCAATACTCTCATCTGGCCAAAATTCTTCTAAATCTACAACTATTATATTACGTTCAAATAATAATTTCCTTTTTGCTTCTGCAACATGCGAAACAGATACCATATACATTTTCTGTGAACTACTTTTCCCAAGATTATCATGTATCCATCCAATCCAATTTGTAAAATTAGGATCTTCACATGAAAATCCCAACATACAAAATACATTTTCCAGTAATGCTTGTTGAACTGTATTAACCATCGCTGCAAATTTAATAGGATATGTTCTGTAATCTTCCTCAGTAATTATAAATGGACGTTGTGAAGGAAACGATCCATGCAATTTTAAAATTCTAGGAGCATCATTGCTATTTACCAAATCCTCTTGACTAGTAACAACATTATATCTACGGTCCGTTACCTTATCCGCTGCACGTTCTAATAAAGTATCATAATTTGTAGTAAATACATCTTTCCATGGCATTTTTAATAGATTTACATATACATCTGAAGGAGCATATTCCAAATCTGGTACAGCATCTTTAATTATTTTTTCTAATTTAGGACGACCTACCGTTATCTCAACCTCCTGAGCCAATCTTAAAGGACTGTTATATTCTTTTCCTGGGTAATTATTATTTTCATAAACTGTTTCATAAAATTTATCAGAAAGTTCATTCCAATTTAAAAATGTTTTTTCTGTAGCAGCTATCTTCTCTGCATTTTTTGAAAAACCTGCTCCTACCATCAACGCTGCATGATTTTCAGATAATGCTTCTGCAATTTCTCTAATATAATTCATACTCTATCACTCCTCTGTTCTCAAATTAAGTACAATATTTTTAAGCTCCCCACAATTCTCATATCTATCATCTAAATCATATTCTAAACACTTAAGAACAATGGCTGCCTTCTCTTTATTAATTTGTGCAATGTTCATAAGATTATGGTTTCATACTAGAAACGGTTGGCACTTGTTCCCGTTAAATGGAAATACCATATTGCACCAAATGAATAAATATCGCTTTTAACATATTTGTTCTTAATGTCACAGGAATGTTTAAGTAACACCATTAAAAAGCTTGTTTTATTCATTCAATTAATCCCTTTTCTATAACATTTCTTTAAGTAATTCCAAAGCATTTTCTTCATCTGGATTATTTGTTCCTAGTTCACCACGAAAAGCACGCGCTAGAACAACTTTTTTCATACTATCAATCTTTTCAATTACTGATTCAGCAATTTCTCTTACTTTCTGCTCCCTATCTAATATTTTTTGCAAAAGAGTTATAATTTCTGTTTGTTCATCCAGATTTGGCACAAAAAAGTCTAATTCTCGCACACGTTGGCAATTAAGTGCTTGAGGACCAGAGCCAGCTCCTTTTTCTCGATTTTTTGCATAATTCATTTGAAACCAATACCAGATATAATGCGGTAAAACACACCCATGATCAACCACAATGGCAGCAATATTCTGATTTATTGTTGCTTCTATGTTAAGAATAGCACTTTGTCCTCTTGTTTTACCTTCACCAATCATTGCAATCAAAACAGTTCCTGCAGGCAATAACTTAACAGAGGAATTATTAAAGCCTTCCTCAGTAATACATTCATTACTAATTTCGATTATATTATTTCTAACCTCACCAGAACTGATCCACGGAATATTTCCATTCCAATAGTCAGGTTCTTTTCGAGAAGGTGTACTTCCATTAGTTACACGACTGATTGCTCCAATCGTGCATTTTATCCATTCATGACCATTTTCTAAACGTACAATTTCTGCTTTTGATTGTTCTTCAGCCAAGAAACGTTTATCTTTTGTTTTCCAAACCGATGAATATGTTTCAACATCCTTCAAAATAGTATTTTTTAATGAAGGATGATCTTCTCTCCACTTTGCAGTTAGTTTACCAGTAAATGCCTTGTGCAAAATAGCCGCCTTACGCAATTCATATCCATCAACAACCGCATATGCCTTTTCTTTGGCTTCATCTAATTTTACAAAAATGCTTTCGATACAATTAACAATACGTTGCTGTTCTGTAAGTGGTGGAATCGGAACGGGATATTTTTTTATATATTTAGGCTTTGCTCTCATGAGAGAACCACCAACACCTGACACATTTGAAAGCATATATTTTCGAAAATATTGTGTTCTAAAACAATACATAAGATAGTCAGGATTTATTATTATATTCCGAATAACAATCCATTCCGATGATGCTAGAAGTTTATTATCCGTATGTTGTGATACTTTCCAAACTCGATTTATCCGTGGATTAATTTTACATAATAAAACATCATTTTTTTTAACTGCTTTTTTTGCTGATTTAATATCTGTACCATAAATTATCTCAGGATAATCATTTGCACTACTTGGAACACTATACAGTTCAAATAGTGTATCTGGATCCTCCAACGGATCAATTGATGTTCCAGAATAAGAATTAATTGATTCAACATTTGTCCAACACCAATTTTCAGGTATCTCATATGGTTGCTCTTCAACTGGCAAAAGAGCCTGCTGTAGCTTTTCTTCTAATGTCAACTCTTTTGCTACTTTTTTCTCTCTCGCCATGCTACACCTCCAAGTTACTAAAATCCTTCAGTTCATTCACAACACTCATCAAAAGATCAACCGCTTCTTCCAACTGTGCAATGGCTTCTTCTCCACTTTCAATCGGATCAGGCAAATCTTCATAATCCACGATAGAATCATCATGAATTAGACCGAGATCAAGACTGTTTCCTTTTTCAGAAATCTGCTTTCGTGTGAATACGTTCCACCTTTCATCTTCTATTGCATGACGATCATTTGCCTCATACGCAGCCTCAAATCCTTCAAAATGTTCAGTCTTTAAAGGATTTGTCTTTCCAAAAGAAGGCATATTGGTACGCAGATCATAGAACCACACTTCTTTTGTATTACCTTTATCTGTTTTTTCACGAGTGAAAAACAGTACATTAGTCTTTACTCCTTGAGCATAGAAAATACCTGTTGGCAATCGAAGAATTGTATGTAAATTACATTTATCCATTAAATCTACACGTATCTTTTCTCCATCACCATCTACAAAAAGTACATTATCAGGTAAGACAACAGCTGCACGAGCTTTCCCATCTGTTTTTAGACTACGATAAATGTGCTGTAAGAAATTCAACTGTTTATTACTTGTTGGATATGTAAAATCATCTCGTGTTGCACGCTCTCCACCTTTTTTGGTTCCAAACGGTGGATTCGTTAATACTAAATCATATCCATTCATAGTTTTTCCGATATTTGATAAGGTATCACCTAACGTAATCTGTCCATCAATGTCATGTAACATTGCATTCATTAATGCCAATCTATGTGTATCGTGAACTAATTCACAACCCGTAAATGCTTCTTCTCTTTCAAATTTTGCTGTATCTGCATCTAAATCAAAAAATTCATCTGTATGCTCTGAAACATATTGATGTGCAGCAATCATAAAACCAAATGTTCCACATGCCGGATCATTACATCGTTCTCCAGGCTGAGGTTTCATCAATTTTGTCATTACATCAATTAAAACTCGTGGTGTAAAATATTGACCAGCTCCGGATTTCTTTTCGCTTGCATTCTTCTCTAAAAGGCCTTCATAAAGGTTTCCTAATCCTTCCTCTCTTGCTGAATACCAATCCAGTCCATCAATTGTTGTAATAATTTTTTCCAGATTCTTAGGTTCATCAATATTGGTAGCTGCTCCTTGATATATTTCACGTACACGCCCCTTACAGTTTTCTCCCAATTCTGTTAATAATTCTTTATAAAATTTCTTTAATTCAATTCCTCTCTTAACCGATAATTTATCCCATCGGTATTTTTCTGGAATCTGAGATTCTGCCCCTGTTTCTTTTGCCATCTTTAAAAATAAAATATAGGTTAATTCAGTCACATATTGATGATAAGTAATGCCATCATCTCTAAGTACATTACAAAGATTCCAAAGTTTTGATACGATTTCTTGTGTTGTCATTAAAAAGTTCCTCCATCTAGTATAATTTCAATTATATTATGCCGCTCGTCCTCCATCATCATAAAGATATTCATTTAATTCCAGCACAATATTTTCTAATTCATTTTGAAAAATCTTATTGATTTTTGTAAAACCACCATGGTTCTTAAATCGACTATCTTCATCAAATACTTGTACATTCAATACAGATTCTTCCATTAAATATTTCTCTATACGTTTAATCCAATTCATCTCCTGTTTTGAAAATCTATGAGCCTTTTTCAATTTCTCCACTGCTTTGCGAATCCTAGCCTCATGACTGATCAATGCTGATCCTATCGCATATCTTCGAATTAAACTAATAATATCTGCTGCAATTTCTTCATTTTTAAGTTCTGAAACTGCCGTATTTAACTGTTGCTCTGTAAAGCCCTCTCTATCAAGTGCTAATCGTAAAGCTTTCAAAGACTCTCTTGTCAGCTCTTTCGGTTTTGTACAAACAATATTTAATGCTGCTATCTCATTCATATGAGATTGAACATATTCAGAAAATGCATCCAGATAATCTTCCGGTTTTTTAGAATTTCCATATCCTCTTGTATGTTCTTTTAATTCGTCCTCTTTATCAGAAATAACTATTTTTCTATTTCTTCCTGATTTTACCTGTTGAATATAGTCAAAAGTTTTTCTATATTTAAGAACACGTTCCTTTGCATCCTGTGCTCCTCTCTTTTGCAGATCTATAATAAATTCTGACGGTTCCATACCATCTGTCATACTAGCAAATTGTTCTATTGTATTTGCATTCATATTGCGTTTTTTCCTTTGGAGTTTTGCAATAATCTGATTTATTTGAGCCTGTATTTCTTCCTTATTATTAAGCTGTTCTAATCCATCTAAAAGTTGAATAAATGTTGTAGATGGATTAACAACTACTGGCTTCATTGTATTTACAGGTTCTAAAGAATCATAAACACCTACTGGATCATAAATATCAAAATGTGTTTTATGTATCTTATTGCATAATCTAGTAGCTCGCCCCATCATTTGTTCAAATAAAATACGGGATTTTACACGCCTCATAAATACTAACGTAGTGATTTCAGGCACATCAATACCTGTAGTTAATAAATCTACTGTAACTGCAATACTCGGATAACGTTCATTTTTAAAACGTTTAATCTTCTCTTTCACTTTTTTAGGATTTCCCTCGCCTGCTTTTCCAGTAATTTTCATAATAGCTTCATTATCTACATCTGTTTCCGAATAAATCTCTCTTAACAGATTCACTATCATATCTGCATGTTTATCATCAACTGCATATATTAATGTTTTACCCTCTTCTGGATTTTCGGGATCTATATCTCTTGCAATCTCTTTTAGTACAGCTTTATTAAAACTTTCTGTTATTACTTGCTTATTGAATTTCTCAATGTCAAAGTCAAGTTCATCATCTAACTGCTCACTATTCATTATTTCTCCTGTTACTGGATCATACAAAGTTACTGTATCTCCTGATTTATAATGAATCCCCGAACGACTTAATTTAGTTTCCAAATGATGAGGTGCATCATGATCTACAAGATACCCTTCAATTACCGCTTCTCTATATGTATATTTGAATACTGGTTGTCCAAAAATCTCTGTTGTCTGTAATGCTGGAGTAGCTGTCAAAGCAATTTTAACGGCATCAAAATATTCAATCACACTACGGTATTTACTCTGATAATCTCGTTGATCGCGATATAAAACTTCTGTATCTCCCATTTCTTTATCAAGTGTATATCCTCGATGAGCTTCATCTATAATAACAAGATCATAATCCGTTACCGATGGCATTTTCATTTCTCCATCACTATAAAGGATCCTCTTTACCATACTTTGAACAGTTGCAATCTGAATACATGTTTCTTTATCCGCCGTTTTTTCATCTAACCCTTTTATGTTATAAATCTCATCTAAAGTCATTAATTCTTCTAACTTTACTTCTTTAAATACATCCAATGCCTGATCACCTAAAGATGTTCTATCTACAAGAAATAAAATACGTTTAAAACGATCTGTTTTTAAAAAACGGTAAATCATTCCAAGTATTGTACGCGTTTTTCCTGTACCTGTTGCCATCGCTATTAATATTTCTTTTTGTCCATTGATCACTGCATTTTCAGCCGCTTTGATTGCTTCTAACTGGTATTCTCTAAGATTTAATCCATCTTTATCTTTTAACAAATCGTATGGCATAATTTGTAAAGCAGTATTTCCCTTTTGGATGTCTTTTTCAAGTAAGTCCATCATTCCCTCTGGACTAATCCAACCATGCAATGCAATCGGTATATTTGATGAATTCCTCAAATCCAAAAACCAAATTCCAGATTTTGTTTTAAACTGTTCTATATATGGTCTTCCATTTGTTGCAAAAGTAAATGGAACTTTAAAATTCCCCCACATACCAATCAAATATTTAGCATCTTCTTTACGAATGTTTCTTGGATAATCTTTCCCCTGATAATCAATTACAGATGGAATATCTTTATGCTCTGCCTTCGCTTCTATAAGACCTACCAGATTTGTACCAATAAATAAAGCATAATCCGCATATCCTCTTTCTCCCGCTTTGGAATTTGTTGGCCATTCTGCAATAGCAATATTACGTCCTTTCACTGGTCTTATACCTTTCGAATAACGTAGTTGCTCCGTATCGGCTTCCCATCCAACCTGACGTAACTGCTCATCAATCATATAACGTGTCTCCGCTTCTGATTTTTGACGTTGGTTTGCAACTCTATTAGCCTGCTTCAAACGTATCTTCTTGTCAACTTTTTTTGCGTGTTCTGCATTATTTAAAGCCTCTTTTGTAAGTTTATCTTCTTTTTTCTTCTCTTTCTCTTTATCTGAAACAATATTTTGAGTTTGTTTCTCATTTAAATCTTCCACCGGCATAATATAATCTTTATGTTGATAATTCCAATCACCATATGTCTGCATAAACCATTCTGATATACTATATGTCATTTGCAAAAATACAGAACATTCTGATGATTTTCCATAATTTTCATGTGCTGCCTTGTTTCTTACCTTACGAAGTGCATGCAAAATATCTGTTAAATCTTTTGTTAGAAATCCCTCTCTAAACAATATGTTAATACGGTTAACTGCCGTATTATCATATGGCATCGGAATTTTATCATATGTAAACATTAAATTTACTATTGTTTCCCCAATCATACCCAATTTCATCAAACATGAATTCGGATCTGTATAACAATATTTTTCTGCTAAATTTCCAAAGTTTGCGAGCACTGGAAAATCTTTTTCCAAAAATTTAAAATTAGAATCCATTGCTAAATCCTCCTTCCTACTCAATTCTATGTTTTGATAATTTCTCATCATTAATCAACTTACTATCTATACTTTTTCTTATACAAATTTTATCATATCTTAAATTATAAATAAAGAAAGCAATTTATCATTTCTCATCAATGATCCAACGTACCAAATAGTATTTTTTGAACATGTTGTATATCCATCAGCAAAAATTATCATATCATGAATCGGTTCATCATGTTTTGTTCTCCAATTCAGCTCCAATTCATATAAGCTATTTTATCTATATCTTTATTATACTCAAAAATTTTTCCCATTTGTCCCACCTACTTTTCTAATCAAACTTCTTCATCAATAACTACTACTAAATAACTTTGATACTTCCTAACACTTCTCCATTTCTTCATTCCACTTAACATCAAAAGTGAACATCCTATTGTTGAGAAAATCACATATGATATTATCATTACATTTTTTGAAATATCCAAAATCATAGAACATGCAGCAATCAAAAGGCTTGTCATACTAAAGAGTAATGTTACAAATGATATATACTCAACACTACTTGCTTCTGCCTTTAGCTTTAGCAATTGATCTTTATTTCCTGCAACATATCTACTTACATAATGTCTTGCACAAATAATTGGATTACTTTCACATTTCTTATTACAATTTTCTAATTGATCACATAATTTTTCAAAATCATTCTTTCTAAACATGCTATCTCCTTATCTAATAAAAACTTTTCATTTATATAAATCTTTTTCTTATCACTTGAAGATATTCTTCTATAGAATTTAGTTCTTCTTTTAACCTTTTATATCGTCTATCCATTTTCTCCGTATCTTCAATAACAATATCATCCATAGAATTATTTACAATATATCTCTGTGGACATAGATCATAATCATTCTTTTTTAAGGTCTTTTTGTTTACCTTTGCAGATATATTTTTTACATTTTTTTCACTTCGTAATATTTCTATAAGTTCTGAAACTTTCTTATCTGAAATACTACATGATTTTTTATCTTTGACAAAAAAATCCTTAGCATTTATCATAAACACTTCTTCACTTTTTTTGTTTTTCTTAAAGATTACAAATGCTGCTGCAACTCCTGTATTAGGAATAATTCCTGTTGGTAACTCTACTATACTATCAATATATTTATCCTCCACTAAAAGTTCTCTAATTTGTATTGTCCTCTTCATACTTCTAAAAAGAATTCCCATTGGCACAAGAGCAATAGCAATCCCATCTTCATTTAGTCTTGCGATAGCATGTCTAATTCCTATTGTCTCTGATTCTCCACCATTTGAATATAAAACGTTCTTTTCTTCTATATACATTAAGTATTCTGATTTATATTTTACTTTTAATGGCGTTTCAACTACAATTCTGTCATATTTATCATTTACAGAAATTGGATTCAATATTGAATCTCCACATTTTATTGATCCTATTTTATTTCCGCTTAATATAGTAATTATAGCTGCAATTCCAATAATTTGCACGGATAAATCTTGTAAATAAACAGTTCCTTTTCCTGCTGCCACTTCATTAACAGATAATCCAGAACCACAATATCCATCATATACTTTCATTCCATCTTGAACATTAAGAATTGCCTTTTCAAGTTTAGCAAGACTTTCCGATGAATAACTAAAATTTGATATTCTTCTTGTTTGTAATGACATTCTTTCTACAATTCGTTTTGCAATTTCATATAAATCTTTTTGCTCTTTTATTCCCATAAAATTCACTGCTTCAAAAATATGTCTTACACTATCCTCATCTGTCTTATATAAAATTGGATCTATTGTTTCACATAATACTCCATATTCTATATTATAAAAATTTTCTACTTCTGTTAAATATCCTACCAAATTTCCAGAATAAATCATTTTTCCATATGTCAGTGATAGATATCCTAAGGAAAATTTTTCATCATAAAAATCTATCTCATCCTTTTTTAATTCTAAATATTTAAACAACAACGCATACAACATTATTTTATATAATTCAGTTGCATCAAAAGCTCCCCTAAATTTATTTACCAACACCCATAATCTATTGATTTCTTGCTTCTTCATTTTCCATTCCTTTCTTTATACTTTTTAATACTATATTTTCCATTATTTTTGTTTCTGTTTCTATCATATCTGAAAGTATAATTTTTTTCTTCCCGCTTAGAATATATGCTTGTCCAATATCTTCCATATCTTCTTTAGATACTTGTGGAAGATCAAGATTTCTTAAATCAGTTACTTTGATCATTGGTCTTATAGATCCCATTACTTTTGATTTAAGAATTTCTCTTACATATCTTGTATTCAGAAAAGCAGACAAATATTTAGCGTCCATTTCATCTTTTTTAACCCTGATAATGGCACAAAATGATGGAACTGCTAATCCTTCATTTTCTTTTGTAACATATGTTGCATTATATGGTGTTGATAACTTAACAACTACATCACCCTCTTTTGTAAATTTTTTTTCATCTATCATTTTGCAAATTTGTAGTTCTCCCAAGTCTTCTTTTACAATTATTCCATCAGAAATTGCTTTCGGTGCAAGAACCTTAACTATTCCAATCGTATCATCCTCATTTCTGTTTTCGGCTGAAACTCGTGTCATAATTTGTCCTACAATAATTTTAGCTACTTCTTCTAATTTCATTTGTATTACCTCCAGTCTTGTTTTTGATATTTCCTTTTGTTTTTTGAAATATTAATGACGTACATTTATTATGGCTTTAATATACCACGACATCTTATTTATGTCAACAAAGAATATTGAAATATATATTACGTACATGTATTTTCAAATATAAAAACTCTCTGAATCATATCCTTCCACCTAAGAATACAACCCAGAGAGATTCTAAATCCTTTTCTATTTTCCTTTCTTCCTACTCTTCCGTCTTAATACTACTAATTACCACATCCCCCAACTGGCACCCCACTTTCCGAACAACAATATCTTCAATCTGACTCCTCTCAACCTTAGACAAATCCTTCTTATTCACCAACACATCCACCTTCCCATTCGTAATCGTAACAATACTATTCAAAAATCCCTTAGCCCCTAGCAGATTCTCCGCTGCCGTCTCCATCTCCATCTGTTCTGACAACATTGCCAGTTTATCCACTGCATCTTGTTTCACGCTATCTTTCACCGTCTTATCCTTAATGATCCCCTCTAATGTATCCTTCGCCTTGCTATGCACCTGCTCCCTCTCTAATTTCGCTTTCGCCACATAATTACTAACCTGTGCATTCGTCAGTACCGCTTCCCCAACATCAGTCACATCATCGGTTACTGCTGCCGCACTTTCTTTTGCCACATTCTTTGAAACTGTCTTCGTCTTGCCATTCTTCGTCCCAGCCGATTCGTATTTCTGACTATAATTTACATACCCTGCAACAGCGATCACAACCGCTAAGGTCATGATGATCATCTGATTTTTCTGAAATACTTTTTTCATTGTTAGGAATCCTCCATTTTTAAGACTTTCACTTTATAAGATGAAATATGAAATAACACAGAAACTGCTTCAACGATCTGATTCTTTATAATATCATTCCCACCGCCCTGGGCGACAACGACCACTCCTTCAACGACTGGTTCTACTTCTTTGATCACATATGGGACTTTCTTTCCATCTTCTTCGACTAAGACAGTCTGTTCATCTTCTTTGACCGTTTTTTCTTTTTCACTGCTACTTTGTTCATAGGGACTGTCTTTATTTACGACAGCTTCTTTGGATGAATTAACGGTGATCATCACTTTTACTTTTCCGACTCCTTCTACATGTTTTAATGCATTGACCAATCGCTTCTCCTGCTTTTTCACATAGAAATCAGTAGAATCTTCTTTTGCTGTGGTTTCAGTGCTTTGTGCGTTCTTCTTTGTCTTCCCGGATGGGATGCTTACGATGATCAGGCTGATGCCAAGAAGTAAGATCAGGCAAAGTTTTGGAATGCCGATATTTTCGATCAGATGTTGTAGTTTTTCCCTCTCTATCATATTTCTTCTACTCACTTATATTTATATTAGATTCCTTCATATTATAGAAGTTTGAAATTGCGGTTTTTAGTTTCTTTGTATGACGAAGCTTGTCTGTTTTGATGTCGATCTTCTCGATGGTTCCTTTTTCATTTACCTTTGAGTCAACGTCTAATACTTTGAGATCGTATTGTGAAAATAATGTTGTGATCTGTTCTTTGATCTGATTTTGTTTTTCCTCTTTTGCACCATCTAAAAATGCAGGGTTATTTTCTCCTTTGACTGCGGTTGAGATTGCCTGTGTCACGATATCTTCGTTGGATAAATAATAGGATATTGGCTGCATCATTAGGGAGATGAGCATAAATCCTGTCATTAACCGAAGGTATGGACGGTAGATGCTTTTGTCGCAGAGCTGATCGATCAGTGTTGTTAAGATCAGAAAAAATATGATCATTTTCAGATAATCCATAATCCTTACCCCGCATAATAATTAACGTTGGTTGAGAATGCGATCAATGCCACGGACAGGATAAATAACAGTGCCATCGTAAAGATCATAGAAAGCATTAATTTCCCGCTTTGAATGACTGCATCCATCGCTCCGGTAATCCTTTTGTCGGATATGGGCTGGATCATGATCCCTGCCAGTAAATAGGTAAGAACAACTGCTGTGATTTCTATAACTGGTGGGATGATGATCACGATCAGTACAAGGATCCCAACGGCTCCGATACTGTTTTTGATCACAACTGCCGAACCGATGACCATGGTCATTGCTGAATTTAAACCACTTCCGATTCCTGGAATGGCACTCATTCCTTTTTGGAGAACTGTATTTTTCATGGAATCAACGGCTGGAAGGATCATCGACTGAATCAGCTGGACTCCTAACAATACACTTAGGAATCCTTTGAGCAAAAACTTGATCACACCTTCGAGCGTTTTGCATAGTCTTGAAAAATGTTCTTCTTTTGATATATGATTGATGATCTTTAAGACAAATAAGATCTTGATCATCGGAAGTAATACAACATTTGTAAGGGTTGTCATTGCATAGATCAGCAGAAGATAAAATTCATAAACTGTCGTTGATGTCGTGATCCCGGAAGTTGAGACAACAGCCAGTGAATATGCCATGATCATTCCTTTCATATAATCTGCCATTAAGGTAACGAGCTGCGTCACTGTTTTGTTTAAATAAAAAAAGGAATGTACCATGACACCGCATAGGATCACATAAGTAATATAAAATGCACTATTGGCTGTGCTTTGCTGAAAAAAGGAATCGGACAGATTTTTAAAGATGGCTGCGGTAAATGCGATCAGAAGGATTTCTCTGATCAAGTCTTTTTGGATCAACATACGGTTTAAAAAGACCTCTTTCATTTTGGCTTTGATCGTATGCAGAACACCTTTTACATTTCCGTGGATCAGCTGTTTTACTAATTGTGTATAAGATAGATCGATCTCTTTGTCTTTTAAGGTGTTTTCCACATTGGTAAACATATCTTCGTTGAGTTTTGTTTCTTTGGCTGAAATATCATTTGTTCTTGTAAGGATCAGTAAAAACAGCAAGGTTAGCAGGAATATTCTTTGTTTCATGTGCCATTTCCTAATAGTTTCTGGATTGTTCCAAGCAGCGATTCAAAGACTGGAAGTCCAACGATCAGGATCGCTAATTTCCCTGCAAACTCAATCTGCTTTGCAATCGATGCCTGTCCTGCGTCTTTGCAGATATTGGACGCGAACTCGCAGATGAAGGAGATACCGATCAGTTTTAAAAGGATCTGGAAGTAGCTTTGTGGGATTTTTGAATAGGACCGGATCATCTCAAACACGGTTAGTATTTCCTCCATTTGTTTTAGTCCATACATTGCCAGAAGAATGCTTGAGATCACTGCGATCACGACTGCGATTTCTGGACGGATCGTTTTGATCTTCATGGCGATCAGACTTGCAACGATTCCAAAGACTGCGACTTTTATCATCTTAGTATCCGCCTCCAATCTCTAGGATATCGTAAAAAGTGTCTGGACGCTTTCAAACAGATCATAGATATACGGAATCACCCAGCCAAGGACAAGGATCAGTCCAGCAAGTGTGATCAAAAATGCCTGCTCGTCTCTTCCGGAATGTTTTAAGACCTGCACAAGGATCGTTACAAGAATTCCAACGGCTGCGATCCGAAAAATGATATTGACACTCATAACCCCTCCTTGTCATAAAAATGTCTGGTAGTTGCTTTATAGTAAGATGATCACGATCAGAACGCTTAGTGATATACCGAGGCTTCGATACATCTTGCAGTTTTTGATCACTTGGTCTTTGATCAAAAAGATCTGATCATCGAGTTGTTCGATCGTAAGTAAGATCGTTTTTTCCTGCATTTGCTGATCAAGATAGCCGATCGTTTCTCCCATATTTTTTAGGATTTCGTAAAATTTTGGTTCATATAGGATGTTTTTTAGTTTTTGCTCAAGGGTCTGTTCCCATACTTTAGCGAAGGATTCTTCGCTGTGTGTCTCTAACTGCTTTGCCACCTTTTTTAGAAATGGCTGATATTCCTTTTCTGTCTTTGTCGATATTTTTAAAACAGCTTCTGGAAGTGGGGTAAATCCATAGCGGATCTCTCCTTGCAGAAGGTATAACATTCGTTTGATCGCAATTCCCTGTTCCAGACGTTTTTGTTCTTTTGCGGCTTTGTGAAATCCAAATCCGATCCCTGCAAAGATCACGATCAATGATCCTAATATCTTGATCAATTTAGGACCACCCCGTTTTCATCTATGATCTGTGCGATATAGCCAGGCTGGTTTCGCTGTTCTAAGATCACGTAGCGCTGAAACATCTTTTTGTTGATGATCTCCCGCATATAGGGATTCTTGGATAACGATTCTTTGTTCTTTCCATGGGCCGTTGCAAGAATGCTGCATCCACGGTAGGCACAGAAAAATAAGGCTTCCACATCTTCTTTGCTTCCGATCTCGTCCACAGCGATCACATCGGGGGCCATGGATCGGATCAGCATATTCATGCCCTGTCCTTTTTCACATGCATCCATGACATCCGTCTGGATCCCGAGATCATTTTGGGCAACGCCTTGGTAGCATGCTCCGATTTCACTTCGTTCATCGACAACTCCGACGGTCTGTCCTTCATCAGAGATTTTTCGGATCATATCCCGAAGCAAAGTTGTTTTTCCACAGCCGGGTGGTGAGATGATCAGCGTTGGAATGAGTTTTCCCATTCTGGTGCAGCGTGAATATAAAGTGTCCGCACATCCTTTCACTTCATGTGCGACTCGGATATTTAACCCGGAAATATGTCGGATCGTTTTGACTTTGTCATGATCCATGACAACGGTTCCGCAGATTCCAACTCGGTGTCCGCCTCGGATCGTTAAAAATCCTTGTTTTAACTGTTCGATATAAGCATACATCGAGTAGCTGCTGATATATTCCATGGCTTGTCTGATCTCTTGTGAGGTTACGATATGTAATTGTTCTTTTCTTGTTGTGATCTTTCCCTGTTCGGATAGATAACAGGTTTTTGCGTTGTATTTTAAAATGACTGGCTTTTGAATACGCAGGCGGATTTCCTGAAGTTCGTCCCAGTTGATGCCTGCCTGCTTTATGATCGTTCTGATATGTAATGGAAGGATTCCTAAGATTTCTTCCTCTTTCATAAATTTAAAAACACCTCCCCATTTTGGTATAATCCAAATATATGTGATGGAAGGTGTTTTTATGAATGTTATTTTATTTTTTCTTCTGATAATATGGTGCGATCTGATCAAAGGATTGTCTGAGCTGATACTGGAAGTTATTTTGCTTGACGATATTTGTCTTCTGGGTGACAAACTTGTCTAACTTCTGCATATACTCTTCTTCCGTGACACTTCCTTCTGCCACGTAAGTAAGACCTTTTTCCCAGCTTGCGGTTAAGGTTGGGTTTAAAAGTGATCCTATGGATGCACTGACAACATTGACGATCATCTCTCCGGTTAAAGTCGGTGTTACGATCTGTGTCTTTTTATTTAATGCGATGTATTTATTGGACACAAGTTTCTTTACGATCTCTGCTCTTGTCGCACTTGTTCCGATTCCGCTTCCTTTGATCTGTTCTCTTAAATCTTCATCTTCGATGAGCTGTCCTGCATTTTCCATGGCAAGGATCAAAGAACCTGAGTTGTATCGTTTTGGTGCGGATGTTGTTCCATCTTTGATCTTGTATTCTTTGACTGGTAGTTTCATACCTTTCTTTAACGATGAGATTGCATTGATCTGTTCTTCTGTTAATGCAACTTCTTTTTTCTGGCCGCCCATTCCAGTGACTTTTAAGTATCCTGGATCTTTTAACATCTTAAAATTTGCAAAGAATGCTTCGCCTTTGGTCTGTGTCTCTAATTTGATCTTTAAGTACACAGCTGGCGGCATAAAAATGCTTAGGAATCTTCTGGCGATCACATCGTAGACTTTCTGTCCCATCTCTGAGATCCTTGATAAACTGCCTACTGCCTGTCCGGTTGGAATGATCGCATAGTGGTCGGTGATCTTCTTGTCATCTACGTATTTCGACTTGATGATTCCCTGATACTTCTTGCCCTGCATGATCTCATTTGCAAATCCTGATAGAGGAGTGTAATTGTTTAATCCTCCGATATTTTTATAAATCTCTTTGGCGACCGCACTGGATAAGACTCTGGCATCGGTTCTTGGATATGTAACCAGTTTCTTTTCATATAGGTCCTGGACCACTTTTAATGTCTCATCTGGACTTAGCTTGAATCGTTTGGAACATTCATTCTGAAGTTCTGCCAGATTATATAATAACGGCGGATTCTTCTTTTCCTGTCGTTTGGATGAGGATACTACGATCGTCTCATTGTTGCTTCCATCTTCTAAATATTTGATGAATTCCTTTGCATCGTTCTTGTCCAGGAATCCGTTATCCTTATATAGTTTCTTGGACTCAAAGTACTTTGATCCTTTCACTGCTTTCCATTCGGCTTCCACTTCAAATCCCTGGCAGTCAAAGTGTCCTAAGATTCTGTAAAACGGTGTTGGCACAAAGGTACGGATCTCTCGTTCTCTCTTGACGATCATTCCGAGAACGCAAGTCATCACTCGTCCGACTGCAACCACTAAGCTTCGTTTCTGATTTAAATAGTTACCGAGTGTCCAGCCATATTTGAGTGTCAGGACTCTGGAGAAGTTGATTCCCATCAGATAGTCTTCTTTGGCTCGCAGGTATGCGGCGGCGGCTAGGTTGTCATATTCACTTAAGTCTTTCGCTTCTTTTACCCCGCGGATCACTTCTTCTTTTGTCTGGGAGTCGATCCAGACACGTTTTTTCTTCTTGTCTTTGCTGACATTGGCCTGCTGGTCTACCAGACGGTAGATGTATTCTCCCTCTCGTCCGGAGTCAGTGCAGACGTAGATCGTATCAATGTCTTCTCGATTAAGCAGTGAAGATACGATATCAAACTGTTTTTGTACTCCTGGGATCGTTTCATATTTGAATGTATCTGGGATAAATGGAATGGTTTCTAAGTCCCATTTCTTTAGTGCAGGGTCATACTGGTCTGGATAAGACATGGTAACTAAATGTCCGACGCACCATGTGATGACTGCCTTGTCTCCTTCCATGTATCCGTCTCTGTTTTTTGCATTTATATTCAGTGCCGCTGCGAATTCTCTTGCGACACTTGGTTTCTCTGTGATAAATAGTGCTTTCAAAAAATTACCTCTTTCTAAAAGTTTTACGATATATTATAACATAACCATTGAAAACATGATATAATTAAATCTAGTTCTTGTGGAATTCATATCTGTAGAATCATGATTCCACATAAAATTTATACTGAAAGGATGATGAGTATGTTTTTAAATGAAGCAACCAAACTTCGTGCACAGACAATTATCAAGGGACTTGAAAAAAGAAATATGCATGGTGTTTTCTGTGCAACCAAGGAAGACGCCCTAAAACAGGCTCTTAGTTATATCAAAGAGGGTTCTTCTGTTTCTTGGGGTGGTTCTATGAGTGTTTCTGAGATTGGGCTGATGGATGCCTTAAAGGAAGGAAACTATCATCTGATCGATCGTTCTGTTGCAAAGAATTTTGATGAGCAACGTGAGATCTTTTCTAAGGCTGTCTTATCTGATTATTTCCTGATGAGCTCTAATGCGATCACCTTAGACGGAGAACTGATCAATATCGATGGAACTGGTAACCGTGTTGCGTGCTTAAGTTATGGTCCTAAACATGTGATCATGATCGTTGGTATGAACAAAGTTGTCAATGATGTGGAAGATGGTATTAAGAGAGTTCGTAATTTTGCCAGCCCTCCAAACACTCTTCGTCTCGGACTGAAAACTCCTTGTTCTATGACTGGACGTTGTGGAGACTGTTATGGTGATACCTGCATCTGCAGTCAGATCGTTGTGACAAGACGTCAGAGTGCAATGATGAAAGATCGTGTCAAAGTGATCCTTGTTGGTGAATCTCTAGGTTATTAAGGCACTCGCTCTTTCTATCAAATATCACAGAACACAGACATTTTATCAGGCATTTTCACTGGATATTTTATCGCCATTCCAGTGAAAATGCCTTTTCTATTCTTGAATTTTTATAACAATCATAGTAAAATCAAACTATATTATGACACAATTCGACATTTTTTATAACAATATTGATATTATGAGGTTTTTCTATGAATTATGATATTTACCATTCATCTATCACTTATTTTCCACTGCTTCCGCTTTCTAAAACGGCTTCCTTTGAGTGCAAGGTACTGGATATCCGACAGATGCCTGCTCAGGTTTTGTTTCCTCATTGGGATGATGAATTTGAGTTTATATATGTTCTCTCTGGCATGATGGAATTTCGTGTCCGGCAGAAGGCTTTTCTGGTTTCTTCTGGGGAAGGTTTCTTTTTAAACACTGGGGAGATTCATTCCGCTTGTGCATATCAGTCTTATGACTGCCGCTTTGTTATCTACCGGATCTGCCCTTCTGTTCTTTTTCAGACAGAAGATAATCCTTTATATCAAAAATATATCAAACCTATGGTCGATCATCCTTCCTTTGGATTTTTAACGTTCGTTCCAAAAGTCCCTTGGCAGAAATATATCCTTGAAATGATCCGCAAAATGAATGATATCTGTGAATGTCCTGTTGATGGTTATGAGTTGAAGATCAACCATTTTATAAACGAGATCTTTTATTATATCTTTCATAATGTGAATCTCTCCAAAGAACTGTCCTTAAAAGAATCCAGAGATTTGGAACGTATGAAAGATGTGATGATATATCTTACTAAAACGATCGACCAAAAGCATACACTCGCTGATATTGCTTCTTACTGCCATCTAAGCAATAGTGAATGCTGCCGACTCTTTCAAAGAAATGTTCATCTAAGTCCTGTGGATTATCTGAATCAACTTCGTATTCATATGAGCTTGCCTGAGATCATAAAACATGAGAAAAAGATAACAGATATCGCTAAGATGTATGGTTTCTCTGGCAGCAGTTATTTCTCTGAAATGTTTAAAAAGACCCTCGGCATAACGCCAAGAGCCTTTTATAAATCTGTTCTTCAGCAACAAACTCTTTCTTCTAACGCTGATCCCATTCACGGAAGGCGATGAATTTCGTCTTCCAAAGAAGGCTCAATGCTGGTGTTAATGCCCAGATCATCTTTGTCCCTTCTTGCATGATCAGATCGATCTTTAATATTCCCGCATACAAAATTACCAGTAGTAACGTAAAGATCACTAGTAATCCATATGCAACAGAATAAGAATTATGCACTTTCTGCCCGATCTTCTCACTAAAGTAAAAGCGATCCAGTGTCAGAGAAATGATCGAAATCACTGATAAAATGATATTGATCGTATAAAATGTATGCATATCCATATGATTAAACCAGGTTGCCAAAGCACCTAGAAAGATCATGATCTGTGCATACCATAATACTTTTTCCTGTTTTTCATATTGATTTCTCATTGATTGAAACCTCTTTTTCTTTCTTTTAATAATGAATAAATACAGGATCTCCGATCTTCGTCAGGTTATATACAGATCTTGCATCTGATAATGTTAAGTTAACACATCCATGAGATCCATTCGTCTTATAATATGTTGGTGACCAGCTTCCCCAGTCTCCTCTGCTGCTGTAATGATATCCTGTTCCTGTCCACATGATCCTTGTCCAGTATCTTGTTGGAACACTGTAATCCGCACCTGTTAATGTCTTTGTAAGTTTCTTCTCTTTGATGTCATAAACACCGGTTCTTGTGATACGATCTGGTGTTGCTTTTCCAGTGATACAGGTTGTGCTGAATACAAGTTTTCCTTTCTTGTAGACGAAAACTTCCTGTGCTGACAGGTCAACTTCACTGTAGTTTTGTGTATCCCAGTCATTTTGCTTGTTCGTATAATCCATACGATATCCTTTGTGGCTGTAGACTGGTTTTAAGCTTGTAAGTAAAGCCTGTTCATTCTCCTTGGAAGGGTCTTTCTCATAGGCTTTGATCGCAGATTCATCTGGTGCTTTCTTTAACGCTTTCATTGTCTGTGCGATAACTTTGTCATAATCGATACGCCATCCATAGTCTCCACCACTGACTTTGATCTTCTTGCCAGAATGTGTCTTAAATGTTCTTGCGATTCCCTGTGTCTTGTATTTTAAGCAAAAGCTTTCTAACCATTTCTCGACAGCAGGCTGATCTAATTTTACAGTATGTCTCTTTGTGTTTACTTTGATGCAGTCTTTTAACGCATCTGGACCTAATGTTTCTTTGACATTATTGCCCATATCCCACTGAATGAAATGTAATAAATACTCATTGTAGGTTGTCTGCATCTGTTTTAATTCTTCATCATCATGATACAGACCAGGCTTTTTATAGACGTCCGGATTCTTCTTTTCATCTGTCAGATTCAGTGTGTTACTTAAAGACTCTATGGATTTCTCTACTGCGTCATAAAATGCTTTACGGTTTAAGTAATTTCCTTCATCTTCCTTCTGGATTACACCGTATTTCTTATCTGCAGAATATACGATCGTTGCATCCACTGGTTTTGTGATCTTATATGTATCACTGCCTTTGATCAAAACGGATTGTTTTAATTTAGCCTTTAATTTCTGCTCTGATAATGCAACTGCTGTCACTTTGGTTTTTTTGCCACCAAAGATCGTTGAAAATACACTTTGGCTGTGCTGCTTTTTGTAAGCATCCTTTACATGTGATTCTGTCTTAAATGCAAGATCGATCTCCTTACCGGAAATCACTTTCTGTCCGTTATTTCTTCCCTTGATCTTTAACTTGTAAGAATCAATGGATTTCTTTACTTTCTTCACTGATTCTTCGTATGTCATTCCTGACACATCAACCTTGTTAAATGTACTCCCCGGATACCAACGGTTCTGATAATGGGCATGGACACCGATAGCGGCTGCTATTAAAACAACCGCTACGGCACCTCCTATGATTCCCCCTTGTTTCTTTGTAATCCTCATATTGATTTCTGCCTCCAAATACGACTCTGTGATGGATTATTCATAGAGTGGATATTTTTCTGTTAATCCTAATACTAATTCGTTTGCTTCATCAAGTTTCTTGTCTAATAATGTCAGACGAATAGCTTTTGCGATCACTTTCATATCGTCTTCTTTCAGTCCACGAGTTGTAACAGCTGGTGTTCCAAGACGAAGTCCTGATGTTACGAATGGAGATTTTGGATCGTTTGGTACAGTATTCTTATTACATGTGATATGTACAGAATCCAGTACTTTTTCAGCTTCTTTTCCTGTCAGATCATATTTCTTAAGATCTACTAACATTAAGTGGTTGTCTGTTCCTCCAGATACGATATCGAATCCTTCTTCGATCAGTGCATTTGCAAGAGTATCTGCATTCTTCACAACCTGTGTCATATATTCTTTGAATGATGGGTCTAATGCTTCTTTGAATGCTACAGCTTTACCAGCGATCACATGCATTAATGGTCCACCCTGGATTCCTGGGAAGATTGCTTTGTTGAAGTTGTATTTTTCGTTCACTTCATTGCTGCACATGATCATTCCACCACGAGGTCCTCTTAATGTTTTATGTGTTGTAGTTGTTGTTACATGAGCATAAGGGATTGGGCTCTGGTGTAATCCTGCAGCTACTAATCCTGCGATATGAGCCATATCTACCATTAAAACTGCCCCAACTTTGTCAGCGATCTCACGGAAACGTTTGAAGTCGATCGCTCTTGCGTATGCACTTGCACCAGCAATGATCATCTTTGGTTTGCATTCTAATGCGATTCTTTCTACTTCATCATAATCGATGAATCCTTCATCATTAACTCCGTATGGTACGCAGTGATAGTTCTTACCAGACATGTTGACTGGGCTTCCGTGTGTTAAATGTCCACCGTGGTCTAAGCTCATTCCCATGTATGTATCTCCGACATTCAATACTGCGAAGAATACTGCCATGTTTGCCTGTGCTCCAGAGTGTGGCTGTACATTTACATATTCGCATCCAAATAATTCTTTGGCACGTTCTCTTGCAAGATCTTCTACCACATCTACATACTGGCATCCACCATAGTAACGTTTTCCTGGATATCCCTCTGCATATTTATTTGTTAAATGACTTCCCATTGCAGCCATAACAGCTTTGGAAACAAGGTTCTCTGATGCGATCAACTCAAGATTTGTTCTCTGTCTTGTTAATTCGTTTTCCATTGCTTCTGCTAATTCTGGATCGTAGTTCTTTACTTCGCTAAAATCAAACATTGTTTTCTCCTTTATATATTTATGTAAAATAATATTGTGTCTCGTATGTTGTGTCTTATTCTTATGATCATTCGATTGCCTGATCTATCTGATTATTCCTGGAACTGTTCTTTTAATGCTTCTACTGCACGTTCTACACGGCTTTCTTTGATCAGAACAGTGATCTTGATCTCTGATGTGTAGATTAAGTGAATGTTGATTCCACGATTATACAGTGCTTCAAACATCTTAGAAGCTGCTCCGCTGTTAGACATCATTCCAGCTCCGACGATAGATACGATTCCGACTTCTTTATCACTGATGATATCTTCGTAATCTGCTTCATCAAATGCTTTCTTTAATGTTTCAACGGCATGATCTGCTTCATCCTGTGCTACAACGAAAGAAATATCTTTATTCTCTCCACGTCCGATGGACTGAAGGATCAGTTCCACGTTGATTTTTTCTTCTGCAATGGCACCAAAAACTTTTGCTGCGATTCCTGGCTGGTTTTTGATTCCTTTGATTGCGATCAGTGCAACTTCAGAGTTAGACTGAACACCGCTAAATAACATTTTCTCCATCTGATTATTCCTCCTCTGGTGTTGAAAGTTCAATTCCAAGTTCTTCTAGCTGTAATGTATCAACCGGTCCTGGAGCCTGTGTCATCAGGCAGGAAGCATCTTTTACTTTCGGGAAGGCGATGACATCACGAATGCTGTCTTCTCCTGTTAACCACATAACAAGACGGTCAAGACCATAAGCTAAACCAGCATGTGGTGGTACTCCAAATTTGAATGCATCTAATAAGAATCCAAAACGGTTGTAAGCATCTTCTTTTGTAAATCCAAGAGCTTCAAACATCTTCTCCTGAATATCATCCTGATGGATACGGATTGATCCACCACCAAGTTCTGTACCATTTAATACGATATCGTATGCTTTCGCACGGACATCTCCTGGTCTTTCATCAATGAATTCAAGATCTTCTTCAAATGGCATCGTAAATGGGTGATGCATTGCTGTGTAACGATTCTGTTCATCGCTCCACTCAAGTAATGGGAATTCTGTAACCCATAAGAACTTATACTGGGATTTGTCGATCATATCGTACTGTTTCGCAATGTGAAGTCTTAAGTTACCAAGCACATCAAAGACAACTTTGTCTTTGTCTGCGGCAAATAGTAATAAGTCTCCTGCCTGTCCATCCATTGCTTTGATCAGTGCATCCATCTCTTCTTCTTTCATGAATTTAGCGAAAGATGATTTCACTGTTCCATCGCTCTTTAACTGAATATATGCAAGTCCTTTCGCTCCGAAGTCTTTGGCGTAGTCAACGAATCCATCGATCTTCTTACGTCCAAGATCTCCTAAACCTTTAGCGTTTAATCCTCTTACGGATCCACCATTCTCTAATGCTCCTTTAAATACCATAAAGTCGCATCCGGCAACTGTATCGGATACATTCGTAAGTTCCATTCCAAAACGCATATCTGGTTTATCAGATCCGAAACGGTCCATTGCTTCTTTATAAGTCATGCGAAGCATAGGAAGCTGTACATCAATATCTAATACTTCTTTGAAGATCTTCTTTAACAGACGTTCATTTACATCGATCACATCATCGACATCAACAAATGAAAGTTCCATATCGATCTGTGTAAACTCTGGCTGGCGGTCTGCACGTAGATCTTCGTCACGGAAACATTTTGCGATCTGATAGTAACGGTCGAATCCAGAGCACATTAAAAGCTGTTTAAACAGCTGTGGTGACTGTGGAAGTCCGTAAAATTCTCCTGGATGTACACGGCTTGGTACAAGATAATCTCTTGCTCCTTCTGGTGTACTCTTTCCTAAAACTGGTGTCTCGATCTCTAAGAATCCTTCATCCCCTAAGAAGTTACGTACCATTCTTGTTACATCATTACGAATGCGTAAGTTTCTCTGAAGATTTGGTCTTCGAAGATCAAGATAACGGTATTTTAAACGAAGTTCATCTTTGACTGTCTGATTCTCGTCAATTGGAAATGGAGGAGTTTCTGATTCTGATAAGATACGTAATGTATGTACCTTAATCTCGATATCTCCTGTCTTCAAGTTCTCGTTGATCGCTGCACTTCTCTTCTCTACAGTACCTACTGCTGCAACGACATACTCACTTCTTAAAGAGTTTGCCTTATTATAGTCTTCCTCAGATAATACTTCCTGATCAAAAACTAACTGTAAGATTCCTGAGCGGTCTCTTAAATCTGCAAATATAAGACTTCCTAAATTTCTTCGTTTCTGTACCCATCCCATGACAGTGACTTCTGTTCCGATAAGTTTGTTGCTTACCTCTGTACATCGGTGGGATCTGGCTAAACCTGACATTGATTCTGCCATGATATTTCCTCCTTCATCCTTTTCACTTTGTACGAAAGGCAGAGCCCGTATCTTCGGTTCTGCCTTATATATTCTTTTATGAATCTTTTCTTACAAGGATCTGTTCGATCTCTGCAGCGTAAAGTACGTGATAATCCTTCTCTGGATACCACTGTTCATCTAAAGATTTATCAACAAATCCTTCTGGATCCATTGGCTGAGAATATAACTTCTTACAGATCAGTACGATCTTTGCTTCCTCAAAAAATGGAATTCCATTCGCATCTGTTGGTGTCAGACGTGTCTTCGCGATCTTGTCTTCATCTCTTCCAGATACACTTCCAAGATAGCTTAAATCCTTCTTAAAAGTATCATCATAGAAAGATAATGTAAATGATTCTGACTGGTCAATGAATTCTTTTGTATATCTTTGTGGTCTTAAGACTGTCACAGCAACATTCTTACCCCACATAACACCTAAACCACCCCATGAGGCAGTCATTGTGTTAACTTTTCCTTCCTGATTCTTTGCAGTAACAAGCATCCATTCCTTACCAATCAGGCGAAATACGCTTTGGTCGAAATCTTCTGGTGCCACGATCGCATATTCACTCATGCATGTTACCTCCTTTCTTGTAATTATTACTCATTATATATGATTTTGTCAAAAATGTCACGAACTAGTATAAGAAAGCATGATTTTATTTTAAACAATCTGCGATCTTATCAAGCGAAATGGTCGTAACTTCTCTTGTTTCCATATTTTTGACATTTCCTTCATTCTTCGCTAATTCGTCATCACCAATGATGATCGTATTCTTGGCATTCAGCTTATTTGCATATTTCATCTGTGCTTTTACGCTTCTTCCAAGATAATCTGTTTCTACAACAAATCCCTGATCACGAAGATCTACAACGATCTGGTAAGCTTTTGCTTTTGCTTCCTGTCCAAGAATTCCTACATAAAGGTCAATATCTCTTGTGCATGGAAGATCTACTTTCTCTTCTTCCAAGAAATAAAGGATTCTCTCTACACCCATACCAAATCCAACAGATGGCATAGAAACTTTTCCATCGATCTCATGAACAAGATTGTCGTAACGTCCACCACCACATAAAGTAAATCCATCTTCATTTACAAATTCGAATACGGTCTTTGTATAGTAGTCTAATCCACGAACGATTTCTGTATCAACTTCATATGGAATATTTAATGCATCTAACAGACTCTTTAATTCTTCAAAATGTGCTTTACATTCATCATCTAAATAGTCGATCGTTCTTGGTGCATCTTTGACGATCTCTTTGCATTCTGGAACTTTACAGTCAATGACACGTAATGGATTCTTTTCCATACGTTCTCTGCATGTAGGACATAAATGTTCTTCATGTTCTTTTAAATATGCTAATAATGCTTTGTTGTATTCTTTTCTACAATTTTCACATCCAATGCTGTTGATGTGTAATTTTGCATCTTTTAACCCAATTTTCTTAATAAAAGTGGATACTAATGTGATCAGCTCTACTTCTGCTAATGGACTTTCCGCTCCGACAAATTCAACTCCGAACTGGTGGTGCTGTCTTAATCTTCCACTCTGTGGTTTTTCATAGCGGAATGCTGGTGTGATATAGAACATCTTGATCGGCTGTGGCTCATTTGCCAGACCATTCTGTAAATATGCACGGATCGCTCCTGCTGTTCCTTCTGGTTTTAATGAAATGCTTCTGTGTCCTTTATCTTCAAATGTATACATCTCTTTCTGGACAACGTCTGTTGTTTCTCCAACACCTCTCTGAAAAAGCTCTGTATGCTCAAATACTGGTGTGATGATCTCGTGAATATTATAGGATGCGCATAAATCTTTGAAAATATTCTCTAAATATGTGCGCTGGTCCATATCTTTTCCAAACCAGTCTTTTGTTCCTCTTGGTGCCTGTGTAATCATTCTTGTTCCTCCTCAAATAATTCATCCAGATTGCCTTTTTCCATCACAGTTTCCATAACTCCGTCTGAAAATGCGACTCTCTGGAATGCTAAAAATACTTTCATATCAAAATTCTTTACTTCATCGATCATGATATCAAGTGCAGTCTCAACATCAAATCCCTCTCTATAATCCCTGTTTGAGATCAATGCTCCGAAAATATCACATACATGCATGATCCTTCCAACTAATGGAATCTGTTTTCCTACTAGATTATGTGGATAACCGGTGCCATCATAATGTTCATGATGATATAGAACTGCGTCTAAAACCGTCTGGTTATAATCGTAATCTGCAAGGATCGCATATCCAATGGATGGATGCATTCTCATATATCTTGTTTCGTCAACAGCCAGAATCTCATCTTCCACTTTCTCATTCATATAGAAATTAAGTCTTACTTTTCCAAGATCATGTAACATTCCTGCAACCGCAAGATCATAACACACTTCTTCTTGTAATCCTAATTCCTTGCCAACAAGATAAGCCAAATTACTGACAATGATACCATGACTGATCGTTTCTTTTATATCCGCATGGATCGGTGTCTCAATATCTGTTCGTCCATAACTGATTGCCATAATCAAACTCCTGTTTATATCATCTTTAATTCTTTTCTATGAATGATCTCATCAATTCGTGTAATGTATTGCTTTATATCTTTAAGATTTTCGATGCGGTCCACCTGATGGTCTTCCTGATGGACGATCTTTGAAGATGTACCAGCACCAACTGCTATAATATCATGTAATTCCTCCATAATCAAAATATTATAGAGACATTCTTTTCCTTTTTTCGAAAAACCGACATTCTCAAGGTTCCCTGGAATGTTTTTCTGCCGATATAAATAATATGGTTCCATATCCATATCTCTTGCACATGAAGCGGCATAAGATACCATCTCTTCACTCGCTCCAAAGTGATATGTATCTTTCATTCGATTCAATCTCGATGAACGCTTGACTGCAAGTGCATGAACCGTTAAACTCTCTGGATTAAGTTTTTTAATCTCATCTAAAGTATAGGAAAGTTCTTCCATGCCTTCTTCTGGAAGCCCACAGATCATATCCATATTAATGTTATCGATCCCAGCCTGTCTCGCAAGATTAAATTTCTCTTTGATATCTTGTGCGAAATGATTTCTTCCAATGAGTTTTAATGTCTTATCGTTCATTGACTGTGGATTGATACTGATCCTTGTCACACCATATTTCTTTAGAATCTTTAATTTCTCAAAATTCAAGCTGTCTGGCCGTCCTGCTTCCACAGTGATCTCCTGGATCTTTGAAAATGGGAATCTCTTATTAACCTCATATAACAGATATTCCAGATCTTCTTCTTTTAAAGATGTTGGTGTTCCACCGCCAATATACATCGTCTGAAGTTCTTTGTGCGCATAAGTCTTTGCCACAAAATCCAGTTCTTTCAATAAAGCTTCAAGATAGTCTTGTACAATATTCTCAAATTGATCGATCGAATACGATGTAAAAGAACAGTACAAACATGTGCTTGGGCAAAATGGGATTCCTATATATAGACTGTATCCTTCTTTGTATGGAAATGCTTTTAGAAGTTCTTTCTCTTTCTGAACGGTTTCTGTACATAATCTTGCTTTTTCTTCGGATGCCAGATAATCCTTTTGAAATCTGTGAATGATTTCTTCACTGCTCTCACCCTTTTCATATCCATCAAAAGCAATCTTTGTCGGACGGATCCCAGTCAACGTTCCCCATGGAAGCTGTTTGTCTAATGCTTTGGAAAACAACTGATAGATTCCTTGTTTCATCCGGTTTTTAAAAATCTTCTTATTTTCATAATCACCAAATAACTGGATCTCATCTTCTAACTCGCCCTTTTTATATAGATTCATGACGATTTCCTGATCTTTATAATCCACGTCCAGTATAAAATCATAGATAGAATCAACGTGATCCGTCAATTCTATCTTCTCTCCAAGCATAAATGCCAATATTAAACTTCGAATGTCATATTCATAAATGGTCTTGTTCTGAATTAATCCAATCATAATCTATTGCAGAAACGGATTGCATCTGCTTTCCTCCTCGATCGTCGTTGGTGGTGTATGACCGGATAGTACCTTTGTCCATGGTGGGAGTACGAATAATTTCTCTCTGATCGCTGTCAGAAGATCATTCAAATTGCCTGTCGGAAAGTCTGTTCTTCCAATGCTCATCTGGAATAGTGTATCTCCAGAGATCAGCCATCCATAATCTGCAAAATAATAACATACTCCACCTTTTGTATGTCCTGGAACATGGATACATTTTACCTTTGTTCCTAATACATCTATGATCTCTCCATCTTTCACCAGATGATTCGCTTTTAATGAGAGATCCATTCCCATCATCGCTCCGAGATTGAGCTGTGGATCTGCCAGAACATCTGCTTCATCTTCATAAAGATAGATATCAAGATCTGGTTTTTGTTCCATCAGATACGGAAGGGCCATTACATGATCAAAATGCCCATGTGTCAGACATACGCCTGCCAGTTCCATTCCATCTTCTTCTAATGTATTCATAATACGTTCTCCCTGATCTCCCGGATCAAAGACGAATGCCTGATTTGTTTTTGTATTCTCAACAATATAGCAGTTTGTCTGCATCTGCCCAAGACAGATCGTTACCATCTTAAGAGGTCTGTCAAGTCTTAATGTTGTTTCGCTCATATTTTCACCTATCCTGCTGTTCTTTCTATGTCGATCACGCCTTCTACATTCCTGATCTTCGCAATAATACGGTTCAACTGCTCTACGCCTGTAATATCAAAGGACATACTAAGCGTTGCTCTTCCTTTCTTATTGTTTGATACGTTGATCGTTATGATGTCAATATCTAATTCTAAGAAGATCTTTGATACTTCTGCTAACAATCCCTTTCGATTATTGGCATAAATATTGATCTCTGTCGTGTAAGTCTGTGTTGTATCTGCTTCACTTACCTGCCATTCAGCTTCAATAAGTCTTGCCCTGTCAGATTCTGGCATATTCAGAAGGTTCACACAATCTGTTCTGTGAATCGAGATTCCTCGTCCTCTTGTAATAAATCCAACGATCTCATCTCCTGGTACTGGATTACAACATTTTGAAAAACGAACAGCAACATCATTCGCTCCACGTACAACAATTCCTCCTTTGGATTTCTCATCCTTTTTCTTCTCTGGATTCGCTGCTGCCGCCTGTGCTGCTTCTGTTGTTTTCTGCAAGATCTGTTCATCCGTGATCTTTTGTTTCTGGATCTTACGGTCTTCTTCCTGCATCTTATTGATAACCTGGCCTTCTTTTAAACCACCATGTCCAACAGCTGCACATACAGAATCCCAGTCTTTAAATCCGTATTTTAGTTCAACCTTCTTAATGTATTCAGGTTTCATGAGTTCTGGGAGCCTGATGCTCTTGCTCTTACAGTATTTTTCTAACAGTTCCTTACCTCTGACGATATTCTCTTCCTTGAATTGTCGTTTAAACCACTGATTGATCTTACTTCTTGCCTGTGCTGATTTTACGATTCCTAACCAGTCTCTGCTAGGTCCTTTTGAATTCTGTGATGTAATGATCTCTACACGATCACCATTCTGCAAATGATAATCAAATGGTACCTGTCTTCCATTGACCCTGGCTCCAACCATCTTATTACCGACTGCACTATGGATTGAATATGCAAAATCGATCGGTGTCGAACCATTCGCAAGGTTTTTGACATCTCCATTCGGTGTAAAACAATATACCTGTTCTGCAAAGAGATCCAAGTTCGTCTTCAGCAAACTTAAAAACTCTTTGTTATCATCCATATCACGCTGCCATTCCAGCACTTCTCTTAACCAGCTTAACTTCTCTTCCTCTTTGTTAAGTCCCTTGGTATTATTATTTTCTTTATATTTCCAATGGGCTGCGATACCATATTCAGCAACACGATGCATCTCAAATGTACGGATCTGAATCTCAAATGGATGTCCTTCTGGTCCGATCAATGTTGTGTGAAGTGACTGATACATATTCGGTTTTGGCATCGCGATATAATCCTTGAATCTTCCTGGGATTGGTTTATACATCTCATGAATGATTCCAAGTGCCGCATAACAGTCCTTAACCGTATCAACCTTGATCCGGACTGCAAATAAGTCATAAATCTGATCGATCGTCTTATGCTGATTGACCATCTTCTTATATATACTGAACATGTGTTTCACACGGCCATCAATCTCTGCCTTAATTCCAGCGTGGTCAATATGTCCTTTCACTTCGTCAACGATTTCCTGAATGAACGCTTCTCTTTCTTCCTTTGCAGAATCAAGAGAGCGTTCTAAATCTTCATAAACATCTGGTTTTAAATATCGAAGTGCCAGATCATCTAATTCAACTTTGATCTTGGAAATACCAAGACGATGTGCGATCGGTGCATAAATATCCATCGTCTCTCTGGATTTCTCTTTTTGCTTCTCTGGACGCATAAACTGCATGGTACGCATATTATGCAAACGGTCAGCAAGTTTGATCAGAATCACTCGGATATCTTTTGCCATTGCAAGAAACATCTTTCGTAAGTTCTCCGCCTGAACTTCGATCTTGTCTTTGGAATAGCTTAATTGTCCTAACTTTGTTACGCCATCAACTAACTGGGCAACTTCTTCCCCAAAATCTCTTACAATATCTTCATGGGTTGTTTCCGTGTCTTCTACTACATCATGAAGCAGTCCTGCCATAATCGTTTCTTTATCAAGTTCTAATTCTGCCAATATGATCGCAACACAAATAGGATGAATGATATATGGCTCTCCAGACTTTCGTTTCTGTTTCTCATGTGCCTTATATGCTACTTTATAGGCACGTTCTACAGCCTCAATATCTTCTTCATCATAAATGCTTTGCATGGTTGTGATCAGCTGTCGTTTCAGTTCCTCAGGCGGTGTGAAACTATCTGGACTGCTGATATCCTTCTTTACACGATTAATGTTTGTTCTGCTCTCTTGTTTCATGCACGGATACCTCTTGTTTCTTTTGATTATTTTTTAAGCTTTGATTCGCAGTAAATACAGCGATATACTTGGTGTTCTCTGTCTGTCAATTTAAACACATGATCGATTTCTTGTTCTACAGATGTAATACATCTTGGATTCTTGCATTTTGCAATATTCACGATCTTCTCTGGAAGTTCTACTTTGTGTTTGGACTTTACACTGCCATTTTCAATGACACATACCGTAACTTCTGGATCTATATAACCTAAAACATCAAAGTTCACTTCAAATGCATCTGAAATCTTAATGATATCTTTCTTACCCATTTTGCTGCTTTTTACATTCTTAATGATCGCAACACTGCAATCTAACTGATCTAATCCAAGACTATTATAAATCTGCATTCCGCGTCCTGCACGGATATGATCTAATACGATTCCATTCTTAATGCTATCAATGTTCATCTGCACTTACCCCCAGTAATTCCATGATCAATGCCATTCTTACATGTTTTCCATTCAATACCTGTTTAAAATAGCAGGCTCTTGGATCGTTATCAACTTTTACAGAAATCTCATTCACACGAGGTAATGGATGTAAAATAGAAAGATCCTTCTTGGCGATCTTTAATTTATCCATATCTAAGATATAGCTATCCTTCAATCTTACATAATCAGCTTCATTAAAGAAACGTTCTCTCTGTACTCGTGTCATATAAAGAATGTCAAGCTGTGGCATCACATCTTCCATCTTATCAACTTCTGTAAATGTGATTCCTTTCTTCTCAAAAACATCTTTCTTCAGATACTCCGGAATCTGGAGTTCTTCTGGAGAAATTAAAATATAATTGATTCCTTCATATCTTGATAATGCTTTGATCAGAGAATGCACTGTTCGTCCAAATTTTAAATCTCCACAAAATCCAATCGTGAAATTATTTAAACGTCCCTTTTCTCTTCGAATTGTTAAAAGGTCTGTCAATGTCTGTGTTGGATGATTATGACCACCGTCTCCTGCATTGATCACAGGGATATTTACATACTGTGACGCTACATATGGTGCTCCTTCCTTTGGATGACGCATCGCAATGATATCTGCATAACATTCAATGACTCTTGCTGTATCTGCAACACTTTCTCCTTTAGATGCAGACGATGAATCAGCAGAAGAAAATCCAAGAACACTTCCCCCTAATTCAAGCATTGCTGCTTCAAAGCTTAATCTTGTTCTTGTACTTGGTTCAAAGAACAGCGTTGCTAATTTCTTGTGTTTGCACACTTCCTGATACTTCTCAGGATTCTTTGCGATGTCATCAGCGCGGTCTAATAATCTATCAATATCTTCCACGCTTAAATCCATCGGATCAATCAAATGTCTCATTACATATTCCTCCTAATGGTTTGTCCTACCTTCAATTCTACATTTTTAGGCACCTAGTGTCAATTCTTTACTTCTGATTTTAGACGAAGAACGCCCTTGTCTACCATAAAGACTGGTCGATACGATAATTTTGACTTTCTAAGTCCCTCTTCTCCAGCATCATCTTCTCTGTTCACATATTTGAAATCTTCCATCTCATGGATCACAAACTGTTGATTGATCATCGGATAAGCTCCTTGGATATCTGCAAAAGCTTTTTCAATATGAACGATAAATGTATCTTCATTTGATGCACGTTCACCGATTGAAAATCCTACGACCTTTCCTTCCGCACGCAGAACACCTCCGACAAGTCCTAATTCTTTATAATTGATCACACAATTTTTAGAAACGCAGATCTCGTCATGTTTCTCTATATCTTCTGGATCACAATTTTGCATCTTCCATTCCATCAGCATTGCCAGTACTTCTAGCTGGTTTTCATCGGAAAGTGGTTCATAGGACCATTCATGATTTTCTTTAAAACGATTGATATGATTTCTCTTTCCATGAAGTTTCTTTCCTGATAATGTTGCGAGTTTTTCTCTGTCATAAATATATTCTGAGATATCTCTGTCATATTCAATCTCATAGATATCCCCAAACATCTCACGAAACTCTTCTTCCATCTCATGAGTTACACCATGTAATACAAACGGAATCTGTTTTTCTTTGCAATCATCCATGAAATATTGCAACACTTTCTTTTTATCTCCTTTTCCAAGTGGATAACAAAAAGAACCTCCCTCCTCATCAGTATGAGATACAAATAATCCATCTATGATCGCATACTTTACTTGATAAAAAGGACTCCATAAAATAATATTCGCTGTTGCATAATCACAACTTCTTGTATCATCTGCTAAGATACATCGGTCAATTTCTTCCTTATCTTCAATCGTTGGTGTTTTAAACTCCATCTTTGTCAACTCCATTCTAGTGTTTTCTTGTAATATTTTTATTTGTGATATGGCTGATGATTCAAAATCCGATATGCACGATAAATCTGTTCTAATATGATCGTGCCTGTCAGCGAACCACTTTGTGTAAATGACGATACATGAAATGGCTTTGCTTCCTCTGATCCTAAATCTCCAATATAAAAATGAAACTTTGAAATTCCCTGTACAGAACTTTCATTGATCAGTTTTGCAAGCCCCGGACTTGTCATACTGTCTCTTCCAGGCAGGATATGATAATGTTCTCCCGGTTCTTTTAATATTTTCTCTACTTGTTTTGCATTCTTCTTATATACTACAGAAACTTTCGCGTATGCACCAAGACGTTTTAGATACTCACCCATTGCTTCCTGATACATCTTAGGATCCTGTGATTTCTTCTGCAGAATATAAATTTCAAATTTCATCATATCTTTTAATTTCCTTCAAAAAATTGTTTTAATTTTTTATCTTGTTTTAAAGCCAGCTCATATCTTTTGTTGATCTGTTTTGTAAGTTTTTTAATTTCTTTGCTATTCTGGCTTTCTTTTTTTGCATCTGTGATCTCATCCGTATCATGTTTTTGATTATTATAGATACAGAATGTATCCCCTTTCTTCATCACATAATACGATGTCATCCCCGGTGCAAGTGTTTTAATCTTGCGGATCTTCATCTCATATGTTACATAAACGATATAGGATTCATCGTCTGCTCCTTGTTTGATCAGATATGTAAGATTCTTATATTTCTTCACATACTGATGGATTGCCTTTTGATCCTCAGTTAATTCATTCGCATCTTCTACCATATTCTTAAGATTTTCCAGATCATTTTTCTGAACTCTCTCATAATATGTTTTCATAAAATTCTCAACTGCTTTTTTCTCAGTCTCTGAATCTTCCTTCTTCGTTTCCGCTGCATCATTTGTTTCTCTGATCACGCCTTGTGAGGTATTCTTTTGTGTTGTTTGTTGAAAAATCTTTTCATTTGTAAGTCGTTCTTGTTTCATCTGGTCCAATTTCGCATATGCCAAAAAAGCTGCAATAAAAAATAAGATCCAGCTTGTAATGATAACAACAACTGTAGATTTTCTAAGCTTCACGCACATCCCTCCAATCCACCTACAGCAAATTTACAGTATATTATACCTTACCTTGCGAAGCAAGTCCAGTCCGAAGGACTATGCATTCACGAATGCCCTGCGGGTATACCTTATCGAGCGGAGCGAGTCCAGTCCGACCCCAAAATATCTCTTGCTATTTTTTTGAATATGTTGTAATATAATATAGCCTATGCACCAGTAACTCAGTGGATAGAGTGGCAGCCTCCGAAGCTGTTGGTCACGGGTTCAACTCCCGTCTGGTGCATTGCTTTATCTAGATAAAATCAACGAATACAATTTAATATCGTCTTATAAGAGACTATAGATTTTACTGTTTCTGATTATTAAACAGCAAGGTCTATCGTCTCTTTTTTGTTATTAAGGAGGAATCATTTTATGGATCAGATGTATATGAAAGAAAAACCAATTTTACCATTATTACTATCAATGGCTCTGCCAATGGTAATCTCAATGTTTGTAAACTCATTGTATAACATCATTGACAGTATTTTCGTTGCCAAGATCAGCGAAGATGCAATGACCGCATTATCCCTTGTATATCCAGTACAAAATCTGATCAACTCAATTGCAGTTGGATTCGGTGTTGGAATTAATGCAGTCATTGCAATGTTTCTTGGTGCAGGAAAAGCAAAGGAAGCCAATAAAGCTGCAACTCAGGGATTGTTTTTAAATGTCATTCATGGAATTCTGCTTACGATCGTTGGATTAATGATCATGCCATCATTTCTTGCAATGTTTACGAATGATCAAACTGTTATTGGGATGGGATTACAATATTCAACAATTATATTAATGTTTTCAACAATCATTATGGCAAGTATTTCCTTTGAAAAGATTTTTCAAGCAGTTGGAAATATGGTGATCACTATGATTGCTTTAATGACTGGCTGCATTGTAAATATTGTGTTAGATCCACTTTTAATCTTTGGAATTGGATTCTTTCCGAAACTTGGAATTCAGGGTGCAGCACTTGCAACAGGTATCGGACAAAGCAGTACATTGATCCTTTATCTGATTGCATATGTATTACGCCCAATTCATGTAAAAATCAGAAAAGATTACTTAAAACTAGAAGCTGTTTGTGTTAAGCGTTTATATGCGATCGGAATTCCAGCAACTTTAAATATGGCACTGCCATCTTTCTTAGTATCTGCTTTAAATGCGATCTTAGCATCATTTTCGCAAACATATGTTGTTGTGCTTGGTGTTTATTACAAATTACAAACATTCTTATATCTAACAGCAAATGGAATGATCCAGGGAATGCGTCCGATCATGAGTTATAATTATGGAGCAAAGGAATCAGCTCGTGTTCGTAAGATTTATCTTATGACGTTTGAGATTGTTGTTGGAATCATGGCTGTTGGAACGGTTATTTGTTTTGTGATGCCACAGACACTGATGAGTATGTTTACAAGTAATCCTGAAACATTGACAGAAGGTGCGATCGCACTCCATATTATCTGTGCAGGATTTATAGCTTCTTCCGTTTCTGTTGTTTCTGCAGGTGCGTTTGAAGCGTTAGGAAAAGGTATCCAGTCTTTTTTGATTTCATTTTTACGTTATGTTGTAGTGATCATTCCTGCTGCATTTGTATTAAGCAAAACAGTTGGAGTGCATGGTGTATGGCATGCTTTCTGGATTGCTGAAATCATTACAGCTGTAATAGCTTTTATTCTTTATTACCAGTTGATCGGAAAATCAGGAAAAAATTAACTAAATTTTGACAGATTGTAAAGAAACGCTTACAATAAACAAAAAGAAAAAAGGAGAGTAAAGTTTATGGGACATATATCAACCGTTGAAGTTCGTTATGCAGAAACAGATCAGATGGGAATTGCTCATCACAGCAACTATGCCGTCTGGTTTGAAGTTGCCAGAACTGATTTTATCAAGGCTGCTGGCATTTCTTATACAGATGTAGAAAAAGAAGGAATCATCACTCCATTAACGAGTCTTGAATGTAAATACAAAAAAGCAGCTTTCTATGAAGACCAGTTACAGATTCATGCAAGTCTTACAAAGCTGTCTCCGGTTCGTCTGGAATTCTCTTATAAGGTTACAAGAGGTGGGGACCTGATCGCTACTGGAAAAACAACACATGGTATGGTGACAAAAGATTTAAAACCGATCAACGTAAAAAAAGAACATCCGGAAATTTACCGAATGTTCGAAAATGCTTTGGATTAAAGATAACTTAACTGCTCAATTAGAATTAACCGCATTAGTTGATGTGGAAATGTCATTCTACTGAAACTTAATTTTAATTTTCCTTTGGATACAACCTTTGGTGATAATCCGAGGGAACCACCAATAATAAATGTGATATTGTTTATGGACTCCTTGTTCCACTGATCCCATTTCTTCTGGAATTGTTCGGTGGAGTAAGGAGTTCCTTCTATACAGAGAGGAATTACGAAAGATCCTTCTGGAATCTTATCAAGAATTCTTTGACCTTCAATTTCTTTAATCTTTGATTCCTCTTTGTCACTGGCATTATCTGGTGTTTTCTCATCAGGGAGTTCTATGATCTCAAAATTATATTTTTCACGGATGATCTTTGTGTAATGATCGATCAGTTCTCTTAAATATGTTTCTTTGATTTTTCCGACACAGATCATTTGGATTTTCATGTGTTTCGATACCTTTCTTTATAACTTAATCAGCAATTCCCAATAGCCTTTGTGACTGCTGCCAATTCGTCTAATTGCCTCTTGTTTTTTCATCTTATTTAAATAATATTTTACTCTATCCACTGTCCATCCTAATTCCATTGCTATTTCTTTCTGACTTAATGCTGGATTATTTTGAATCACTTGTAAAATTTCGTGATCATTTTTGGTTAATTTTATCGTAGTTTGGGTAGTAATTTGGGTAGTAGTTTGGGTAGTAGTTTGGGTAGTAGTTTGGGTAGTAGTTTGGGTAGTTTTTGATTTTTCTTCTCTTCGATACATATTCACTCTAAAATCACCATCAAAATCAATTAATTCTGGTTTTTTTAGACCATATTCTTTACATTCCCTAAGAATTCTTGGTATTCCGGTTCCCCATTTTTCGATAATTTTCATATACGCAAATGCATTGGCTATCGCTGGATTTCTTAGTCTTGAATACCCTTCAATCATTTTCTTTATTGATACCGTATTTAAAAGCATACCAGGTGATGTTACCTCTAACCGATCATCAAATATCGCTACCTGTATATTACCTGGTTCCAGATAATTACGATGAGCAACTGCATTGGCTATTAGTTCCCTTACACTATTTATTGGAAGTTCATAAACATCTTGCCGATATATTCCTTTAATCTGCATACCCATATTAATCTTTTCTAACACATACTGAAAAGCTAATTGTACCTGATCTTGAATCGGTCCGCTGAACTCTCTGCGATCCACAAAATAAGCTCTTGTTTTCCCTTTAAATACTGCACATTGAATTGTTGGTTGAATTTGCATTTTCCCTGTCAATAATGCATAAGCATTGGTAGGAATAATTTTCCCATTATCTTCTTTCAAAATTCCCCACGTAATCAATATATTCTTTGTAACATCACGTATTGCTGCTTTCTCTTCATCATTCCATATATTTTCAATTGCTATTTTTTTCATTTTGTCACATAAATCTTTTATGTCATCTTCATTAATTTCAAGATATTCACATGGCTCATTATCAAAATATCTATTTTGACCTTCCAGAATTAATTCTTTCAGCATATATCCTTCCGCATGTCTTGATGTACCAGCTACACGTACATAGGTTCCATCTACAAGTCCTTTGTTTTTTATATAATATGGACGCATCGGTCCCGGATGAATCTCTACTACTATAATCGTCTTGTCATCAATTGATTGCAACGTTACATCTGGATAAATTTTAGGCTCACAGCTATCTGAAATAGCATTTGTAATAGAATCCATTGTCTGAAAAATCGTATCAGGATTCATACCAACGATATTTAATGTCTTGTCATCAACACCAAAAACAATACGTCCTCCTCTGCCATTTGCAAAAGCTACTACTGTTTTCATATATTTTTCACTTTTTTTGGGCATTTCAACTTTATATTCAATATTTATTGACTCTCCTGAAAACAATTTATTTTTCAATATAACTTCTCCTATCATTATGCATTAAAAATATACTTAATACTATATAAATATGTTTTGAATCATATCATACAATTTTGACATTTACAATATAATTTTCTCATCTTACATAAAAGTGTAGCACATTTCCATAACCCCATCAAACTTCACTCATACAATGACAAGAACCCTCTTTTCATCTGCAATAGATACCTTATTGCAAAAAACATTTTTATGTACTAAAATTGAAATAATAAAATTATTAAACGAGGTAACTAACAATGATTGAAATCCGAAAATTTGAACCCGATGATACAGATGCAGCAGTCAAGATCTGGAACGAAGTTGTTGACGACGGCGTTGCCTTTCCTCAGTTAGATGACTTAGATCATGAAAGTGGTCTTGCTTTCTTTGAAGAACAGACATATACCGGGATCGCTGTTGATTCTGATACAAATGAAATTGTCGGACTTTATATTTTACATCCAAATAATGTTGGAAGATGCAGCCATATCTGTAATGCAAGTTATGCGGTCTCTTCTGCTCACAGAGGAAAACAGATTGGTGAATTCCTTGTCACTGACTGTATAAAACGCGCTCCTGAATTTGATTTTAAGATCCTTCAGTTTAATGCAGTTGTTGCAAGTAATAAGGCAGCTTTACATCTATACAAAAAACTTGGATTTATCCAGCTTGGTATCATTCCAAAAGGATTTTTATTAAAAGATGGTACTTATGAAGATATCATTCCTCATTATCTAACTTTGATCCATTCCTGATCTTCTTTTTTCTCAAAGCTGCCATCCCCGATTCCCAATGCAGATTTTGCTAACATATCAGCATAATCATTATATTTATCATTAGAATGTCCTTTCACTTTCACGAACTTAATTTGCACATACTGTTTCATTTCTTCATAAATTCGTTGATACGCCTGTGTTCCTTCTTTTTTCGCTGCCCATTCTCCTGTGCACCATTTCTGGATCCCTTCATAATCATAATGAATCGCCAGCTTTTTATAGCCATTTTCTTTTGCAAAACGCATGGCTGCTTCAGAACCTTTGATCTCGCCTGCTACATTGCGCATGGTTGCTAATTCTTCATCCGCATAAGGATATGCAAAATAACGTTCTACCCCATCATGCATTAATACCATACCATAAGAAAATCTCTTCTGAGAATGATCATAACTTCCATCAACATATGCAACTAATGTATCTTCATCAATCTGCATCAATTCATTTGCATCGGGATTTAAGAACGCTTCTGCTTCTGCCTTTGTCTTAAATCCTTTGTATCTTGCATTTGGGAATCCCATGACCTGTGCTTTACATGCATCCCATGACATATAGATTCCTGGTTTTCTTCCTTTTTTTACTGCGTAAAATTTTCCTGCCATATATTTCCTCTTATTTCTTTAATAGTTTTAATCCTTATATTATAATTTTCTTTGAAAAGAAAAAATCCTGCATTGCAGGATTTTTCCTAACCTTATGATTCTAGTCGTTATCTCTTCCACCAAATAAAATGATCAGACGAAGCAAGCTCAGAAGTGCTGATGCTGCACCTGCTACATATGTCAGTGCAGCTGCTGATAAAACCTTCCTTGTCTGCCCCACTTCATCTTCGTACATGATCCCTGTACTTCCAAGAATTCGTAACGCTCTTGAAGATGCATTAAATTCCACCGGAAGTGTTACTAATTGAAAGATCACCGCTAATGAAAATAATAAAATTCCAACATTCAATAATGTCTGATTCATTCCAAGGATCACTCCACCTAGAATAAACAACCAGGAAAGATTGGATCCAAGATTCACAGCTGGAACCATAGCCCCACGAATCTTCAATGGTGCATATCCTTGCTGATGCTGTACAGCGTGCCCACACTCATGGGCTGCAACACCGATCGCTGCGATCGAATCAGATCCATAAGTTGCATCTGATAATCTTAATACTTTATTCTTTGGATCATAATGATCTGTAAGATTCCCGCTGACACGTTCTACCGAAACATCGTAAATTCCTGCCTGGTTTAAAATACGTTCAGCAGCCTGAGAACCCGTCAGTCCGCAATGACAACGGACTCTTGAATATCTTCGAAACGTTGAATTCATCTTGGAAGATGCGATCATCGTGATGATCACTCCGATGATGATCAAAATATACGTTGGGTCAAAATAATAACCATAACCGTATGGATACATAAATATCTCCCTTCTTTCTCTGTAACATGTAGATGATTATATCGTTCCTCCTACATGAAATCAAGGCAGTTTAGAAATATTTTATAATCATTTTATTGAATGATTAATTCTTCATATTTTTATTATAAAAACACAATAAAAATCTGATTATCCGCTAAAACACAGTATCTATCAGCATTTTCAAGGAAACAAACACATCAATTTACTACTTATTTA